>Ga0222679_1000007_pt1 | contig 94277 bp, 101 predicted proteins | sample AntAcemetagen939_FD_179843 | JGI IMG/M metagenome (GOLD analysis project Ga0222679, IMG submission 179843) | Saline water microbial communities from Ace Lake, Antarctica - #939 | ecosystem: Environmental > Aquatic > Non-marine Saline and Alkaline > Saline | place: Antarctica: Ace Lake...
TAAACTATGAGCTATCAGTTAACAACTATGAACTAATTTGGAGAGGTCGCATAGCTCGGTCGAGTGCGCGTGTTTGGAGTACACGTAATCCGTAAGGATTCGGGAGTTCGAATCTCCCCCTCTCCGTTGCTTTAAGAGGCATTTTGCTTGTAAAAAACCTTAGAACATGTTAAAATTTAGTGCTTTAGAGGAAGAATTTAAACTTTGTTTTGTTCGTTTTACCTATATAATTAAAGAAAGTAAATGATAAAAGATAAGATTTATATGGGTAAAGCTTTGCAGCAAGCAGAGCTCGCCTTTAGAGAAGATGAGGTTCCAGTTGGGGCTATTATTGTTTATGAGGATAAAATTATTGCTAAAGCTCATAATCAGATAGAATGTTTAAAAGACCCTACTGCTCATGCTGAAATGATTGCTATCACTCAGGCTGCAAGTTATTTAAAATCAAAATGGCTTAAAGGTTGTAAACTTTATGTTACAATAGAGCCGTGCCTGATGTGTGCTGGAGCTTTAGTTCTTAGTCGTATTGATAAAGTATTTTGTGGAGCTAACGATTCTAAAACTGGAGCTTTTGGTTCAAAAATAGACATCAATAGCTTAGGGCTTAATCATAAGATAAAAATTAAGAGAAAAGTTTTGGAAGAAGAGTGTGCTCATATTTTACAAATGTTCTTTAAAAAAAAGCGAAGAAAGACTTCTCATCCTGTAATACGGGGTTCGGAGTCCGATAATTTTATTTCATAAAATTCTCGGAGAGGTCGCATAGCCCGGTTTAGTGCGGCGGTTTGCTAAACCGCTGTATGGGTGAAAACCCGTACCCAGGGTTCAAATCCCTGCCTCTCCGCCAGTTTTTATTTATTTTGTTCCTTGTTTAAGCTTATACAAAGAGACAACAGGAGTATTAAAAGAAATGGGAATAACCTTTAGTGTGTTACTGTTTATTGTTGGTCTTATTGTATTAATTGTAAGTTCAAATTGGTTAATTCAATCTTCAATAAAACTATCTCTTTTATTTAGGCTAACTCCAATATTTATTGGTGCGGTATTAATTGCTATTGGTACTAGTGCGCCTGAAGCTGGAGTAGGGATAATGGCAGCCATAAGAGATCAAAAAAGTTTAGCCTTAGGTAATATCCTTGGTAGTAATATAGCTAACATTGGTTTAGTTTTGGGGTTATGTGCGATTCTTAAGCCCTTAAAAATAGATAAGAGTATTTTTAAAAGAGAAGTACCCTTTTTGTTGCTTTCAATAATTTTATTTTGTTCATTAAGTCTTGATCTTTTAATTAGTCGGCTTGACGGTATAATTTTTATTTTAGTATTTATAGCTTTTTGTTTTGTTTCATATTTTGGTGCTAAGGAAGCATGTGATTCTAATGAAGTTAAAAATTTTAAGGTAAATAAGTTTTTAAATAAATTTACCTCTAATTCACCAGTTTTTTTAATTATTTTGTTTTCTTTAATTGGTGTGGTTTGCGGAGCTGACATAATGGTAAGAGGTGGAGTAGGTTTGGCAAAGGTGTTTGGTCTAAGTCCTTGGATTATAGGTATTACTATATTTGCTATTGGTACATCTTTACCGGAATTAGCTACCTCACTTACTGCTTCGATTAAACGAGTTCCAAGCATTAGTGTTGGCAATGTTGTCGGAAGTAATATATGCAATATTCTTTTTGTTTTAGGGTTAGTTGCAATTATTAGACCGATTAATTTGAATCCTTTAATGTTGAACTTCGAGATTCCAGCTTTAATTGGTTTTACTTTACTTCTTTTTGCATTTATGCGCACAGGGTATAGAATAAGTCGTAGCAAGGGGTTAGTTATGTTCTTAGGGTATTTAACATTTATAATTACTTTAATAATTAAAAGAATATGAGTTATTTAGCTTTTGCTTTAAAATATCGTCCTAAAAATTTTAGTGAAGTAGTAGGGCAAGAACACGTGGTTTTATCTTTAGAGAATGCTATCCGTAGCCAAAGAGTTCACCATGCTTATCTTTTTAGTGGCCCTCGAGGAGTTGGTAAAACTTCTTTAGCAAGAATTTTAGCTAAATCTCTTAACTGTTTTGAGGGTCCTACACTTATTCCTTGTGGAAAGTGTCTTAGTTGCATTGAGATTGCTAAGGGCCAGTCGTTGGATATAATTGAAATAGATGGTGCATCTAATAGAGGAATTGAGGATATAAGAGTATTAAGAGAAAATGTAAAATTATCAGCAGCTAATTCTCGTTATAAGATTTATATTATTGATGAGGTACACATGTTGACTCAAGAAGCTTTTAACGCTTTGCTTAAAACTCTTGAAGAACCACCAGCTCATGTAAAATTTATTTTTGCTACCACTCATCCTCATAAGATTATACCAACTATTCTTTCACGTTGTCAGAAATTTCAATTTAATTTGATATCTTTAGAGAAGATTGTTGGTAAGCTAAAAAGAATAATTACTGAAGAAAAAATTAAAGTAAAAGATAATTTACTATACACTATTGGACGAGCTGCTGGTGGCAGTATGCGTGATGCTGAATCTTTGCTTGATCAACTCACTCCAATTATTTTAGATAAAGGTTCTTTAGAAGATATTTTTTCATTTTTAGGAATAATTGATGAGGAAAGCCTTAATCAGGTTCTTAAGTCATTGATTGAGAAAGATTTAGCAGCTTGTTTAAGTTTTGTTGATAAGACGATAAAAGATGGTAAAGATTTAGGTATCTTTTTAAATGCTTTTATTGAACACATAAGGAATCTTCTTTTAGCCAAGATTAGTTTGAAAAATTTTGAAGAACTGAGTGATGTTTCACCTCAAAGCAAAGAATTTATTGCTAAACTTTCTGAAAAAGTTTCAGCTTCGGATGTTTTAAAGATAATTGATTTGCTTATTGAAGCTAAGGATTTATCTCAGCGGCTTAATACAGTTAGAATACCTTTAGAGTTAGCTTTGATAAAGTATGCCCAACCAATTAGTGTAGATAATTCTAGTAAGAGTGATCCAATTGCTAAGCCTAAGACAATAGATAATGAAAAGCTAAAAGTTAACATAGATATGAGTGATTTTGATATTGAAGAAGATGACGTTGATCAGCAAGAAAGTAAACAAGATGTCAAAAATGAGTTTAGTGGTGATACTGAGGATGATTCTCCAAGTGATGATACTGTATTAGGGCAGTTGAAGAATAGATGGGAGGAAATAATCTTTTCTATGCAAAAGAAAAGAGCTGCTCTTGCTTCACATCTTTCTTTTGCTCAACCAGTATCTTCTCGAGGGTCTCTAATCACTATTGCTTTTTCTTCTCGAGATCATTTTCATAAGGAATGCGTTGAGAGTGACAAGAATTTAAAGTTTATTGAAGATGCTATTTCTAAATTTATAAATATAGCAATCGGGATAAAATTTGCTTTACAAGATTTGCCTGATGGTCATTCTCCAGTTGCTTTTAGTGGTTCTAATGATAATAAGGTAGAGAAAATAGATAAAACAGAAGATACATCTAAGAGAGAAAAAACTAAGGATGAAAGTGTTGAGGATGATACTTTTCTTAATGAGCTCTTAGATACTTTTGGTGGTAAATTTCATAACGATGAGTAGTTTTTCTAAGATTTTTAATGAATTGGTAAAAAGCCTTTCGTGCTTTCCAGGAGTAGGCCGGAGAAGCGCTGAGAGAATGGTATTTCATATATTAAAAATGCAACCAGATCAAGTAAAGGAATTAGCTGGCAAGATGGAGGAGATTCATAATTATATAAAACCATGTAAGATGTGTAATAATTTTTCTACTAAGGATATTTGCTCTATTTGTTCAAACGCTAAGAGAGAGAAGGATGTTATCTGTGTAGTTGAGGAACCCAAAGATATTATGGCTATTGAGAAAACCTCTCGCTATAATGGTCTTTATTATTGTTTATTAGGGTCAATTTCACCGATGGAAGGGATAGGTGGTGAAAATCTAAATCTAAAAAAATTGATTAGTCGCATAGAACAAGGGGGGATAAAAGAGATTATAATCTCTACAGATCCTGATAACGATGGCGAATTAACTGCTCAATTTCTTATTCAAAAATTAGCTGATTATAAGGTAAAGATTTATAGAATTGCCATAGGAATACCTTTAGGTGCTCAAATAGAATATGTTGATTCAGCAACCTTAGGAAAGGCTTTTTTAGAGCGTAAAGCTGTTACTTGACGTTTGATGCTAAATAAGTTATAATTTATAAAATTTTAGATTTAGGAACAAAAGATAGAAGCTCTTTAAAATATAGAATGATTCCCCGGTAGCTCAATTGGTAGAGCGGTTGGCTGTGCCGAGGGTAAATGAATGAGGTGAGATTGGTAAGGAGAGATAAACGCCGATATGCAGATCGTCGACAATATTTGATAGCCGCAGTTTCTAAAAGAAGGAAGAAGATAAGAGAGATGGCATTTGAATATAAAGGCGATAAATGTGAGCGGTGTGGATACAATCAATGCATGGAAGCTTTAGAGTTCCATCATACCATTTCTTCTGAAAAAAATTTTAGTATTTCCTCTAAAGGCTATACTCGTAGTTGGAAGAGGGTAAAAGAAGAATTGGATAAGTGTATCTTGCTCTGTGCCAATTGTCATCGAGAAATTCATGCCCATGTTAGCAGCTCTTGCGAGAAATCACAAGGTGTAAACCGAATGACGCATGGTAATGATGAATAGCGCAAACGGGAAAAAGCGAGTAAATTCAGGGAAACCCTTAAAAGTAAGGGCAATCCTGAGCCAAGCCCCAAAAGGGAAGGTGCAGAGACTAGACACTTGCTGCCTAAGTTCGTAAAGGATATGGTAAAGGTATAGTCCGACTCTCACAGTAATGTGAGTCAGTGTGTAACCAATAGGTCGTAGGTTCGAGCCCTACCCGGGGAGCTTTTTCATAATCCCGTCCATTAATTTGGACGGGATTTTTCTATTTGTTCAAAGGGGATTGTCTTTTTCTGTTTATGGGCTGGAATAAATAAGTATTGTGTCCCCCGATTTTGTCTCCCGATTTTCAAGAACTTCAAGATATTTGTTTGATAGTTCAAATTCTCTAACGTGCAACCAGTTGCAAAATTCGTTCAATACGGGGAGAAACAAGCATTTTTTAGCTACAAAGGGTAATTTGCCATCACGAAAAAATGCTTGACAGAGTGTATTCATGATATAATGTATACATGATGTTAATCTCAAGCAAGCCAGTCTTTAGCTTTAGCTATCCAGTAGCTTATCAAGGTAATTTCTAGGGTTTTTGTGTATTGGCAAAAAAATACTAATTATGGTATATCATAATAAAAGGGTGTGTGTATGGTTCAAGTATTGGTAAAAGACAGAAAGTATGCTGGTAAGTATGTCGCAATTAACGATTTCGACAGTTCTAAGGTTGTGGCTGCTGGTGAAACTCCATATGAAGCTTACACTAGAGCTATCTTCAAAAAGTGTATGAACCCGGTTATAATGTTCATTCCACTAAAAGATCTCGTTCAAATTTATTAATGGCATTATCTAATGTTCCTTTCACTCAATTAAGCAGAGATGGTATACCACGTCCTTGGCTTAGAATAGTTATTAAGAATCCCCATACAGGAAAAGAAATGAGGACTTATGGGTTGATAGATACGGGTGCGGATGAGTGTGCACTGCCTGCATCATTTGCTCCCATTCTTGGACATGACTTGCAAAAAGGGACAGAAAAGAGAATTAATACTGGCAATGGAGAAACTATAGCTTATTCACATACTATGTCGCTTGAGATAGATGATATTAGGATAAATGATATATTGATTGATTTCATGCCAAACCTCGATGTAGTCTTATTGGGCGTGAAAAGCTTTTTAGCAAAGTTTACTCTTACCGTAGATTATCCAAAAAAAGAATTTTCTATCATCTAAGCAATAAAAAGTATTTGCTTTGTTACCATTTTAATTTCTTCAGAATATAACCAGTTACGAAAGTCGTCCAATACGGGGAGCCAGTAAATAACCTCGAATGCAAGTTCGAGATAATAAATTATGCCCTGAATTCAATGTAGTTCAGGGCATTTTTTATGTCTTGTCATGTCAAAGAGTTAGGCAAATGATTTTGGGATCTAGCTCGAATCCTACAAGTGTCCCTTGAGTCATTTAATCACAATGCCTAAAACCAAAACAGAATCTATCTCTTTATCTCTAAGGTAAAGCATTTCATAAGGGTGAGAATGTCCCATCTACCCAAAGTCTGTCTTGGTGCTTCCGCCTATGCTAAGGCTTCGGCGGACAGGTGGGGCTCTTGCGCGGAGTTTACCCACCGTAGCTTTAGCAAAGGAGGGGGCTAGTCTTTTTCCCTAAGCGGGAAGAGAAATCTATTAATGCTTTAATTTACACCTTGACAGAATAGCTAAATGTTTTAGAATGGGTTATACTTAAGTTAGTTAGTATTAACTAACTTGCTAAATCAAAACTACCCAAAAGATAAGGAGTTTATTAATGAGGCGAAAGACTTCTCAAGAGAGAAAAGTGATGATAATAAATGTTGCCAGAGATTTAGTGATTAGGGAGGGTGTACAGGCCCTAACTATTAAAAACCTTTCCCGAAAAAACAAAATATCTGAGCCAGCCGTCTATCGGCACTTTAAAAACAAACGGGCAATTCTGGCGGCTTTAATAGATGATCTGGAGCATAATCTTATGGAGGCTATTGATGCACCGGTACGGATCTATAAGAATCCCCTTGAGCGGTTACGAGAAATTATGAAAGCCCATATGGTTTTCACCGAAAAAAAGAAGGGAGTGCTTTTTGGTATTACTGCTGAGTCTATACATTTCAACGATGATTTTCTGCGCCGTAAAATTTTAGGAGTGATAGAGAAATATAAGTCAAAGATCAGGGAAATTCTTTTAGATGCTAAAAGAGAAGGCTTTTTACGGGAAGATATAAATTTAGATGCCGTAGGTTTAACTTTTTTCGGGCTTATTCAAGCCGCTATAGTCCAATATGCTCTTACTAATTATTCGGTGCCGCCGATTACTAAGTTTAATACTCTTTGGAACGTCTTTTTGCGCGGTATTGAGCAAAAGGCTAAAAAATAATGGAGCAAAATATAATTATTCGTAAATATCAGCCTGATGACCGTGAGGTGCTTCGTAAGCTTAGTTGTGATACTGCTTACTTTGGCGACCCTTGCGAAGTTTTCTTCCCGGATCGTAAAATGTTAGCTGATTTAATTATGAGCTATTATACCGATTATGAACCGGAACATATCTGGGTAGCTGATTACAATGGTGAGGTTGTTGGATATATATCTGCAGGTTTGAGTGAGTCGCGTTACTGCAGGTTCATGTTGTTAAAGATTATACCTTGCAGCATTATTAAGGCGTTGTGTGGGCGCAAAATTTGGGATAGAAGGACATGGCGGTTAATAGTATATAATTTTTTATTCTGGATTACCAGTAATGGAAAGCTTAAAAAGTTAAATCGAAATGAATTCCCCGCACACATCCACCTAAATATAAAATATGGTTTTCGCGGAAAAGGTATAGGCAGTAAATTATTTGATGCTTTATACGGTAAACTTAAAGAAAAAACTAAAGGTATTGGCTTTAAAGCATTACGCCAAGAGTCAAGATTTTCATTTTTTGAGAAATACGGTTTTAAGCTTTTTGATCGCAGGCGAGTTAAAGTTTGGGAGAAGTGGCTAAGTAAGAGTCCGCTTTATTACATGGAATACGGGAAGAAGTTTCATGAACAGTAATATTGAATTAAAAGAATATAGTGTTAGGTGGGCTGGGAAGAGGATTTTGCGCCGAAAAACTAAGCATCAAAAGTCGACAGCTAAGCGTGTGTTTTTGACCTTTGATGACGGGCCCGATAAAAAGTTCACACCGAAAATATTAGATCAGTTGAAGCGCTTTAATGTTAAGGCTACCTTTTTTGTAGTCGGGAAAAGAGTTCAGCAGTATCCAGACATTGCAAAAAGGATAGTTAATGAAGGACATGATATTGGTAACCATACTTTTACTCATCCGGTAAGTCCGATTTTAAAATATAGCCTTATGGAAAAAGAAATAAAAGCGGCTGAATATATGATTCATAAAATTACCGGAAGGATCCCCAAACTTTTTCGGCCTACTTGGCTTTCCTGGGATTTTCATGCCCGGAAAATGAATCAGGTGCCCAGAGAATTAGGTTATTATTCTTTACGCTGGTCTATTTCTAGTATGGATTGGCTGGGTATGAAAAAGGTAATTAAACACAAAATTTTTAATGCTAAGATCGATTCCAGGGAAGTGCTTTTATTCCATGATGGTTCAGAAAAATCTTTCTTTCCTAGTCGCAAGGCTACGGTAGATGTGTTGCCTGACATTTTAGAGATATTTAGATGCAAAAGCATAAAACCTCTTAAGCTATCGGCTTTTATTCCTAATATTGTAAGGTAGGAGCTTTTGGTTGTTGACCGATTAGAAGTTAACAGCTATTTATTTTTGATTTAAAGAACAATGGATCGATTTTTAAGGTAAAAACTATGGCTAAAGAAGAAACGATTGAAGTGCAGGGTAGGGTTAGTGAAGCCTTGGGTAATACTATGTTTCGGGTAGAATTGGAGAATGGCCATACGGTTCTTGCTTATTCCTGTGGAAAAATGAGGAAATGTTATATACGAATGCTTCCCGGCGATAAAGTTACAGTTGAGATATCGCCTTACGATTTAGGTAAAGGAAGAATTACCTATAGGCATAAGTAGCTTAAAAATTATATTTTCTATTAAAGGAGTAAGTGTTGTTAATTTAGTTTATGAGGAATCAAAAGTTAATTCTTGTAGTTTTTCTGCTGGGGTATTGTATGGTTGGTGGAGGGTGCAATTTATTATTAAAGGTTGTAAATAAAGATATGGCTGAAGAAAAAGAGATCTTAGGCAAGGTTTACGGTTTCAATCCTAAAGTTGAAAACCTTCAGGAGATGCTAAAGAACCTGAGTTATAATGCCGGTTCAATTGATGGAAAGTTAGGTTTTCGGACCCGAAGTGCGATAAAAGTATTTCAAAAAAAATACGATTTAAAGATGAGTGGTTATCTAAGTAAAAAAACCTGGGAGAAGTTGGAATTATTACATGAGGAGTTGTTTGCGCTGAAAAAAGTTACTGTCTCACAAGTACAGAAGACATTGAAAAGTGCAGGATTTAACCCTGGAGTTCTGGATAATAAGCTAGGACCAAAGACCAAAAAAGCTATTAGAGACTTTCAAAAGTCAGAAGGGTTGTTTGCAGATGGAGAAGTTGGCCTTAAAACCTGGGAAAGCTTAAGAGAATACCTTTTGAGGTAAGGAAATAATTAATGAATGACAATTCTGTTTTTAAAAAAGTCTGTCCATATTTCGATGATAATAGATGTGTTTCGGAGTATCTTTCAGAGATTAATCTGGGAGGATCGATTGTCCCTCTTTGTGAGACTGAAGACTATATTAAATGTCCGATATTTATAGAGAGCAGTAAGCGAGATAAGGAAAAATAAACATTCATATTTTCGATAGAGCCGGATATTTTTTATCACTTTATAAATTTAAAATATATGGATAACGAAACAAAAGAGCTATATTTGGAGGAAATGGGGTTTCAGCTTAAGGAGTGGAATAACAGAGTTGAGGAACTTAAGGAAGAAGTCGAACTATCAGAGAATATTGATAAGGTAGAGGTTCGTAAAACAATTGGAAAGATTCAAGATAATATAAACCAGGCCCAAAGAGGGCTTCAGGTAATTGATTTTGCCGGTAAAGGTTTATGGCAGGAGTTAGCCAATGATATTGATCAGATAGCCGCGAATATTAATAAAGATATTCAAATAATTTCAGCTAAATTTGAATAAAGAAAGGTGAGTTTATGAATAAAATGCCGAAGAAAATAACTCGTCCCCCGGTAAAAGAAGTGAAGAAAGAGTTTAAAAAAGGAAAAAGAAAGGGCAAGAAATGAAAAAGCTATTTCTTGAAGATGTATTTGATTTTCTTAAATCTCAGGAATTTATTTTTATTGGTACTGCCGATTTAAAGAATAGGCCGCATACCTCAGCTAAACCACTTTTAAAATTGGAGTCGGATTCAGTATATTTAGTGGATTATATTATCGGCCGTACCTCAAAGAATCTAGGTTTAAACCCTAAAGCTTCTCTTTCCTTCATTGATATGGATAAATTAATCGGTTATCAACTTTATGGCCAGGCAAAGGTTTTGCATCAGGGTTCGGAATATGAGAAACTCTTACACGAAATTCATGAACAGCAGGTGCGTTTTGTTACTAAACGTCTGGTCTCAGGGGTGCGCAAAGGAAAACATAGCAAAGGCAGTGAGCTTATTTCTTTAAAGGTGGTCAATATATTCAAGATCAAAATAAAAGAAGTAATGCAGCTAAGGCCTAACGGAGATATTGACAAAGTATTCATGGGGGAAGAGAGTAATGAATAGATGGATGATGCGAAGAAGATAGAACAAAGAGTAAGGGATTTAAAAGAAATAGCCATTGTTATTGATATCTGGGATGATGTCTTTTCTGACTTTGATCTTCGTCCCCTGAATCAGCGGACAGTATCGGGAGACTTCGTAGATGAGCTGAAAAAACGTTATCAGGAAAACCGCAAAGGCGATTTTACTATAACTATTTATGCTCCTCAGTCTTTAAGAAATTTAGAATCAGAGAAAATGGTTTCCCAGAGGCTGAAGAAACATTCTCGGCTTATCTTTTTGCAGAAGAAGAAAGACCTGATGCGTAGGCGCCTGCGTGGTTTTATTTTTGTTTGCATCGGGATAGCGGCTTTAAGCTTTCTCACCCTCGCCACCTATTTTAAATTTTTGAGTAAACTGGCTATTGAAATTAGTGCTATGATACTTGCCTATGAAAATCTACATCCGAACTTTCGGCTGATTGATGGCTATGCTTGCACGGGATGATTTTGAAGCTATTTTTATAATTATGGGAACAGCTAATTTCTTGAAAGAAACAATTTAAAAGGAGAATATTTATGGCACGATTGACAATAAAGAAGTCGAAAATAAAAGATGCATTCAATAAAAGGTTTGAGGTTTCTGATTGGTATAATTGGCAATGGCAGATTAAACATACTATTCGTGATATTGAGACATTTGAAAAAAATACAGGGATTGTATTTGATAAATATGTAAGGGGTGAATTGCAGAAGACAATAGAACGGTTTCCTTTGGCAATCACACCCTATTATTGTTCGTTGATTGATGTAGAAGACTATGAGCAAGATCCAATTTTTAGACAGGCTTTTCCTGCCGTCGAAGAGCTGAAAAGTAGCAGCGGAGATATGAGTGACCCTTTGCATGAAGATTCAGATAGCCCGGTGCCTGGGGTAACACATCGCTATCCAGATCGAGTGTTGTTCTTAGTGAGTAATATATGTTCTATATATTGCAGACATTGTACGAGAAAGCGAAAAGTTGGTGATAAAGATAGTATCCCGAATAAAACAACTCTTAAAAAAGGAATTAAGTACATAAAAGATAATCCCCAAATACGAGACGTCCTTTTATCTGGTGGTGATCCCTTAATGCTTTCCGATGAATATCTTGAGTGGCTGCTTATCGAGCTAAAAAAGATCAAGCATGTTGAAATTGTTCGTATTGGCACACGAATGCCTGTTGTGCTGCCTTATCGAATTACAGATAAGTTAGTATCCATGCTGAGAAAATATCACCCCATATGGTTAAACACACATTTCAATCATCCCCGTGAAATAACACATTCTTCACAAGAAGCCCTAAAGAAATTAGCAGACGCGGGAATTCCTTTGGGCAACCAGACTGTTTTACTTTCGGGAATAAATGATTGCTGTCGAATCATGAAGGCGCTTGTACATAAGCTTTTGCAGAATCGCGTGCGACCGTATTATTTATACCAATGTGATTTATCTGAAGGTTTAGCACATTTTCGTACGCCAGTGGGAAAGGGGATAGAGATTATAGAAAGTTTGATTGGGCATACGAGTGGACTAGCAGTCCCAAGATATGTGATTGATGCTCCCGGAGGAGGAGGAAAAATTCCAGTAATGCCTCAATATCTTATTTCCTGGTCAACTAATAAAGTTATTCTACGCAATTACGAAGGTGTTATTACAACATATAAAGAGCCTGATTCTTATGAACCTATTTTTTGTGATCGCAATTGCGAACAATGTACTTTACAACTAAAATTAGATGGAGCCGAAGAAAATGCCGCTGTTGGAATAGGGAAGTTATTTTCTGATTATGATAAGACCATCTCTCTTACGCCTTCAAGCAATGAACGTCTTAAAAGGAGAAAAGAAAAGTGAGCAAGACTTTTGACTCTATTGAGAAAATGCGTAATTCTGTGATCCAGCATGGGATGCGCAGTGATAGAGTCTATTTAATGAAATTAGACTTATCGGATATGTCTAGCATTCTGAATGATATTGATAATTTGGCAGTTAAGTGCGGATACTCAAAAGCTTTCGTGAAGGTTTCAGCTATAGTTGTAAGTGAATTTGAAAACCATGGATATGAGAAAGAAGCGGTAATCCCGTTTTTCTTTGACGGAGAGATAGATGGAGTTTTTCTTTCGAAATACTATAAAAAAGAAAGAAAAGAAAACATATATTCGCAGAAAATAAAAGACATTATTTTTTTAGCACAAAAGAAAGCTCATGATAGAATTCAAGAGAATCATAAATTCAAATGGTATAATATTTATCTGGCTAAAGAGTCCGATGCAGGCGCAATGAGCAAAGTATATCGAGAAGTATTTCCGTCGTATCCTTTTCCGATTCATGATCCGGAGTATTTACGTGAGACGATGAAAAGGCATATAGATTATTTTATTGTGCGTCACGGTCAAAATATTATTGCGCTTTCTTCAGCAGAAATGGATCAACAATCTAAAAATGTTGAGATGACTGATTTTGCCACATTGCCTCAATATCGAAAACAAGGAATAGCGCAGAAATTACTTCATGAAATGGAGAGAAACATAAAAGAAAAAGACTTTCGGATGTCCTATACTATTGCCCGAGCTATGTCACCAGGAATAAACATAACATTTGCTCGATGCGGATACACCTATGCTGGAACACTTATTAACAATACCAACATCTCAGGATCTATTGAAAGCATGAATGTTTGGTATAAGAAGCTTTGAATAGGGTATACCAAAAAAAGAAGAAAGAAAATATGTTAGAAAAATCAAACAATTTTGCCCAAAGAATGCCTCACGTCTATATTAAGACGTTCGGTTGATAGATGAATGATAGAGATTATCTTGTTAGCCTTGTGCCCATCCAAGACGAAAATGCAGGAAAAAGGAAGAAAAAATTGTAAGATAGGTAGAATCTTTTATTGTTTAAAAATAAAAGCATTTATTGTATTATCATTGATAAATAAGGAGTATTGAGAAAACACCTAATCGAATCTTCTCTTCTCCATCCTCTATGATAGCATCTTGATTAATCAGCTGCTAAATCAGTTTTATGTTTATTTTCGAGCCTGACTTGGGTATTCACATTAAGTTACAACTCGTATCTTTAAAATAAACCTAGTTAGCCGTAATGCTAGAATTCATAAGATTAATTTGTTATTCTGAAGCAGAGATAGAGATCGATATTGATATCGAGTAAACAAGGCTAAACAGCAACAGACAACAACACGATTAAACAGGATTAAGTAAATAAGTTCGAGTCCTACCCGGGGAAATTAGCCCTTGACTTTTTTTAATCCTTAAAATAGAATGCCCATATGGATTCGACAATACCACCTTTAAAAATTAAATCTGATATGGTATTTAAAGATGTTAATGGTGAAGCTTACAAACTCTATTTAAATACAGCGAAAAAAATTGTTTTAGGACATAGAATATATCATTTGGAAGAGTTTATAAGAGATACCCTTTTGAAACCCTCTACTATAATAGAGAGTAACCATGCTCGTAGTTGTGCTTTATTACGCACAGAAGTTGCCAGATAAGAATTATAGAGTTGTGGTTGTAAATGTGAAAAAAAATGTGATAGTAACAGCTTATATAAGTAATAAGCTTAAAGGGGGAAAAGTGATATGGTAGACAAATCAGATAAGGATAATTTAAGATTTTCGTATGATACAGATGTAGACGTTCTGTATATGTCTATTGGTATGCCTCAAGAGGTTATAGGTGAAATGGATAACGAGGGTATAATTGTTGAATTTGACCCTGCTCATTCTAATAAGATTTTAGGCATTACCATACTTGATTTTCAGAAGAGATTTTCTTCGTCTCATACCAAATCTTTGCCTGTCAATATGATAGCAGAGCTACAAATTGCTTGAAACCCCACGATTGTTAGTAATTCAACAAACATAGCCTTTTGAGCATACTTTATTAGCTTCTGCTGTGTAGAGCCAGTTGCGAAAGTCGTCCAATACGGGGAGCCAAATATGACAATCAGCCGAAACTGAAAAGGATCGGGTCTGATTAATAATCAAACCCCACAGACTGTTTTTCAGTTTGTGGGGTTTTGTTTAGGATGATATGAAAAACAAGAATGTTTATATAATTGCGGGACCCAACGGTTCAGGTAAAACGACTTTTGCTAGGACGTTTTTACCTGAATATGCAAAATGTGATAGATTTATTAATGCTGATCTTATTGCAACTGGACTATCGCCTTTTTCTCCTCAACAAGTCGCTATTAAGTCAGGCAAGCTGGTATTGGAGCAAATAAAGGAATATTCAAATAACGGTGTTGATTTTGGTTTCGAGACGACTATGTCAGGGGTAACGTATTTGAAATATTTCAAAATGTTAAAAGAAAAGGGATATAAGATTCATATCTATTTTCTATGGATACCCAGCTCACAGCTTGCTATTGTTCGCGTTAAAGATCGTGTAGCTCAAGGTGGGCATAATGTGCCAATTGCTGACATAAGGCGCAGATTTGAGCGAAGCACAGAAAAATTTTTCAATCAATATCGTTTGTTGGCTGATCAATGGATGCTATTTAATAATTCAGAGTCCAAGCCAAAACTTATCGCAAGAAAACAAAATGTTCATATAGATGTTATTGATCAGGATTTATTTGAAAAGATTACCCAAAAGGTTGGAGTTGATTTATGAAAAAAAGAATGACGATACAAGATAAAGCCGAGACTGCTATGAAGAAAGCCATCAAGAAGGTTGTTGCTCAGCACAAAAAAGATGGTCGTCCGCTTGCGGTATGGGAAGATGGTAAAGTTAAGAAGGTCGCGGCTAAATAGGAGCTATTATGAAATTCGAAGTGGATAATATCGGGAAATTTAAAGTGGTATACGTGGATATTTTTACGGCCCCACAATAATATTTGATGAGAAAGTTGTGCAGGGAAACTTCCGTGAGATCTCTTATGTAAGATTTTATTCATTAGATAGTTTTAAGGAGCAGTTTAAGCAACTATAATCAGTTCTTTACACATTATTTTTGCCTCCTCCGTCATATACCAGTTGCGAAAGTCGTCCAATACGGGGAGCCAGTAAATGACCTCGAACTCAAGTTCGAGATAATAAATAGTGCCCTGAATTCAATGTAGTCCAGGGCATTTTTTATGTCTTGTCAGGTCAAAGAGCTAGGCGAGGAATTTATCTCCCCTTATCGACGATTCAAAACTTCAAATCTCTTTTTGCTAGGGTTATTTTATGGTATAATTTCTACATTGTTACGGTAATAAAAGTTGGCGGTGGTAAGTTAGTTTGTCGTGGACAGGTTGTGGAAAAAATTACGGATCAGTATGAAATGTTATATGAAAAAATAATTCAAGAGAGAGTTAAGGCATGATTGTCGTCGAACAAGTCACAAAATATTTTGGTAGATTTCAGGCCCTAAAGGATATCTCCTTTGAAATTAACAAAGGAGAAATTGTTGGGTTTTTAGGTCAGAACGGTGCTGGGAAAACCACGATTATGCGTATTTTGACTTCGTACCTTCCTGTTACATCTGGCAAGGTTACTATTGCTGGAAAAGAAGTATCTAAGAACTCTTTGGCTATTCGTAAGAAAATAGGGTATTTGCCTGAGACGCCGCCACTTTATTCTAATATGACGGTTAGGGATTACCTTAAGTTTGCCGCTCAACTAAAAAATGTTCCCGTTAAACAACAGCGTATTCAAATAGATAAAGTAATAGAATCGTGCAGCCTCCAAAGCGTTCAGCGTAAAACCATTGATATCCTTTCTCGGGGGTATAAACAAAGAGTGGGTATTGCTCAAGCCATAATTAATGATCCTCAAGTTTTGATTTTGGACGAGCCGACGATTGGGTTGGATCCGGTCCAGATTATTCAAGTGCGTAATCTTATTAAAAGTTTAGAGTATGAAAGAACGGTGATTTTAAGCACACATATTCTTTCTGAGATTCAACAGATTGCCCAGAGAGTTTTAATAATTAAATCCGGTGAAATTATCGTTAACGAAACTTTAGAAAACCTCGTAAAAGAGTTCGGGACAAATCTCGAAGATATATTTTTAAGATTACATTCTGTTAAGGAGAACTAGTAGTTATGAGCAAAATATTTGCTATTGCCGCAAAGGAACTAAAAGCCTATTTTAAATCTCCCATAGCTTATATTGTTTTGATTGTTACTATTTCGGTTTTTAACATATTCTTTTTTTTGATAATTGACCAAGACCAAGAGGCTAGCTTGCGCGATGTATTCAAAATCATGGAGTTTTTGTTTATTTTCATTGTACCGCTTTTAACTATGAAAACATTTGCTGAGGAGAAATTCTCCGGCACTATGGAATTTTTAATGACTACCCCGACGACAAACACTGAAATTGTTCTTGGCAAATATTTGGGCAGTCTAATATTTTTCTCGCTGATTATTGGATTAACAACGAGCTATTATTTCATTCTCGAATTTTTTGGTCAACCCCAACGGTTGGCGATACTGACAGGATATTTAGGTGTTTGGTTGGAGGGTGCTTTATTTATTGCCATTGGCATTCTGGCTTCTTCATTGACAAAGAATCAAATTATCTCCGCGATAAGCTCTTATGTAATCTTATTCCTATTGTACTTCTCAATAAGCTTTATCAAGTATTTCAGCGGCCATGGGGAAACTTTGATTCGATATATCGGCACTTGGAGCCATGCCGAGAACTTTACCATGGGACTTATCACTATGGCGGATTTGGTGTATTATCTAAGCGGTATTTTTATTTGTATCTTATTCACAAGGCTTAGTATTGAGAACCGATTATGGCGTTAAAGAAAAAACTTATAAATCTCTCTTTACTATTTGCAATGGGGATGTTTTGTCTTTTATATGGTTTGGGAGCTTCTTATATAGAAAACCATTTCAGTAAATTAACCATCATTATTTCTTTAATTGGTATAAGTTGTGTTTTGATTTTTCTTTTTGAGTTAAGAAAATTTACCAAAAAGTCAGCGCGCGGTTTTCAATGGCAGAAGTATGGGTTTAGTGTATTGGTAACTGTGTTCCTTTTAGCTCTTCTCGTGGGGATTAACTATTTAGCGTATCGTTACAATCTGCGTTGGGATGTAACTAAAGCCAAACAACATACCTTATCGGAAAGTACTTCCACAGTTATTAATGATCTTCAACGGGAAGTTAAAATTGTCGCTTTTTATGTAGGAATACCGCCAAAGTATTTAGAAGACTTGTTTAAGGAATATGAAAGGTGTTCTCAAGGAAGGATCAAAGCCGAAATCATTGATCCTATCGTGCGGATTGGTTATGCTGCTCAATTTGGTAGCGTAATAAGCGGAAAAGAAAGAAAGGTCATAGCTCTCTCTGGTAGTGAGCGTAAGGATATTGATTTTACCAACGAACCGTTATCTGAAGATCAGGTAACCAATGCCATTATTCAAGTAGCAAGAGATAAGCGCGTTGTTTACTTTTTAACCGGACATGGAGAATACGATGTTTCTGATGATGGTGATAATGGCTTGAGTATTCTAACGCGGATACTAATCGCCAATAATATAGAAGTAAAAACGGTGATGTTGGGAGTAGAAGAAAAAGTTCCCGAAGACTGTGATGTCCTTATTGTTGCTGGGCCTCGAAATCCTCTAATAGAAGAAGAGGAAGAGATTATTAAAGGGTACTTAGAGAATGGCGGTGACGCTTTCTTTTTAATTGAGAATACCCCTATTACTACACCCGATAAACCACTAACAGAAGAAGAAAAGCGCAAGAACCCTTCTTTAAACAACATTCTTAACCATTGGGGAATAAAGATTGCCGATGATATTGTTGTAGATTTAGCTAATCATATTGGGCAGGATGTAGGGTGCCCGGCTACCCGCAATTACCCGCCGCACAAAGCTATTATTAAAGATTTGGATTATACTTTTTATATCCGTCCTCGTTCAATTTCTATTTTAGAAAATCGACGCAAATTAATTAAGGTAGCCCCAGTGGTTTTAACCGCTTCAGACGAAAGTAGCTGGGGCGAAACGGATCGGACTCTCAATGTTAAATTTGATAAAGGTGTAGATGTTCCAGGGCCGGTTCCCATTGCATTTGCTATTTTGGAGCCAAAGCAAGAGAATGAATCTTCTGATACCCGTATCGTTGTTTTCACTGATACAGACTTTTTATCGAATGGTTTTATTGAGAAATATAGTAATGCCCAGATGGGGTTGAACGTTATTAGTTGGCTTTCAGATTTAGAATATAAGATTTTTATCAATCAGAAGGAAATTAAAGTCGAACGGCTCGATTTGACGAGCAAGCAAAAACGAATGGTGGTTGTTATCCTTTTTGTTATACCTCTTCTTATTGGTATTGGAGGGATAATGACTTGGCTTAAATACAAAGGGTCAAGTTGAAGGCAGAGAGATTGCAGAAGTGGTTTTAGAAAGAAGGTTTAAAAGATAACTATATGAGTAATTCGAAGAAATTTCAGCAAAGAGTAAAAGATTTAAAAGAGATAGCAATTGTCATTGATACTTGGGATGATGTTTTTTCTGATTTTGATCCCAGCCCCTTAAATGAACGGACAGTCTCCGGGGATTTTGTGGAAGAGTTAAAGAAGCGCTATAGGGAGACACAACGGGGAATTTTCATAATTTCTATTTATGCACCGCTTTTTTTAAAGGATTCTAATTCCGAACGTATGGTAACCCAGAGATTAAAAAAACATTTTCGTTATGTTTTTCTGCTCAAAAAGAAAAATCTTACAAGAAGGCGGGTTCGGGGATTGATTTTTGTGGTGGTTGGCATATTTTCATTGACTTTCCTGACTTTGGCGACCTATTTTAATTTTTTGACGAAATTAGCGCTTGATATGAGTGCTATCGTTCTTATGCCATTAGGATGGTTTGGCTTTTGGGAAGGTTTGTCTAAGCTTATTGATACTTCACCGGCTTTTATTCGAGAAGAAAAGTTATTTGAGAAATTGTCAAAAGCATCCTACCGATTCAAGTATCTTGAGGCAAAGTCTGAACAAGCTACCAAGTAGACCCTAAACAATAGGGCTTGATGTCATCTAGTTGTGAAAATCATCTTCTTGGGGGAGCCAGTTTAATCTCTCTAAATTTGAATAGAGAGATGCCAATCTCTTTATCTCTGAATCGTGGTTTAGTTAATGCAGGGCACTATCGTCGATATTCTAAGCAATTTGAGTAATATTTGGGACATTAACTAGGAATCGGGTAAGCGTAAACAGAGATATTTGATCGAATGAAGAATTTGATAAAAATTCAGCTTGCACCTACGGAGAATATGTGTTATATTCTACGCATAAGATGCGAAGATTAGAGAGTGCTTTCTCCGCATAAGACATAAAAGGGGGAATAGGATGGAATATATACATCAGCTAAAGGTTTGGCCAAAATTTATATGGGATCATGAAAAGATTGCGTCCCCTCTGGGGATTGTGCGCAATCGCCAGGGACGATTGATCGGTCGCATGGAGACATTAGGTTTTTCCTTACGGTCAGAGGCCATACTGCAAACTCTTACTCTTGATGTTTTAAAGAGTAGTGAAATTGAAGGGGAGATCCTTGATAGAAGCCAAGTGCGTTCATCGATAGCGCGTAGGCTGGGGATGAAAATTAGTGGGCTTGTTTCTTCTGACCGTTATATTGACGGTGTTGTGGAGATGATGTTGGATGCTACTCAGAATTTCAATAAGCCATTGACGAAAGATCGGCTGTTTGGCTGGCATGCGAGTTTATTTCCAGCGGGACGTAGTGGGATGCATAAAATAACTGTTGGCATTTGGCGCAATGATGTTCAAGGCCCCATGAGGGTTGTTTCCGGTGCCATTGGTCGTGAGCGTGTGCATTTTGAAGCGCCGGATGCTGATCGCCTTAAAGGGGAAATGAAGAATTTTTTAAGCTGGTTTAAAGGAGCAGCGGACTTAGAACCAGTGCTTAAAGCGGGTATTGCGCATTTATGGTTCGTGACCCTTCATCCTTTTGAAGATGGCAATGGGCGTATTGCTCGTGCAATCACGGATATGCAGCTTGCACGTACCGATAACAGCCGAGAGCGTTTTTACAGCATGTCCGTTCAGATTCGTCAAGAACGGAATACTTATTATCGTATTCTTGAGAAGGCGCAGAAAAATATTCATACTGCAAAAGCTGGAATTGATATTACGGTATGGCTCGTGTGGTTTTTGGATTGTTTGAATCGGGCACTTGAAGCAACTGAAAACACGCTTGCTGATGTGTTTAAAAAAGCTCTCTTTTGGGAATCTCATCCGGCTGAATTGATTAATCAACGGCAGCGAGTCATGATCAACAAGTTATTTGACGGTTTTGAAGGAAAGCTTGTTTCTTCCAAATGGGCGAAGATTACAAAATGTTCGCAGGATACGGCGTTGAGGGATATTCTTGATCTTGTTGAGAAGGGGATCCTTATTAAAGATTCTGCAGGTGGACGTAGTACAAATTATTTGTTAAAAGATTTGTAAAAGAATTCGCTAAAAAAGGTATAATGCTTGCAAAGATTAATTCATGGATTACGCGGGAAAAAAGTTGCGATAGGTTTCGGGAGGATTGATATGCTTGAGCTAAATGACATTCGGTATGAAGTTTCTGACCCAGAAAACAATAATGATCTTTACCCGATTATTAAAGGGATTAATTTTCGTTTTGATACGGGAAAGTTTTATGCCATTACTGGACCCAATGGTAGCGGCAAGACAACGTTGGCTAAGTTAATTATGGGGATCATACCTGTCTCAGGCGGCAACATAATCCTGGATGGCGTGTCGATTGAAGGTATGAGTGTTACAGAAAGGGCGCAAGCTGGGATTGCCTATGCATTTCAGCACCCGGCTCGTTTTAAAGGCGTCACCTTTCGCGATATAATGAAAATTGCCAGTGGGAATAAAGATGAATCCGAATTAGTGAAGACCATTTCATCTTGCGGGATTTGTTCTTGTGATTTTCTCGATAAGCCTGTTGATAGTAAGCTTTCTGGAGGGGAAATAAAAAAAATTGAATTGGCATCAGTAATGGCCCGTATTCCTAAGTTGGCTATTTATGATGAGCCGGATACAGGTATTGATCTGTGGACCATTGCGCCAATGGTTGTGAGGCTCAAGCGTGAACAAGAACAACATGGAACAACGACTTTAGTGATCAGTCATAACAAGGCTTTTTTGGAGGCGGCCGACGTGCTTTTGCTTATTCGAGATGGTAAGATTGTATACTCTGGCGATTTTGATGGCGCTCGTCTGTTACTTGAAGATTTAAGTGCTTGTAATTATAAAAATGAGTGTGAAGGAGAAAATGATGCTGAATGCTATCGATAAGAAATTGCTCAAGGCTGTAGCTGATCTCGAAGACATTCCCAAAGGCGCTTTTAACATTCGAAAAAACGGAAAACTTCTTTCACGTAAAGTGTCGGCTAATATTGAGATTGAGTCTGATAAAGATCGTGATGGGATTATCGTACGGGTCGCGCCGGGAACTGTAAACGAGTCTGTGCATATTCCCGTGATTCTTAGTCAAGCGGGTTAATGAGGCTCACTTGGAAGCTGGTAGCTCGTTGCTGATGACTGAACGTGTTATGACAGATGGCGTACAGCTTGCAACTTCGAATAATAAATTTGTTTTGGCTGGCCCAGGCAGCAAAGCTAATATGATATCGCGATCTGTGGTTAAGGGTAATTCCAGACAAGAGTTGTATATGGAATTAGAGGCTCGCGCTAAATCCTTTGGGCATATCGAGTGCGAAGCCATAATCATGGATAATGGCGTAAATATAACGACTCCTGTTCTTAAAGCGCTGCATCCGGACGCGGAAATGACTCATGAAGCCTCAATTGGTAAAATCGCAGATGACCAATTAATCAAGTTAATGAGTCTTGGAATTACTTATGACGAGGCTGTAAACATAATTATTCAAGGATTTCTTAGTTAAATAGAGGGGGAAAACATGGGTGATAAAAAAATATTATTTTATGATGCTAAGCCTTACGATTGGAAAGTTTTTGACGAGGTAAACAAAGATTATGGTTTCAAAATTGAATATTTCAATGGGCATCTTAATAACAGCACAGCATCTTTAAGCAAAGGATATAATTCTGTCTGTGCCTTTGTTAATGACCGTGTTGATAGAAAGAATATTAATACTTTAAAGGATTGTGGGGTTGAATTAATCGCTTTGCGAAGTGCTGGTTACAATAATGTTGATCTTAAGGCTGCTTACCAGAGCATCCATGTTGTTAGGGTTCCAGCATATTCTCCCTATGCTGTTGCTGAGCATGCAGTTGCTTTAATGCTTAGTTTGAACAGGAAAATTCACAGAGCTTATTATCGTATTCGTGATGGGAACTTTTCTATAAATGGATTATTGGGTTTTGATATGCATCAAAAGACACTTGGTGTTATAGGTCTGGGAAAGATAGGAAAATGTTTAATTAATATTGCCTTTGGGTTTGGTATGAAAGTTGTTGTTTATGATAAGTTCGAAGATGAGAATTATGCGAAAGAAAAAGCATTTCAATACGTTTCGCTGGAAGAATTGTACAAAGAGTCAGACATTATTTCCTTACATTGTCCTCTTAATTCAGAAACAAATCATTTGATTAATCAGGAAAGTATACGAGAGATGAAAAAAGGTGTAATGATAATAAATACCGGAAGAGGAAAACTTATAAAAACTGAAGCCCTTATTGAGGGATTGAAGAATGGGATGGTTGGCTCTGCTGGTCTTGATGTTTACGAAGAGGAAAGTGAGTATTTTTTCGAGGATTTTTCAGATTCGATGATTGAAGATGACGTTTTAGCAAGACTTTTAACTTTTCCTAATGTTTTAATTACATCGCACCAAGGGTTTTTTACAAAAGAAGCCCTAGGAAATATTGCGAAAACAACATTGGAAAATATTAAGGAATATTTTGAAGGTGGTTTTTTGAAAAATGAAATTTGCTACCAATGCGATCAAGAATGCAGGAAGAAGCAAAAAAAGAGATGCTTTGAATAACAGAAAGAAAAAATATGGAAAATAAATCAAATTTAATTGGCAATGTAAGTGTGCTTAAAGGTCTTATCACCTACCAAGAAGGCTCAGTCGTAAATAAAGAAATAATTAAAAAGAAGTAGGCACTGTAACGATTTTTGCTTTTGATGAAGGGCAGGGTTTGAGTGAGCACTACAGTTTCATTTGATGTTCTGGTTAATGTTGTTGATTGGCCTCTCTTTTAAATCGATAACGATAAATTGTTTGATTTCATAATCAAAAATATCATACTCTATGTTGGGTAAATTTATTTTTGCATTTTTAATGGTTATCAGGTAAGATGACTAACTTGTTTTAAAGAAGTTATTTGTATTTTTGTTAGAGTTAAAGAAGGTTGAAAATAATGCCAAATCAAAAAAGAAGAAAAGACATACGTAATATTGCAATAGTCGCTCATGTTGATCATGGAAAAACAACTTTGGTAGATGCATTGCTTAAGTACACAGGTGCCCATAAGTTTGAAGATGGTGAAACGACTATTATGGATTCAAATCCTTTAGAAAAAGAAAGGGGGATTACGATTTTTTCAAAGAATGCTTCTTTTAATTATAAAGGCGTACAATGCAATGTCGTAGATACTCCTGGGCATGCTGATTTTGGAAGTGAAGTAGAACGTATTCTTGAAATGGTTGATGGTGTACTCTTGCTTGTTGATGCTGTGGATGGGCCTATGCCCCAGACTAAGTTTGTGTTGAAGAAATCGCTTGAGTTACACTTAAAGCCAATTCTTGTTATTAATAAGATGGATCGTCTGAATGCTCGACCTAATAAGGTTGCTGATATGACATTTGATCTTTTTTGTGAGCTTAATGCATCTGACGAACAACTTGATTTTCCTATAGTCTATGCATCTGGTCGCAATGGACATGCTACTCTTGATCTTGATGAACCTAACGATAACATAAAACCTTTGTTGGATACTATTTTGCATCGAGTGTTACCACCAATTGCTAATCCAGAATTACCTTTCCAAATGTTGGTGACTATGATTGACCATAACTCTTATTTTGGGCGCATTGCCATTGGACGTATATTTCATGGTGCTATACATGTTGATGATCCAATTGTTCTTATAAAGCGTGATAATTCAACTGTAATATCTAAAGTAACCAAAATTATGAAGTATAAGGGTTTAACTCCAATAGATGTGACTGAAGCTATGGCTGGTGACATTATAATGATAACTGGAATTGAGGGGGTATCAATCGGTGAAACACTAGCTAATATTGATAATCCTAAAGCATTGCCTGCCGTTAAAATTGATGAACCAACAATATCGATGAATTTTTCTCACAACAGGAGTACGCTTGCAGGCAAAGATGGAGGGATATTCTTAACCTCACGCCATATTCGTGAATATCTTGAGCATGAGGCAATGGTTAATGTGGGGATAAGAGTTGAAGAAATCGGCAAAGGCGAGAGATTTAAAGTTTCCGGTAGAGGGGAGCTCCATTTAGAGGTTCTTATAGAAACAATGCGGCGTAAGGGTTATGAATTAGAAGTATCAAAACCACAGGTTATTTTAAAGAAAATGGGTGATAAAATTCTTGAGCCTGTAGAAATTGTGGTTGTAGAAGTGGATAACCAATATCAGGGCGCAGTCATTCAAGCTTTAGGAGAACGTAAAGCTCAAATGAAAGATTTAAAATTATTAGATGATAATAATGTACGAATGGAATTTAATATCACCTCTAGAGCTTTAATAGGCTTTAGAAGTGAACTATTGTTGATGACTCGAGGTAGTGCAATTATGTGTCAGAATTTTCTTGAGTATCAATTGTATAAAGGTGATATCCCCTCAAAGCGTAAAGGTGTTTTAGTATCTAATAGCAATGGTAAAGTGGTGGCATTTGCACTTTTTAATTTACAAGAACGAGGAGAGATATTTGTTAAGCCAGGTGATATAGTATATGAAGGCATGATTATAGGTTTATGTAGTAGAGCTGGGGATATAGTTGTAAATCCTCAAAAAGAGAAAAAACTGAGTAATGTGCGTTCCGTGATTAGTGATACAGCGATTAATCTAATACCTCCTCGTAAAATAACTCTTGAATTTGCGCTTACTTTTATTAATGACGATGAATTAGTTGAAATTACCCCTCTTAATATACGAATTAGAAAAGAGATAGTTAAGGAAATAGATAGAACCCGCCTGAGTCGCCAATCTAGATTCGATTCTAACAAAAATTAACAATTCTAGATACTTTGTCTGATCTTTAGAAGATAAAAGCTTTGTAGATTCCTTGATTTTTTTTTAAAAAATACTATAATAAATTTACTATAAAGTAATTTTTATAGACCTATTATATTGTAATTTAAAATTTTTAAGGAGGTTTAAAATGAAAGAAGGAATTACAGCAATTAACGAAAAGGTAAAAGAAGAGAGTGCTTTTATTGAAGTTTTAAAAGCCGAAATTGAGAAAGTCATTGTTGGGCAGAAGTACCTTATTAACCGGCTTTTTGTGGGGTTGCTTGCTAATGGGCATATTCTAATTGAGGGTGTTCCTGGATTAGCTAAAACTTTATCAGTAAAAGTTTTATCACAGGCGATTAAAACTAAATTTCAAAGATTACAATTCACTCCAGACCTTTTACCTGCAGATTTAATTGGAACTCCGGTTTACAACCCTAAGGATGGTAATTTTACTATTAAAAAGGGTCCGATATTTGCAAATATTATTTTAGCTGATGAGATAAATCGTGCTCCAGCAAAAGTACAAAGTGCTTTGCTTGAAGCTATGCAAGAGCGGCAGATTACAATAGGTGAAAGTACTTTCAAATTAGATGATCCGTTCTTAGTTTTAGCAACACAAAATCCTATTGAGCAAGAAGGAACTTATCCTTTGCCTGAAGCTCAAATTGATCGCTTTATGCTTAAATTGAACATCACTTATCCTAACAAAGAAGAGGAACATAAGATTTTAAAGAGAATGAGCTTTACCGGCAAAGAAATAAAGGTTAATCCAGTTATAACTCCTGAGGATATTATTCGAGTACGAAAAGTAGTAGATGAAGTGTATATGGATGAGAAGATAGAAAAATATATCATCGACATTATTTTTGCAACAAGAGACCCAAAATCATATAATCTTGATGAATTAGCTCCGCTTATTCAATATGGAGCATCTCCTCGGGCGAGTATTTACTTAACAGTTGCCGCAAAGGCTTATGCTTTTATTCAAGGGAGAGGTTATGTTATTCCACAAGATGTTAAAGACATTGGTATGGATGTCCTAAGACATAGAGTTATTGTTAGCTATGAAGCTGAGGCTGAAGAAAAAACTTCAGAAGATATTGTAAAAAGAATATTTGATGAAGTTGAAGTTCCCTAAAATTAAAAGAAGATGATTTCTAAAGAAATTTTAAAGAAAATAAGAAGAATCCAAATTACTACTTCACGTAAAGTAAGTAATGTTTTTGCTGGACAATATCAAAGTGTGTTCAAGGGCCAGGGAATGGAGTTTCATGAAGTACGTGAGTATTTGCCTGGAGATGAAATACGCTCGATTGATTGGAATGTTACAGCTAGGATGAACCAGCCTTATGTAAAAAAGTTTATTGAAGAAAGAGAGTTAACAGTAATGTTTCTCTTGGATGCTTCTAAATCTTGTCATTTTGGGTCTTCAAAACAATTAAAAAGTGAGCTATCGGCTGAGGTTTGCTCAGTACTTGCATTTTCAGCAATACGCAATAATGATAAGGTAGGACTAGTGATTTTTACTGATAGGATAGAGAAGTTTATACCGCCTGGTAAAGGAGTACGGCATATCTTAAGAATAATTAGAGAAATGCTTTATTTTAAACCTAAAGGTAGGGGAACGAATATATCTGGAGCTTTAGAGTATTTAAACCGTATTATGCGGCGGAAAACAATAAGTTTTATTGTTTCAGATTTTCTTGATAAAGGTTTTGAAAAGCTTCTTTCTTTGTCGAATAAACGTCATGATCTTATAGCGGTTACTGTTACTGATCCTCGGGAAATAGATTTAGTAAATGTTGGTATTGTTAAAGTAGAAGATTCTGAATCAGGGAAGGTTAGTTTTATTGATACAAGCAATGAAAAGGTGCGCAAGAATTACAACCGAGATGCTTTAAAACGTATTCAAAAACGCAAAAAATTATTTCGTTCAATAAATATCGATTCAATAGATATTAATACTGATAGTGAATATGAAAAAGAATTAGTAAAATTCTTCCGTAATCGGGAAAAACGCTTAAGGTAACCAATGAAAAGATTATTGATCTACATATATTTAATATTTGTTTTTATACCTTTTGGTTATGCTCAAGATATGCGTGATATAAAACCACCAGTTTATTTCCCTTTTAATTACAAGCTTTTAATTATTATTATAAGTGTGATTTTTCTATTAGGTGTTTTTCTTTTAGTTATTTTTCTTTTTAAGAAAAAAAATAAAACCCAAAAGATTATTTCAATTTTTATTAAGTCTGCTGATCAGAAGGCCTATGAAGCTTTAAATGAACTTCGTATGAAGAATTTGCCCTTAAACGGCAAGGTAAAAGAATATTACTATCAACTTTCTATAATTATAAGGCGTTATATTGAAGATCGTTTTTTCTTGAAAGCGCCTGATATGACCACTGGAGAATTTTTATTTTCTATTAAAAATTCTGAAACTTTAAAAGAAGATTATCAAATTATTTTAAAAGAGTTTTTAATTCTTTGCGATATTGTAAAGTTTGCTAAATATGGTCCAACAGAAGAGGAAATAGAAAAAAGTTTTGATGTGGCTGTAAAATTTGTTGATAAAACAAAACTTCAGGAAAATATTGAAAAATGATTTTTAAGGATTACTTATTTTTATTATTAATACCAATTGTATTTGGTTTTATTTTCTTTTTAAGAAAAAAAGATCGAGTATCTGCTATTGAGTTTTCTTCTTTAGAGTTAATAACTAATTATAAACAAAGTTTTAAATTGTTATTAGCTAAAAATTTAATTTATTTAAGATTAGTTATTTTAATTTTATTTATTTTAGCTTTAGCAAGGTTGCGTGCGCCAATTGATGATACAAAAGTTCGGGTGGAAGGAATTGACATTGTTTTAGCAGTTGATTCATCTGGTAGTATGCTGGCTGAAGATTTTAAAATAGCTGGTAATAGGCAAAATAGACTTGAGGCAGCAAAAGAAGTTATCGATGATTTTATAAAGACTAGGGCAAATGATCGGTTTGGTTTAGTTACCTTTGCAGCTAGAGCTTATACGGTTTGTCCATTAACTCTTGATCATGCTTGGGTTTTAAAAAATTTAGAAAGAGTTGAAATTGGCAATATTGAGGACGGAACTGCTATTGGTTCAGCGATTAGTTCTTCGCTAAATAGGATTAAAAATACTGAGGCTAAAAGTAAAATTATTATTCTTTTAACTGATGGAGTCAATAACGCCGGGAAAATTTCACCAGCAGTAGCAGCTGAGGCAGCAAAAGCATTAGGAGTAAAGATTTATGCTATTGGTATAGGGACTAAAGGGTTGGTGCCTTATCCGATGAAAGGATTTCGTGGTAGAACTGTTTATCAAAAGGTGAAAATTGATATTGGTGAAGATGTTTTAAAAGAAATATCTGATGTAACTGGTGGTAAATATTTTAGGGCAAAAAGCACAGAATCTCTTAAAAGCATTTACAATGAAATAGATAAATTGGAAAAAGTTTCTATTGAAGAATCTGGGTTTAGAGAGTACAAAGAGTTATTCCCTATATTTTTAATTTTAGGTTTAATATTGTTATTATTTGAGATTGTTCTATCAAATACAGTATTAAGAAAGATACCTTAGGTGGTAAATAAGTAATAAATATAAATGAAATTTATAGCAATTAATTGGTTAGGAGCGATATGGGTTGTTGGAGCATTAATTTTGTTTTTTGTTTGGGCAATGCATAATAAAAAACAAGCTTTGGGTAAGTTTGTACAGGCTAAATTATTACCGGAATTAATATCAAAGGTTAATTTTAAATTTCAAGTTTTGAAATTTAGCATTATTGCTATTGCTATAATATTTAGTATTTTAGCTCTAATGCGTCCTCAATGGGGATTTAATTTGCAAGAAGTAAAAAGAAAAGGCTTAGATATTCTAATTGCAATAGATACTTCTAAAAGTATGTTGGCCGAAGATGTTTTGCCTAATAGGTTGGCTAGATCAAAATTAGCAGTTAAAGATTTGATAAAGAAACTTAAGGGTGACAGAATAGGATTAATAGCTTTTTCTGGTACAGCTTTCTTGCAATGTCCTTTAACCGCTGATTATAGTGGTTTTGCTTTATCCTTAGCTGATTTGACTACTGACATTATTCCTAAAGGAGGGACATCTATCTCAAGCGCAATAAAAGTTGCTTTAGAGGGTTATGATGGTCAAGAAGGGGGAAATAAGGCTTTAATTATTATTACTGATGGAGAAGACCATGAAGGTGATCCAGTTAAATTAGCTAAAGAATTAAAAGCAAAAGGTATCAAGATATTTTGTATTGGCATTGGGACCAATCAAGGTGAGTTAATTCAGCTAACAGATAGTCAAGGAAACAAATCTTTCTTAAAAGACAAATCTGGGAATGTTGTAAAATCAAGATTAAATGAATCAATTTTACAGACAATTGCTTTAACAACTGGTGGAATCTATGTTCGTTCAAGCGGGGCTAAGTTTGGCCTTGATTTAATTTATGATGAAAAATTCTCTAAAATGGAGAAAAAAGAAACAGGATCAAAGATGAGTAAAGTTTATTATGAAAGATTCCAAATTCCTTTAGCAATCGCATTAATGCTTTTGATCTTAGAGTTATTTATAAGCGATAAAAAAAGTATATGAAAAATATTATTTTATCAATATTTATTAGTTTATTTATGCCTTTTTTATGTTTTGGAGCAGAAAGTGTAAAAAAACAAGTTAAAAAGGGTAATTTGTTATATAATAAAAATGAATTCAACAAAGCTTTAGAGAATTACGAGAAAGCATCTCAGGAGCTTCCTGATTCAGATGTTGTTGATTTTAATCTCGGAGCTGCAACTTATAAGCTAGAAGATTACGAGTCAGCAATTAATTATTTTCAAAAAAGTTTACTTTCAGATGATGAGTTGCTTCAAGCAAAAGCTAGTTTTAATTTAGGCAACAGTAAGTATAAGTATGGAATAACCAAAGAGGATCTATATTTAAATAGTGCGGTCAATTTGTTAGAACAGTCGTTAGTTCATTATGAACATATTTTAGATGAACAAGAACAAGATGATGATGCAAAATATAACTATGAATTTGTTCAAAAAGAGCTTATCCGTCTTAAAGAAAAATTAGTAGAACAGAATAAGCAACAGAATAATTGTGATTTACCAAAAGATGATTCAGATAAACAAGAAAAACAAGAGTCTAAATTAGATCAATCTGGCCAATCTCAGGAAGATAAAAATCAAGCTAAATCAAAAGAAGGGCAAGAAGGCCAAGATCAGCAAGATAAGCTTGCAGCTGAACAACAACAAGGCGACAAAAGTGATAATTCTAAGGGTGATGAAGAAAACCAGGGTCAAATGTCAAAAGACCAAGCAGTGATGCTTTTAGATGATTATCGTGAAACTGAAGAACCAGAATCTTTATACAGGCAAAAGATTCCTGTCAGAGGCTTAGCTGAGCCTTTAAGAGATTGGTGAAAAAATAGAATTATTTATGTTATGTTAGTTAAATATAATAAATTTATTAATTTTTATTTCTTTATATTATTTTTTTTATCTATAACTTTTAGCATAAATAGCATAGCTTATGGACAAGAGATGAGCTTTAAAGTAACCCTAGATAAAGATAAAATTTCTTTAGGGACAAGCACTAAACTTAATCTTAATTTTTATGGTGTTGGGAATGTTTCTGTTCCCAACCTTCCTAGTGTTGAAGGTTTAAATTTTAAGTATTTGGGTCCTTCTACTCGAATGTCTGTTATCAATGGTAAAACTTCTTCATCAGTTACTCATATTTATCGAATAGTTGCTTTAAAAACTGGTAAATTTGAAATACCATCTTTATCTGTTGAATATGATGGGGAAAAATATTCTTCGCAACCATTGCCAATAGAAGTCATTAGCGGACCAGTGGATTTATCGCAAGGAGAGGGCAGTAGCCAAGATTATGCTCAAGATATTAAAGATAAAATATTTCTTACAATAGAAGCTGATAAAAAGAAAGCTTATGTAAATGAAAGTATTAACTTAACCATTAAGTTTTATGCAAATCAATTAAGCATCAGAGATATTCAATACCCGCAAATAGTAGATAAAGGTTTTTTAATTGAGAAGTTTTCTCAGCCGATACAGTATCAGGATGTCTTAGGTGGCGTTGTTCATGATGTAATTGAATTTAAAACTAAAGTTTCAGCTTTGACTACAGGAGAACTAACTTTAGGTCCAGCTCAAGTTGGATGCAATTTACTTTTAAGAAAATCCCAAAAACGTAGGTTTTCTAATGATGACTTTTTTGGATCAGATATATTTAGCGGATTCTTTGGTGGTTATGAGAGATATGCCTTAAATCTAGAATCACCAGATATTAAAATTACAGTTATAGATTTACCTAACCAAAATATTCCAAGCGGATTTGAAGGTGCTTTAGGAAATTATAATTTTTATCTTGTTGCTGAACCTCGAGAAGTTAAGGTAGGGGATCCGATTACATTGAAGATGATTATCAAAGGTCAGGGAAATTTAAAAACTGTAAAATCGCCGAAGCTTAATTTTGGCGATAACTTTAAGATTTATCAACCTCAAGTGAATCATGCAGAAGATCGAAGAATGATTGAACAGGTGGTTATTCCTAAAAGTGAAACAGTCGTTGAAATTCCAGAGATTAGCTTTAGTTTTTTTAATCCCGAAACAGGAAGTTACAAAACAATCGCTAAAGGGCCAATTCCAATTATAGTAAAACCACTTGCTGAGGGTGAAGAATTTAAAGTTTTTGAGCCTCGTCAAATTACAAAAAGTGAAATGGTTCAAAAGGAAATTTTAGGTAGGGATATCATCTATATTAAGGATCGTCCTGAGCCTTTTAGGAAAAAGGGTAAGTTTTTATATAAAAATAAATTATTTATTTTTTGGCAGTCTATTCCAATATCTTTAGTTATATTGGTTTTGTTCTTATCTAGGAGAAGGAGACGTCTTCAAACAGATATTCGTTATGCCAGAAGCCTTAAGGCTCCTAAGTCAGCTCGTAAAAATTTAAGGAAAGTGAAACAATTACTTAATTTGGGGAATAAGAATAAATTTTTTGATATGGTTTTTAAAACCTTACAAGAGTATTTAGGGGATAAGTTTCATTTAGCTTCAGCTGGTATAACTTCTGCAGTAGTAGAGGAATTAGAAGGATATAATTTGGATAATCAAATTATTGACAAGATTAAAAAGTGCTTTGACAGTTGCGATTTAGCACGCTATGCACCGGCAAGCATTAAACAAGAAGATATGGAAGAGATAGGTCATTTAATAGATGAGATTATTGATCAATTACAAAGGGTAAAAATATGAAGTTTAAGTCAAGCATTTTACTTATTTTATTTGTATTTATATTTTGCATAAATTTAAATGCAGCAGACCTAAAGAAGACACGTTCATTATTTTATCAAGGCAATAATTATTACAGCACGGCTGATTATGCTAAGGCAATAACTACTTATGAGAAAGCTCTTAGTTCGGGTTACGAGAGTGGACCTTTCTATTATAATTTAGCTAATGCTTACTTTAAAAACAAACAATTAGGTAAAGCAGTCCTAAATTATTTACGGGCTCAAGAAATTATGCCTAAAGATGCAGATCTAAAGTCTAATTTGTATTACGCACAATCATTTGTTAAGAATCGCACAATCAAGCTTAAAGAAGCTTGGTTTAAGAGGGCATTGTCTAATATAAATCAGACAATAAGCCTTGATGGTATAACTTTAATCAGTGCAATTTTATATTTATTATTAGCAATTATGATTATAGGTTTTATTTTAAGAAAGAGTTTGAATAATATTTTTAAGTATAGTATTTTTGGAGTAGGGAGTTTATTGTTAATTAGTTTTCTGTTATTTTTTATGCAATTTCAAAATACAATGCTTAAAGAAAAAGCAGTTGTTATTGTTAACTCTGCAGATTCTAAATTTGAACCTTTTAGCGAAGCTACTACTTTTTTTACTCTTAATGAAGGTGAAAGTGTTTTTATAACTAAAGATAAAAATGGTTGGTGCAAAATACGTCGCATTGATGGTAAACAAGGTTGGGTCAAGAAAAGCGATATTGAACTTTTGTAAATATGCAAAATAAAATGAAAAAAATACTTTGTAGTTTAGGTATTATTTTATTAATAATCTTTAATGTTAGAGCAGAAGATGAACAAGGTATTAAAGTTGATGTCTTGGCAAAAACAACCTCAAGTTGGGATGGGAATATGCTTCCAAATTATCCATTAGAAAATCCAGAAATAACAATTTTAAAGATTACGATTTTTCCAGGAACTCAATTACCATTACATTATCATCCAGTTATAAATGCTGGTGTGTTAATAAGTGGAGAATTAACCGTGATAACTGAGGACAATGAGATATTATATTTGAAAGCAGGAGAAACAATTGTTGAAGTTGTTGACAAATGGCATTATGGAAAGAATGAAGGTGATCTGCCAGCCGAAATTATAGTTTTCTATGCCGGGACACCGGAAATTCCTATTACGATTAAAAAAGAAGATTAGATTTATAAAATGAACCATTCTAAAACAAAGCAGTAATTTTTATAGTGGCATAATTGGGAAAAAGGAGGCTAGATATGGAAGAGCAAGAGATCGGGGTAGTTGATCATTTTTTTGATAAGATTTCTGTTGGAATGATTAAATTAAGTGGTGCACTTAAGGTCGGAGAAACTATTCATATTAAAGGGAAAGACACTGATTTTTCTCAACAGATTGAGTCTATGCGAATAGAGTTTGATAATGTAAATGAAGCTGGAGAAGGAGATAAAGTAGGTATAAAAGTTGCCCAAGTACTTCATACAAATGATAAAGTATACAAAGTTATTGTTTAGAGAGGGTTATAATTTTAGCTTGCTAAAGCTTGGTAAAGATATACTATAAATAGTGTTGGCGTGGGTGAGAGGTTTTTCATAGAGACACTAGATAGGTAAAAAGAAAATTGTAATTAAGGAGTTTTGTTCGTGTCTAAATTAATATTTAAAAATTACGGTGGAAGTTATCAACTTAGAATCCAGAATGCTCAGGATTTAGAGAAGATTAGTATTCTTGATCAGGTGCATTGGGCGGCTACTAGCGTTCCAGTTAGCAGCCTTAATTGTGACTCAGTATTTACTTCTTATGTAGATACTGATCAAAATGGACGGATTAGGACTAATGAAGTTAAAGCGGCTCAAGCTTGGTTATTTCGGTTTCTTAGCAATCGTGATCGTTTATCTGTTGGTAGTGATGTTCTAAATTTGAATGATATTGATATTAGTCATTCTGAGGGTCAAAAATTAGTTAAAGTAGCAGAACTTATTTTAACTAATCTTAATTCCTCAGGAGCAAATGAAATTACTTTGAGTCAAGTGCGTGATATTCAGAGTATTATGGCTAATGCTGCAAATAATGGCGATGGCATTATTCCTCCAGAAGCTACATTTGACCCTAATTTAGTTGATTTTATTACCTCAGTTATAGAGACTATTGGTTCTGTTCCTGATGCTAGCGGTAAAGCTGGGATTGGTCAAGAGCAACTTGAAATGTTTTTTAGTGAGACCCAAAACTATCTCACTTGGAAAGAAAAAGGTGAAATTCTTAAAGGAAGTAATTCTACAGAGGTTATGCCGTGGGGAAAGCAAACGCCACAAGCTTATGAATTAATAAGTACTTTAGAAGAGAAGATTGAGCAGTACTTTATGCAGTGTATAATTGTTAAGCTTGATCAAAGAACAGTGCTTAAGATGCAACTTCGTCAGAATGAACTTGATGAAATTGATTTTACAGATAAGTCAGCAATTGAAGATCGAATTAAGAATTTTCCTTTAGCTTTACCTAATTCAAAAGGTGTTCTAGATTTAGAAGGAGTAATTAATCCAGCATATGCTGAGAGTTTATCTGAGCTTAGGGAGATAGTTTTAAAGCCTGCTCTTGGTGGTTCGGTTAAAAATTTTACCCAAGAACAATGGAATAAAATAAAAAGTATTTTTATTTTTTATCAAATGTGGCTAAAAAATAAGCAAGGAGCAAGAGTAGAAAAGTTGGGTGTAGATAAACTAAATGCTTATTTAAAAGGACCTTACAGAAAACAAGTAAGTCAGCTTATTGCAGAAGATCTAGCTGTGGCAGATGATTTAAATCAAGTACATAATTTGGAAAAGTTAATTCTTTATCAAAGATGGTTAATGGAATTAGCAAATAATTTTGTAAGTTTCCCAAATCTTTATAATCCTAAAAAAAGGTCTCTTTTTGAAAAGGGCACCCTAATCATTGATGGGAGACAAATTACTTTTACAATCAAGGTTCAGAATAGGCAAGAACATAGAAAAATAGCCGAAAAAAGTTGTATGTATTTATTGTATGTAGAAATTGTTGGTCGTTATGATAAGGATGTTAAATTTGATATTGTGGCTGCAGTAACTTCTGGGATTGCTGGAGGGTTACATATTGGAAAACGTGGTATCTTTTTTACTGTAGATGGTCAAGAGTGGGATGCTCAGGTGGTGGATATTGTGGATAATCCTATCAGCATCTATGAATCGATTAGAGCACCTTTTCGTCAATTTACAAATTTCATCAAAAAACAAGTAGATAAATTTACTAAATCTCAAGAAGATAAATTAGAAAAAGGTCTTACTACTCCTAGTGCTTCCGGTATGACTCGAGATCTCCTGTTAGGTGGTGGTATAGCGATTGCAGCTTTAGGATCATCTTTTGCCTATATTACTAAAGCCCTTTCTCAAGTAAAGCCAACACATATTTTATTAGCATTAGCAGGAATGGTAGTTATTATTTTATTACCAAGTATAATTGCTGGGTTTATTAAAATAGGTAAAAGAGACATGAGCGTTATTTTGGAAGCTTCGGGTTGGGCAGTAAATGTTCATATGAAGCTAAGCGCTATTTTGGGACGGATTTTTACTCATACACCAAGGTTACCTAAAGATGCACGCAAGGAGCGCAAAGATGTTTTAGCACAGTTTGTAAAAGAATTCGATTATTCATCTTTGCGTCGCCAAGTTTTATTGTTGTTAGTTTTAATCGTTTTGCTTATTGTACTTGGCTTAAGATTATTTTCACTTTGAAATATCTAAAGATAAGTTTAATATGTGATTATTGGGAGAAAGAAATATGTTCTCCGATAAGAGTAATTTCTTCACGATTATGGTAAAGGTGCCTGATTTTTAATGATGAACAATAAGGAGTAATTCTAGTTTTTTCATCTTTAATTTTTCTTATCAGGGCTATTGGGTCGCTATGACCTATTTTTAAGGTCACAATAAACTTACGACACCAGGCATTTATTAACCAAGTGCTTAAAAGTTTTAGGATTATTTCTGGATTTTCAATTATATCGCAGAAAAGCCAATCAGCGCTTTTGTTTTTATTTGGTCTAAATTTCAAAGCATCTTCCCTTAGTTGAGTAAGGTTAGGATGGGATTTTACTGGTTCTCTAAGAGAGGCATTATCAATGGCTATTACTTTAGCTCCACGCTTAAGTGCACTGTAACTCCAACCTCCAATAGCTGCTCCAAGGTCAATTACTGTTTCATTTGCCTTGGGTTGGCAATCTAATACATAATAAGCTTCTTCGATTTTCAGATACGAACGTGAAGGAGCTAAAGGGTCCATTTGCATACGCTGTTGGTTCTGTGCCAAAGCAAAGAAGGAGACAAAAGCAATATTAAAATCAGTGAAGTAAACAAAAAATCCTCCTTGAAAATCATTGGTAAGAGTCAAGTTTTCATCAAGAAGTTTTGATACTCGCGAGACTTTTTTACTTATTTTCATAAACCAGGCTTTTTTAATTGTTTTAACTCTTAAGTTAAGCTTATTCTTGGGACTAGAGGTAAAAATAAGTGGCAACGAGAGATTTATATTTTTATTTTTGATATATTCGGTGAATAAATTACTAAGTTTAGTTGACCAAGCATTTACTGAGTTTTCTGAAATTTCAAAGGAGTCTTTTAGAATAAGTTCGGCAAAACAAAATTCAGGTTTTAAAATTTTAAGGCTGGAAGAGGCAAAAACATGGCTTAGGCCGCTACTTTTAACACTAATGTTATTTAATGTTGTTTCACGGATTAATATATTTTCGTAACTTTTTTTACAAGTAATAAGTAAATTCATTTTTAATATAATAAATTATTTAAAATAGTATAACATGGAAAAATAAATTTTGGTACTATTCTTCTTGTAAAATAATTGCTTATTCATAACATCTTGGTGTATAATGAATAATAATTCCAGGAATTAGTTTTATCTATGTAATCAAAAAGATATATTTTAGCTAGATAAACTAGGAGCAATTTAGATGGCATTAACTATTGAATTTTGTGGTGGAGCCAGAACAGTTACTGGTTCAATGCATCTTGTATCAGCTGGTCGATCTGAAGTTTTATTGGATTGTGGGCTTTTCCATGGACGTCGTGATGAAGCCTATGAAGTTAATTCTAACTTTCCATTTAATCCTCAACGTTTAAGAGCTTGTATTCTGTCTCATGCTCATATAGATCATTGTGGTAATATTCCTAATCTTGTTAAAAAAGGCTACAGAGAACATGTTTTTGTGACTCCTCCTACAAAAGAATTGTGTCAGTATATGTTTCCTGATAGTGGTTATGTCCAAGAAGAGGATGCAAGGTATGTAAATAAAATTAATAGGCGTCGTGGGTTACCATTAAGATCACCATTATATACCAAACAAGAAGCTGAGGATTCTCTTAAATATCTTAGATCTCTTGAATATAATACTAAATTTGCTCTTTCAAAAGAAATAGATTTGACTTTTTTTGAAGCTGGCCATATTCTTGGTTCGGCAGTGCCAGTTTTAGATGTTAAAACTTCTCGAGGGTCAACTAGAATAGCCTATGCCGTTGATTTAGGTCGCTATGGAATGCCGCTTTTGCGAAACCCTGAAATACCTAAAGACATTGATTATCTTATTATTGAAAGTACTTATGGAGGAAGAAGCCATACTAGCATTGAGGATGCTGAAGATAAGTTGTCTGAGGCTATTAACCGAGCTGTGAAGCGAGGAGGAAAAATCATTATTCCTTCTTTTGCTTTAGAGCGGACACAACTAATAGTATTTTTTATAAGTGAGTTAATAAAAAAGAAAAAAATTAAGAAGATTCCTATGTATGTTGATAGTCCGTTAGCAGTTAATTTAACAACAGTATTTCGAAAGAATTGGGAGTATTTTGATGATATAACCAAAGAATCTTTTTCAAGAGAAGAGGATCCTCTTGGTTACGATAATATTACCTATATTACACAGTTGCAGGATTCTAAGAAACTCAATGATCAAAAGGGACCAATGATTATTATCTCAGCTTCAGGAATGTGTGAGAGTGGACGCATCCTTCATCATTTAAAGAATAATATTGAAAATCCTCTTAATATGGTGATTGTGATTGGTTTTATGGCAAAAAATACTTTAGGAAGACGTATTGTAGAGCGTGAAGAACAGGTTAAAATATTTGGAACACCTCGAGAATTAAAAGCTGAAGTAATTACTTTAAATGCATTTAGTTCGCATGCAGATAAAAATGGACTCATTGGATATGTAAAACGATGTCAAGGTAAATTAAAAGAAGTTTTTATTGTTCATGGTGAAGAGGAACAATCAAATGTTTTAAGAACTAATATTAAAAAGATGAATATCAAAGTTCAAGTACCAGCAAAAGGTGAAGTAGTCTATTTATCAACTAGAGAATAGAAGTGATTTTTCTTGTAAAAAATAAGGTTTGATACTGAGATAATTTAAATATGAAGATAAGTAATATCCTTAAACAAAACAACAAAGGTGTAGCTTTTGAATTTTTTCCACCTAAAAGTGAGAAGGGTAGGGATGCGCTTATTCGAACAGTTAAGGCTTTAAAAGGGTCTAATCCGCTGTATACTTCTATGACTTGTGGAGCTGGTGGAACTACTAAAGAAATAACTCAAAATGCAGTTTCCTTGCTTTTAGAGGAGAGAGGATTAGAGGTCGTACCTCATTTAACTTGTCTTGGCTTATCGTCAGAAAGCCTTACAGAACTTTTAGATAATTATAAGTTCAAGGGGATTGACAATATTATGGCTTTACGTGGCGATCCTCCAGAAGGTATTAGTGACTTTAATTTTTCAAGCCAAGATTTTTCTTATGCTGTAAATTTGGTTAAGTCGATAAAAGAATATGGGCATTTTTGTATTGGAGTAGCTGTGTATCCTGAAGGACATATTGAAGCTTCTTCTCTTGATGATGATTTAGAATATGCTAAACAGAAAATTGATGCTGGAGCTGATTTTGCTGTGACTCAAATGTTTTTTGATAATACTCATTACTATAGATTATTAGATAAGATGCAGAAGAAGAGTATTAATATTCCAATTTTACCGGGAATCCTACCTTTAACTGATATTGCTAAAGTTAAACAATTTGCTTCTATTTGTCATACCACGATTCCTAAACATATTGAAGAGGCTATGGCTAGTTTTGCTAACAAACCTCAAGAACAAGAAGAGGCTGGGATTAATTTTACGATAAAACAATGCCAAGATTTGGCGAAAAATGGGGTTGGAAAGATTCATTTTTTCACTCTTAACAAACCAAAAATAATTAATACCATCTTAGAAGCCATTTAGATTTTTACTTTCATACCTTTGGCACCCCTTTTTAGTGCTTGACAAAATATACAAATCAGTATATTATCTAGAGTATGATTTCTATTGATAAAATTAAGAAAAAGGCAGAACGAGAAGGCGTAAACGTTAATTTTGTGTTTAAAGAATATCTTCATTTTCTTGTTTTGGAATATCTTTTCGAAAAAGGTTGTTTTTTTAATCTTATATTTCAGGGCGGTACAGCTTTACGATTTGTTTATAAAGGCGTTAGGTATTCAGAAGATTTAGACTTTGTTTTAAAGAAAAAGGATGGCCATTTTCTTGAAGGCTTCTTTGAAGGCCGTCTGAAGCAACTGCCGGCATATGTTAATAGATTTATCCCTTTTATTAAAAACGTCCAGCTAAAAGTTCAAAAGGATACTCTAACTTTTAAAAGATTTAATCTTATCTTAGAATTAGAAGGCTTTAAGGCAAAGGATAAAACAAATATTGAAATTGTCAATATTCCTTCTTACGAGAACCAAGTAGTTATTCTCGAGCGGGAAGATATTGCGATTAATCCAGCTATTGCAGTGGAAACCCCTCATGAAATCCTGAGTGATAAATTTGTAGCTCTCGCCGCTAGGCGTTATCTCAAAGGCAGGGATATTTGGGACATTTATTTTATTTTGAAAACATTAAAAGTTCCTTTAGACAAGAAAATAGAAAAGTTGGTCGTTAAAAAAATTGCTGATTACGGCATGAGCTTAAATGAATTCATTACAGGTTTTAAAAATAATCTTTGTTTGTTAAAAAAAGAAGGATATGAAATCCTAAAAGAGGAAATGGATAAATTCTTGCCTTTTGCTTACAGGGCTGTATTCAAAACTAAATACAAAGAGATTGTTTCATTTGTATGGACGAGGTCGACTAATTTGCTTAAAGAGATTATAAAATGATGAAATTAGAAGATTGGTTAAAATTTTTTAAAGAGCATAGTGATATCAAGATTTTTCATTTCAATCATTTTAAAATGTTCAGTAATATGAAAAGTCATAGTTTAAGAATTGCTCTTAAAAGATTAGCCGATAAAAATATTATTAAAAGGGTTTGCCGTGGTTATTATGCTAATCCCTTTTCCATACCAACAATAGAGGAAATTTCCGCGCAGATTTATAAACCCAGCTACGTTTCTTTAGAATCGGTTCTATCTAATAACGGTATTTTAAGCCAGATTCCTCAAGCTTTAACTTGTGTTACTGCTAAGACGCCAAGGGTTTTCGATACTGTGTTTGGAACTATTGAATACCGGCAAATTAAGAAAACATATTTTTGGGGGTTGTACAAAGAAGGCAACTATCTAATTGCTGAGCCGGAAAAGGCTTTGGTGGATTTTATTTATTTCAGGAAGAAAAAAGACGTCGAAAGATCTATCTCAGGATTAGATTTTCGTAGTATTAACCGCAAGAAACTAAAAAATTATGCAGAAAAAATGGGAATTGAATTAAGAGGACACCTAACTTAATTTATTGGCCCAAAAGTACCACCTCCGCGGTGGTACTTTAATAGGGACGTAAGAATAATGAATGAACTAGAGCTTATTAAGAGATGCCTTCAAAAAGAGAAAAAAGCCTGGGATATATTTGTTCAGAAGTATTCAAGGCTGATTTACTGGGCTATACGAAAACGTCTAAGTATAAGCAGCTTTAAATTTAGCCAGGACGGTATCGATAGTATTTTCCAGGAGGTGTTTCTTTCAATTCTCGAAGGTGATAAACTCCGCCAATTAAGAGATGCCAAGATGATTCCAGGCTGGTTGGCAATGATCGCTTCCAATAAAACGGTTGATTTTATGCGTCGCACAATCCGCGAAGACAGAAGGCTGGTTGTTGATATGCCGGTATTAAAAGACGATAATTTTAGACAAGAACTGCAGCAAAGAGATTTAATTGACTTAATCGGCAGCAGCATAAATGGTTTATCTGATAAAGCCAAAATTGTTATTTCTTTTAATCTTCTCCAGGGCCGGACCCATAAAGAGATTGCTAATATTATGAATATACCTGCAAACTCTGTTTCTACTATAATTGCCAGAGCTAAGGAGAAAATCAAGCAGGATTTAGAAAGAAAGGGAATAAAAGATTTATGAAAGAAAAAAGGCAGTCAGTTCGTCTATTATAGGTGGAGAGGGAAAATGGGAAAATTTGGAGTTTAAAAAATATGGATAAAATGGAGAAATTAATTAAGCAATATCTAGGAGAGAATTTAAATAAGATTGAAAGAACCGCTGACTGTCTTAATGAGCAAGTTTTAATCGATTACTTTCAGCGTAAGCTAGACAAGGAAGATTGCCGAAATGCTGAAAAACATCTTGTCGGCTGTGAGTTTTGTCGCAGCCAACTAGATTTGATTTTCCAAGCCGGCGAAGCCTATAAGCGCGATAAAGGTGAAAAAGTACCCGAAGAGCTTATTAAAAAAGCACAAGCATTGCTTAAGGCGGGTAAAGTAGGTGCGGGGCTTGCCCCCACCCGAAGGAAAGGGCTATTTCTTGTTGGCGCAATTGTATTTTTCGTTGCCTCGTTTTTTGTTCCCAAATATTTCTTTCAGTGTTTAGTCGTTACTCTTATTCTGGGAATGCGCTGGGCCTTTGAGAGCGAGGGCGGCCGTACGCTTATTATGGTGGTTGATTCCTGGCGGCGGCATTCTCATGATCAGGATGATGAAATTTCCCATCGTTTAAAGGATAAGTTTCCTTCTGCTCGTCGTTAACCTTCCTCATTTGTAAAAAAATAAAAGTTTTTGAAAGAATTTTGCCTTCTGCTTCGTCTATATAGTAAAGGAGGTGATTAAGATGATTTTGGATTTCAAAGTTACAAGGCTTCACAAATTCAATGGCGAGGGAGCAACAAAGGCGATGTGTGACATCTCTATTGCTGATGAGTTCCTAATAAAGGGATTTCGTATAGTCGAAGGCAAAAATGGCCTATTTGTCGGTGTACCTCGCGAAGCGGGCAAAGACGGCAAATGGTACGACAGCGCCTTTCCACTAACCGTCGAAACCCGGCAAGCCCTCAATGAAGCAGTCCTATCTGTTTACGAGGGAGAACAACCTGGGTAATGTACGATGGGTAATGTAGGGGCGGTTTGTCTGTGTCCGTTAGGGTACGAACCGTCCCTCATCTTGAAGTCACAAACCGATTAACATGGCAATTTAATATTGAAAATAAAATATGAGTAATGTCGTTAAATTTAATGATGAGAGGTATCCGCGGTTGCTTAGAGAGATAAAATCGCTGCCGGAGATACTTTACTATAAAGGAAATTGGGACAGCAGTATTTTTGAAAATTGCTTGGCAGTTGTTGGTTCAAGGAGGATGACAACTTACGGCAAACTTATTACCAATAAACTGGTATCTGAGATAGCAAGGGCTGGAATAACTATTGTTTCCGGATTTATGTTTGGAATTGATGCTACAGCTCATAAGGCGGCGATAGATGCTGGAGGCAGAACCATAGCAGTGATGCCTTGCGGTATTGGTATGATTCATCCCGGGTATCAGGAAGATTTATACAAAGAAATACTAGAGCACAAGGGACTTATTATTTCCGAATTTGAAGGCACTCATCCTCCTGGGCTTTGGACTTATCCAAAGCGAAATAAAATTGTTGCAGGGCTTTCGTATGCAACCATGGTGGTTGAAGCCGGACAGAAAAGTGGCTCTTTGATTACAGCAGGGCTTGCCAAGAAATATAGAAGGAGGCTTTTTGCAGTTCCCGGCCCTCTTACCAGTGCGCTTTCAAAGGGTACAGTGCAATTAATTAAAGAAGGGGCGGAAATCGTGACTAGCGCAGAGGATATATTGGCAGGATATGATGTTAATGTAGGGGCGGGGTTCGTTCCTGCCCAAATAAAAGGATTAAACGAATTGGAACAAAATATAATCAAAAAATTACAAGAAGAACCAATGGAGATAGATGCTTTGGCGCGGACGGTAGGGTCGTCCCTACAGATTTCCGAAATCGCAACCGCACTTTCGCTTATGCAGATAAAAGGGTTAGTATTTGAAGAAGTGGGAAAATATTATATTAAAACTGTTTAAGCCGGGTGTTTTACCTGTCTGCTGGTAGGCAGGGCTGGGCCTAAACATAGACGGAAGGGGGAGTATGCTGATAAAAGTTTGTTCGGCGGCAAATTCAGGGCTTGAGACTATTGGGGTAGATGTAGAGGTTAACTTGGCAAATAGGGGCTTACCGGCTTTTGAGATTGTTGGTTTGCCCAATAAGGCCGTAGACGAAAGCAGGGAAAGGGTAAAGACTGCGATTGTAAATTCCAACATCAAATTTCCGACAAAGAGGATTACTGTTAATTTAGCTCCAGCTGATGTTCCTAAAGAGGGTTCTTTTTATGATTTACCTATTGCTACCGGTGTTTTGGCATCAATCATGAGCTGTGAACTGCCAAAAAAGAGCCTTTTTTTCGGCGAACTCTCTCTTGACGGAACGCTTCGCCATACAAAAGGAGCATTGTTATTATCGTTATTTGCAAAGGAGAGAGGAATTAAAAATATATTCGTACCTAAAGCTTCTGCAAATGAGGCAGCTATTATTAAAGGAGTTAACGTATATCCTATAGAAAGCATCAATCAATTGTTAGCATACCTTTTGGGCCAGATATCGCTTGAACCAGCTAAGTATAGTGAAGTAAAGAGCGAAGCTGTCCAAGCTGAGTTTGACATGGCTGAAATTTTAGGCCAGGAGCAAGCAAAGAGGGCAATGGAGATTTCAGCGGCCGGCGGCCATAATTTTTTTATGGTTGGCAGTCCCGGCTCGGGGAAAACCATGCTAGCGAGAGCTCTTCCCGGCATTCTACCGATTTTGGCTGAAAGAGAGTCTCTTGAAGTTACAAAGATTTACTCAGCCTCGGGACGTATCCCTCCTGAGGGTTCACTTATTAAGATACGCCCTTTTAGAGCACCTCACCATACAATTTCTCAAGTTGGGCTTATTGGTGGGGGCTCAAGGCCTCAGCCCGGAGAAATAAGCTTAGCTCATCGAGGAGTATTGTTTTTAGATGAGTTTAATGAATTTACTCGAGGAGTTTTGGAAGCCTTAAGACAGCCAATGGAGGATGGCCACCTTACGATTTCAAGGAGCAGAGAAAGGGTTTGCTATCCTTCACGATTTATATTAGTTGCTTCAGCTAATCCTTGTCCTTGCGGCTATTTATATCACCCTAAGAAATCGTGCACTTGCACACAAAGGGAGATAGAAAAGTATAAGAAAAGGGTTTCTGGGCCGCTCTTAGACCGCATTGATCTTTATATAGAGGTACCGGTGGTTGAGATTAAGGAACTTTCCGAGGGTAGGGTTGCCCCTACATCCGCCGAAATAAGAGTCCGTGTAGAAAAGGCAAGAAAAATCCAAAAAAATCGGTTTAAAGAAAAAGACATCTATACCAATGCTGAAATGAAAAACGCCCATATTAAAAAATACTGCTTTCTGTCAAAAGAAGTTAAACAACTGCTCTTGCAGGCTGGAATGGCTTTTCAACTTTCAGCACGTTCCTATTTTAAAATGATAAAAGTCGCACGAACTATTGCTGACTTGGAAGACTCAGAAGGCATAAAGGTTTCTCATATGGCCGAGGCACTGCAATATCGCCCAAGAGATCAGATAAGGGATAAGTGAATATTCCTAAGGAAACAAAAACAAATAATCTTAAAATAGGGCATTTAGGCGAACAGATTGCCAAAATTTATCTGCAAAATAAAGGGTATTATATTATTGAAAAGAATTATAGAACTAAATATGCAGAGATTGATTTAATCGCGCGCAATAAAAGTGTTTTGGTGTTTGTAGAAGTGAGAGCAAGGAAAGATGAGCGATTTGGAAGCCCGGAAGACTCTATAAAAAGAAGTAAAATACGAAAACTTATCAAGAATGCCCAAGCCTATGTTGCCAGAAAAGGATACGTAAAAACATACCGAATAGATGCAATTTGCATTGTCCTTGAGGAAAACGGGAGGGCAAACCGCATCACCCACTACGAAAACATTACTTTTTGAATATATTCTTAAACAAAGTCTTGAAAAAGAAGACGAAAAGGAGTAAAATTCAGTCTTGCTAATATTTTTTAATTGTTCGATAAAGTTTTAGAAATTATTAAAAGGAAATATGAAAAGAGCACCCTATAAAGCTTATATTGACACCTTAAGTAAGATAAGTAAGGCTATAACCAGCGATCTTTATCTTGAGGATATATTGAAGCTAATTGTTACTTTAACTGCTAATGTAATGAAGGCAAAAATATGTTCTCTTTGGCTTCTTGATGAAACTACTAATGAATTGAAGATAAGAGCTACACAAACTATGAGTCGTGAATATTTAAAAGAAAGAGTCCTTAAGGTAGGAGAAGGCATTGTAGGATTAGTAGCAAAAGATAAAAAAGCAATAACCATTCTTAATGTTTTAGAGGATACAAGATATAAAGAGAAAAAACTAGCCAAGAAAGAAGGCTTAGTTTCAATGGTAAGCGTTCCGATGATGAATAAGAAAAAAGCTATCGGAGTTATTAATTGTTATACTACTACTGCTTACAAGTTTGTGAAGAGTGATAGTAGTCTGCTAAGTACTGTAGCTAATCAAGCTGCAGTAGCTATTATTAATACTGAGTTGATGGTTAAAACTAAGATAGTTCAAGAAGAGCTTCAGACTCGTAAAAAAGTTGAGAAAGCTAAGGGCTTATTAATGAAAAGCCAAAAACTTAGTGAAGAAGAAGCTTATAATTTAATTCGAAAGTCGAGCATGAATAAAAGGGTTGCGATGAAAGATATTGCTGAAGCTATTATCCTTGCTAGCGAAATAAAATGAATTTAAGGGGTTTATTATGGAGAGAACATATCTAACTAGAGCTGGATATGAGAAACTGAGTGAGGAGTTAGAAAATTTAAAAAAGGTAAAGAGAAGAGAAATCTCTGCTGCTCTTGAGCATGCTAGATCCTTAGGTGATTTAAAAGAAAATGCTGAATATCACGCAGCTAAGGATGCAATGTCTACCAATGAAGTCAAGATCAGAGAATTAGATGATAAGTTAAGTAGAGTCGAAATTATTGATGATAGTAAAATTGATACTGATAAAGTTTATATTGGTGCAAAAGTAAGAATTTTTGATTTAGATACTGAAGATGAGATTGAATATACATTGGTGGGGCAAGAGGAAGCAAATGCTATTGAAGGGTTAATTTCAGTAACGTCTCCAGTAGGTAAAGCTTTGCTTGGGCATAAAGAGAGTGACATTGTAAAGGTAGATGTTCCAGCTGGTAGTTTAGAATATAAGATAATCAAAATATCAAGATAAAAAGGGGACGCTTCTATTTTTCAAAAAGTAAACCGGAAGTGTAAAAAATAGAAGCGTCCCCTTTTTTTAAAGATGAAGAAAATAATTAAAAAACCAGAGTTAGCCGCTCCAGCTGGAGATTGGAGTTCTTTGCGTAGCGCTGTAGCTTCAGGAGCAAATAGCGTTTATTTTGGAGTTAAAGATTTAAACATGCGCAATTTAGCGACTAATTTTGATATTTTAGAAATAGAAAAGGTAATCAATTTTTTGCATGATAATAAGTGTAAAGGGTATCTAGCTTTAAATACTATTGTTTACAATAAAGAGATTGCAAAGACTGTTAAAATTTTAAAAGCAGCAGCTAGAGCCAAAGTAGATGGAGTTATTCTTTGGGATATGGCGGTTTTTTCTAAAGCCAAAGAGCTAGGTTTAAAAATTCATTTATCGACTCAAGCTTCAGTAGCTAATTTTTTGGCTTTAAAGGAATATGCTTTGCGTGGAGTAAAGCGAGTTGTTTTGGCACGGGAGTGTAAGCTCTTAGATATAAAGGAGATGGCATCTAAATTAAAAAAAGAAAAACTTGACTGCAAAATTGAAGCATTTATTCATGGGGCGATGTGTTTAAGTATTTCTGGACGTTGTTTTCTTTCAGAGTTTACCTTTTCAAAGTCAGCTAATCGAGGTAAATGTTTACAGCCTTGTCGAAGAGAATATCTAATTACTGGTGTTGGAGGAGAATGTCAATATGTAGTTGGTCAGGATCATATCTTGAGCCCTAAGGATTTATGCACAATTGATTTTATTGATAAACTAATTGAATCTGGAATTGATGTTTTTAAGATAGAAGGAAGAATTCGTTCTCCAGAATATGTAGGAGTAGTAACTTCAGTATATCGAAGAGCGATTGATGCTTATTTTAAGGGGGAATTAACTAAAAAATTAAAAGAAAAATTAAAAAAAGAATTAAGCTCAGTATATAACCGAGGTTTTTCAAGTGGTTTTTATCTAGGACAACCAAAGGAGTCTCCAAGTAGATTTTTAGAGAATACTCATGAGAAAATTTATTTAGGTGAGGTGATAAAATTTTATAAGAAGATTAATGTAGCTGAAATTAAGATATCAAATGCTAATTTGAATAAAGGTGCACAAATCCTTTGTATTGGTAAAAATACCCCAGCTTCATTTGCTAAAATTGAGAGTATTCAGATAAACCATAAACTCGTCGATAGTCTGGTAAAAGGAGAGATTGGAGGAGTCAAATTACCATTTATTGTTAAACGTAAGGATAAGGTATTTCTTTGGCAGAATAAGCCGAAAACATTATAGTAATTGATAAATTTATAACTCGTTATAATCTAGAGTGAAAATTAGATATATTTAAATTTACCAAAAAATAGTTGACAAAACAAGGGCTATTATTATAATAGTATACCAATAAGGTATACTATGTTTAATTTTAATAATACTTTTACTTATGGCTTAAGACTTTTAGTTAACTTATCAGGCAATAAAGATAAGCCTAAACAACTTAAAAAAATTGCGCAAGAAGAAAATATTTCTTTGCAATATCTAAGGAAAGTCACTACTCCTTTAGAACGTGCTGGGATAATAAAAAGCTTACGTGGTCCAGGAGGGGGATTTATGCTTAATAGGCTTCCTAATCAAATTAACCTTCTTGTTGTAAATGATGCTCTTAACCATAGTAAAGTTATAGATTGCGTTAAAGGTGCATCTGGTTGTAGACGTTTTAGCAATTGTATGGTAAAAGATTTATTAGAAGAAGTATATAATAAAATTAAATTGGTATTTAAAAATAAAACTTTAGCTATGATAATAAAAAAGAGTAAGAAATGATTTACCTAGATTCCAATGCTACTACTTTGACTGATGAAAGAGTTTTAAAGAAGATGATGCCTTATTTTAAGGATACTTACGGCAACCCTTCATCTGTATATCGTTTTGCTCAAGAGGCAAAGCAAGCAGTTGAAGAAGCTAGAATAAATATTGCGGAATTATTAAATGCTCAAGCTAATGAAATTATATTTACTGCGGGAGGAACAGAGTCTGATAATACTGCAATGAAGGGTGTTGCTTTTGAAAAGAAAGCTCAAGGTAGGCATATTATCACTTCTAAAATTGAGCATCATGCTGTTTTGCATACTTGTGGATTCTTAGAAGGTCAGGGATTCGAGATAACTTATTTAGGAGTTAATAAATACGGAATGATAAATCTAAAAGAATTAGAAGAAAACATTCGTAAAGATACTATTTTAGTTTCAATTATGCATACTAATAATGAGGTTGGGACAATTCAGCCAATAAAAGAAATTGCTGATATTTGCAGGAAAAGAAAAGTTTATTTTCACAGTGATGCAGTCCAAGCTGTAGGCAGAGTCAATGTTGACGTAAAAGCCTTAGGAATGGACTTGCTTTCTCTTTCTGGACATAAATTTTATGGACCTAAAGGCGTAGGTGCTTTGTATGTACGAAAAGGTGTAAAATTTGTTCCACTTCTTCATGGCGGTGGCCATGAAAGGGGAAGACGTTCAGGAACTGAGAATGTTGCTGGTATAGTTGGTCTAGGCGAAGCTGCTCGATTAGCTAAATTTGAAATTAAAGACGAGGAAAAAAGAATAAAACTACTTAGAGATAAATTAGAGCAGGGAATTCTAAACAGCATCTCTGAAGTGGAAGTCAATGGTGATCCTAAGAGCAGAATATTTAATACTTTAAATGTCTGCCTTAAATACATTGAAGGTGAGAGCATTTTAATAAATTTAGATTTTGAAGGGATTTGTGCATCTAGTGGTTCAGCTTGTACTTCTGGGTCCCTAGAGCCTTCGCATGTACTTTTAGCTATGGGTATACCACATGAAATAGCTCATAGTTCATTACGAATGAGTTTAGGGAAATATACCACAGAGGGGGAGATTGACAAAGTTTTAGCGGTTTTACCGCCAATTGTTGAAAAATTAAGAAAAATATCGCCGTTTTGGCAGAAATGATAGGAGCTTATAATGCAGTTAGACCAAGATAAAGAAGTTTTAAGGAAAGAAATTTTAAAATTAAAAAAAGGTAGAAAAGCAGTCTTGCTTGCACATAATTACCAAATTACTGAAGTTCAGGAAATTGCTGATTTTTTAGGTGATTCTTTGGAATTATCAAAAATATCTAAAGCAGCAAAAGAAGAAGTTATTATTTTTGCTGGGGTAAGATTTATGGCTGAAACTGCTAAAATTTTGTCTCCAAAGAAAAAAGTACTTTTGCCAGTCCTTGAAGCTAGTTGTGAGTTGGCAGAAATGATTGAACCTGAACAATTAATAGAGTTAAAACAGAAATATCCTGATGCTTGGGTAGTAAGTTATGTGAATTCAACTGCTGCTATTAAAGCCTTGAGTGATGTTTGTTGTACATCATCTAATGCGGTTACAGTAGTGAGGAATGTTCCAGTTAAAAAGGTAATTTTTGTGCCCGATAAAAATTTAGGATGGTGGGTGCAAAAGAATGTTCCTGAGAAGGAAGTGATCATTTGGCCGGGTTATTGTTTTGTTCATGAATATTTTTCACTTAAAGACTTAGAAGAGTCGCGTAGGATTTATCCTGAAGCTCTGGTTATGGCTCATCCTGAGTGCATAAAAGAAGTTTTGAATAAGGCTGATTATGTTGACTCAACTGCTGGAATGCTTAAAATAGCACAAGAGTCTAAAGCTAAAAAGATTATCGTTGGAACTGAGGAAGGAATGATCCATCGCTTAAGAAGAGAGAATCCTGATAAAGAGTTCTATTCCTTAGGAAGCACTAGAATTTGTACTAATATGAAAAGAACTACTCTTTCAGATTTGCGTAGAGCTTTAGTTAAAGATGAATACAAAATTGAGCTAGATTCAGAGATAATTGAGAAAGCTCAAATAGCTTTAGAAAGGATGGTAAGTTATGTCTGATTTTGGTTATACAGATAAGGTTTTAGAGTATTTTCGCAATCCTCGCAATATGGGTAAGATAGAAGATGCTGATGGTATCGGAAAAGTTGGCAATAAGGCTTGTGGCGATGTAATGTGGATATATATAAAAGTTAAAGAGGAGATTATCACTGATTGTAAGTTTGAAACTTTTGGTTGTGTGGCAGCAATAGCTACTTCATCAGCTTTAACTGAGCTTGCTAAAGGAAAAAACTTTAAACAAGCCTTAAAAATCACCAATAAAGATGTGGCTAACGAATTAGGGGGGTTACCTCCAATAAAAATGCATTGCTCTCTTTTAGCTGAAGAGGGTTTAAGATCAGCCATGGATGATTACCGCAAGAAAACTTCACAAGATAAATAAAAATGAAGAAAAGAATTGCTGTAGGTTTAAGTGGGGGAGTTGACTCTTCTGTAGCTGCTTATCTTTTGAAGAAAAAAGGATGGGATGTAGTTGGTTTTACTCTTAAGTTCTATCCTGAAGAAAATCGTTGTTGTGACCTAGACAGTTTAGAAAAAACTAGACAGCTATGTCATAGGCTAGATATACCTCATTATATTTTAGATGTAGGAGAATTGTTTAAAAAAGAAATTATTGATTATTTTGTTGACAGTTATCTCCAAGGTTTAACTCCTAATCCTTGTGTTTATTGCAATCAGTTAATTAAATTTGGAATTTTTCTAGAAAAGGTACAATCTTTAGGCATTGATTATTTGGCTACGGGTCACTATGCTCGTTTAGTTAAAAAAGATAAAACTTATTTAATTAAAGCGGGTAAAGATAGTAGTAAATCTCAAGAATATTTTTTAGCTTTGGTGAATCGAAAAATTCTAAAGTATTTAGTCTTCCCTTTAGGTAATTATAATAAAAGTAAGGTTAAAAGAATCGCTAAAGATAAAAAAGTTATACATATAGATAGAGGAGAAAGCCAAGATGTTTGCTTTGTTAAAGAGAAGAGCTATCCTGAGTTTATTGAGAAAAGTTGCAGTGATTATTGCAAGTATTCAGGCCAGATAAAACATGTGAATGGAGAAAATCTTGGTCGTCATAAGGGGATTTATCAATATACCTATGGTCAACGAAGTGGTTTAGGCCTAGCATGGAAAGAACCTCTTTATGTTATTGGAATCAATAGCAAAGATAATAGTATTGTTGTCGGGGAGCGTAAATACTTAAAGAGAGATTCTTTTACTGTTAACTCGCTTAATTGGTTTTGTTCTGTTGAGCAATACAAGAATATTACCGTAAAAGTTCGTTATAATTCTTCTGTTTTTGCTTGTAGTCTAAAAATTAAAGGCAGTAATGCTGAAGTAGAATTAGAAAAAGAGATTGATGCTATTACTCCAGGACAATTAGCAGGTTTTTATTATAAAGACTTACTTCTTGGTGGTGGAATCATTGATAAATTTAAAGTTTAAAATTGTAGTTTTTTCTTCTTGCTTTTCGTTTTTACTTTTTTAGTTTTATGTTATAATTATCAAATAGACTAGATTGTGAAGAATTCACAAAGGTAGAACAATACGTGTCTAAAAAAAATATAGATTTATCAAAATTAACTGAAGAAGAAACTCTTAACTTACGCGTTTGCGAATTACCTTTAAGTTTAGAAGGAACTTGGCTAGAAGAGTGTGTTAAAGAGCTTTATAAAGAACTAGAAGATAAAGGGTTTTATTTTAAGCCACCTTGTTATTTAGCTGATGAATGGCTCACCCCCGATAAGGAACCTATTATTGGAGTTCCATTTTTCTTAGCTCACCCAACATTAATTAAATTAGAAAAGAAAATGGTTTTAGATGCTGAAGGATCTAATCGTCCTTGGTGTATGAGGCTCCTACGTCATGAAACTGGACATGCAATAAACTATGCTTATAAATTGTATCGTCGTAAGAATTGGCAAAAAGTCTTTGGCAAATTTTCTAAAGAGTATGAAGATACTTATCGTTTCAGGCCTTATAGTCGAAATTTTGTTAGGCATTTGGAAGATTATTATGCTCAATATCATCCTGATGAGGATTTCGCTGAAACTTTTGCAGTTTGGCTTACTCCGGGTTTAGAATGGCGAACTGAATATAAAGGGTGGAAAGCTTTAGACAAACTTAAGTATGTAGATGAACTGATGAATGGAATCAAAAGTAAGGAGCCTTTAGTCGAGAGTGGCAAGAAATATTGGGAAGCTTCTCGGATGCGTATAACTTTGAAAAATTTTTATAAAAAAAAACGTCACTCATATATGGAGAACTTTCCTGATTTTCATGATTCTAATCTAAAGGAAATATTTGTATTTTCAGAATCCACAGAACAAAGTCTCGATAAAAAAAGCAAGGAAATGTTAGCTGCTACTATTATAAAAAGATATAAAAAAGATATTTTAAATAGTGTAGCTAAATGGACTGGTGAGAAGAAGCATATTATAAGTGAGCTGTTAGATACTATAATTAAACGTTGTAAAGATTTAGGTCTTTTGTCTAATGAAGATAGATCTTTAGTTACGTTAAAGATGTCGGCTTATATTACTACTTTAGTTATGAATTATATTTATACAGGATGGCTAAGGCGAGAAAAATGAGAAAATTAAAAGTTCTTTTACTTTTTGATAGTCCTTATCTTACACCGAGAGGCTATAATTTTAAAAAAGAGTTTAAAGATCTTGATTGGGGGTCTGAGTCTGACATTTATAATGCTCTGATAGCTAATGGCCACCAAGTAACCCTCTTAGGATTATTTAATGATATTAATATTCTTTTAGAAGAAGTTAAAGAAAATAAACCGGATATTATATTTAATGCTGCTGAGGTTTTTGACCAAAAATCTTATTTAGATAAGAATGTTGTTGGCGTAATAGAAATGCTGGGAATTCCTTACACTGGAGCTTCTGTAACTAGTTTGCTTGTTTGTGGTGATAAAGCTTTGAGCAAAAAGATTTTAAGTTTTCATAAGATAAAAACGCCACAATTTTATGTTTTTTATAAAAATTATAAGGTATGGTTGCATAAACGTCTTAAGCTTCCATTAATAGTAAAACCTCTTCACGAAGAGGCTTCGCGTGGCATATCTCAGGCTTCCGTTGTTGATAGCGAAGAGGCCATGATTGAGCGAGTAAAATTTATTCATGAGAGCATAAAAGATGATGCTATAGTTGAGGAATATATTGACGGAAGAGAGTTTTATGTAAGTGTATTAGGGGACAAAAGGATTAAGGTGTTCCCCTTACGTGAGATGAAATTTAGAGAGATTAGTGAAGATGAACCGCGAATAGCCACTTATAAGGCAAAATGGGATTGGGATTATCGAAAAAAGTGGGGGATAAGGAATGAGTTTGCAGGAAGGTTAGCTAATGGTTTAGCTGAGAAGGTTAATGAAGTTTGTAAACGGGCTTATAAAGCATTAAACATAAAATGTTATTCTCGTTTTGATATAAGAATAACTTCTGATTCTAAAATATATATTATTGAAGCTAATGGTAATCCTTGTTTAGATGAATATGATGAGTTAGGTCAGTCAGCAATTAAGGCTGGGATTCCCTATAACAAGTTGATTCAAAAGATAATAAAATTAGGTTTAGAGAGAACAATTTAATCAAAGGAGAGATATGGCAGCAGAATTTATAGTAAAGCGATTTTATAGCATTGGTGGGGTTAGTTCAGTTGTTACTGGAATTGTTGAATCTGGTGAAGTTATTGAAGGATCAATAGGCATTACTGCAAAAGGGAAAAAATTTACTGTGGTAAAGATTGAAAGAGACGGTTTGAAGCTTCACAAGGCTTGTAATAAGGACAAGGTTAATCTTTCAGTCAAACATCTTGATCGTTCTGATATAAGGATGGAGGAGATTTTTCACTTCTAACAAAGATAGGATATAAAGAATAGATAGTGATGTTTAAAGTCACGCCTTTATTTATATTATTTATATTATTATTACCTATCTGTATTTTTGCTCAAAATATCAAGGATGCAGACTTAGCTGGTTCTTGGTATTCGAATAATCCTCAAACACTTAACAGAGAGATAAATAATTATTTAGATGCTGCAAAAGTATCATCTTTAGAAGGGGATCCAATTGCTCTTATTTTACCTCATGCTGGTTTAATTTATTCTGGAAAAACATTAGCTTATGGTTTCAAAGCTCTTGAGGGTAAAATAATTGATACGGTTATTTTAATTGGGCTTAGCCATAGGGTTGATTTTGATGGTATAGCAATTTTTTCTTATCAAGGATTTAAAACTCCTTTAGGAACTTTAGCTATTGATAAAAAATTAACTGATGCGATATTATCAGCTGATAAGAAGATCTTTACTTATAAAAAAGCTTTTGAGAATGAAAATTCAATAGAAATCATTATCCCTTTTATCCAAATATTTTTTGACCAACCAAAAGCTGTATTATTAGCTATGGGTCGTCAGAGTTGGGAAAACATTCAAGTCTTAAGTCAAGCTCTTAGCAAAGTTTTAAAGGATGAGAGTAATTATTTAATTATTGCTAGCACGGATATGAGTCATTATCTTCCATTGTCTAGTGCATTAAAAACTGATCAGGACACTATTGAGTTGCTTAAGAAGATGGATCCTGAAGATTTATTTGCTTCTGCTATAGGTAAAAATCGTATGTGTGGTTTAGGTCCTGTAGTCTCATCAATGATTGTGGCAAAAAAAATCGGAGCGAATAAATTAAATATCTTGAATCAATCGAATTCAGCTGAAGTTAACCAAGATGAAAATAGAGTCATTGGGTATTTAAGCGCAGTAATGGTAAGAGGTAATAATAAAAAAATAGAGGAGAGTAGTAAAATGAAAGAGCTTCTTAATGCTGAGCAGAAGAAGAAATTGTTAAAATTGGCCCGAAATACAATTGCTTTTTACCTTGATAAAGAGGAATCTCCAGAGGTTAAGACTGATGAGGAGACTTTAAAAGAAGTAATGGGTGTTTTTGTTACTTTACGTAAGAATAATCAATTACGCGGTTGTATTGGGAATATTATTGGTACTAATCCTCTTTATCTTGGAGTAAAAAACATGGCTATTGCTGCAGCAACCCAGGATTATCGTTTTACGACTGTAACTAAAGAAGAACTAGAAGATATTCAGATTGAGATATCAGTTTTATCACCTTTAAAACAGATTACTAATATTGAAGAGATAATTTTAGGCAAGCATGGAGTTTTAGTAAAAGATGGCTATAGGAGTGGAGTATATTTACCTCAAGTAGCAACTGAAACTGGTTGGAATAAGGAAGAATTTATGAATAGTCTTTGTGGTCAGAAGGCTGGCATGGAACTAGACGCTTGGAAGAGTGGCAAGTGTGAGATATATATATTTAGTGCAGAAGTGTTTGAAGAATAATTTTTCCTCCTAGAAATATAATAATTCCTCCGCACTATAAAATAGCATAAAAGAAAAATAAGAGGTTGTCTATGCTTATCTTTATTGTTTTAGGAATAATTACTTCAATATTTCAATTAACTATTTTTAGAGAGTTTACTTATTCTCTAGCCAAGAATGAGCTAAGCCTTATGTTGGGAGTTGGAATATGGCTTGTTTCTTGTTCTTTAGGGAGTTTTCTTTTTAAGAAGAAAAAAACCTTAGCTCCAGTTACTATCTCAGTTCTTTTTGCCTTAATCTATTCTTTAGTAATTTTTGCTGTCCATTGGATTAAGTCTTTTTTTGGCTTAAGTTATTATGAGTCAGTAAGCCTAGGATTTGTAATTATTGCGGCAATTTGCCTTATTAGTCCAGTCGGTTTTTTAATTGGATATTCATTTAGAGTTTTTAGCCAGAATTATTTAGAAAAGCATTCACCAAAGGTGAGAACTTTTGCAAAGTTTTTTGCTTATGAAGCAAGTGGATTTTTTATTGGAGGCATTGCTTTTACATTTTTATTCTCTTCTTATTCCAATCCTTTTATTTTTACGGTTTTTTCTTGCTTGCTGTTGTTAGTCTTAAATTGTGAGGCAAGAAAAAAGATAATTTCTTTCTTGGTAATAATACTTATAGCTATAGTTTTTTTCTTTAGTTTTAAACCGATTTTAAAATTTGAATTAAAAGGGGCTAATATTCTTAAATTTGAAGGCTCAAACTATGGACCAGTTATTTTGGCAAAAAAATTTGATGTTGAGTCTTTGTATATTAATGGTTCATTAGTCTCTACCAGTGAAGATAAAGCTGAGAATGAGCAATTTATTCACAGTGTTCTTGCGGCTAATCCTAAAGCTAAAAATATTCTTTTTATCGGTTCTTATTTTTCTGGTCAAATTCAAGAAATACTAAAATATCCAATTGAAGAGCTAGATTGTGTAAATATAAATCCTGCTATTTCATCTCTAAGTATAAATAAGTTAAGGGCTAGCCAAAGAGAGCGGGTTAATTTTATTATTACTGATCCAAGATCTTATCTCAATAAAAATAGAAAGAAATATGATTGTATAATTATGAATATTCCTGCTCCTTTGAGTATAGCTTTTAACCGTTATTATTCTTATCAGTTTTTTCAACTAGTTAAGGAGCATTTGAATAGTCAGGGTATTTTTTCTTTTCGTATACCTTCCAAAACTGATATTTTAAGTCCACAATTCATTAGGTTCAATTCTTGTATTATAAATACTATAGATAGTGTTTTTAAGAGTAGGCTACTCATACCTTCAGATTCAATGATAATAATTAGTAGCTTAGGTAAAAAAAATAGTCCAGGTAACTTAATAGAAAATTTTAAAAGCTTAAATATTTCTACTGATTATTTTACGATTTATCATCTTAGGGATTCTCTTGATCCTAGTCGTATTACGTATATTGAGAAGATGCTTGATCGAAGAGTTGACTTAAATAGTGATTTTAATCTTTTGGGTTTCCTATATTATTCGTTGGTTGAACAAGCAAAGTTTTATCCACAGATATCAATAGATATTTCTATGGTAAGAAATATAGTGGTTATTATTTTTATTCTTTTAGTTATTTTTGCTAGTGGTCTTGGTTTTTCTAAGCGAAGACCATTATCTTTGTTTAATGCTTCAGTAGTTGGGTTTTCTTCAATTGGATTAAGCATAATAATTTTTGTACTTTTTCAGATTTATTCAGGAGCTCTCATCCAGAAAATGGGTATTTTAGTGGGAGTGTTTATGGCTGGGTTAAGTTTAGGTACGTATCTAGTTAACTTAATTAGTCAAAAGATATCTAAAATTAGATGGTCATTGTCATTTCTTTATTTACTTTGGTTTGTTTTTTTAATTGGGTTTTGGGTTGGAATAAAGTCTTTTGAAAATTATTATCAAATTGATTTTGTTTTTTATTTAGGATCATTGTTATCAGGAATGCTTACAGGAGCAGTTTATCCTATTCTTAGCGGTTTTGTTTTTAATCATAAAATTAATTTTAAAGATTTAGCACCATCTATTTATATGGCTGATTTAGCTGGAGCTGCTATTGGGACTTTTGTTTTTTCAATTTTTTTCATTCCTTTTTTAGGGGTAGGGCTTAGCTTATTAATGATTATGTTTTTAGTTTTTATTTGGGGATTAAGGGAGTTTATCTAATTAGTTCCAAATGCCAGGGATTTGGTGTCCACAAAAAGGGCATTTTCCATTCTTTAATAGATTTTCTATAACATTGTAGCCAATTCTTTTGATAATTGTTTTGGAACAATTAGGACAGATAGTATTCTCCCCAATTTGTTGAGGAATATTCCCAATATATATGAAGTTCATTCCTTCCTCTTCAGCTATTTTTTTAGCTCGTAATAAAGTTTTTAGAGGAGTGGGCGATAAGTTAGTTAGTTTGTAGAGAGGAAAAAACTTTGCAAAGTGAATTGGAGTATTAGGGCCTAGGTTTTTTTTAACCCATTTGCAGAGTTTGGTAATATCTTCGTTACTATCATTAGCACCAGGAATGATTAGGTTTGTGATTTCAATCCAAACCCCTTCTTCTTTTAGTACTTTTAAAGTGTTAAGCACAACATCTAAACTTCCTTGGCACATTGAAGCGTAGTATTTGTCGCTAAAGCCTTTTAAATCAATGTTAGCTGCTGAGAGATATTTAGCTATTTCTCTTAAGGGTTCCTCGTTTACGAATCCGGCTGAATGGATTACACACTTAATACCTTCAGCTCTGGCTAGTTTTGCGATATCTAACATATATTCATAGAATATAATTGGTTCGGTGTAGGTAAAGGCAATAGTTTTAGAATTACTTTCTTTAGTTAAAGCAATTATTTTTTCTGGTGAAACTATTTCAACTTTTATGTTTTCAGGGTCAAGTTGAGAGATTTCCCAGTTTTGACAGAATTTACAACGTAAATTACAACCAGCAGTAGCAATTGAGAATGATTTTGTTCCTGGATATACATGAGCTAATGGCTTTTTCTCAATAGGATCAACATGCAGGGCTACTGGTTGGGCATAATTTAATGTGTATAGTTTGCCATTGATATTTTTTCTTCCTCTACAGAATCCTTTTTGGTTTGGCGCCAGAATACATCTTCTTGGACAGAGTTGACATTGGATTTTATTTTCGCCTAAGTTGACCCAATATAGGGCTTCCTTTAGGGTGGAGGATGTGAGCTTATTATTAGCTAGGCTAGTGTTGAATTTTCCATTTAGCCCTAAAATTAGAAAGCTAAAAATTAAGCAAATAATAATAAGAAGTTTAGTATTGAACCTTTCCATAGTTTAATTTGTTGATCTAGCCTACCTCTATAGTGTATATGCATTAAAAGCAATTTTCAAGATTTAATAGGAAGAAAAATAAATATCAGCAGAGTTTGACAAAGAAGAATATATAGTATATACTTTAGTTAGTTAATAGTTAACTTAGTTAAGTATTAAGGGGGTTAATAATGGTTAAAGAAACAAAGATTTCAAGGTTTTCTGAAGATTTATCTGAAACAATAACTTATGTTCAGCGTTTGGCTAATTCAATGTTGAAGAAGCGATCTGATATTTTGTTTCAAGGTAAAATTACTGTTCCTCAGTATGTAGCTTTAGAGGCACTCAATACAGATAAGCCTTTAAAGATGAAGGACATTGCTAAAATTCTGAAGATTAGCCTTCCGGCTGTTACTGGTTTAGTAGGTCGCTTAGTAGCAATAAAATTGGCAAAGCGAGTTTATGATTCAGGAGACCGTAGAGTTATCTTTATTGTTTTGACTTCTAAGGGTAGGAAAATTCTTGAGCAGACTAAGTTGACTCGTAAAAAAATTATTTCTGAAATTTTCGGTGTTCTTAGTGAAGAAGAACGTCAGGTTTATTTGGGCATTTTACAAAAAATAAAGAAATCTTTTTATGATAACGCTAATGAAAAATAAATACAAATTAGTTTTTTATCTACTGTTTACAATAGGCTTGGGAATAAGTTTAATCACAGCTAAAGTTTATTCTCAAGACTTAATTACATCGTTAATAGAGATTTCTTTAAATGATGTAAGTAGATTGGCAATAGAGAATTCTTTGGATATTCAAATTGCTCAATACGATACCTATATAAGTAGAACTTCTCTTGATGATGCTCTTTCTATATTTGATACTATTTTTACTGCCGAAGCTGTTTACAATCGAGATAAAAAGAATCAAACTAGCAGTCTTGCCGGATCTGATACTAAGAAGCATTCATTCTCTCTTGGATTGGAGAAGAAACTTTCTACTGGAACAACTTTATCACTAGACGCTACAGCTACTAAGACTAGGACTAATAGTAATAGTATTTATAGTTCTTTAAATCCTTACAATGAGGCTTTGGTAGGATTAACAATAAAACAGGAATTAGGTAAGAATTTTTTTGGTTTAGCTGATCGAGCTGATATTAAACTAACTAAACTTGATATTGAAAATTCTGAGTTTACTTCTTTAGATGATATTGAAGAAATCATATATAAAGCTCAAAAGGCTTATTGGAATTTAGTTTTAAAAAATGAAGAAGTGGCAATAAGAGGGAATATTTTTGAAGCTGCAAAGAGATTACATGAAATTTATAAAAATAAATATTCAATAGGACTGGTTGAGGAAAGTGAACTTTTAGCCATAGAAGCTCTTGTTTACACTAGGGATAGTGATTTAACGGTGGCAAGATTAAATCAAGAAACCGTAAAAAATGATTTACTTTTTTTACTCAATAGAGGGGATTTTAAAGATAAAGTCAAACCTAAAGATCAGTTAAGCTCTGAACCGGCGATAGTTAATTTATATCAGGCTTTAGAAGAGGCGATTAACTCTCGAAGAGATTATAAACGGATAAAGAATGAACTCAAAAAAAGTGAAATTTATCTAGTGGTTAATAAAAATGCTCTTTGGCCGCAAATAGATCTTGAAGCTACTTTCGCTCGCAATAATATTAATTCTCAAAGAAGTAGCGCTTGGGAAGGCATACCTAATAATAGCAATGATCAGATAGCCCTGACATTAACCATTGAAGTTCCTCTTGAGAATAGAGAAGCAAAGTCAGAGCTTGAGAAAACAAGGTTAGAAGATGCTCAGCTTTTAATTCGTTTAAAAAGGATTGAGCGGCTTATCTTACAGGAAATTAACGACAAGGTTAATCAGGTCAATAGCAGTGATAATCAGATTAAGCTTTATCAATCAATAATTAAACTACACCAAAGAAAACTTGATAGTCAGATAAAACGTATTGGTTATGGACGTTCAAACGCTGATACTCTTATTCAATATGAAGATGATCTTCTTAAGGCAAGGTTGGCTTTAGCAACTAATTTTTATGTTTATAGAATTTCTCTTATAGAGTTAGATTTAGCTAAAAATGTTTTATTAGACAAGCATTGGAAGGAACCATTATAAAGGGGCAATTATGAAGATTTCAGAATTTTCAGTAAAACACTCACTGGTGATTAATCTTATTTCTCTTTTTGTAATTATTGCTGGGTTTTTCACGCTTTTTGTTTATAAAATTAGAAGAGAAGCTTTTCCTGAAGTTTCCTACGATATGGTAGTCGTTAATACTGCTTACATTGGCGCTGCACCTCAAGAAATAGAAAAATTAGTTACCATACCTATTGAAAAAGAATTGAAAGGGGTTGATGGAATCGAAGAGATGCAATCTACTTCTATTGAGAATGTTTCTAATATTTTGATAAAAATTAGCCAGGATGTAAGGGATAAGAAAAAAGTTGTTGACGATATTCAAAAGGCTGTTGATCGAGTTCGTGATTTACCTCAAGGGGTTGAAGACGATCCGACAGTTACTGAAATTACCTCTGGTGAAATTCCAGTAATTGAAGTTGCTTTGAGTGGAGAAGTATCTGAGGAAAAATTACAAGAATATGCTGAGGCCTTAGAGGATATTTTTGAAGATATTCCCGGAGTATCATCAATTGCTAAAAAGGGTTATCGTGACACTGAAGTTTGGGTTGAAGTTGATCCTGACAAGATGAAGGATGCTTATGTTAGTGTAAAAGAAGTAATGATTGCATTAAGCACACAAAACATGAGCATTCCTGGAGGAAAAGTGCGTGGTAAGGAAGAGCTTAGTATTAGAACTACCGGAGAATTTCATACTAAAGAGGAAATTGAAAATGTGGTTATTAGAGCTAACGAGTCTGGAAATTGGTTACGTGTTAAAGATGTGGCAAACGTACGTTTTTCTTTTGAAGATGAAGACATGATAAATAAAAGTTATGGTATGCGCTCAGTTAGTCTTACTGTTATTAAGAGGGCAACTGGTGATGCAATTAAAATTGTTGATCAGGTTAAGGAGAAAACTGATGATTTTTTTATTCCAGGTGATTCAAAGGTAAAAGTAGCCTATATAAATGATATATCTTACTATATTAAAAGGAGACTAGGGGTTTTAAAAAATAACGGGATTATTGGCATAGCCTTGGTTTGTGCAGTTCTTATGCTTTTTTTAAATTTTCGAATTGCTCTTATAACTACCTTAGGTCTTCCGATAGCTTTTTCAGCTACTTTAGCCATAATGGGATTTTTTGGTTTAAGTATTAATCTTATAACCATGTTTGGTCTAATTATAGTTTTAGGAATGTTAGTTGATGATGGAATCATTATAGCTGAGAATTGTTCTCGTTATTTAGAAGATGGCTATAGCCCTCGGGAAGCAGCAATTATTGGAACCCAAGAAGTAGCAAAACCAGTTACAACTACAGTAATTACTACAATTGCTGCTTTTGCTCCACTTATGTTTATGGGTGGGATGCTTGGTAAATTTATTTGGGGAATACCTTTAGTTGTAATGATTGCTTTAGTCGCTTCCTTGTTCGAAGCTTTAGTAATCCTACCATCTCATTTTGCTGACTTTATTAAGACTGGAAAAGAGAAGTTTAAATCAAGAAAAGATTTGCCATGGTTTAAAAAACTTGTCGATGTTTATACTAAGATAGTAAACAAAGCTTTAGATCAACGCTATTGGGTATTGTTGGGATTAATTATTTTACTTTTAGCTACTTTTGGTTTAGCAAAAGCCATGCCTTTTGTTTTGTTTGGTTCAGAAGAAGGGATTGAACAGTTTTCGATTCGAGCTGAAGCTCCGATTGGAACAAATATTTATAAGACTAATGATCTAATAAGTCAAATTGAAGATAAAGTTAAAGAGTTGCCTAAAGAGGAATTAGAATCTTATACTACCTCAGTAGGTTCAATTGGTGAAACTTGGATGTTTGATCCTTATGGTAAGTCAGGAGGGCACACTGCACAAATTACCGTATTTCTTACTCCTTATACTATGCGTAAGCGAAATGTTTCTCAAATAATTGATGATTTAAAAGAAAAAACTAAAGATATAAAGGGTTTTGATAAGTTTTATTTTGAAAAGCAGCAAGGCGGTCCGCCAGTTGGAAAAGCTTTAGCGGTTAAGATAAGAGGGGAAAAATTTGCAGTCTTAGAAGAGATATCTACAGAGATGATTGAATTTCTTGAAAATATAGAAGGAGTTGTGGACATTACTTCTGATTACGAAGTGGGAAGAGGAGAAGTTAGGGTTGTAGTTGATCCTGAACAAACAGCAAAAGCCTATCTTTCAGTAGGAGAAATTGCTACGTCTATTCGTAATGCTTATAAGGGAGGAGTGGCTACTTCTATTAAGCCGGTACAGGCTGAAGAAGAGATAGACGTTTTAGTACGTTTTCCTGAAAATTATCGGGATACCAAAGAAACTTTTAAAAAGATTCTTATTCCTAATAAATTTGGCAACCTTATACCTTTAACCAAAGTAGCACATTTAGAAGACAGGGTGTCCTTGGCTCGTATACAACATTTTCGTGGTAAAAGAGTAATTTCTGTTCGGGCAGATGTTGATATTAAGAAAATAACTCCCCTTAAAGCTAATAAGCTTGTTGAAGAAGAATTTAAGGATATAGCTAAAAAATATTCGGGTTATCGAATAGAATATGGTGGAGAACAACAAGAAAATGTTAAGTCAGCAAAGGGATTCATTAGTGCTTTTGGTCTGTCAGCATTTTTAATTTTTTTAATATTGGCAGCTAATTTTAATTCTTTGATACAGCCATTAGTTGTTATGATGGCAATTCCTTTTGGTCTTATTGGGGTTATTTGGGCCTTTTTCTTTCATGGATTAAATTTAAGTTTTTTCATGATGATGGGTATTGTTGGTTTAAGTGGAATTGTTGTTAATGATTCTATTGTTTTGGTTGAATTTATTAATAATTTACGTTGTAAGGGAATTGAGCGAAGAATGTCTATTGTTAGCGCAGGTCAGTTAAGATTAAGACCAGTATTACTTACTACAATAACTACGGCTTTAGGTTTAACTCCAACTGCTTATGGTATTTGGGGTGGTGATCCATTTTTACGGCCAATGGCTCTTACCATTGTTTGGGGTATTATCTGTGCAACACTTTTAACTTTAATAGTTCTTCCCTGTATCTATGCTATCATTGATGATGTTACCTTAAAGCTTGCTGGGCATGTAACTGTAAAAAAATCTAGTCAACAAGAAGAGAATTAGTGATATAATACAACAATGATAGAAAAGGCATTTCTTTTAAAAATTTACGAAGCTGCGTCTATGCAACGTTGGAATGATCAAATTCGCACTGTTGAGCTGATTGAATTAGATAAACAGGCTCATAAAATGATTATTGCCTATTGTTTGGGTAAGTGTGAAGAAAGCAACCAAACGGAAGGTTTTAATTGGGTTGAGATAATTGAGGCTGGAATTTTTGAATTTCTTCAGCGCATTGTAATTACTGATTTAAAACCACCATTATTTCACAGAATAAAGGAAAATAAAAAACAATATAAACAATTAAATCAGTGGGCCTATAAAGAAATAAGTCCCTTTATAAAATCTTTAGGTAAAGATTTTTGTGCAAGATTTGAAAATTATTTGCATGATTCTGTGCGCAATGTAAATCGTAGAATTATAAGTGCTGCTCACTTTTATGCTACCAAATGGGAGTTTGATATTATTGAGCGTGCTAATCCTAATGGTTATGGGGTTGAGGAAATAAAAGAAGATATACGTTCTAAACAGAATAAATACCAAGACCTTGAGAGTATGCAGAGATTATTGTATTCTCAAGAGCTAAAAGATTTTGTAAATATTTGTGGTCAATTAAGATTTCAAATACGTTGGAGTCACTTACATCGAGTTCCTAAGACATCAGTTCTAGGCCATATGTTGCTTGTGGCAATGTTATCTTATTTATCTTCTTTATTTATAGGAGCTGATAACAAAAGAGCTGTGAATAATTACTTCACTGGTTTATTTCATGATTTACCAGAGGTTCTTACACGTGACATAATTAATCCAGTAAAAAGGGCAGTGCCAGGGTTAGGCGATTTAATCAAAGAATATGAACGAAGTGAAATGGAAGCCAAAATATACAAATTAATACCTAAGACTTGGCATCAAGCCATGCGTATGTTTACTGAGAATGAGTTTGACAATATTATAAACTCAAATGGTGTTATAGAAAGGGATGGGGAGCTGATTAAGGGCATAGATGAATTAGCAGCTTTCATTGAGGCTTATTTGTCATTGAGTAATGGTATACAAAATCAAGACATGGAAAAAGCAGTGTCTTCTCTTAAAGAAAAATATCATTCAAAAGTTATTTGTGGTATGGATTTTGGTCATATATATAGTGATTTTGATTGAGGGGGGTTGACTAAGAGTTAATTTTAAGGATAATAAGGGTGTTTAGCAGCAATAAACTACTTTATATTAGGAAAAAGGAGTGTTTATGGAATTAAAAGAAATTATTAAAAAGTGCAAGACTTTAAACATTTATGAAGAGAGATCTATTACTGATAATTATTATGAAGTTGTTTTTTATACCAAAGATACCAATCAGTGGAATCAGTTATTTACTGAAATTTTAGGTTTAGCGGCAAAGCCATATGGGGTTGAGCCGAGCCAAGGGGATATTACATTAACTCAAAAATATGGAGGGCTTCGTGAGAAGCAAACTTTGTTTAAAGAAGACAAGGGTGATGCTATTATGATTGCCATGTTTTGGCCTTGGCAGGATGAGGTTCGTACTACCATTAAAGTGGTTTTTATAAAAAAATAAATATTATGAAAATTTTTTTTAGTAAAATAAAAAATTTCCTTATTGGAGGAAAAAAATATAAGTGTCAGGTTTGTCAAAGAATGATTCATGAGAAGCATTCTTTGGAACATGCTAAAGCTGAAGAGTATCTGATTAATCTTATAAAAAAAGATCATCCTAAATGGAGCCAGAAAGACTCAGTTCCTCCAGAGTGTATTGAGTATTACCGCAAATTGATAAAACAATCCGAAATCTAATTTAATAAATTTCTAATTAGAAGGAATAATGTTTTAGGTTATAAAAATTCTAAGTTTGATTTGCGACCAATATTAGATGTAATATCTAAAGAATTTATTTCGTTTTTTATTTTTTTTGGTATAATCTTTCTAAGGGGAGGTATGAGTAATGAAATTAGCTAAGAAGTTTTTTATTTTGTTGGTAATGAGTATGTTTATTGGTAATATTTATGGAGAAGGAGTAGACATGGACGAAAAAGTAGTAGTGATAGAAACTAATCAAGGCATAATAGAAATTAAATTAATGCCTGATGTTGCGCCAAAGGCTTGTGAGAGTTTTATTGGCTTGGTAGAAAAGGGTTATTATGAAGGAATAATTTTTCATAGAGTAATAAAGGATTTTATGATTCAGGGAGGAGACCCTACTGGAACTGGAACTGGAGGCGAGTCATTTTGGGGAGTACCTTTTAAAGATGAAGTTATCAGTTCAGTAAAATTTGATAAACCAGGAATTTTGGCTATGGCAAATTCTGGTCCAAATACTAATGGAAGTCAATTTTTTATTACTACCATACCGACTCCTTGGCTTAATATGCGGCATACTATTTTTGGTGAAGTTGTTTCAGGGTATGATATAGTTGAAAAAATTAAAAACACAGCTGTTGGTGCTGGTGATAAGCCGATTGTAGAGCAAAAGATCATAAAAGCTTATCTAAAATAAAAGGAATAGAAAAGATGATGCGTTCAGGCAATCCTGCTCTTAAAGCAGATACATTTACAAAGGTAAGAAATGCCTCTTCAGGTAATACCATGAGTATTCAAGGTGCAGTTAATAAAACTTTTGTCTAAGTTGCAGAGTAGAAGATAGAATTTTTTATAGTTTTGAATATAAGGAGGATAATGAAGCGAATAATGATATTTATTGATGCTGAATATGTAGTTTCTAAAATGAGAGAATTGCTTGGTAAGAAAAAAGTTATTCGACGTAATGATATTGATTGGAAAAATATAATTCAATGGGTAATTGCTAAAAGGCAGTTAGTTCGTACCTATTATTATTCTTCACGATTAAATCAGGAAGAGAATCTTCAAACTTTTCAAGAACAACAAGAATACTTAAAGCGTCTAAAGTTAAATATCCCTTATTTTGAAATCAAGTTGGGAAGATTAGTGCGAGTCCAAGGTGGGTGGGTTCAAAAGGGTATAGATGTTAAGATTGCTTTGGATATGTTTTCACATGCGGTTAAAGATCATTACGATACTGTTGCTTTGGTTTCTGGAGATTCAGATTTTGCTGAAGTGATTAGCGAGATTAAGGAACGCTATGGAAAACATGTTGAGCTTTATACTTTTGATAAATCAATTCATGAAGCCTTAAGACTTGCTCCTGATAAGCATATAGTAGTTAGCGGTCAAATTGGGCGTAAATATAGCTTTTGGTTTGATTAATCTAGCCATTTTTACCTTTTTTTAAAATTTTGCTCAATTCCTCAGTTATTGATTTTTCTAAAAAAAAGTTGATTTATCTTGGTTTATCAGTATAATAACGGTTTGTTGTGCTCTGAGTAGCTAAGGAATAGTAGTGTAGAAATATAGATTAGGAGTAAATATGAGTCGTCAAATAGAACTAAAAAAGGTAAGAAATATAGGGATTATGGCCCATATCGATGCTGGGAAAACCACTTTAACCGAGAGAATTCTTTTTTATACTGGTCGTTCCCATAAGATAGGTGAAGTACATGATGGTGCTGCTAAAATGGATTGGATGAAGCAAGAGCAGGAGAGGGGAATTACTATTACTTCAGCTGCTACTACTTGTCATTGGGGTGATCATAGGATTAATATTATTGATACTCCTGGGCACGTAGATTTTACTGTTGAGGTTGAACGAAGCTTGCGTATTTTAGATGGAGCAATAGCAGTATTTTGTGCTGTTGGAGGAGTTGAGCCTCAGTCAGAAACTGTTTGGCATCAATCTAATAAATATGAAGTACCTAAGATTGCTTTTGTAAATAAAATGGATAGAGTTGGAGCAAATTTTTTTGCAGTTGTTAAAAACATTGAAAATGATTTGGGAGCCAATGTAATCCCTTTACAAGTTCCTATTGGAGCTGAAGATAATTTTCGTGGGATCATTGATCTTATTGAGATGAAGGCTTATATTTACGATGATGCATCTTTAGGGAAAAATTTTCATGCAGAAGAAATTCCTGAAGAATACAAAGAGATTGCTGAAGAGCATCACCATATTATGGTTGAAAAAGCTGTAGAATTAGAAGATTCTATCATGGAGAAGTATCTTGAGTCCGAAGATAAAATTACAAGCCAAGATTTAATTTTAGCAATACGTAAAGGGACAATTGCCAATGAAATTGTCCCTGTGCTTTGTGGTTCAGCTTTTAAGAATAAAGGCGTACAGAGACTGCTTGACGCTATAACTTCATATCTTCCAGCACCTTCAGATTTACCTTCAATAAAAGGAGTTGATCCCCTAGATCGTGAAAAAGTTGTTGAAAGGTATCCAAATGATGATGATCCTTTTTCAGCATTAGCTTTCAAGGTTCAGACTGATCCTCATATGGGTAAATTAGTCTATTTTAGGGCCTATTCTGGAAAACTTGATGCTGGTTCCTACATTTATAATACGACTAAAGATAAAAAAGAAAGAGTAGGTAGAATTTTACAAATGCATGCTAATGAGCGTGAAAGCCGTGCTACTATTTATGCTGGCGATATTGCAGCAATTATTGGTTTAAGTCATACTGTAACTGGCGATACATTATCTAATCCAGAACATCCAGTGCTTTTAGAAGCCATTGAATTTCCAGCACCAGTAATGTCAATTAGTGTTAAACCGCAAAGTCGATCTGATCAGGATAGAATATCAAAAGCTTTATTAAAATTAGCTGAAGAAGATCCAACATTTATTGTTCATACTGATGTTGAAACTGATGAAATGATTATCTCTGGTATGGGTGAGTTACATTTAGAAATTATTGTTGATCGCTTAAAACATGAGTTTAGTGTTGAAGCAGTAGTTGGTCAACCTAAAGTAGCCTATAAAGAAACAATGTTAAGCGTAGTTACTCAAGATTATAAACATTCTAAACAAACTGGTGGGCGTGGCCAATATGGTCATGTAGTTATGGAAGTGTCTCCAGCTAAACCTGGAGAGGGCTTTGAATTTAAAAATTCTATTACTGGTGGAAAGATTCCTAAGGAATATATCCCAGCAGTTGAAAAAGGTGTTATTTCGGCGATGCAAAGAGGTATTTATGCTGGATATCCGGTTGTTGATATAAAAGTTAATCTTATTGATGGATCTTACCATGACGTTGACTCTTCAGAGCTAGCTTTTAAGCTTGCTGCTGCTGAGTGTTTGAAAAAAGCATTTATGAAAGGTGTTCCGGTTTTACTTGAACCACATATGTCTTTAGAGGTTCCTACACCTGAAGAGTATGTTGGTGGAATTGTCGGGAATATTTGTTCACGTCGAGGAAAGGTTCTAGGGATTGATAGTAAAGGTAGCCAACAGATAATTTCTGCAGAAGCGCCTCTTTCAGAGATGTTTGGCTATGCCACAACCCTACGTTCTTTAAGTAGTGGTAGAGCGGCTTATTCAATGCATTTTGAAAAATATGTAGAAGTGCCAGCAGCTATTTCTGAAAAAGTTATTGAAGAGAAGAAAAAGAGAGAAGAGAAGTAAGTATCTTTTAAAGGGTATTTACTTCGTTAGAGATACACGGTTATCCAAGAATAATCTATTTCTAATGGGGTTTATTTATCTTTTTTATTTGTTTAATTACATCTTGCGTAGTATTTTCTGGCGTAGATGCTCCCGCAGTTATTCCTACACTCGATATTCTCTTAAACCAGATTGGTTTGATTTCATTTTTTGATTGAATCCAAAAAGTTTGCTTATTGATTGATTTTGATATCTCGTATAAGCGTTTAGTATTAGCACTAGTTTTGGAACCAATAATAATCATAAGGCCATTTTTAGCAGCCATATTTTTTATTTCTTTTTGTTTTGTTCGAGTTGGTTCGCATATGGTGTTGAAGAACCTTAGTTCTTTAATATGTTTTTTTAGAACCTTGACGATTTTTAAAGTTTTTTCTAAATTTTGTGTAGACTGAACAATAACTGCTCCTTTAGTAATTTTTTTAACTTTTTTGCTTATGTCTTTGCTGTTATCAATTACTAGGGCTTTTTTACTTAATTGTCCTAATATTCCTTGTACTTCATCATGTTTCTTGTCACCAATTATTATAATTCGATAACCCTTTTTTTCGTTTTCTTTAGCAATTTTATGAATTTCGCAAACCATAGGACAGGTAGCATCAATTATTTTGTAGCCAAGATCTATAACTTTTTTATAATTATTAGTTGAGGTACCGTGGGCTCTTATGAGAAGAATCTTTCCTTTGCCTTTGCCTAGGCGTTTAATTTTTTTAATTCCAGCTTTTTTAACTTGGTTTACTACTTCTTCATTGTGGACAATGTCACCAAGCATTTCTACTCGTTTTTCTTTTTTAGCAGTTTCAAGAGCAATTTCTAAGGCTCTTTTTACTCCGAAACAAAATCCAGCAGATTTGGCAAGATTAATTCTCATCTTGTCCTAATTCTTGGGCATATAAAGATAGTAGATTCCTGTATTTTTTCTTCATTTTAATAGTTTTGATTACAATTTTTGCTTTTTTAGTAAGGTTATTAATTTCTTTTTGAACATAATTTAGAGCTCCTGATTCTTTTGTGATCCTTCGTATCTTTAGCAGGTCAGTTTTGGTTACTTGTTTTTTATTAAGAATACTTTTTATTAAGGATTTATTTTTTTTGCTAGTGTGATTGTAAGCATGCCAAATTAAGAGGGTTTTTTTTGATTCTTGAAGATCTGATAAAGTTGATTTACCGATTTTTTTCTCATCAAAAAACATGCTCAAGAGATCGTCTTTTATTTGAAAAGCTCTTCCAAGATAAAGACTAAATTTAGAAAGCTTATCGATTTCACTTTGCTTGGTCCCAGCTAAAATTGCACCCATTGAAAGGGGGGAGGCAAAAGTATAGTGAGCAGTTTTGTAATCGTAAATTTTGTAAATATCTTTTTTCTCTATTTCTTCAATGTTTTTTATTCCTGAAAGAAGCTCAATGAATTCTCCGCAGCCAGTATGAACTGTAGCTTTAATAAATCTTTGCAAGGCTTTTTCTTTACGATTGGAATTCTCTTTTATTGAGAGAAAGGATTTAATTGCTAAAGCATAAATAATATCTGCAGCTACAATTGCTAGGTCTTGGCCGTTAAATTTAATATTATTATGTTTAGCTAGAAATTTATCAAATACTTTATGTAATGATGGCTTGCCTCTACGGGTGTTAGATTTATCAATTATGTCATCATGAATAAGGAAAAAATCATGGAGCAGTTCTACTGAAAGAGCAGATTCATATAAACCAGAAACTTTTTTTTTGCTGAAACCCTGATATCCGACAATGAATAGGGTAGGTCTTATTCTTTTTCCATCCCTTAAGATAAAATCACTAATGTTTTTAAATAATAGGGGGGATATAGTTTCTAAAGAGTAGGCTTTATTAGTTTTTTGCAAGAATTTACTAAGCTGGATATCAATTTTTTTCTTTATTTGGTAAAGCATTGTTTTATATTAACATACAATAATATCAGAGGCAAATTAAAAGTTTTTAAAATATCTTGCGCTTTTTCTAGATAATAATAAAATGCGTTTAAGTCTAGAGCGAGTATTGCTTGGGTAAAGGAGGGTAATAAAAGAAAGTCAAAACCATTAGTGTGCGTAATTTGTAAGGGAGATAAGAAAATCCAGCTGGAATCTTTAGTGATTATTTTTTTCTTTGCTGGTTTTTCACTTCCGAATATACTAAAAGTTTTAGTTGAGAGTTTCGATATTAAGTTAATTGGAGATGTTAAAAGTGATGTTAGTGCAATGGTTGGAAAAGCGGAGGTAGCAAGATAAGCTAACTATAATGAAAGAAATTCATGTGACACTTAGTGAAAGAATAAAACGAACTTCAACAATTGAAAGTTTTAGATTTAAGTCTGATGAAAGAGCAGAGTTTTTACCTGGTCAATTTCTTCAACTTATCCTTGATCAAGAAAATAGGAATAATTCTGATTTGAATAAATATCTTTCCTTTTCTTCAGCTCCGAATAAGGATTATTTTGAAGTGACTAAGAGAATATCTGACAGTAAATTTTCTCAAACTTTGAATAAGTTTAAAATAGGTGACAGTATTTTGATCAAGGCTTCAATGGGGAATTGTGTTTTTAAAGATGAATATCCAAAAATTGGGTTTTTAATTGGTGGAATAGGTATAACTCCAGTTATTTCAATATTGGAATATATTATGAGTAAAAAACTTGATACTGACGTTTGGTTGTTATATTCTAATAAAACTGAGAAAGATACAGCTTTTAAAGCTCAAATCGATAACTGGAGCCAGGAGAATCCAAAAATTAAATTAGCATATATCTTTACTGATTGTGTTTCTAAAGATAATAAGTGTTTTTCTGGTAAGATTAATCAGCAATTCATAAGGGATAATGTCAGTGACTTTAAACAGCGAATTTTTTTTATTTTTGGATCACCAAACATGGTAGCAGCAATGAAAAATATTTGTCTTGAAATTGGTTGCAATGAAGATATGGTAAGAGTAGAGAATTTCATTGGTTATTAAAAAGGAGGTAACAATGGGGAGTATAAAAGGAACAAAGACTGAAAAAAATTTATTAGCGTCTTTTGCTGGAGAGTCACAAGCTAGGAATCGTTATACTTATTTTGCATCAGTTGCTAAAAAAGCTGGTTATGAGCAGATTGCAGCTATTTTTTTAGAGACAGCTGAGAATGAAAAAGAACATGCTAAGAAATTTTTTAAGCTTTTAGAAGGTGGTGAGGTTGAAATTACTGCTAGCTATCCAGCAGGGATTATTGGTGATACGATTGAAAATTTGGAAGCTGCTGCTAGTGGTGAACATTTAGAGTGGACTGAGCTTTACAGAGAAGCTGAGGCAGTTGCTAATGAAGAAGGGTTTTCTGAAATTGCTAATTTATTTAAACAAATTGCTAAGGTTGAAGCAGAACATGAAGAGAGATATCGTAAATTAGCTAAGAATATAAAAGACGATAAAGTGTTTAAAAAAGATACAGTGATTAAATGGAAATGTCGTAATTGCGGCTATGTTCATGAAAGTAAAGATGCTCCAGAAAAATGTCCAGCTTGTACGCATCCGAAGAGTTATTTTGAAGTAGGTTGTGAAAATTATTAAAAGGGGGTAATTATGAAAGGGCAGGTATGTAAAGTTTGTGGATTTATATCAATAAAAGGAGAAGCACCTGATAATTGTCCGGTTTGTGGAGCACCGAAGACAGCGTTTTTGGTTAAAGATGATGCGATTAAAACTCCCCAAGATCCAAATAATTTAAGCGAGTTAGAGAAAAAACACATTCCCAGCATTACTGTGATTAAGAAATCTGAACTAATTCCTGAAGGTTGTCAGGATGTACATGCTAAGATAGGTCAAACTCAGCATCCGATGCAAACCGAACACTACATACAGCATATTGATTTTTACATTGATAAGATTTTTATAGCAAGAGTACACTTATCTCCGGATAAACTTAATCCAGCAGCAGCACTTCACCTTAAAATTGGCACTGGTAAACTTAGTGTTATAGAATTTTGTACTGTTCATGGTGCTTGGATTGGTGAAAGTGATTTGTAATTTAGTAAAGGAGTATTATGGTAAATGCTTTTAATCCTCAGGAAATAGTAAAAATTGCAATTAATATTGAAGAGAATGGTAAAAAGCTTTATCAAGCTTTAGAAGATAAGACTAAAAACGAAAAACTAAAATTAATATATAAGTACTTAAAAAATCAGGAAGAAAATCATGCTAAAACTTTTCATCAGATGCTTGATAATATTGGAGAATATATTGTTCATGAGTTTAGTTTAGGTGAATATGAAGCTTACCTAAGAGCTATCGCTAGTGAGTATATTCTTACTCAAGGAATGATTAACCAGAAGATAGAGGAAGGATTCAGTAGCGACATTGAAGCTGTTGAATTTGGCATATCTGTAGAGAAAGAGTCAATTCTCACTTATTCGGCTTTACGTGAGTATGTATTAGATGACAAAAAAGAAGCCTTAGATAAAATTATTGGTGAAGAAAAAAAACATCTGATTAGTCTTGTTGTTTTAAAAGATTCTTTAAAAAAGGAGATTTAAGATGGATGTAAAGGTTTATCCAACGTTGGCTCGCTCTTATTTTTAAAGTTTATTAAGGGGGTAATATGGAAAAAATTACTAAAGATGTAATTTATTTGTTTTATAAACAGGGGTTTGTTATTGTCTCTACCTTAGATTCAGGAGGAAGTATTAATTGTTCGGCAAAGGGCATAGCCGGAATAGAAGCAGAAGGTAAGGTTTATCTTGTTGATCTTTATCGAGGGGAAACTTTTAATAACCTTAAACAAAATCCTACTATAAGTATTACAGCTGTAGATGAAGATGAGTTTAGTGGATTTACATTAAAGGGAGTAGCAAAAATTGTAGATCGAGAAGAAATCAAAGAGCATATTATTGAAAGTTGGGAAGATAAAGTTGTCAAACGAGTTTCAAAACGAGTGATTGGGCATATTCAAAAAAATAAAAAAAGTTCACATTATCCAGAGGCAATTTTTCCTCAGCCTCAATATCTCATTGAAATGGATGTGGAGAGTGTAGTTGACCTTACTCCTAAAAATTTAAAAAATATATCATAATTTAGAAACTATAATCTTGTAATATTTTTTGTCTTTGATATAATATTTTAAAGAGTAAAAAATAATATTATGGAATGTGAAGACATTAAAAAAATAATCCCTAAGTATTTTCAACATACTGCTAATGAGGAAGAAATCCAATCAGTAGAGGAGCATCTTTGTGTTTGCCATGATTGCCGTACTATTTTAGGCGAATTAATGGATAAAGCTGCCGAAGCCTCTGAATTAGCAGCGGTTCCTTCACAAGATCAACCAGAATCTTCTTCAGAAGATAAAATCCAAGAAAAAATTACAGAAAAAAAAGAAGATATGGAATATTTTCCTGGAGAGGATGTTGAGGCTGTGTTAGGCAAAGGTGATGATGTTTTAGAAAAACCTGAACCAGCAAAAGGAGATTCTGGAGATGCTGTTGAAGAGATAGAACCTATTGTTGAAGAAAAAGCTGAAGAAAAGAAAGACGAAGATGATTCTTTTGAGATAGTAGATGAGTCTTCTGAAGTTTTAAGACAAGAGCTTCCTACTGAAAGTGATATAGAGGCTTTAGGCATGAAAGATTTTGAACCTATTGAAGAGGAACCAAAAGAACTTGAAGAAAATGTAGAATTACCTAAAGAAGAAGAAAAAGCTGAACCAAAGAAAGACGAAGATGATTCTTTTGAGATAATTGATGATCCTTCTGAAGTCTCCAGACAAGAGCTTCCTACTGAAAGTGATATAGAGGCTTTAGGCATGAAAGATTTTGAACCTATTGAAGAGGAACCAAAAGAACTTGAAGAAAATGTAGAATTACCTAAAGAAGAAGAAAAGGTTGAAGAAAAAACAGAGCTTCCTTTGGAAGAAGAAAAAGCTGAAGAAAAGAAAAAAGAAGACTATTCTTTTGAAGTAATAGGAGATTCTTTAGCTACTCCTGGACAGGATTCTACTGTTGAAGAAGATCAAGATGCTTTAGATACGAAGAGTTTTGATTCTGCTGTAGAGCAACCTATTGAGCTTAAAGAAAATATAGAGCTACCTAAAGAAGAAGAAAAGGTTGAAGAGAAAGTAGAATTTTCTTTTGAAGAAGAGAAGATAGAAAAAATAAATAACTCTGATTCTATAGAAAAAGTGGCTGTTTCAAAAGAAGATGAAGAGAGCCAGGAATCCTCAGAAGAGCCATCTTATTCTCTTGATCAGGCACCTCTAAATAAAGATAAAGAGAATGTAGGTCTGTTTGAATATTTATGTTTGGTTGCTGGGTTAGGTGTGTTGGGGTTCTTAGCTTATCTTCTTTTAAAAGGTTAATCTAGTGAAATTTATACTTTTTGGTATTGTACAGGGAATAACTGAATTTTTACCAATAAGTAGTTCTGGACATTTGTTTCTTATACAAAAATTATTGAAAATAGAGGGGAATTATCTCCCTTTTTTCGTTTTTCTGCATTTAGCAACCCTTCTTGCTATCGTTGTATTCTTTTTTAAGAAAATCAAGTTATTCCTAAATATAAAACTTTTAATTAACATTTTTTTAATAACCATAATAAGTGGAGTTATGGGGTTGGGAATTAGATTTTACCTTAAAACTCTTTTTGATAGTACGTTTATGCTTGCTTTTTGCCTTTTTATTAATGCTGGTATATTACTTAGTATTCGGCCTTCTGTAGGGAAAAGAAGTCTTAATGATATGAATTTCAAAGATGTTCTTTTTCTAGGTTTTTTACAAGGATTTTCTCCTTTTCCAGGTATATCTCGCTCTGGTATTACCATTGTTGGATTACTAAGAAAAGGTTTTAAACGTAGCGAGGCTTTTATTCTTTCTTTTTTGATGGCGATTCCTCTTATTATTGGTGCTTTTCTTATTGAATTCAAGGAATTAGGTCAAGTTGATCTTTCGCTAAGAAATATGAGCTTGGGTTTCATTGCTGCTTTTGTTTTTGGATTATTAGCTTTAGGGTTAGTTAAAAAAACTTTGATTAGTAATAAATTTAAAAACTTTGCATATTATTGTTTAATATTAGCTTTGTTTATTTTAGTTATATGAAGATTAAAAGTAAATTAAGGATGGAGTAGTAGTTTCAGAGTTAGAAGGCATTATTGGCATAAATGCTTCTGAGTTTGTTGAAACTGTTAGGTGGAATCTTAGTCATAAAGTTAAAAATATTATTTGTAATTTTGAACATGTAAATTTAGTAGATTATTTGGGAGTGTCTTTGATCTCAGTTGTGTATAAGAATGTTCTAAATCATAAGGAGATTTATTAACGGTTTGTATAGATATTCAGTCTCAACCAGGGATTATAGAGGCTGATGCTAAAGTAGTTCGGTTAGTTGATAAGGAAATTCAGTCCGAAGATTATCCAGGAATGGGCCTAGAATTTTATGATATAGCTTTGGAGAAGCAAGAACAAATAGCTCAATTTATAGAAAAACATTTTACTCAGCATAATTTTTAGTGATTTCTAGATAGTCTTGACAGAAGACGATTTTTAGCTAAAATGAGTAAATTGTAATATTTTTAGATAAGATTCTTTATTAATGCTCTGATGGGTATCAAGCATTTATTTAGGATCAATTTTCCGTTTAAGACGGATTATTAAGGAGGGTGTATATGCCATACGACAATAGTTTAGATGAACAATTATTCTCTAGTCCTTGGGAAGGCGAAGGAACCAAGATTACTGTCAGCGTTTATTCTTACAATAAGGGAGCTAAAAAGTTACAGATTTCTCGTGAAAATCAGAATAATGAAGGTGAATATAGGTTTAGCAAGTTAGGGAGATTAGCCAAAGAAGAGGCTCAAGGAATCTTGCCAATGATTCAAGAAGCCTTAGGCAAGATGTAGGAACCCTCTTTAGGTGAGATTTAACAAGATGGAAGCTAATAGAAAGAGTTTTGATGGCCACAATGAGGGGGTTAAAGTTTATCGTAAAGAAAAAGAACTTAAACTTAGTCGGCTAAAAGATTATAAGGCTAATTACACTAGTGACAATTTTATAGATGATTTGGTTAAATACTTTGATCAAGAGGTTGATTTTAATTTAGATAAAATACGCAATGAGATAAAAAAACCTCAGAGGTTAAATTATTTTATTGCTATGGCTAAAGAGAAGAATACTCATCCGATAATTGAATTCTTAGAAGATCTTTTTAAAGATTTAACTGCTTAAGATTTTAATTTAAATAAAGATTAATTTAAGTGGAGAGTTTTGTTTTTACTAGATTGCTTACTGTTTTAGAGTCGGCTCTAACACCTGTTTTTGCTAAAACTTCTTTCATAACTTGACCCATATCTTTCATTGAAGAAGCAGAGATTTTATTTATTGTAGTATCAATAATTTCAATCAGTTCATTTTCTGCTAAGGGTTTGGGTAAGTATTTGCTCAAAATAATAAGTTCTTTTTCTATATCTTCTAGAAGGTCAGTGCGTTCAGCTTTGACAATACTTTCTTTAGCATCTTGAAGTTTTTTTTGAGCCTTTTTTAATACTGATAAGACTTCCGTATCCTCAAGCTTATTTTTTCTTAAACTAATAGCCTGATTTTTTATATCTGATCGGATGAGACTTAGAAAATCAATTTTTTGTCTATTTTTATCTCTAAGCGCCTGAGTGTAATCTTGGTAAATTTTATTTTCTAACATAATGCACAGATTATATCATAAATTTCATAAATATGTGATATAATCTTATAATAATAAATATTACTAAATTGAGGGAGGTAAAATGCAAGTTAAAGATATAATGTCTAAAGATCCCATAACTGTTACTGTAGGAACAAATGTACACGCTTTAGCTGAATTACTTGTTGAAAAGAACATAAGCGGTGCTCCGGTAGTTGATGATGATGGTATTTTGTTAGGTATTGTGCAGGAAGAAGGAGTAATATTCCAAGATAAAAAAGTACACTTACCTACATTTTTACATATTTCATTAGGTTTTTTAACTTTAGGAGTAAAACAATATGAAGAAGAGATAAGAAAGGTTACTGCCACTAAGGTTGATGATATCATGGAAAAGGATATCGTTGTTTTAAGTCCTGAAATGAGTGTTGAAGATGTTGCTACGATTATGATTGAAAAGGCTAGTTATTATTGTCCAGTGGTAGAAGAAGATAAGCTCATAGGAGTGATTACTAAGAAAGATATTGTTCGTTCAATTGCTAGAGATTAGAATTAAAAAGAAACTTTTTAAAAGATATAATGATTATTTTTGTTTCAATACTTATTACCTCAGCTATAATTCTTGTTGTTTATTCTTTAAACACTGAAGATAGCAAGAAAGCTAGAAAAAAGTCTAAAGAAAAAATTAAACTTCAAGAGGCCGAAAAAAGAACTTTAAAGCTAACCGAAAAGACTCAAGATTTAAAAAAGAAAGTTTTTGAATATAAAAATAAGCTTGTTTCTTTAGAGAAGATTAAAGCTCGTAATATTGCTATGCAGAAGGAGTTTGAAAACGTAAAGAAAAAAGAACTAGAAGTACGAGCAGAAAATAAGCAAAACAAGAAGTGGCTTGCTCATCAGCAAGAGCTTTTAAAAAAAGAAAAAGGACCAGAATGGGAATTCAAAAATAAAATTTTAGATAAGGAAAAGCAATTGGATCAAGAATTTACTAAGAATGTAAATTTCAAAAGAGAAGTTTCAGCTGCTCAAAAAGAGATAGAATCTTTAGAGAAAGATATTAAAAAGCTAGGAGAAGAGAAGATAGCTTTACAAGTTAGGATTAAGGATACTGATGAAAGAATGACCAGGGTTGTAGGTGACTTGCGATTGCAAAGAGAAGAGGTTGCACAATTAAAGAAAAAAGCTGAAGAGAGCGAGTGGGTTTCTAAAGGTGATTATAATAGCTTAGTAGAGGAAAGGGACGATATCAAACAGCATCTGGAAATTAGAGATAAAGAATTAGAATTGAAAAATAAGGAGATAGCGGAAAAAGACAAAGAAAGAATGAGGTTAGCTCATCAACTCAAGGAACAAGGTGTAGAGCCAGTCGTTGAGGTTTCCATTGAAGAAGAAAAGCTTCAAGAGCAAGCTAAAGAAGAAGATGTTCCTGCAGAAATTAAGGAAGAAGTTCCTGTGGATGAGGCAAGTAAGTCACAAGTTGAAGTTGAAGCTAAAGTTGAAGAAAATAAGGAAGAGACAAAACCAGAAAAAGAAAAGAAAGAAGAAAAGAAAGAAGAAATTAAAACAGAAGAAGCAATTCCAGAAGAAGTAAAAGAAGAAGCTCTGCCAACTGAAGTCCAGAAACCTCAAGAGGATACTGTTGTTCAAGAAAGTAAAGATAGGGTTAAAGAAAAACCTAAAAAAGAGGAATCTTTACCAGTTAGAAAGAATGATTTAGGTAAATTACGAAATATAGGGATTATGGCTCATATTGATGCTGGAAAGACTACTCTAACTGAAAGAATTCTTTTTTATACTGGTCGTTCTCATAAGATAGGCGAAGTACACGATGGCGCTGCTATGATGGATTGGATGAAGCAAGAGCAGGAGAGAGGGATCACTATTACTTCAGCTGCTACTACTTGTATTTGGAATGATCATCGAATTAGTATTATTGATACTCCAGGGCACGTAGACTTTACTGCTGAGGTTGAAAGGAGTTTACGTATTTTAGATGGAGCAATTGCAGTATTTTGTGCAGTTGGTGGAGTTGAACCTCAATCAGAAACAGTTTGGCGTCAATCTGATAAATATGAAGTGCCTAAAATTGCTTTTGTAAATAAAATGGATCGAATGGGTGCTGATTTTTTTGTAGTTTTAGAAAGCATTGAGAAAAACCTAGGTGCTAACGTCTTAGCTTTGCAACTTCCAATTGGAGCTGAAGAGAATTTTAAAGGTGTAATTGATCTGATTACTATGAAAGCTTGTATTTATGATGATGATACTTTGGGGAAAGATTTTAAGATTATAGATATTCCTCAAGAATACAAAGAAGCTTGTGATAAATATAGACATATTTTAGTAGATAAAGCTGTGGCTGAAGATGACACCCTTACTGAAGCCTATTTAAAAGATGAGAAACTAATTACTGAAGAGCAGCTAAAAAAAGCTATTCGCAAGGGAACAATAGCTCGAAAAATCGTTCCAGTGCTTTGCGGTTCAGCTTTTAAAAATAAGGGGGTTCAAAACTTACTTGATGCTGTGACTTTTTATCTTCCAGCGCCTTCAGATATTCCACCAATACAAGGTCATGATGCCAATGATTTTGAGAATAAGCTTCAGCGCAAACCTTCAGATCAAGAGCCTTTCTCAGCTTTAGCCTTTAAAATTCAAGCTGACCAACATATTGGTAAATTAGTTTATGTTAGAGTTTATTCAGGATGCTTAAAAGCTGGAACTTATATCTATAATGCTACAAAAGAGAAGAAAGAGAGAGTGGGAAGAATTGTTCAAATGCATGCTAACCAGCGTGAAAACTTAGAGGCTATTTTTACTGGAGATATTGCAGCAGTGGTTGGCTTAAGTAGCACTTTGACTGGAGATACTCTTACTGCTCCCGAAAGCCCGATTATCCTAGAATCAATTGAATTTTCCGAACCAGTGATTTCAATTAGTATCCAACCTGATAGCAGGAATGAACAGGATAAGCTTAGTAAGGGTTTAGCTAAGTTAGCCGAAGAAGATCCTACTTTTAAGGCTCACATAGATGAAGAGACTTCAGAAACTATTCTTTCAGGGATGGGTGAGTTGCATTTAGAGATAATTGTCGATAGGTTAAAAGAAGAATTTAAGATTAATTCTACTGTAGGACAACCAAAAGTAGCTTACAAAGAGGCAATACTTGGTAGTATAACTGAGGAATATAAGCATGTAAAGCAAAGTGGAGGTCGGGGACAATATGGTCATGTGGTAATTGAACTTTCACCAAATACTGCTGGTAGTGGATTTAAATTTGAGAATGCTATTACTGGGGGTGCTATTCCAAGAAATTACATTCCAGCTGTTGAAAAAGGTATTGTTGAAGCTATGCAGCAAGGTGTTTATGCTGGCTATCCAGTAGTAGATGTTAAGGTAAAATTAGTTGATGGTTCTTATCATGATGTTGATTCTTCAGAGCTAGCTTTTAAATTAACAGCTAGAACTTGTTTTAAAAATGGGTTTATGAAGTGTGAACCAGTATTGCTTGAGCCTTGTATGGAGTTAGAAATATCTACTCCTGAGGAGTATGCTAGTAATCTTGTTGGTTATGTTTGTTCCAAGCGAGGGAAAATTCTTGGTATGGAGGCAAAAGGAGTTCAAAAGATAATTATGGCTGAAGCTCCATTATCAGAAATGTTTGGCTATGCTACGAATATGCGTTCTTTAAGTAGTGGTAGGGCTAATTGTTCTATGTGCTTTAAGAAATATACTCAAGTTCCTAAAGAAATAGCTAAGAAGATAATTGAAGAAAAAGAAGAAGCTCGGAAAAAGAAGAACTAAAGATTGATTTTTGTATTATTTTTTTCCTCCTGTGATATAATCAAAAAGGATGAAGTTTACTTCAACCTTTTTGATCCTGAGGAATGAAATGACGAAGGATCTCAACCAATCATGGATAAAATCAAAAAGATTTTAATTGTATCCTCAGATGACAAACTCAAAGATATTCTTGATTTTTGTTTTGATGGTTGGGGGTATGAGGTTTTTTTAAAACACCCTTCACCGGATTCTAGTATTGAAGAAATTAAGAAAGTTTCTCCAGATGTTATTGTTATTGATGTTCAAACAGCCAGTAAAGAACAGCTTAATATTTGTAGAGTTTTAAAGAAAGATTTTTCTACTGCCTTTATTCCAGTTATAACCTTAATTAATAAACGTCACCTACGAGAGGAGCTTCTTAATCTTGAACAAGGGGTAGATGATTACCTTATTAAGCCTCCAGATCCTTTAGATTTACGAATAAGAATTGAGATGTCAATAAGAAGATCAAAACATAGTATTCATGCTAGTCCTTTAACTGGTCTTCCCGGAGGAAAGCTTCTTGAGGATACACTTACAGAAAGGTTAAAATCAGGGACACCATTTTCATTTGCTTATGTGGATATTGATAGTTTTAAGTCTTTTAATGATGTTTACGGGTATCGGAAGGGGGACAAGGTAATCTTGCAAACTGCTTATTTATTGTTTATGACTATAAAAGATTTTGGTAATAGTAGTGATTTTATTAGTCATATTGGTGGTGATGATTTTGCATTTATCACTACTCCTGGTAGATATGAGAATGTTTGTAAAAACTTTATTAACTTATTTGATAGCCTTATTCCCTTTCATTATTCATTTAGCGATCGCTCTAAGGGATTTGTTATGGCTAGGGATCGAGCTAGAAAAATGACTAAGACACCTTTAATGAGTGTATCTATTGCTGTATTTAATAAAGATAATTCTTCTAAAGTAAAAAGTGTTATTGAAATTAATGAGAGGATTGTTGAGATAAAAAAATTTCTAAAAACAATTCCTGAAAGTATATTTATGGCAGAGCGAAGAGATTCAATAACTTTTGCTAACAAAATTCCTCAAATTGGTAAAAAAGTTCCAACTTATCCTTACCAACCTTTAGGTCAGATATTGCTTGATAAACAGATAATTTCTTATGAGCAATTAGATCAGGCCTTGAATATACATTGGAAAAAGGGAATAGTTTTAGGTACAGTTCTTAAAGAATTAGGTTTTGCTGGAGATAACCAGATAAAAGAGGCTTTGAGTGTTCAGCGAGTTAATTTTTCAAATTCAGCCCCAAAGAATTAAAAATGGAGAAAAGTATGTTTAATGAAATTGCAGAGTTAAGTTTTTTAAATAATCGAGTTTTAGATTATCTAATTTGTGTGGGTATATTTTTAGTTAGTGTCATTGTGATTAAAATTTTCGAATTAATTATTTTAAAGAAAATAAAGAAATGGGCTAAGAAGTCAGTAACTACTTTAGACGATTTTGTAGTTAGCGTTTTTGAAAAAGTAGTTGCCCCCTTTCTTTATTTTGGGGCGCTATATTTAAGTGTACAGATTTTAGCTTTAGGGACAGTAGTTACTAAAATAATTAATATTGTTGGCATAGCTGTTTTAACTATTGTTATTGTTCGCATAGCTTCAGCATTGATTGCCTATGGTTTTGAAATTTATTCGCGCAAAGCTAAGCAGGGATCAGCTAGCGATAATAGTCTTAAAGGCATACTCAAAGTCATTAGGTTTGTTCTTTGGGCAGGAGCAGTTATATTTTTCTTAGACAATTTAGGATTTAAGATATCAGCAGTAATTGCTGGATTAGGTATTGGTGGAGTGGCTATTGCTTTAGCTGCACAGGCAGTTTTACAAGATTTATTTAGTTATTTTTCAATACTTTTTGACCGTCCTTTTGAAATTGGCGATTTTATTATTGTTGGCGATCTTTTAGGTACAATAGAACATATTGGAATTAAAACTACTCGTATTCGTAGTTTAGGTGGTGAACAATTAGTTTTTTCTAATTCAGACTTAACTAACTCTCGAGTACGTAATTATAAACGAATGCAGAAGAGACGAGTAGTTTTTAAGTTAGGTGTAGTTTATGATACTCCACTTAAAAGTTTAAAGGAAATACCTCAAGTTATTGAAGAAGTTATCAAGAGCATTAAAAATACAATATTTGATCGGGCTCATTTTTCTTCTTATGGTGATTTTAATCTTGTTTTTGAAGTTGTCTACTATGTTTTAAGTAGTGATTATAATAAATATATGGACATACAACAAGAGATAAATTTTTTGATTAAGGAAGAATTCGAGAAGAGGAAAATCGAGTTTGCTTTCCCTACTCAGACTATACATTTGGAGAAGTAGATTCCAGAATCTTACCTTTTTAAATAAAAAATGAATATTTATTTAATAATTATTTTAACTATTATTATTGGTAATTATATCTTAGATTTAATTATTGAGCTATTTAATCTAAGGTCTATAAAGAAAGAATTGCCAGAAGAATTTGTTGGTTTTTATGATGCTAACAAGTATGAGAAGTCTCAAGAGTATTTGAAAGACAATACTAAGTTTAAATTAATTCAAGGTTTGTTTACGGTTGGGGTGATATTATTTCTTATTTTAAGTGGGGGCTTTAATTTTGTTGATCAATTAGCTAGAAGCTTTAACTTAAATCTTATTTTTACTGGTCTTATTTTTACTGGAATTTTATTCTTTTTTTTCCAAATTATTGAGATACCGTTTTCTATATATCATACTTTTGTTATTGAAGAAAAATATGGTTTTAATCGTACCAAACCTAAGACTTTTTTCTTAGACCTCATAAAGGGTTGGGTATTATCAATCATTATTGGTGGTTTACTTTTTTCTTTAGTTCTTTGGTTTTTCATAACTAGTGGAGAGTTAGCCTGGATTTTTTGTTGGCTAGGAGTAAGTATATTTGAGTTATTTTTAATTTTTATCGCTCCAATAGTTATTATGCCTCTATTTAATAAGTTTATACCCTTAGAAGACGGGGAGTTAAAACAAACTATTGAAACTTATGCAAAAAGCCAAAATTTTAAGTTAAAGGGCTTATTCAAGATGGACGGTTCTCGACGTTCTTCTAAATCGAATGCTTTTTTTACTGGTTTTGGTAGGTATCGACGTATTGTTTTGTTCGATACATTAATTAAAAATCATAGCATTAAAGAATTAGTTTCAATATTAGCTCATGAAATGGGGCATTACAAGAAGAAGCATATTTTAAAGACAATTATTATCTCGATTCTTGCTAACGGTTTAATGTTTTTCATTCTTTCTCTTTTTATTAACAATCAGGGGTTGTTTGATGCCTTTAGAATGGACAATCTTTCAATTTATGCTAGTCTTTTGTTTTTTACTTTCCTCTATGCACCAATCAATATAATTCTTTCTTTAGCTGGAAATATTCTTTCACGTAAACATGAGTATGAAGCTGATAATTATGCAATTACTACCTATAAAAACCCTCAAGCTTTTATTTTAGCTTTAAAGAAGTTAAGTGTAGACAATCTTTCTAATTTAACACCTCATCCTTTGAAAGTATTCATGGCTTATAGCCATCCCCCTGTTTTAGAACGGATTAAGGCTCTAAGAGGACATAACCGATAATTGCTAATTAAAGGAGTTTTAAAACTGAATTATAAATTATCAATTATAACTTATCGATTATGAAATACATTTTACATATAGATATGGATGCTTTTTTTGCAGCCATAGAACAACGCGATAACCCTGATTTTCTAGGTAAGCCAGTTATAATTGGAGCTGATCCTAAAGGCGGAAAAGGGAGAGGGGTTGTTTCAACTTGTTCTTATGAAGCTCGAAAATTTGGTGTTCATTCTGGACAACCAATATCTATTGCTTATAAAATGTGCCCTAAGGGTATATTTTTGTCAGTAGATTCCCAAAAATATAGTCAAGTATCTAATGAAATTTATGAAATTTTTTGTGAATTTACGCCTAAGGTAGAGATGACAAGCGTTGATGAAGCTTTTCTGGATATAACTGGGAGTTGCCATCTTTTCGGAGGTCCCTTAGAAACCTGCAAGAGATTAAAGCTTAGAATAAAGGAAAAAATTAATCTAATTGCTTCAGTCGGATTAGCATCTACTAAGATGGTTGCTAAAATTGCTTCAGACATTGATAAACCTGATGGTTTAGTTGAGGTAAGCCAAGATAAAACGTTTGATTTTCTTTGGCCTTTAGATATTGGTAAAATTTCAGGGTTGGGAAAAAAGAGTAAAGTTGTTTTTAACAATTTAGGGATTAAGACTATTGGTGATTTAGCTAAGAAGAGTTTAGAAGAAGTAGAGCAAATATTAGGTAAAAATGGGGGATACTTTTGGGCTTTAGCTAATGGCATAGATGATAGAGATGTGGAAACTGAACAAGAGGCAAAATCAATAAGTAATGAACATACCTTTGATCAGGATGTTGGGGATGCAAGAATAATTGATGTTGCTTTGATTAGCCTTTGTGAAAAGGTATCTGGTCGTCTGCGTCGAGAAGGTTTTAAGGGTAAAACCATTACCTTAAAAATAAGGTTAGAAGGATTTTTGACTTTTAGTCGAGCCAAAACTTTGAACAAGCCAACTAATTTTATGGATACAATCTATAAAACCATAAAAGAACTTTTAAATAATTTTGATTGTAAAGGGAAAAAGGTGAGATTAATTGGAGTTAAGGTTTCAAACTTTGTTTTTGGAGAAGTTCAGACTACTCTTTTTGAGCGTGATGATGAAGAAAAACAGGAAAGAATGCATATGGCTATTGATATGATAAAGGATAAATTTGGTGGGGAAGCAATTTTTCGAGCTGGCAATGATTTAGCTCTTAAGCAAAGAGATGAAAAGCCTTGACTAGCCTAAATTGTCTATATAAAATAATTTGTTAAAGAACTTTTAGGAGAGGATTAGAAAAGTTAATATGTCTGCGACAAAAAAAAGAATTCTTTTAGTTGATGATGATTGTAAGCTTTCTGATATGTTTAGTAGGAGCTTGCATTCTCGTGATTATATCGTAAGTGTGGCTAATACTGGGAAAGAAGCTTTAGAAAAAGCAAAAGAAATACCTGACCTTATTCTTTTGGATTTAGAGTTGCCCGATATAAGTGGTTATAACGTTTGTTGTCAGTTACGTGAACACAAAACAACTAGGAAAATTCCTATTATCATGATTACAGGCAAAATTTTCTGTCAAGATAAAATTGAAGGTTTGTATATTGGCGCTGATGACTATATTGCTAAGCCTTTTGCGGTTGAAGAATTGTTTGCTCGAGTAGAAGCAGTTTTGCAGCGTAGCCAGCCTTTTGAAGAGAGAGTAAAAGACAAAGATCAAGAAAATAAAGAAATCAAGGATATTATTGATGGTGAGTTGATTATGCCATATTTTCAATCTATATTTTTTTTAAAACCTCGATCATTTTTAGGCAGGGAATTCTTAAGTCGACCACCAGCTCAAGGGTATTCTGGGAATACTGAAAGTTTGTTTGATTCAGCTTTTCATTTAAATATGCTTTTTGATTTAGAGAAAATGTGTCATAGAAAAGCTTTAGTTAGTTTGGGGGATAAGACTATAGACAGTTTAACCTTTTTTAATGTTAGTCCTTATCTTCTTCAGGATAAAAAGTTTGAAGAATTTAGTTCATTATATGAAAATTATACTCAAGCTGAAAATATTGTTTTGGAACTGACTGAGCGTATAGCAATTAGTAATTTTTCTAGCTTTTTAAAGACTTTAAAATTTTTTAAAGAAAAGGGATTTAAAATTTCTATTGATGATATTGGTAGCGGATATGCTGCATTGGATTTAATAGTTGAAATTAAGCCGGATTTTATAAAAATTGATAAACATCTTATCCAAGATGTCCAAGATAATAAGGTTAAGCAAAATCTTCTTAAGGCGATAATTAGTTTTTGTGGAAAGAGTGAAATTACTTCTATTGCTGAAGGAATTGAGAAGGAAGAGGAATTAGAAGCTTTAACAGATTATGGTGTTGATGCTGGGCAAGGCTATCTTTTAGCAAGACCTAGTCAGGATGTTTAATGATTTTGTTTTTTATTGTGTAAAGTACTAATTTTGATAAAATAAAAGTTATAAAGGGCATCTTAAGAGAGATTTAGAAATGATAAAGACTAATAAACAATTGGGGTGGAATAAATATGGCTAGAAAATTAAATATTAATTTGTTAGTAGAAAAAGGAATAATTACTAAAGAGCAGCTTAGCAAAGCCAACGAAGAAGTTAATAGGAATGGTTTGTCTATAGAGAAATCTTTAGAAAAGTTAGGTTTTATTTCTGAGATCGATATAGTTAGAGCCGTAGCTGAATCTTTAGGTACTCCTTTTATGGATTTGGATGATTATTTAATTGATCCTGAAGTTATCAAATTAGTTCCTGAAAGTTTAGCCAAGAAACATAAAGCTGTACCATTATTTAAAATAGGCAATACTTTAACTGTAGCTATGGTAGACCCACAAGACATTAATGTGATTGATGATATTAGAAAGAGTAGTGGGGTTGAGGCTGTTGATCCAGTTCTTTCTACTCTTGATATGATACAGAAAGTTATTGATCAATATTATGGTGCCTTAGGAAATGTTGACAACATAGTTAAAGGGTTATCGAAAGAAATAATTGAAAAGAAGAGTAAAGAATCTGCAGGATTAGCTGAGATTGCCATTGATGCTCCGGTAATCAAATTAGTTAATTTAATTATTATGCAAGCAGTTAAAGATGGGGCAAGTGATATTCACATTGAACCTGATCAAGACAAAGTTCTTATTCGTTATCGTATTGATGGAATTTTGCATGGGGTTCAGGAACTGCCTAAACATTTGCAAAGTGCGATAGCTTCACGGATTAAGGTAGTCTCTGATATGGACATTGCTGAGGCTCGTAAGCCTCAAGATGGTAGAATGCAACTTAAGGTAGAAAATAAAAGTTTAGATTTAAGGGTTTCTTCTTTTCCTACTATTTATGGCGAAAATATTGTAATTAGAATTCTTGATAAGGCTTCAGTACTTTTAGGATTGGCGGAATTAGGGCTTTCTGCTGAAGTTACCGAGCATTTTAGTAAGATAATTAGGCGTCCTAATGGGATAATTCTTGTAACTGGCCCTACTGGTTCAGGGAAAACTACTACTCTTTATTCAGCATTATCAACTATAAATTCTATGGAAAAAAATATAATTACTATTGAAGATCCGGTTGAGTATGAGTTACCTTTGATTCGTCAGACTCAGGTTAATCCTAAGGCTGGTTTAACTTTTGCTAACGGGTTGAGGAATATTTTACGCCAAGACCCTGATGTTATAATGGTTGGTGAAATTCGAGATAAAGAAACTGCTGAGGTTGCGATTCAAGCCTCGCTAACAGGACATTTAGTTTTTTCGACTCTTCATACTAGTGATGCTTCTAGTGTTTTGACTCGTTTGTTGGATATGGGGATTGAACCATTTTTAGTTTCAGGGTCAATTGTTGCCATTCTAGCTCAACGTCTAGTAAGAGTGATTTGTCCTAAGTGTAAAGAAGAGCATATACCTTCAGATGAAGTGCGTGAAGAGTTAAAATTAAGTGAAGAATCAAAGTTTTATCAAGGTAAAGGATGTCGTAGCTGTAAGAATACAGGATTTTCTGGAAGAATAGGGATTTATGAATTATTGGTAGTAAATGATGAAATTAGAAATATGATTGCAGTTAAAACATCAGCAAAAGAGATTAAGAAGAAAGCAATTGAATTAGGCATGTGTGTTTTGCATGATGATGGTATGGAAAAAGCTCGCAAGGGGATAACTACTCTTGCTGAAGTTTTGAGAGTAACTGAGGAAAGTTAAATAAGCAGGTTGATAATGATTAATTTTAAATATAAGGCTAGAGATAAGTTTGCAAAGTTAGTAACCGGAGTAATTTCAGCTAAAACTAAAGAAGATGTTGCTAAAAAACTTAAAGAAATGGGGTATGCTCCAGTTTCTATAGTTAAAGTAGCTGAGGCGAAGACTCGAAACATTTTAAAAGGAGGCAGGCGGGTAAAACTTGAAGAGTTGAATGCTTTTACGCGTCAACTTTATTCTTTACAAAAAGCCGGAGTGCCCTTGCTTGCTAGTCTTGATGCAATTGCTATTCAAACTAAAAATCGATACTTTAAAGTGGTTATTGAAGAAAGCTCCCTTGGTATTAAAGGAGGCTTAAGTTTTTCTCAAAGTTTAGAAAAATATAAGGCTGTTTTTGGCGATATTTATATTGGGATGATAAAATCGGCTGAAGCTATTGGTAGGATGGTAGAAGTTTTGGAGAGACTTTTAGCATTGATTGATCTTGAAATCAAAACTCGAATGAAAATAAAAGCTGCTACTCGTTATCCAATGATTGCCTTAGGAGTTTTATGTTTAGGTTTTCTAATTATAATTACTTTTGTAATTCCTCGTTTTGCCACTCTATATGATAAATTTAATTCACCTTTACCGCTTCCTACGCGTATATTGATTAATATAAATATAGTTATAAAAGATTTTTGGTATTTGGTTATTTTGGTTCTTGGAGGGCTAACTGTAAGCTTTAAGTGGTTTATTAAGTCTAAGATTGGAAGAACATTTTGGGACAAGTTTAAATTGAATGTTCCTGTTTTTGGGCCGCTTGTGTCAATGTTAGAGATGTCGCGCTTTACTAGAGTCACTGCTATTCTAATTAAGAGTGGAGTTCCAATTTTACAGATTTTAGATTTAGTTGCTGTTTCTTTGAAGAATAGTATAATTGCTCAAGAAATTCAAAAAATTAAGGAGAGTGTCAGGCAGGGGCAGAGAATGTCTGAACCAATGAAGATTTCAGGTTTGTTTCCACCAGTTGTGATTCAAATGGTTGCTATTGGTGAACAATCAGGAAGAGTTGATGAGTTGCTTTTTAATGCTGCTGATTATTATGATCGTGAAATTGGATATATAATTAATAATTTAACTACTTACATTGAGCCGATACTTATTTTTATTTTAGCTTCTATGGTTTTGATTATGGCCTTAGGGATATTTATGCCAATGTGGAATTTAATAAAAGTAATCAAACCTGGGTGATAAAAATAGAGGGGTTATTTATATTTGACTAAACATAAGAAATTTTGTAAAATATTATAATATTAATGTTGTAGAGATTACAAATCGGAGGTATTGAATGAAAAAAGGTTTTACGTTAATTGAATTAGTTATGGTAATGGTTATTTTAGGAATTTTATCTGCTGTTGCTATACCTACGTTTTTTAATCTACAAGATGAGGCTAAAGAAGCATCAGTTAAAGGAGGATTAGGGGGGCTCCGTAGTGGTATTTCAATTTGGTATGCTAAAACAGCGGCTTCTGGCTTAGCTGTTTGGCCAACTTTAGGTGAATTAACTCAGGCGACTAATGGTGTTATGGCTAGTGGACAAATTCCTGATAACCCTTATACTAATTCATCTGATCTTGTTGCTGGAACTGCTGAGACAGCAAATTTATCTGCTGGATGGATTTATGATGCCAATACTGGCAATATTTGGAGCTCAGCAGATGAGACTCAAGGTTCAGGATTTTAAGATTAAGCTTAAATTAAATTAATTGTTATTGTGATACAAACAATGGCTGGCTTTTCATTGTGATTTTAATAAATGAGGAGTCAGCCTTATTTTTTAATTATTGGATTTATTAATGTGTAATAGTAAATTAAAAAGTTGGGGTTTGATTGCATTATTAGGTTTTATTGTTTTTGCCTTATATGCAAATTCTTTGCAAGGCGATTTCCTAATTGATGATACTGTAGGCATATTACATAACAAGAAGATTCATGATGCTGGGATTTATTTCTCCGAGTATTTTTCTATACATCCCAATATTTTAGTGGAAGTATCAAGAGTTTTGATTTGGCATTTTTGGGGTGCTAGTACCTTTGCTTTTCATTTGTTTAATATTTTAATTCATCTTGGATGCGTAATCCTTATTTTCTTGCTCTGCAATGCTTTGTTTGGCAATAAAACCTTATCTTTCTTAAGTAGTATTATTTTTGCTATTCATCCAATTCATACTGAAGCTATTAGTTGGATTTCTGGTGGTCCTTATGCTTTATCAAGCTTATTCTTTATTGCTTCCTTTTTATTTTATGTTAAATCGTATAAGTCTCTTCCTAATTTAGTTTTTTCAATTATTGGTTTTAGTTTTTGTTTTTTAGCAGGAAACTCTGTAGCTGTTTTGCCACTTATGTTTATTTTGTATGAATTTAGTTTTGGGAAGAGGAGTGAAGGGGATAATTTTTTATATAAATTAAGAATAATATTTTTAGTTTTGATATCAGTCATGTCACTTCTTTTTATTAGTTTGTTTTTTGTATCAAAAAATGAGTTCATGCATTTAATTTTTTATTTTAGAGGTTTTAGATATTTAATAGTAGCCGCTAAAGCTTTTGCTTATTATTTAAAGATTCTTTATTTACCTCTTCAGCGTGGGCTTGTTCATCCTTTTGCTTTTGATACTATTAATATTCAAGCTATTAGTTCGTCTTTTTTTCTGTCTTTAAGTATAATTGCGGTAGCGATATTCACTTTTTTTAAATATCGTCGTAATTTTAAACCGGTTTCCTTTGGAATAATCTGGTTTTTTGTGACTTATGCGCCCTATTCAAATGTTATTCCAGTCTGTAATATTATCTCTGAGAGATATCTTTACTTACCTTCAGTTGGGTTTTCAATTGTTTTAGCAGCCTTGTTTTTGAAGGGCTGGGAAGTAATTAAGAGGAATAAGCGTTTTAGACTTTCTCTTAGAGCTATTGCTATTATCGCTATCACTTTATTTCTAGGTTCATATTCAGCTTTAACTATTAAGCGTAATTATGGATATTCGAATATTAT
>Ga0222679_1000014_pt1 | contig 77330 bp, 135 predicted proteins | sample AntAcemetagen939_FD_179843 | JGI IMG/M metagenome (GOLD analysis project Ga0222679, IMG submission 179843) | Saline water microbial communities from Ace Lake, Antarctica - #939 | ecosystem: Environmental > Aquatic > Non-marine Saline and Alkaline > Saline | place: Antarctica: Ace Lake...
TTTTATCCAGAATCATTATCAAAAATGTATGATGATTTGGTGAATGAAAAAAAATAAGAGAACCTATTGATAGTGTACTGCCTGATGATTGGGTTGAAACTAAAGTTGATATGACACAGATAACGGGGGGGAAACTTCAAGATTTTATTAATGTATTAGATGATGCAATTAGGTATCTTGAAAATCATCATTATAATACAGCAAAATTAATAGAATCTACACAAAAAATATTAGGAACTTATGACAAAAAGGAATAAACTATGAATAAAAAATTAGACATAAAATATTTGGGTGTTCCGAATATATGTTTTTCATTGACAAAAAAAAATGATGATAGAGAAAAAGAATATTCTAAGCAAAGAATAAAAAGAGGATTTGATGATTCAGAAACTTGGTCAGTTGGCGACACTATCATTAATTTTGCAATCCCAAGACTTGAAAGGTATGTAGAAATTACTAAAGATTGTCTTGATGAAAAAGAATTTACCATTAATTGTGAAAAAGTTATTGAATCATTTAAACTTTTATCAAGAAATGAAGGGATTAGAATTTTCACAGACAAAGAAAGAATCATAGTTGATGAGGGATTAAAGTTATTTGGTGAAATATTGGAAGGATTGTGGTGGTAAGTTACCCATAATAAGCTGGAGCAACTAAAGGGAAAGTTAAACAATAAAATTATGAGGAGGAATTATGGAAGAATACAATGTAGAATTAGTAGAATTTAAACTTAAACTATGGAACAATCTATTGAATAGCACAATAGATTTTATCAAAAGAGCAGATATCGATAATGAACAAATTAAAACATCAATATATATGCTTATAGAATCATCTAAACTTTATAATAATATAATTGAAAAAAATTGTTAATAAACAATATATGGAGACAAAGTTAAACAATAAAATTATGAGAAAAATTTCAGAATTAAAAAATGGCGAAATCGCAATAATAAAAGATATAATTGGTGGACAGCATTTTATTAATAAAATTGAATCTTTGGGAATAAGAGTTGGTGTCGAAATATCAAAAGTTTCATCTCAAATGATGTGCGGCCCCATTACTATTAATATTGGGCAAACTCAAATTGCAATTGGCTATAAAATGGCAAAAAGAATTATTGTTGAGTAAAAAATATTAAAGAGAGGCAATTTTATGGAAAAAGTAACAAAAGTAGAAGTTGTAATAAATAATATAAATGAAGCATTAAAAGATAATGATGAAAAAGTATTAATTGTTGAAGTAAACATTGGAAACACACCATCTGATGAAGTTGATGAATATATTGGCAATGTTGCTTTAGCCGTAGAAGACATAGAAAAATTAAACGGCTATGAAAAATTATATATTCCGTTTAGAACTTATAAAGAAAGAACAAGAATAACTAAAATTAAAAAATCAGCATTGAATAAAGCAGGGTGGTTTAATGAAAAGAAGTAGAATTGAACTTGAATATGACATCACACAAAGGTTTAAAATGAAAACTAAACCACGTGGCAAGAAAAAGAAATTGTTCGGAATTCACATTACAGAATATCATTGGTTTCATGGCAAGCAAGATACGCATATAAAAAAATATGATACAGCGAAAGGACGTGATGAAGCAATGAAACATACTAAAAATTTTAGATGGCGATTAAAATGGCACAAAGTAAACTGGCAATATAGCGAAGAAGAAAATAAAAAATGTTGGTGTAAAGTTGGGAATGTTATTTATTCGCCATGAAAATCTAAGGAGTAAACGTATGAAAAAAATGCTTAAATATTTCGAACTAAAGTATAATTTAATCCAATTCAAATTTGGAAGAAAATACTATGGTGGAGATTTTTTCTTAATTCACGCACAATTATGTATGGGTAATTTTTGGTCTGACACTAAGATTAAATCTTGTGGTTCTATAATAATAAAGAAGGAAAGATATGAAAATAAATAATTGCCCACTTTGTGGGAAAGAATGTAAAATTACCGAAGAGGACGGTTGGATTGTAGGGCTGGACAAATATTCAGTAATACAATGTACATCTTGTCTTATAAGGTCGGGTCGATTTGAAGACGCCAATGATGCAATTAAATGGTGGAATAATTTACCACAAAAATCAAATTCAGAAGAATAAAATGAAAATAAATTTTAGAAAAAGTGCAATGTTCTAAATATTCTTAAAAAAGGAGATTTAGGTATGAGTAGAAGTTTTAAAAAGTATCCACATTTTAGCGAAGGTAGAAAACATCTTAAGTTTGCTAAAAGACAGGCAAATAAAAAAGTAAGAAGAACTAAAAATATTATTTCTAATGGTAAAGCTTATAAAAAAATTTATGAGCAATGGGATATTAGAGATTTTATTTTTGTAGATTATAGTAACCCCAAAATTATAGACCAGGATTCTATTTGGGTTCCTCGTTATCAAGGGTTGGCAAAATAGAAATTGAAGTATATTTGAAATATAATTTCAACAAAGAAAAATGCTGAAGAATTTCTATTCAGAGCTGGGATTAACACCAATAGCAAAAGTCGTAAATAATATAAAGGAGACAATTATGTATAAACAAGTAGAGACAGACAAAATATCAATGTTTGAAAATGGGGCACTCTTCGATCCAATTGCAACATTAGCTGATGAACATGGCGGACGATGTCAAATATCAATAGACGATCATTGCTATAACTTAAGTTTAAAACAAGAAGATGGAAAATATAAAACCACACCATATATATTTTCAGAAGCTTTTGAAGTTTTAAAAACATTACCGTATCTTGCAATGCCTTAGTAAAGAATAATGAAACGCAAAGAAACATTAGCATGATTCAAACATGGTGAGCGATATAGTAAAAAAAAATGGAATTAAATCTTATGGAATGTATAAATTTTACTATATACATAAAGTAGGAAGTAGAAACAAATTATATAAAAAAATACATAAAGAAGGAGATTTATTATGCCAAAAAGAGACGGAACAGGACCAAATGGAGACGGAGCAAAAACAGGAAATGAATGGGGTAAATGTGACGCAGACGGAATAAAAAAAATTAAACCAGGTGGACGTTTTGGTAAAGACTGGGCAGAGCCAAAGAAATAAAATGTTTAAGTGAATTAAGACAATAGTTAAATGAGCAAAGGTTGGTGTTGAAAATGTATCATCCTTACCAGAACATGCAAAAATAGGATTGCCATTCTCAATATTTTTTATAATTTTTGGTGTAGTAGCATCATTAATATTTAAGCAATGATGGTTATTTATATGCGCATCTATATTTTATATTGGTATCCTTATAGGTTTTGAAGTTAAGCAATGGAACTTACAAGAAGGTAAAGAAAAAATTAAATTCTGATTACAATATAAATTTATTGATAGTTGTTGCGATGTAGTTGCGGGAAGTTGATTGACAATTATAGCAACAGGACTTGTAATAATATTTTCAATATAAAGTTGCAAATGCGGGTGTAGCTCAATCGGTAGAGCGTAACGTTGCGGGTTTATTTTAATGGTAGAATAAATGAGTGCCACTCATTAGATGGGGATTCGATTTCCCCAATCCGCTCCAAAAAAGTTTCGATTTTTTTTCTCCGCTATATATTTATAGTAGTAAGGAGAATAAAAATGAAAAGAATATGTAAATGATGTAAAAAAGAAATTAAATTTAAAAATCTTCAACAATTTGGAGCCCATATTAGAAACTGCCCAAGCAATCCCGCAAAACAAAAAATAAATGAAAAAATAGCAAAAAAAAATACAAAAGAAAGAAAATTTTATAAGTTTAATTGTAAAAAATGCAATAAAGAATATATGGTTGAACTTACTAAAACCCAACTTAACAAAGGAAAATATAAAAAATTTTGTAGTAGAAAATGTGCAAACAGCAGACAACATTCAAAAGAGACAATACAAAAAATAACAAAAGCAAATACTGGCAAAAAATATTTAACAAAAGAAAATTATAAATTTACTAAAATAAAAATAAAACAATGTAAAGTATGTAATGCGCCATTTGTAGTCAAGACATCAAATTCCAAAAAAACATGTTGTTGTAAATTATGCTATGATATACAAAATAAATGGTCAAAAAACAAAGGCGAAAACAACCCAATGTATGGAAAGCCGCCACTAAATAAAAATTATGTAAGCGGTTATTTCTATAGTAATAAAAATAATAAAACATGGTATTACAAAAGTTCATACGAATTAAAGGCATTTAAAATTATTGAAAATAATAAAAACATTCTTTCATACGAATATGAACCATTTAACATTCCATATGACAAGAATAACCATTCGACTATACCAGATTTTTTAGTAATATATAAAAATAATAAAAAAAAATTAATAGAAATTAAGCCAAAAAGATTGTTAAATATATGAAACAATAACAAAAAAATAAATATAATGAAAGATTATTGTAAAAATAATAATATATTATTTGAAGTTTGGACAGAAAAGAAACTATTTACACAATAGAAGTGAGGTCGCCAGTTCGAACCTGGTCGTCCGCTCCAAAACAAACAAATAACGGGGTAATTTGTAGGATACTCGTTGCGTTTCAAACAACAGAAAAAATAATATCGTTAATCTTGGATAGCGTTAGGAGAAACCTAACAAACAATAGTGGATGAAATGCCACCCCAATGTAAGGCTGTCGCCAAGAACTGAAGGCCTAATATATTATTTTTCAACACTAATTTGTAAGATGAACGGCAAACTTGGTTACAAGAGGCTTTACAGGCCATCACTGAGTTTTCGCAATGCCCAATAATCATTCAAAAGATTAGTATAATGATGCACTCTTAAGTGCATCATTTTTTTTACCTAAGAATAAAAAATAAACTTGACAAAACCACCAATAAGAATACTATAGTAATGTAAGTGAGAGAGATAAAAAAAAATAAAAGGGAGGCAAATTATGAAATGTAACCAATGCGAAGCCATGGTTGTTAATGGCATTTTTATCCATGAGGTTGGATGTCCAAATGATAGCAAAGAATTTATTGATGGCGAATGGGTTAGTATTACTGAATGTCCTATTTGCGGTTTTGACGTTATAGAAGGTGAAAGTTGTAGCTGTTATGGTGAAGAAATAGAGGGAGAATAATTATGAAAATGTTACAAGGAGAAGCGGTAGACAGATTAGAAGAAATAGCCGAAGAAATGCAAAACCTCGTTGACGAGGCACGTGAAATTGTTAGAGAGTTTAATCATAAAGGCGTAATGATTGGCAATGCAGACGCATATGTTTTTGAACATCTTAATGAGTCAATTGAAAATCAAAACCGATATAATCAATCTATAATGTCACTTGCAAACGCCATTAGAGATTACGGCGAAGATGAAGAGGAGGAGGCATGAGTTTGAAGTTTTCAGACGGAATGGAATTTGATACCTCTGGTGAATATAGAACAGTAACCAAATCAGACGGATTATATGTTGTTGGACATGGAATGTTAATACCCGTAAAAGATGAAGAAGAAGGAAAGAAATTCATTGACGATAAAAGGAGATAAAATGAAAAATTTTGTTATTGAACATTCAGATTGCTCAGGCTGGTATTTTAATAAAAAACTTAATTATGTAACAATAATCGATGCACATGTATTTAAAACTGAAAAAGAATTTTACGACGAAGCAGACACAATAAAAGGAAGATGCCAATACACGATAATGAAAAAAATGTATAAATTTGTTGCAATTGAAGAAATAGAAGCACGTATGAAGGCTAATCAAACGAAGACGAGTAGCGAAAAATAAAGGATGGCAAATTATGGCGCAAATAATAGCAAAAAGTTGTATAAAATGTTCACGATGGGCAAAGTTCCCAATATTTATAAAAAATGTTTGCTTTTTGAATGACGTTGAAGTTATATTAGATATAGACAAAGGATTTTTAAGAGAGACGATTAGGGTCGAAATAACTGGCGAGAAATTAAAAGTAAAAAAGGTAGCACGTATAATTGAGACATCAGTTAAAAAATATAATAAATATTAAGTTAGAAGATTATAGCGGATTGTATTCCACCAAAATATCTTGACAGATAAAATAATAATTTGATAAAAGAATAAAAAGATAAAGCCCAACATTCGACACCAAAGAGTAAAAAGTGTCGAATGTTTGAAATAATAAAAGGAGAATAAAATGAGCGAGAAAATTAAACAAGTATTAGACATTATCAAAACAATGTCAGTGTGGGAATTTAACGAAACGACTTCGGCACTTGAAAAGGAGTTCGATATTGTAGCGAGGCCACCAGAAGCTATTATTGTTCAGAAAGTTGTAAAAGAAGAAGCACAAACAGAATTTGACGTTATAATGACTGATTTTATACCAACAAAGAAAATCAGAGTTATTAAAGAAGCAAGAACTATATTAGGCACAATGCTTAAAGAAACAAAAGATTTAGTTGAAGCGAAAAATCTTGCGTTATCAACAGGCTGTAATTTAGATGAAGCCAATAGACTAAAGAAAAGATTCGAAGAAATTGGTTGTACAATCATAGTTAAATAAAGGAAAATATAAGGAGACACAAGATGAAATGGATTAAAGATATTGGAAATTGAGTCGTAAATCATTGGATAGAGATTGCACTTATTTGTATTGCTGTAGGAGTTACATGATTATCTCCAGTAGCATCGGCAATAATGTTCACAATGTGGTATTGGGTAGGTGAAGGTGCAACTGAAGGATATACGTGGTCAACTAGCGAAAGGCGACATGGCAATTATATTATAAGACCTGGAATTCACGACAGCCCATTATTCAAAACCGCTCAGGGCAGGTGGTGTTACCATACATGGCGAGTTATGGGCGAGAATGTTGGAATGTTTGGTTCTGTTATAATGTATGTTTGGTTGGCACATCAGGGTTATGCATTACAAGGATTATTGTTTGATTATATGGGGGCAACGATGGCTGGAATATTCTTTTATGAAAGAGTATTTAATCATATATCTTATAATGATTTATGGCCACAGAAATCAAGTTGGGATGTTCTTAACGGTTGGATTATTGTTCCAAGGGCTGTTTGGCAAGATTTTGTTTTGTTAATAGTTGGAATAGCATTTGTTGTATTATAAATAAAGGAGACACAAGATGAATAAAAATCAATATAAACCAGTTTGCATTGTCTGGCATGATGCAAGATTATACACTGGAACATATACAAAAGACGAATGCGAGAAAGTCAAAATGTGTTTATTTACAACATTAGGATATTTACTTGAAAAAGATGATATAACCACAATTATTGCAGAAGAGTATAACGATGAGGGAGATTATAGAAATATCATGTTAATACCTACTGGGTCAATTATTAGCATTCAGAACATGAAATTAGTCACGGCTGTGTAAATCATCGTGTTCTTTTACTGTTAAAACTATAAGATTTTTTGGGTCATTATTGTTTGTGTTTCTGTCTTTATGATGTATTTCGAGAGAATCAATACGGCTTTTCTTTCCAGTTTTACCAGATTTTGCTTTGTTAGTAGTTGGAATAGCATTTGTTGTATTATAAATAAAGGAGATTGGAATGAAATAAAAAACTTACAATACTTTAAGATTAGTTTATTTTAATACCTGAATGTTGTAAATAAGTAAAGTTTTGAATGCATTTGCAAACCATTCGCAATCAGATTAAAAAACTTGACAAAACCACCAATAAGAATACTATAGTAATGTAAGTGAGAGAGTGAAAGAGATAATAAGGAGAGCAAAATGAAAACAATTAATGCAATTAAATTTAATGAAGATAATATTTATGCGTTTAGAGCAAATATTATTCCATCAAAGCAATATCATAAAAAGTATGGCTTCAATTCAATAAGAACTGCTTTTATTCTAAATGCTGGTAGAACGGACATAAATGGTGATTATAATGATTTCAGAGCAATGTCAATAAGTCATGGCGAACAAAATATATTCACCTTTACATCATTTAGTACTTTTTTAACAACTTTAAATACACACAATATTCAACTATTTGTTTTCGAAACAATTGCTGAATTTGCAGTATGGGTATTGACCAACGCAATTGTAATGGAAGATGCATCCGCAAAAGAAGTACATAGTTATATGAAAAAGCAAATGCCATCAACTTTAGGGCAAATTGCTAAAATTCAAAGAGCAAAACATTACGATTATAAATCAGAAATAGATAATACAAAAAAATATGGTTGCGACGAATGTGGTTGGGTATATAATGATACAATACAAAGCAAATCATTTCACGTTCTTGGTAAGTTTTTTGTTTGCCCAGAATGTGGTGCAAACAAAGCTTACTTCACAAAATTGAATTAAAGATTAATAAACTTGACAAAACCACCAATAAGAATACTATAGTAATGTAAGTGAGAGAGTGAAAGAGATAAAAAATAAAGAAATAAAGAGGAGATTAATATGAGTTATTTTTGTGCAAATGCTATTTCAATCAACAAGAAAGAGTTAACCTGTAAAGTTAAAGGCGGAGACAATAATGTTATGCCACGTTCAAATTATTGGTCAAGATATTTTCCAATTAGTGAAGTAATCAAAGAAATATTTGGCGGAAACATTCAATTCAAAACAAGAAGTGATAAAAATATTGCTATTGAAAATCTGGCGTATAAGTATGATAAACTGATGAAAGAATTAACTGGGTTGAGTGCCTATGACGCAAGTGATTTACCAAAGACTCCAAAAGAAACACTTGCAACTTATGAGGCTACACCAGAAACTCATTGGAATTACAAAAATATTGTCAAAATAATCGAAGTTTTGAAAGATGAAAAAATGCTTGATGGTGTTGCAAAACTTAAAGAAGAGTTTGTGCAAGAAGTAATTAATATGAAACTCGACAAGAAAAAATTTGTTATTTTCAATAAAGAGCATAACGCATATGTTTCAAAATCAACCAAAAGAAGTTTGCACATGAGCGCATTTGATAATTTTGCAAAAAAGTTTACTTTGCTTAAAGCAAAAGATATATTAAAATCATATGACAAAAACGCATATGCAATTCTTCCAGTCAAAATAAGAGAGATATAATGAAAAAAATAAAAAGAGAAGATATTGAGAATCTATTAATTCTTGATAATTTAAATCCAAATCAAAAAAGATTTCTTAAGATAATGGCAAAATGGCCAAAAGTAAAAAAATCTCATAATGAAAAAGTAACCCAAGAAGAAATTGAGGTTGCAGAAATATTTCAAGAAATAAGTGACGAAATTGAGATTAATGATTCCAAAAATAAGGAGAACAAGTAATGGAAAATAAAAAAGTAGTAGTTACAATCAAATTAGAAATGAGTCCAGAACAATTTTTATCAAGTAATTTCGACGATGCATTTGGCTCATTAGGCGAAGTTGGAAATTTAGTATTGAAGAGTGTAGAAACAGAAGGGGCAGAATAAATAAAATGTATTTATGGTTGCATTTCAAGCGTGAAGAAAGAAGATTAAAATAAACTTGACAAAACCATCAATAAGAATATTATAGTAATGTAAGTGAGAGAGTGAAAGAGATAAAAAAAATAAAGGGGGATAAGATGACATTAAAAGAATTTTTGAAAAAAGTAAATGGAGAAGAAAGTGGTATTATTGATTATGACGGCAAAGAGGCTTTGGAAGCTGTAAAACAAGATGGAGATTTACTACAATATGTAAAAGACCAAACATCTGAGATTTGCTTGGAAGCTGTAAAACAAGATGGGTATTTACTACAATATGTAAAAGACCAAACATCTGAGATTTGTCTGGAAGCTGTAAAACAAGATGGAGATTCATTACAATATGTAAAAGAACAAACATCTGAGATTTGCTTGGAAGCTGTAAAACGAAATGGAGACTCACTACAATATGTAAAAGAACAAACATCGGAGATTTGTCTGGAAGCCGTAAAACAAAATGGATACTCATTAAGGTATGTAAAAGAACAAACATCTGAGATTTGTTTAGAAGCTGTAAAACAAAATGGATATTCATTAAGATATGTAAAAGAACAAACATCTGAGATTTGTTTGGAAGCTGTAAAGCGAAATGAGTTGTCATTAAGATATGTGAATAAATCTATATTCACAAAAGCAAGAATTATCGTATTAGACAAAAAGGAGATTGAAATATCAGAAGAGTCTTACCAAAGTTTTAAAAAACAATTTACAAACTAAGGCGCACATAATGTTAGGTACGCTATGCCAAAGGCAAAGGTATAGTGGCAAACCTTGGAAAGATGCAATTATCCAAACTGCAAAAGAACTAGGCTTTGGATATAATAAAATAGACAAATAGGAGTCACAATGTTAAGATTTATCAAGTATAGAAGTATAGAAAATAGTTATAGAGAAAAATTTATCAACATGGTAAGGGAACATGAATATGATGCGCCAGATATTAAATGGGTTGCAACTGAGAAAATTCATGGCGGAAATTTTTCTGTGTGGGTTGATAAAGACGAAATTAAACCAGCAAAGAGAACCAGTTTTATCGAAAAAGATGAATTCTTTTTTAATTATGAACTAATAATGGAAAAATATTCCGAAGATGCTAGAAAGCTATATAAATACTTTAAAAATATACATCCCAATCTTAATCAAATCGCTATATTTGGTGAACTGTTTGGTGGAACTTATCCACATCCAGATGTATCAAATGATAAGTGTGGAAAAAAAGTACAAAAAGGCATATATTATTGCCCTCATAATGAATTATATATTTATGATATACTTTTAATATTTGACGATAATACAAAAAATAGGCACGTTACTTGGACAGAATTAATAGAAAGTTTAACATATACAAAATCTAAACTTAAAACTCCAAAAGTTTTATTTATTGGTACATTTGATGAAATGATAGCTTTACCTAATGATGAGCTGAGTGAAGTATATAAGGATTTCGATCTTCCACCAATAGAAGATAATATTATGGAAGGTTATGTATTTATGCCAGTAGAAGATTTATACTTTAGAGATAAATCTAGAGTTGCATTTAAGAATAAAAATAAAAAATGGGAAGAAAAAACCAAAGCACCCAAAAAGCAATTAAAAGAAGTCAATGAAGCAATCAAACCTATCGTTGAAGAAATCAGCATGTATGTTACTGAAAATAGATTACGTAACGTTTTATCTCACATTGGAGAAATTACAAACAAAGATTTTGGTTTACTTAACAAAGAATTTATTGCTGATGTTATGAAAGATTACATTGAAGAAAATGGTAGTGATGCATTAAATGTACTTGTCAAGAAAGACAGAAAATTAATAAATAAGAATGTTGGAAAACAAACTGCTCAATTAATTGGGGCAAATTTCCTAAATATACTGGATAATGAGTATTAGATAATTGTTGACAAAAATCATAAGTAAGGTATTATAGTAATATGAAAAATAAATTATTTACTATCAAAATGAAATTATCTCATTGGATGCATGACAATTTAAGCAAATACAAACTTTGCTTTGTGAAAGATAATACTGCATATTTTACTACGCAAAAATTAAAAAGACAAGATGGGGACTTTTGGAGTTCAACCGCTTCATTTCATAAATGTAGTCCGCCATTTGAACCGACCAAAGAACGAAGGAATCAATGGGGCGATTCTGCAAACCCAAAGTGGGGTATTTTATATTTAACTTGGACATCAGCAATAAAATTTACTTATCCTGTTGCCAACTCCTGTTTGGGAAATACAGTTGAAGAAATTAACTGTAAAAAAAAATTGCCATGGATAACTGGCAAAGATTTCAAAATTTATTCTGGAGTAACGCCAAAAGATTTTGTAGATTTTTTATTGGTAAATGAAATTAAAAATATAAAAACAGATATTTCACATGAAAGGGGAAGAGTATGAAACAAGTAAATATTACAGACCTAAAAAAAGAAAAAGATTATAAATTTATTCAATTAGTTGGTGCAAAATGAAACAAAAAATGCCAATGCGTATTAATATTAAACATACAGCTTTAGATCCACACCACGACGGATTGTGTGAGTTCGGCTGTAAGAATCAAGAATTTTATTGTAGGACAAATGGTGCGACGAGATGGACTAAAATGAAGAAAATACATATCACACCAAAACGTATTGAACTTTTTTATAAATTATTATCACTTGATAAATCTGATGATAGATTTACAATATACGGAAATAAAGTAAATTAAAGAGGAAACATGAATAAAGAAATTAATATTATACATATGGCTTTGGACCCAAACGATTGTATAGGAAATGCTGAAATCGGATGTTTTGGTCAAGAGTTTTACTTTAGAGGCAAAAAAACCAATGAATGGGTTAGGATGAAAAGAATGACTATTACGCCAGAACGTATTATAGTGGCTCATGATTTGTTAGTACAAGATAAAGCTAAAACTCACAACGTTTGATAAAAAAAATAAAACAAACTTGACAAGTTCGTCTAAAAGAATATTATAGTATAGTAAGTTAAATAAAGGAGAGAAAAAAAAATGGCAAAAATTTTTATATTGGAAGATAACGATGAAAGAATTGCTCAATTTCGTAAGAACTTTAGAAATGCAGATTTAACTATTGCAAAAGAAAGTAAAAAAGCAATAAAAATATTACGAAAAGAGAATCCTTTTGACTATATATTCTTAGACCACGACTTAGGCGGATTAGAAATGGTAGAGTCTGATGGGGGTACTGGGTATGAAGTGGCACAATGGTTGGCAAAAAATGCTTTAAAAAAACCAAAGTTTGCACTTTATGTGCATTCGTTAAATTTTCCTGGCGCAACTAACATAATTAGTGAACTTGGATATGGAAGTCATATACCATTTGTTTGGACAAAATTAATAAGTTTTTAAATAATTAGGGGGTGACCGGTTTTGACATGGAGACCCGCCTTATATGATTCACACTATGATGGCAACGAGCATACGAACTATGTTGCAAAACAAAATTAAACGGCAACAGCCAATTAATGGCGGCGTAAGCCACCCTTCGTGCGGTGTCTATTCTTTCTACACTGCAAATCGAAGTCATAATGAAGGATAATTGGTGACTACTAACAATGATAAAAACATGTAGAAACGCAATGTACCTGGCGAAGAGGGCGATGTATGGTTTGTTTATTTTTGATGCATCTGAAATTGTAAAATAAACTAAGTGTGTAAGAAAATTATAGTAGGCGACTTCGTGGACGTGGGTTCGATAAGTATAATTGTCGACCTGTATTGAAAGGTATAGTGAATAAATCTCTTCTGATTGACTTGGAAGTCCTACCATAGGACGACAGGGCGCAAGGGTAGTGCCAGCGTGAACGACTAAGCGAAGAGACATCCTTATGGGATGATGCGATAGTCTCGTCTCTACTATAAATGGTTTGAGAAAGTAGAGTTAAGATAACGTCCCACCACCTCCACCATTTGTTTGTATAGGCAAAAATAGTCTATATAACTTTCTGCCTCCATACTTATATATGGAGGCAGAAAAAAATGAAAAAATATGAATGCGAAATATGCGGAGAAGAGTTTGAAAAGTGACAACAAAAAGCAAATCATGTTAGATGAAAGCATAAAAAAATAAAGTATAGTGAAGATGGCAGAAAAAATTTTTTAAATAGTGTTGATGCCCGATTTGGTAAAAAAATTACAAAAGAAATAATTTGTCCGATATGTAATGGACCATTCGAAGTAACCGTTAGAGAAAATCGTCAAGACAAACATAAAAAATTTTGTAGTCAAAAATGTGCCAATGGCAGAAAGTGAAGTGATAAACAAAAAAAGAAGATTTCGGAAACACTTGCGACCCTTTACAAAGAAAATCCCGAAAAATTTGAAAACTTCATTGCATCAAATCAAAATAATGATAGATTTTCTTCAAAAATAGAAAGAGGGTTGGCAAAAAAATTAGAGCAATATGGCTTCAAGAGACATTGTAGAATTAAAACCGATGTGATTAATTTCGATATAGATATTGTATCAGAAGACAAAAACATTTGGATTGAAAGTGATGGCCCGTATCATTTTAGGAAAATACATAAAAACCATGATTTCGAAAAATCACAATTAAGAGATTATGTGGAAAATAATGAAGCCATAAATCAAAATAAATTATTAATTAGAATTGATAACGAAAAATATAAAGATATTGACATCCAAGTTAAATTAATATTAAATGAAATAAATAAATGAGACAAAAAGATTGGAGAGGTTATTAAATTTTTTTAGATTTTAATAGGCAGGATATGCGAGTGTCTTGTTAGATTAATTAAATAGACGTGAAAGCTAAAGATGACTAACCATCAACCCTAACATCAAAGGGAGAAAACGGCTTCTATCCCTTGCTATGGTGGCAAGATAAATTGAAGTGGGATTTGATTCCCTTAAAATCGTTGATGTACGTCTACAAATTTTGATAGTTGAATAAATACATATATCGAAAAAGGGTTTGTATTAGATATAGTGTAGTAGATATGGTGATTCTGAAACCCCGAAAGACCCGAAGCCGAAAGGTGAGTGAAGCAGTAAATCGCCATTATATTCGCAGTTCATCATAGATGATCGATTAAATATAATTTGATAGGTTATTATGAGTCATTGAGATTATACAATCTACGCTCGCTCCATTTTTTTAAATTTTAATAGGAAGGTTATACAAGTGAAGTTAGATGCTCGCACACCAAAAATGAAAATAAAATTAAATCACATTGAAGGTGTACATTTTTCTTTGGAATTTGACTCACCAAGACTTCCGACCAACAAATTAACTCCCTTAAAAAAAGAATTCAAGGCATCAAATGGTATTACTATTATTGCAGATATGTCCCCAGAAGTATGCAAAACATTAAACGAAGTTTATATACATGCTGGTGGATTCGAAAATAAATGTAAATTTCATGCAACAAAAGAATTTATTTTCAAAATGTTTAACGCTCTGGATGAGTTTGCCAATAATGACTTCGGGTGGGATTAATGGAAAGATAATGTTTGATATAGGGCTATTAAAGAAAAGATTGAAAAATTTACAAAATTTAAAACTTACAATGGCTTACGACATATATGGTAATGAATTAAGTATAGTTTATATACTAAAGGAGAAATAATGGAAACAACTATAGGGATAAACACGGACAAAATTAGGGCAATGATTAAGGAGCTTGAAAATTTAAATAAAAAACCACGTAGAAAAAAAATGTATGATATATACGGAAATCTTATACAAATTAGCGAAATATATCCCGAAAGCACAGGAAGTATTGTTACGAAATATTCAATGAAAAGCGATGGTGTTTTAGATTATCTTGATGAACCAATGGAGGGGCTTTGATGAGTAAATTTAGTTACAAATTTTTTGAAAATAAAAACTGCGAATTTTACCCATGCAAAAATGTAGACAAGATTAATTGTTTATTTTGTTTTTGTCCATTATATAATATGGATGATTGTGGTGGGAATTATACGAGACTAAAAGATAATATTAAAGATTGTTCCAAATGTACACTACCTCATAGCAAAGGTGGGTATAATTATATTATAAACAAAATAAATAGGAGATAGATAATGAGAGTAATATTTTTAGATTTTGATGGAGTATTAAATAATGGCAAGTTTTTGTTTCATAACATGAGTAATTATCCAGATTTAATAATGAAAGAAAAGGTAAAATTGCTAAATACCTTAATAGAAAGAACAAACGCCAATATTGTTTTTTCAACTTCGTGGAGAGAGCAATTCACTTTTGAAGGCTTAATAGAAATTCTTGAAAAAGTAGAATTCAAATACAGAGACAAATGTGTTGGCGTTACACCAATTGCAGAAAATAACAAACGCATTTCAGAAATTAAAGAATATATAGATACAAATAATATTGACGAGTTTGTAATTCTTGATGATTGTGCTGAAGAACTTTCTGGATTTGGTAATAATTTAACAAAACTTATAATAGACCCGAATAATGGTCTTACATACGAAGATGTTTGTTTTGTAATTGAATCATTTGAAGCACAAAAAATAGAAAAGGAGAAAAATAATGAAAACAAAAACTAAAGTCGGATTTGCAATAATTGCAATAATAGTTGGAATAATTACCTACACTGGTAGACAAATTAATAACATATTTAAGTACGAAGATATAGATTTTTAAAATAGTTATTGACAAAATTGGTTAAAATACTATTATAATAAAGCAAGTTAAATAAAGAATAAGGAAGGAAAAAATGGGACATATTAGGCATCACGCAATAGTAATAACTGGGACTTATGGTGATTGGATAGATAAAGCACACAAAAAAGCATTGGAAATATTTGGCTATGTAAGCGAAATAAGTCCAGAGATGATAAATGGTACTAAATCATTTTATGTACCGCCAGATGGTAGCAAAGAAGGATGGGAAGAATCTGCTGATGGAGACAATAAAAGAAATAAATTTATCGAATGGCTTGAAGAAAAAAATTACGATGATGACTCCTCGCCACTTGCATGGGCTGAAGTACAATATGGCGATGATAATTATGAAACAAAAATAACAAATGATTCAGATAAATGTGCGAGAGAAAAATAAAAATCAAATAAGATTTTTTTGTTGACAAAATTGATTAAAATACTATTATAATAATGTAAGTAAAAAAAAAAGAAAGGAAGTATTAAAGATGAAAAGTTATAAAGTAATAAATGATTTTGAAGAAATGAAAAAAATGATTGACTTGCTAAACGATTTAGGACCAGCAGAAGTATATTTTGTTTCTCTATCAGCAAGGAAAAAGTATTTAACAAAAGCAGAAAGGCAAATATATAATCTTAACCGTGCTGAAATGTTTGCACGTAGTATTGTTAGAGAAAAATCATATGAGAAGTTTTTCAAAATTATGAGCAGAATGGAAGTAAATGAAAATGGTTATACAACCAAAACTGGACAATCTTATCCGGCAAAAGCAATTGTAACGTACATTAATATTAATGCATCTAATATGCTTGTGGCGAATGCTGAATATCAACAAAAGGTAAACCAATATTCTTTTGAAATGACAAGAGCACTTTTGAATAGAAAAAAATGTGATTCAATTATGACAAAATTTAGCAAACTCGATGTTGAACTTATGAATTGTGTTCAAAGAAGTCGTGGACAAAAGAAATTTATCGATATTGATTTTGATATTGATAAGGTAAAGGAGTATTATGTATTAGTAAAATACATTGATTTTCTAAAAAAGAATGACATTAAATATCATGTTATTGAAACAAAAAGTGGATATCATGTATTGATGGAAAGAGCAACAATTAATTGCAACTTTCATAAAGTTGTAACTGAATTAGATAAATTAGTTGAAGACGAAGTTATCATTAATAAAAATGAGATGGTGCCATTATGCGGTACCCTCCAAGGTGGGTTTCCAGTTAAATTTCTGGAAATATAAAAAAGATTTCCAATAAAATTTGTAATAAATGTAATAATCAAATATGACATATATGACAAAAGGTTAGCGAAATGAAAGTAATATTAACGCAGAGTTCCAATTGGGAGCAATATATTAATAGTAGACACAAACTAAAAGTTATTTCTGGTGGCCCAGGTGCACTTGGGGCAAATGGGAGTAAAGGTTATTTTGTACCCACTGATACAAAAGCAACTCAGGGCGGTAATGATGAGGATGAAGATTATCCAAAAGTTTCTATTAAGGGTAATATATGGGGTTTATGTTTTAATTGGAAAATAGAATTAGATATATTGCTCTCTTACACAATTTATGGTAAGGAGATTTCATCTAATTTGAAGAATGAATTGTTGGTTATTGAAAGCAGAAAAATAGAACGTATATAGGAGAAACTATGAAAATTGAATTGCAAAGTAAATTAGAGAAAAAATACCCAGAAATATTATCCAAAGCTTATATTTCTTGCGGTGATGGTTGGTATCATATTATTGATATATTATGCCACACAATACAAGGTCATCTGGAAAACATTAATCGCAATATAAAAGATGATGAAGAAATATTTGTTTGTGAAGCAATACAAATAAAAGAAAAATTTGGTGGTTTAAGATTTTATGTAGATAGTGGCGACGATCATATTTGGGGTGCAATTGAAATGGCAGAAAATTTATCAGAAATTACTTGCGAAGTTTGCGGAAGCACTGAATATGTTGGTAAGACAGACGGTTGGATAACAACTATATGTCACAAATGTTATGAAGAAATTGAAGACACACGCAAATGGAATGCGATATAGGAGAAGTAAGGTGATTATAGAAAAAACTGAATCAACAATCATTATTAGATGTAGCAAAGGTCAAACAGATGATTTCGTTGTATGGTTAAAAGCAATGGCAAAGAAACTTAATATTGATGTATTATATTTTATTAAAAAGAAATTGATTGGCAGTAATAAGATTAGAATTGTTAGTACTGGTTTGGATAACGATGTAACTAAATTTGAAAGTAAAATCGGCAGTAAATTGTTGCATGGTTAAATAAGTAATAGCAAAGCCAAGAATTTTTTAATAAAACTATCTTTTAATATATGATACAAAAGGTATAGATTTTAATATTTATATTAGAGAGAAATAAAAAAAGGTTATAACAAATAAAAAAAGGTGGAAAAGGAAGATGAACCAAAATACTTTTGGGAAAACGAAAGCCGCAAATGATTTAGTAAAGATTTTAGAAGAAGAAAGTGCAACAAAAAAAACAATCAGAATAATTGGGAAAAAACTTACAAATTACAACCGTGGATTAAACGCAATCATTAAAATTAGTGACCATAAAGTTAGAGAACAATTACTAATAATATGGAGAAAAAGAAACTTGGACGAAATATCTATGATAAATGTTTCTAAAAATGTTTATAACCACATTAGAAATGTAGAATTAGCATACTTAAAGAAAAAAGCATATAAAAATACAGCCGCATAGAGTCGGTTGTTATATAGGAGGTTACGTGTTATTTTTAGCAAAAAAAGGCACCAAAATAGTCGTTGCAAAAAACATTAAGGACGAGAGTTTTACGAAAGATTCCTTAAGCAAAACAGAAGCAAAAACGGATATGGTGTTTTCGAGAGATTTGCTTATGATGGACCCATTCGCATTAAAGGATGATGCCACCAATAAAGTAACTACTCATAATGATGATATTGAAGAACTATTGTCAATGGGGTTTTATGGTTTCAAAAACAACAAAACTGACCACATATTTTTAATTAATTGCAAAGATATAAAAATAATTTAATAAAAAGATAATTGGCAACAAAGATAGAAAGATTATTGTTGTTTCATAAATAAAAATTTGGAGAAAATTTGAAAATAGCATTTGACGTACATGGGGTTATAGCTGATAGACCAGATTTGTTTAAGCCACTATTAAAGTTATTCAAAAGCAATAACATTGAAGTGATTATTTTATCAGGACCGCCAAAGGATGTAATAATTAAAGAACTTGCAGAGCTTGGCTATACAGACGAACATTATGATGAAACTTTATCAGTTGCAGATTACTTAAAAACAACTGGTTGCAAAATGTGGATAGATGATAAGAATACTTGGTGGGCAGACGACGAAAGTTGGTGGAGTGCTAAAGGAAAGATTTGCGAAATGTATGATATTGATGTATTGTTTGACGACAGCGAGCAATATAAAATTGGTATGCCAGCGGAAACATTGTTTGTATTATTTGAAGACAAAAAAAATAAAAATAAGTTGACAGAAAAGACAAAATGATAAATATTAGAATTATGAAAGAAATAAAATTTGGAGGACAAAGTGAATAACACAAAAAAGGGCGATTTGATTGACGAACTATTAGAAGAAATTGTTGTAAAGATTTCGGACAAGGATAACATGTACTTCCCAACAAACTTTATATTAAAAGATGTTGTTTTGAAAAATAAAAGTTTTCGCCAAAAAGCAAGTAAGATTATTGACAAAATACTTGTCGAACGTCAATCTCAAGGCATCAAAAAATCAAAATTTGATAACAAACTTTACGATCAATTATTAGATGGCGAAGTCATTGTATGGTCAGATGTTACGGGCGTTGTTAGCGAAAAAGAATATGATGGCCAAATTGTTAAACTCGAAAAACTTGAAAAAGAAATGGGCGATAAAATGAAGGAAAATCTTATCAGTTCAATCATTAAAGTGTTTGCAATTAAAAATGAAATGATTAATGGATACTATTTTGCAAAGAGTAAAATTGCAACTCTTTTACTACCAAAACGTATAAAAGATTTACAATTTTATGAAACCGAAGATATATATGATTACATGGGTATTGAAATTATGGATGCTTTAGATGACTTGTTTGTTTGCGAATCAAATGACGGAGCCAAAATTAAATCAGACAATCATAATAAAAGTTATCTTGGCACCTTGGTTGACGCAAATAACTTTGATTTGCTTGGCATTAAGCAAATTAAAACTGGAGTCAATAAAACTTACATTGGTGAATTATTAATCCCAGAAACAAAAATTGGCGAATAAAAAATAAAAAAAAGATTTTTTTAAACGGCAAAGTTTGCACTTTGCCGTTTTTTATATTAAGGAAATATTATGAAAACTGATAAAAAAAATTACTTATCGCAAATACAAAAAACATTAAAAGAAAAAGAAGTGCTAATAAAAGAAATACACCATAGAGTTAAAAATAATAATCAATTATTAATGAGCCTACTTCATTTACAAAGTATGAAAACAAGATCAAAAGTAGGACGAAAAATCTTAAACGGCGCCATAACTAGAATAGGAGCAATATCATCAACATATGAAAAATTATACATTAATCAAAATTTATCAGAGATTAATTTATCAAAATATATGGAAGAAATCATTTCTGACATTTCGTTAGTTTCGTTGGCATCATATGGGATTACTATTGACAAAAAAATTGAAAAAAATATAATGTTAAAAGATATAAGCAAGGCCACTCCAATAGCACTAATAGTCAATGAACTATTATCAAACATTGTTAAGCATGCTTTTCCCAAAATAACAAAGGGAAAGAAAGTAAAAATTAGTTTGACAAATAACGACGATACAATTACTCTTGTTATTGAAGATAACGGCGTTGGTCTACCTGCTAATTATAATATAAGAAAGCAAGGGACAATGGGTTCGATGTTAATTCAAACATTTGCATCTCAACTTCAGGGCAAGATAAAATATGAAAAAGCATCTAAACAAGGATTGAAGGCTACATTAAAATTTAAAATTAAATAGGAGAACTCGTGTTAAACAAAATTAAAAAAGATTTAGTAAAAGCACAAAAAAACAAAGACAAACCAAAACGTGATGCGTTAAGAATTATTCTGAATGCAGTTAACGGTTATAAAAAATTAAAAGAGGTAAATAACGAAGCTATTACAGACGAATTAATTTATGATATGGTTGGTAAAGAAATTAGACAAACAAAAGGTTTACTTGACTATGCATTGAAGGGTCGTAGAATAGCAATGTTAGAAGAGTTAGGCGAAAGATTAAATATTTTAGACAACTACATGCCGTCACAAATGACTGACGAAGATATTTATAGTGCATTACTTGTTATAGCAGATAGGTTCGGAATTAAAAAAGTTACAAATGCTGATAGAGGTCGACTTATCAAAAAAGCAATTGTTTTAATGCAAGGCAAGACAGACGGCCCAAGAATCAATAGACAAATTACACAAATTATAAAAAATATAGAAGAAGAGGAGGCGCAAAATGAGTAAAACCTACACATTCCGTAATTTATCAGAATCAGAAATTGAAAGTTTATTAGCAACAGTAGCAACTCAAAAATTATATAGGAGAGCGGCAATTGAAACAAAAGTTAATTCCATCGAATCAATGGGGACATTTTTAGATGGGACGCCTAAATACTTTATCAAAATTGAAACAGACGATACAAAATTAATTGAACGTTTTCAAAAAAATGAAAGAAAAATATAATGAGGTGAATAAAATGTTTGGAAGTAAAATTGAAATACTAGAAGATAAATATAACAAATTACAGGAGGTATAATGAAATTTGATGTTTTAAAATTAGCACCCGATTTTCCTGATGAATTTGCCTATAAGTATAACAAAACTGCTTTAGAGATTGTGCAAAAAAAATTTGACATAGAGAAACTTGCAAACGATGTTTTCGCTATATCAAATAACGAAATGTCATTTTTTGTTATTTATGATGATATTGATAAATGTTGGAATTCAAGTATTGAAAATGAGCTTAATTTCAAGAAAGAAAAGCTTGAAGAAATTTCAACAAATAATTTTCATCAGTTTGTTGCTTTAAATTGTTTGCATACCGCACTTGCTGATAATGCAAGGTTATTTTTGAAAGACAATGTAAACGAAATCCTTGACAAAATAATGAAAAAAAGATAATTTTATCTTTAGTTAATAAGGGGGTGGAGTTGGGCGTAATAAATCAGGAATCATTAGGAAAATTAAAAGATAGATATTGGGAGATTGTAAATGAAAAATAATAAAGTATTTAGTGACTATAATGGTTATGCAATTAAATGCCGCAATATTAATGAAAGAATAGAAATTTGCTCAAAAATTAAAACATATGGCTTTGATATCGCAAATGGACTTATCACCAATAATTTGCAAAACTATTTAACTTTAGTTATTTATAAATCAAGCGGACTTGATGCATATTCATCCTACCCAAAAGAATTAAAATACGTATCTAAAAAAATATTTTTAAGATTATTCTTAAATGGGAAAGGCAATAAGTTTACAATATACGGAGAAAAAATAAATTAGGAATGGAAAATGACCAAATATCAAAGGTATAAAAATTATGCGTATGAATGCAAAACTGATAGAGGAAGAATAGAATTATGTACTTACCTGAAAAATAGGGGTCTTAAAGTACCAAAGCAATTAATAAATAAAGAAACCACAGGTTGGAGAATATTGTATGTTGATCAGCAGGGAATAATAAATGCATACAATGAAATGGCACATAATAAGTTAAAATACATTTCGAAAACTCTTTTTCAAAGTTTGTTGTTATATCGTTTTTCAATCTATGGCGAAAAAAGAATGTTAGAAAGTTAAATAAAAGATTGACAAAACCACCAATAAGAATACTATAGTAATGTAAGTGAGAGAGTGAAAGAGATAAAAAATAAAGGAGATAAAATGAAATATATTATTTTAGATTGGATGGACGGAACAAGAACGGAAAAAGACACTAAGCAAGAAATCTTAGATGAATTTGATAAACAAGTTAGTAATGCAAAAAAAGATAATTCAGAACTTGATATAAGTTGTTTTGAAGAAGTTATTGGAGAATTTGATATAAGTTGTTCCGAAGTTCTTGGAGAATTTAACAATATAGATGGTAAGGATAGGGAGTAAAAAATGTTTGAAATTAAAGGGAAATACGGGAAAGCTTTTGTTCATATAGACCATATAGACGAAACAACTATGGCACAAATTCACAAATTTACGAACAATCCTTTCTTCACAGAAGACATGCATATAATGCCTGACACACACGCTGGCAAGGGTGCTGTAATCGGTTTCACTATGCCTTTGCATGGATTGAGCATAATTCCCAACATAATTGGAGTTGACGTTAACTGCGGAATGATTTCTATAAGATTAAAAGATTTGACCAGAAAACAAAGAAACAGACTCAGAGCAGAAAATGAAAAATATATGTCAAAAATTGATACAAAAATAAGAGAGTTAATTCCTATGGGATTTAACATACATACAAATAACGATTTGGATTCAACAATATCACCCGAACGTATATTAAAAGATGTTGCCAAAGAGTCGAAAGAAGAAGCAATCAAATTTGCTCATAAATTCTATAACAAATTTGGAATAAAGATTATAGATAAAATGCCTGATTATACATCTGATAAATTTCCTAAAGATATATTCAAACGTTCTGGAGTAGATAGCAACAGATTCTATCAATCAATTGGAACTTTGGGTGGCGGAAATCATTTCATAGAAATTGGAAGGGACGAAGAAGATTCGGTTTGGTTAACAATTCATACTGGTTCAAGAAACTTTGGAAATTTAGTTGCAAAATACTGGCAAGGAATTGCTGTTGATGAGGCGAAGGGAATCAATGGTTCTATCGAAGACGAAGTAAAAAAATTAATTGAGAAACTAAAAGCTAAAAAACAATTTGATAAAATTCAAAAAGAAGTTGCGAAGTTAAGAAAGGGATATGAGAACATAAAGGTAAAAGATGCAGATTTAGCCGTATTGACTGGAGATAACGCCGCAGGATATTTCTTTGATATGATATACGCTGGAAAATACGCTGAATATAACAGAAAAACTATTCTTGAATTAATTACTGAAACATATAACTGGAATTATGATTACATTGTTAGGTCAAATCATAACTTCATTGACTTTAATGATATGATAATTAGAAAAGGAGCAATCGCATCTTATAAAGGTACATTAATGGTTATTCCTTTTAATATGAGAGACGGTTTGTTAATTGTTTCAGGAAAATCTAATCCTGCATGGAACTATAGTTGTGCTCATGGTGCTGGACGTATTATGTCGAGAACTGAAGCCAAAAGAACTTTAAGCCTCCAAGAAGCAGAAGATAGTATGAGGGCGGCTAATATTTATACCAAAGGCGTTCCGCTTGACGAAGCCCCTAAGGCTTACAAAGACGCAAAAATAATTGAAGACGCTCTGAAAGACACGATGAGTGTTGTATATAGAGTTAAACCCGTTTTAAATATAAAAGATCTTTCGTCAGGGAAGAAATGGAAAAAAATAAGGAAAAATAAAATGAGAAAATCAAAAAAAATAGATACAATAGATATAAATCGAGGTGTTTCTTTAGTAGCATTAAGAGATTGGTGCAACAAACAAATTAAAGCGAGCGCCAAAGACAAAGTGCGTACAGATATTGAGTAGAACGAATGGTATGAAAATGATATAGATAGTATAGAGTTAATAGCAGAAAAATAAAAGTGGAGTTAAAATGGAAATTATATTATGTGCGGCAACTTGGTATGAAGATTTGGAACCATTAGTTGATAGAATCCCACCAAGTATGTATCTTCCTAAAAACATTAATAAAGGTCTTGTATTTTGTGGACACAGGCACCACCAATGCTTACTATTAAAAAGTGCAATGACTGGGAAAAAAGATGCAGAATGCGAAATGTTCACACAAGGATTCTTAACTAATAAGAATAGATTTGTAAATAGAAAAGAGGCGTATGATATTGCATACAAGGCAGACCAAATTGTTGGGCCTAATAGCAATCGTGCGAATAATGATATTGAGCTGACAAGTGAAGACTTGTATTAAAAAAAGGAGTGTAAGATGATTTTAGTAGGTTTATTTTTAGCGTTATTTAACGTAGTGGTTATTGCGAGAGTAAAAAAGGGCGGATTTTGGAACGAAGACTTCCTCAATATTTCGGGATGGTTTTTGGTATTATTGGTTATTTGTAGTATTTTTATGATCTCAATTGCGGGAGAATCATGGCAAGACCACGTTAAGATGCATGTAACGTATGATGGTACAATTAGGCAATATCGGAGTGCTGTAACAATGTACAAGGATAAGGCAATACTTAATGTTGATAAAGCATTTACTGATTTCAAATATGAAGGCTACCAGGATAATATAGCAATGTTTATTCATGATTTACGTAGTGAGGTTGCTGAATATAATAATCTTTTAATAAGAAAGCGAATGGCGAAGAGAAATATTCTTATTAACGTTTTAACTTTTTATGATAGGAGTTTGCCGTTAATAACTTTAGAAACGGATAAATAAATTGAGAGGGAATATGCCAGCATTTATGTATATATGGTTATTTTTATGTTTAGTATGTGTTTTAGGATTTGGATATAATTTATATCAATTTGATAGAAACGGTGAAATTCTTAGAATACAAATTAAATGGGTCAAAAATAAAGATAAAAGAGAAAAAAAATATTCTTATGGTTACATGTTTGACCCAAAATTACATAATTGGTTTGGACTTAAATATCCAAAAGAAGAAGATTATAAATAAGTATATAAATAAAAAGCAGTTTTTAGATAAAATGTGTATATATTATAGTATATACGAAAAAGGAATAAGATTATGATCAAAACAAAAGGCATAGTAGAGTATGATTTCAATATTAACATTATAATATATGATGACAGGCATTGAGATCATAAAACTAATGCATGGAAAGTATATGAATAGAACAGAAGAATTTGACATACCCGAAATAGATATACAATTGGAATCAAAAACAATTGTAGCGAAAACGATAAAATTAAAAAGTTGGCATTTTTTAACTAAGAATGGGTGTATAATATTTGTAAAAAGTAAATTATTATATTGGATATATAAAATTTTGTGGAAAATAAAACCACCTAAAATAGATTTAGATAGTTATCATAATAGTGATATAGAAGGATAAAATTATTCGAAAAGAAATGTTTCGAATAATTAGAAGATAATAAAATAGTTTTTGTGAAAATTATAGATATATTATAGTATATACGAAAAAGGAATAAGATTATGATTAAAACAAAAGACATAGTAGAATACGACTTCAAGACAGGTACTGGAGAAATCATAGAAGATTTCGGTGAAGTTGTAAGAAGAGTTAAAGAGAAATTGGCAGAAGGAACAGATATAGTTGCTGTTGGTTGTGATAGTCAAAAAGTTAAAAGACGAACCGTTTTTGTTGTTGCAATCGGAATCCTAAATCCAGATAATAGTGGTGGAATTTACTTCACCAAAAAAATAATCGAAAGAAAGAAATTTTCTCTTGTTGAAAAATTATATAAAGAAGCGGCAATGATTGTTGAACTTTGTAATAAATTAATTGAAAATGGTATTGAGCCTGATACGGTCGAAGCCCACAGCGATGTTGGTTTTAATGGTAAATCTTCAATGTACTTAAAAGGTATTGTGGGAATGATAACGGCATATGGTTTCAAAACAAAAATTAAACCACTTTGTTGGGCGTCAAATTCAATTGCAGATAAAGTTTCAAGAAAGAAGAGTAATTAATATGAGCTTTATAAGAAATATAAATTGCAAACATTTCAGCAAGAGAAACGGGTATTGCGAAAACAAAGAAGTTAAATATCCATGGTATTCTCTTGGTAGGGCTTGTAAAGTTTTATGCGACGAAGAGTGCGATAAGCAAGAAATGTTTTCGAAACCAAAATTTACTCCACCACCAGGAAAAAGTGGAGAAGTAAAGGCAAAACCCACACAAATTGAAATTACGATTAAGAAGGAAAAGTAATGGCAATATTTGACTTTCATTTACTCAAACTTGAACATGCATTAATATTTCAAGTAATCGACCAACAAATTTTCACGCCAATTTTTGAGCAATTCAAGGCTACAAATGGCTGGCGTGTTGATTGTGATACTGATTTTTACCCAAATATTGATAGAATAGCAAATATAATACATTTGCGAAGTTTGAGTTGTACTGAATTAGAAGACAAGTATCATACTCCCGTTCTTATGTTCGAAAATAACGATATAAGAAATATAACATACAACGAAATAATGTTAGCTTTAGAAGAGTGGGCGTTAAAAGCTAGGAAATTAAATGAAATATAAAGATTTAATAATTAAGAAATTTAACAAATACAAATTAATACCAAGACCAGGACAGCTTAATACGGTTAATTCAATTTTATTACAATACGTAGATGAAAAAATAAACAACGTTGTTTTGAGTGGCTCGACAGGTTCGGGCAAATCAATTATTGCAGTAATAACATCGGAGTGCTTGTATGATTTGTTGGATAACGAACAAGACAAAAAAGATTATGCAAAGGCACTAACCTACATTTTGATGCATACAAACACATTAACCAAACAATATCATAGTTCATTTGAAAAATATCCTGACTTTTTAATGATTAAAGGTGCAAGAAATTACGAATGTCCAATTGTTAGAGATACAGCAGAAAGTTGTATGTTAAGAAATGTTAAGAAATCATTGAGCCCAAAAATAATGCCAAAAGCATGTCAAAATTGTGAGTATAGATTGACGAGACAAAAGATGGTATTCAAGCCACATTTAATTACAAATTATTCTTATTACTTTGTATCAGCATTATACGCAAAAGCATTGCAACATAGATTGCTAACCATTTATGACGAATCGCATTTATTGAATGATATTTTTGCAGGGCATTTGGAGCTTAATATTACAACAAAAAGAATTAGTTTCTTAAGACGAATATTAAATGACTTACCAATTACAGATTACAAGAAAAAAATGGGTTTGTTGTTAGGATACAGAAGAAGAATCGAAACTGGCAAAGTAAATGATTTTAATTACAAAAACTTCATGAAAGAATTTTTCGTTTTGCTAACACAAATTGGCGCCGAATATGACGGCAAGGCTTTGTCATTTTTCGGACTTGATAAAAAAGACGAATACACAAAACACTTAAAAGCATCAAAAGTATTTTTGGGGTTTGCAAGTAGATATAAAGTATTTACCGACCACAATTATGAAAGTGTAATCGACATAGATAAAACCAAAATAAGTTTAAAACCAATTTTCATTAAAAAAATGTTTCAATTGTTAAATAAATCAAAATATAACCTTTTTATGTCGGCAACTATTAATAAAGAATATATATCCCAAACACTGGATATACCTTTGAACGAACTTGCGTTTGTTAAACCACCACCAGCATTTGCGCCAGAAACAAAGGAAGTTGTTTTTATTAATCATCATCCTTATAATTATAAGAAGATGCAAGACCAAGCTGTTCTGGCGGACATAGGAAATATTATTAAAGATATTATTGTGAAGCATAAAGGCGAAAACGGTATAATTTTAACGCCATCATTTATGCTTAATGAATTTATTGCAAAGGCACTTAGAAATTATAGAGGATTGAGCGACATTAAAATTATTGAACAAATACGTGGACAACATTTGTCAATTCCGCTCGAAGCTCATAAAAATACAAGGAAAACGTCTGTACTAATTTCCCCATCATTATTTGAAGGAATCGATTTACCAAATAAACAATCACAATGGCAAATATTTGTCAAAGCTCCATACGCAAGTTTGGGCGACAAAAGAATAAAGCAAATATTAAATAAATATCCTGACATTTATAAAATTAATACTTTGTTTAAAATCATTCAAGGATTTGGCAGAAGTACACGCCACGCAAATGATCATAGTGTTACCTATTGTTTAGATAATCACATATACAATTTATATAAAGATAAAAATAATAAATGGAAAGATGAGTTCAAAATAGTAAAGTTATAACTAAAAAAACTTTATTTCTACTATTTATACATATACTTATAATAATGGAGATAGAATGTGAATAATAGAAAAAATATAAAGGTGCTTATAGTTGAAGATATGGGTATTGTTGCAAAAGATATGCAAGCAAGTTTGGAAATGCTTGGTTACTCAAACAGCGATATTGCTTTATCTGATAAAGAGGCATTGATACTTGCTAATGAAAACAAATATGATTTAATTTTAATGGACGTTAGATTGGAAGGTTCTGCACAAGATGGAATAGAAATTGCTAAAATTATTAACAATAATATTCCGATTATATTTTGCACGGCATATTCTGATGTTGAGACAATTACACAAATATTAAACGCTCCGCACTTGTCTTACATTTTAAAGCCATTTGAAGTAACAAAAATTAAAGACGTAATAGACGCAATTTTATTAAAATAACAAAAAAAAATTAAGGAGAAAGGTTATGAACATAATTAAAGAATCAGTAATTAGCTCAAGATTTCTACCAAAAAGAAAAGACATTGGTACATTTTTTATAGAAATCGTAATTCCATCTGGATACACTTATTTCGAATGGGATAACTTGGTATATAAAGCAAGTTTTGACGCAAACAATATGCCAAGATTTAACCCAACAGGTAAATTTTTCGACAAATTATAGTAAGACAAAATAGGTTACTATGAGCAATGTACAAGAAGAAATTCAAAAGATAACAATAATGATGTATTTATAATTGATTTTTACGCTGACTTTTTACACTAATCGGCGTAAAAATCAATTATCGCCATACTTATAGGTGCTGTTGATAAGAAACTATCAGACGCAATAATAAAATTAAATTAAAGAGGTTGTATTATGGTAAAATATTCAGCAATTTTAAATAAACAAAGTGTTATAAGCCATTTGTCTCAATATTTTGATGACATTAACGATACAGATTTGCCCGAAAGATTGGGCGAATTAAAATTATCTGCCGACGATTACTTAAAAATAAAATACACTGATAAGTTAGGATTGAAATTAACATGTATAGTTAAACGAGCAGACAAAAAGAAATACGCACTAACAGAATCATTTGGGAGTTAAAATGGCCGAAGAAAAAGACGAAATCAAAAGAGAAAATGATATATTAACATGTGAGAAATGCGGCGGATATGCCTGAGAAGTTTGTTCAATTATGGTTTATAAAACAAGATTGATGAACCCGCAAATGCAAAAGGACATGTTTGTTCCAGTTAAAACATTTAGATGTGCTGATTGTAAGAGTATTCCAGATGAATATAATTATTTGAAGCAACAAGAAAAAGGTAACGTAAATTTAATATAAGATAGAAATATCTTATGATAAATCGTATAATTTTCTGATAGACGTATATATATTATAAGCTTCGGTTGGGGGCTTGTTTTCAAAAAATACACAAAATCTTACCCAGCTAGAAGTACGCTCAAAACCCAATCTGACAGCATCATAGCGTGAATTTTTTCTTTTATTTAATTTTCTTTTTATCAAAAGGATTTTTTAAAAGAAAGAGAATAAAATTTAAGTTTCTGAAAGAAACTTAAAAATATACAGAAAAAATTTAATGTTTTAAGTTTCTAGATACTATATACTTTTAGAGTATGCATCCATTATAATGATGCACTCGTTAGAGTATCAGTCGAGTACGGGAGACATCCAGCAAACCAAAAATTAATAACTAATGTTAAAATGGTAAGCTGTAGATAGTTTATCTGTAAAAAAACGACTTGTCTCCAGAATTAAAGTTTGTTTTTTTTTATTGAAGATGAATAATATACAGCGATGAGGTTAGAATCCTCATACAAACAGTTTTTACAGCTTTTCTAAAAGGCTGTACAGTAAGGACACACTCAGCAAAATAAAATTTCTCTACAAAGAAAAAAAATGCGTCCTGTTAATTTTTAAGACTAATTTAGAATTAGCGGGATTTAATTATCCCGCTTTTTTTATAACCAAAAAAGGAGAATGTTATGAACAAATTAATGTCAGCAATTCAAACAAATGATAGTAGAACGGCAAACGATATGGTAACCAATTCGACTACAGATAGCGGGCTAATCGACCTATTTTTTACAGTTGCGGCTATGAGAAACAGACCTGATTCGGAAGTTATTACTCAATTCTCACACGCCTTTGATGAAGACAATGAACTTGCAGTAAGGATGTTATTTTGGGCAAGAGATATTCGTGGCGGACAAGGTGAAAGAAAAGTATTTAGAATAATTGCAAAGTGGCTTGCAAAAAATCACCAAGATGTAATTGAAAAAGTATTACATTTTATTCCCGAATATGGCAGATGGGATGATTTATTTGTATTAATAGGTATTAGCAAATCATTGGACAGTTTAATTGCCAAAATAGCACAAAAAGGACTTACAGATAAAAATGTAAAAATGTTATGTGCGAAATGGCTTCCAAGAGAAAAATCTGCTAAGAAAAAAACTGCTATAACATTGGCCAAACTTTTCGGAGTAAGTAGAAAAGATTATAGAAAACTTTGTTCGGGTAACTCCCTTACAATTGAAACACTTATGTCTTCGGGAAAATGGAAAGATATTAAGTTCGCAGAGATTCCATCTATAGCAATTAAAAAGTATAGGAAATCTCTTAGTCTTCACTTACCAGACGAATTCGTAAAATTCTTGGAAAATGTTAAAAAGGGAACTGAAAAAGTTAATGCATCAACTTTATATCCATATGATATTATCAGACCTGCATTTAATAGTTCAATGTGGGGCGGCGAAGGCCGTAGTAAAGTGTTCGATATGGGTAAGCTGTCGCAAACAGATAGAGACTTACTTGACGCTCAATGGAACGCACTTCCAGATTACTTTAAGGGTAATGATATAAATATTCTTCCTGTTATTGATACTTCTGGTTCTATGTTTTCGACATATGATGGCAACGTTGCGCCACTTGTTATCTCGGTAGCTTTAGGTCTTTACCTTGGCGAAAGAAACAATGGCAAGTTTAAGAATTACTTCATGACATTCACAAACGAACCAAGTGTTGTAAAAATGACTGGTTCTACAATTGAAGATAAACTTAATAGCATGGCAAGGGCAAAAGTCGGATATGGCACAGACCTTGAGGCAATGTTCATAAGTTTGTTAAATGCCGGTATAAAAAATAAGCTTTCAGAAGAAGACATGCCTAAGGCATTGTTAATCGTATCTGATATGGAATTCAATCAATGTGTTGAAGCACCTTCAGATAATGCTTTTGCAATGATTGAAAGAATGTATAAGGAAGCTGAGTACGAAGTACCTACAATAGTTTTCTGGAGAGTTAATGTTCTTGGTTCAAATAGCAACTACCCAGTTAAATTTGAAAAAAACAATGTTTGCTTGATTTCTGGAGCAAGTCCTTCTAACTTGAAATATATCTTCTCGGCTGGGCAAATGAACCCAAGAGCAATTATGATGAACGTACTTGATGATGTAAGGTACTCAGTAATTACATTGAAATAAATAATCTTGCGGACTTTAATTAGTCCGCTTTTTTTTGCGTTAAGAGGTTTTAGATTTATATATATAGAAAACGAGGGAATGGTTATGAGCAAAAAAATAAATATAATTGGAAAACATTAAAAAATGAGAATTAGAGGATTTGAAAACACAAATAGATTTTACAAAAGCGATGGATGAGATAGATATAAAATCGCAGAATTAATAACTCACAAATCAGACTTCGCAAACGTATTAAGAAAGATAGAGGAAAAATATGATGTCAATGTTAGCACTGATGATTTAGTATCAACAATGATGTTTCGTCAAACATATTACATTGTATTTGATAGACACGTAATATTTGATGGTGAGAAAATTAAGGAACACGAATATATTCCTTTTTCTGGTAATGAAGAAGATAAAGAATTTAGTAGTAGAAATGAATGTGAATAAAATAATTGATTGATGGATTCCGATTTAATGAAATTGACTAACCAAAATAAAGGAGAAAAAGATGGAATTTTTTACAGAGTTTACAAGTAGTAATGTTGAGAAAGTGGCATATAATGCTGATACAAAAAATATGTATGTACAATTTTTAAGAAAAAAAGATGATGGTAGACTTAAAACTGAATATGTATATAAAGACGTTGAGGAAGAAGAGTTCAAACTAATTAAAGAGTCAGCATCAATTGGGTCAACATTAAGAAAGGTTGTCAAAGGCAAATTCTTTGATAAAACAGAAGTCCCAGAAATATTTTAGCTCAAAGAATATCCCCTTATATTCTTGGGCAGTCCCAACAAACTAATCCCTCCAGATTTGTTGGGGCGTTTTTTATTTAATGTATTGACAAAGATACGCTGGTGTATATTATTAGTATAAAATTAAAAAGGAAGTTATAATTGGAAAAGTTATTAAATTTACATGCTCATAGTTGCCACTCTATATTTGATGGTATTGCAAAACCTTATGAGTATGCAAGATACATATCTGAAAACCCAGATAAGTTTTATCAAGCGTTATCTATATCAGATCACGGAACATTAAATGGTATGGTCGAAACATTTTGGGCGGCAAAGAAATACAAGCTTAAATACATACCATCATGCGAGATATACATGGCACCAACACCGGAAGACATTAGTGGTGTTAGATATCATTTAGTTTTATTCGGCGTCAACGAAAAGGGAATGAACCAACTCGTTCAAATTAACAATATGGCAATCAAACGTGGGCAGATATTTAAAAGTAGAATTGGAAGGCAATATACAATTATTACACCAGATATAATGAAAGAAGTTATCGGTAGAGAAAAGGGATTTCTAAAATGTTCTGGGGCATGTATTGGTGGATATTTTAATAGTGAAATTCTACATGACAGAATGGATGTTGCCGAAGAAAGGGTTGAACAATTAATCGATATATTCGGCGAAAGAAATGTATATGGTGAGTACCAAACATTTTATGATGAAGACGAAATGCAAAAAAAAGTTAATATGGGCGTAAAGAAACTATCGGAAAAATACAACTTACAAACAATTATTACTTCAGACGCACATGCATTAAAAAAAGAAGACCTACAATACAGCATGGTTGTAAGGGCTATGTCAATGAAAATGACTTTGAATGATTATATGGCAAAATTTAGTAGCGATGTTGTAAATTCAATTTATTACAAATCTGCCGAAGATTTTACGAATGATTTGGCAAAACATGATTTTGGCATTACTCAAGAAGATTTGAAAAATAGTTTAGAAACAACTGGCAAAATATTCAAGTTAATACAATCATTTGACTTACATAAAGGGCAAAGTTTTGTATTTGAAGATGGCGACAAAAAGAAAAATAATAAAATGTTTCTTCAGTATTTAAGTGAAGGCTGGAAAGAAAAGATTAAAAATAAAATAGATACCAAAAACCACCCAAAATATAAAGCGAGATTGAAGCATGAAATTGACATACTGATGCAAAAGGGGTTTGTTGATTACTTTTTGGCCGTACGTAAAATTGTATTGGTGGCAGAAGAGAAAGGTATTATCAGAGGTGTTGGAAGAGGTAGTGCGGCAGGTTCGCTCGTTTCATATTTATTAGACATTACAAACGTTGACCCTATTAAACATAATTTATTATTTGATAGATTTATTAATGTAAAAAGAATGGATTTTCCAGATATTGACGTAGATATTTCTAATAGAAAAGCAGTTGTAAAAATTATTCAAGAATTGTATCCAAATAAAGATGTAGTTGTTGTATCAAATAAAGGTAAATTATTATTAAAGAATACATTGCAATATTTATGTAAAGTATTGGATGTTAAATATCCTAAAACATATTATGTTGATAATGGATTACATTTTTCAAAATTAATTGTTGCACATGAAATTGGGAATGGTCAGATTGATAAATTTATGGAGTTAAAGGATGCTATAAAATTATCAAGATGGATACTTGCGGAACATAAACTTGATTTGGCCGAAATGTTAAAGATACTCGTTGGCAATATATCGACCACAGGCGTACATGCTGGCGGCGTATGTATCTTAGAACATAACCAGGGAGTTGTACCTTATACGCCAATTGCAAATGCTGATTACCCATATGGCTCTGGATTATCGGAATCAGGTAGTAGTCTTGAGCTTGAATATGTTGGAGAAATTAAATTTGACTTTTTGGGTATTAAAACATTAAGAATATTTAAAGATATGGTTGGTAATCTTGCAAAGTGGGATAAAGAAAAAATGAAAGAACTTAATCATAATTTAATACGATTTAATAAAATTGATATTAACGACCCACTTGTGTACAAGTTTCTTAACCAAGCAGTTACAGAAGGCATATTTCAATTTGGTTCGTCGGGAATGCGCCGAATGTTAAAGATATTAAAGCCCAAAAACATGGAAGACTTGTCGGCGTTAAATGCCTTGTATAGGCCAGGTCCATTGGGTGCTGGTATGCATAAAGAAATAGCAAAAGCAAAAAAGAATAAAAGTTATGGCAAATCATTATGGGATAAGAAGATACTTAATTTAGTTGAAGATATAATTACGGTCACAGACTATCAAATATTATATGAGGAACAAACAATGCTTATAGGCAAAGTGATTGCTGATTATTCCGACGAAGACTTAAATGACTTTAGAAAGTTTTTGAAAAAACCCAAAAGAGATGCGACTTTTTTTGCAAATCAAAAAAGATTTTATGATGCATTTATGACAAATGGAAAACTTAAAGACATAAGCGAAAAAGCATTACAGACCTTGTGGGATAAGTTGGTTAAGTTTTCAAAATATTCGTTTAATAAATGTTTGGGCGGAGATACGCTTATTCAAACTCAAAACGGAGCAAAAGAAATAAAATATATAAAATCAGGCGATAAAGTTTTGTCTTATGATATTGATAATGATGATATTATTGAGGCCGAAGTTAAAGAATTACATAGAAATGGAAGGAAAAAATTATATAGTATTGAGGCCGATACTGGTGAAATAATAAAATGTACCTTAGACCATAAATTTTTAACCGTTGATGGAGAAATGCATTCACTTAAAGAAATATTAGATAATGATTTAGAATTAAAAAGTTTAGAAAAAGATAATATGAAGTTCTTAAAAGAAACATTAAAAGAGATTGGTTATAGACAGACATATGATTTGGAAATAAATCACAAAGACCACAATTTTTTAATTGGAAATGATTTAATTGTAACCAGCAATAGTCATTCCATGAGTTATGCGTATAATTCATTTTTATGTGCTTATTTTGCGACATATCATCCGTTGGACTGGTATGCAACATTATTGAAACATGAAAACCCAATCGAATTCATTCCAGTAATTAAAGAGCATATACAGAAAAGAAGTTTAGATATTAAAGTTATGCCTCCAAGACTTAACGTATCAAGGACTTATCCAATACCAGACCATAAAAATAATGCAATTATTTTGGGGACATCATTGATTAAGGGTGTTGGGCCAAAAGCTGGCACTGAGCTTAGTAGAGTAAATAAAGTTGGTAAAGATTATTTCACATTAGAAGAATTCTTAACAAGCCCTGATATTGACCACAGAAGGATTAATAAAGGAGTAGTTGAAAAGTTAATTCTAATAGGTTACTTCGATGGTTTTGGCGTAGATAGACTTGAGTTATTGTTGAAGCTTGAGAAGACAAAAATTACAAAGAAAAAACTTTTAGAATGGAAAGAAAGTGAAGAAGAAAATGATAAAGCATTTCTTGACAATAAATATGGTGGTATCAGAAATAAAGAAATGTTCTTATATAAGAGAGAATTATTAAACTTAGGCACAGCAGTTATGGAGCATCCAATTAAAGATGAACTTCCTAAAATAATTGAATTGTTAAAGAGTGAAATCCCTATAAATAAAAGAGATAGTGCAATACCAGTCGTTGTTAATAACATTGAACAAGTACGTGTAAAAGAAACAAAGAATGGTAAAAAATTCTTAGCAACATCATTTAGAGATATTGACGGTAATTTATATTGGATGAATATTTGGGATAATCAAATTGAAGAACTTAAAGAAGACCATGATTTTGATTTAGAGAACCCAAAAGATTATAATAGAACGTGTGTTATGTTAATTGCAGATAGTAATGGTTGGAAAAATTTATTGAATTTTATAGCAATAGAATAAAGAAAAATAAAATAGGAGACAAGATGAAACTTATTGAAGAGACAAAACTTGAACAATTTGAAGGTGTAAGATATAGAATGAACGAAGAGGGATTTCATTATTGTTTTGTACATTATAGCGATTTTAAGGAAATAAATGATGAAAAATTTCACAAATTAAGAAAAGAATATATAGAAGTTGCAAAAAAGTTAAAAGAATATATAGATGTAATTATACAAGATGAATTAATATAAAGAATTATAACATTTTGCGACAATAGAATAGGCCATTTTGTCAATATATGTATTGACAAATAGAAGGTTATGTGAAAATAAATAATAATAAAAATATTTTAAGGAGAATATTATGAAATTTGTAATTTGGCGTACAAGCGGTATTTATGTTGACAACATAAAAAATAAACCTTGCGGTGAAGCAAAATTATCTTTGGTTGAAAGTTGGAATACAAGAACGTGTGACGAAAAAACTTTTAATGAGAATTTTTCAGAACGAGAAGGCTTATGGAGGAGTAAAGGCAGAAATCATTCGATTGATAAAAATGGATATATAACTAGGCAAATGGAAGATTATGAAGAATGGACCGTTGAGTTTGCTACTTTGGAAGAACTAATTGCTTTTTCAAATAAATATGGCGAATTGGTAGTTCAAGCTTCGTGGTATGATAGTAAATATGGGAGTATTGAGATTTATGACGATTACAGAGAATAAGCGCATACATATATATAAGACTACAAGCAGGAGAAGGTTATGAAAATAATAGTTGAAGAAAAACTTAAACCCAAAATATTGGCCGCACTTTATAACAATTCAAAACCGCTTGGTATGGGCATAATGCATTTCGACCCAACATTAATGGTAGAAAAGGAAGCAGAAAGAATATTAAAATCACAAACTTATTTTGATTATCTCAAAGGACGTGTGATGAAATTAGATTTTGCTACAAATCAAATAGACACTTGCTTGTATGACCGTGATAATGGCGATGGCTCATGTGAACGAATTATAAACGGAATAATTAACAAAACATATACAATATATGGTGAAAAGGTTAGCAATGGTAAGTAAAAAAAAGTATAATGTAATTTACGCCGACCCACCTTGAAGATTTGGGTCAAAAGCATATCAAGATTCAAATAGAAAAATGTTAGTATTGGATGAAACTCAATACAATACGTTAAGTATAGATGATTTGAAAATGCTTAACATCAAAAATATAGCCAATAAGGATTGCATTTGTTTTATGTGAGTCACTGATTCCCATTTAAAAGAAGGTATTGAAGTTTTGGAAAGTTGGGGCTTCAAATATAAAACAATAGGGTTTAATTGAATAAAAAAATATAAATCTGGTTCTTTTTGCGTAAATTTTGCACCATGGACATTAAAATCTTGGGAAGTTTGTTTGATTGGTACAAAGGGAACTATGGGAAAATATAAGGTTGTAAACAATATTCAAGGATTGGTAATTGAAGAAAGAACCAAACATAGTAAAAAGCCAATAGAAGTAAAAAAAAGAATTGAACAATTGTTTGGCAATATTCCAAAAATAGAATTATTTGCAAGAGAAAAGTCTTATGGTTGGGATGTTTGGGGAAACGAAGTAGAAAGCGACATTATAATAAAATAAGAAGAATATTATGAAGAATACAGCAAAAGAAATTTTAATAACAATAATAACAACAACGCTCGTTATGAGTGCTAAATTACTTTCAGAGCATATAGCCAAAAGTTTACGCACACCAAAATAAAAATATTAAGGAAAGAGTAATGACAAAAGAAATGAAGACACACTTTGATGATAGAACCAAAATGCATATTAAGCTTGTACAAAAGTATATGGGTAAAATTATCAATATAGACAAACAATTTCAAGCATTAAAGAAAAGAATGTCGAAACATGATGCGTCAAAATTTAGAGGAACAGAATATATACCGTATGTGTCTATTACTTGAATGTATAAATGTCAACGTGACGGAGTTGAATGGGAAATTCCAGATGAAATGAAAGACAAAGCAACAAAGGCAACTATACATCATATGCTATCAAACAAACACCACCCAGAATATTGGGATGAAAACTTTGATGCAGATGAAATGTTTAACGCAAAAAATAGAGACGGAGTGCCAAGAAAAATGGTTGATGGCACAGAAATGGAGCCGCTATCAATTGCAGAAATGATAGCCGATTGGTGCGCTGTATCGGAAGAGCGTGGAACAAATCCTAATGATTGGTTAAATGCGAATGTAAATAAACGTTGGAAGTTTACTGATTTGCAAGTTAAATTTATGAAAACTTTATTAAAGAAGATATGGGAGTAAAAATGGGAACAATATTAAAAGACCAATTTATTTTTAAGTTAGATAGCCCATCCATACATGGGGAAGTTTTTCCTGAGGGTGCGATAGAAAAAGTTATAGAAGAATATAATGAAAATTTTGTCAAACAAGGAAAGGCTTATGGCGAACTTTGGCATCCAGATAGTATTCTCGATTTAGGTGCTGTTATTAATTTATCAAACGCTTCACATTTAATAACAAAACTTAAAGTAGAAGATAATAATTTACTTTGTGATGTAAAAGTTTTAGAAACTCCAAAGGGTAAAGAGTTGGAAAAGCTTTTGCCATATTGCGAAATTAAACCAAGAGCTATTGGATTGATTGGGATGGGCGAAGATGGGAATAATATAGTAGAAAATTATGAAATTATCAGTTTTGATATAGCAACGAAGAAGGAGTAAAATAAAATGAATGAACAATTATCAAGATTAATTCGCAAATATGTTAAAGCGGTTGCGTATAAAGATTTACGACCAAATGGAACCGTAGATAAACCAGAGTATGTTATAAAGCAAAAACTTAAAGGAATGAATAAAACTGAAAGAAGTGAATTCATTGCAGACATGAAGGAAAGAGTAGCTTATTATGAATAGTGTTTCGTATTCACAATTTAAGAAATATTTAGGTTGTCCGAGAGCGTGAGCGAATAAATACATACGTGATATAAAACTATTTACCGATAGCATTTATACGATATTCGGCTCTGCAATGCATACAACGGTTCAAGAGTGGGTTAGGGTTATTTACAATGAGTCCGCAAAAAAAGCAAATGAGTTAGATTTGAATAAAATGCTTAAAGAAAATCTAAAACTTGAATATTCTACGGCAAAGAAAGATAACAACAATATTGACTTTTTAGATGCCAAAGAATTGTTTTCATTCTATGAAGATGGTGTTGCGATATTAGATTATTTAAAGAAAAAACGTTCTAAATATTTTCAAAAAAAACATATCAAATTAATGGGTATTGAAGTTGAACTCGATACGCCTGTAAATGATAATATTAGATTCCATGGATTTATCGATATAGTTTTGAAAGACACGTTAAGAGATAAGATACTTGTTATTGACTTAAAAACTTCAACTCATAGTTGGGGCAAATTCAAAAAGAAAGACGATTTGGTACGTATGCAATTATTATTTTACAAACATTATTATGCAGAGCAATTTAAGGTTGATGTAAATGATGTTGAAATATTATTTTTAATACTTAAGCGTAAGTTGTATGAGAAGAGTGATTTCCCGCAACCGAGAACGCAAACTTTTATACCGCCGAATAGCACACGAACAATAAATAAATATTTGAAAACATTGGATGAATTTATTAATGAGTGTTTTGATGAAAAAGGCGACTATATAGATAAAGATTATGAGGCATCAGGAAATGCAAACGCATGCAAATGGTGTGAATATAAAAATACAGAGCATTGCCCAAAATAGAAGTAGGTTATGAAAAATAAAAGAAATTTTAATTGACGCTATAGGAGCGGTTGTATGACTCCAATGGGTGGTGAAAAAATTGGCTTAACTTCATATACTGGAGACGGACATAATGACGATTGGCGTTGGGTTGGAGATAAATTAAGAGAGATGTCTATAAGTGAATTATATAAAAAGCATCACTATAAATATTTATAGGAAAAAATAGGAGGGGAATAATGAAAATAAAAAGATTTATTGTTGGGCGTTTTCGTTACAAATATGAATATGTTAGTCCATTTGGAGAGGCATGAATTATTTATCGACTATGGTTTGGATTTATTCCAATAAAATATATTGAAAAAGGAAATTTTGATATGTGTGATACAACAGAAATAGAAGAGTATGTAAGCGAACTTAACTTTACATATCAATAATACTTTAAATAAGGAGGAAATAATGGCAAAGAAAGAAACACAAAAAGTAAAAGCAGAAAAACTTGATAAGTTAAGAGAGATTTTTGGCGAAGCATATTTCATTCAGCTCGACGACAGCAAATTTGAAGAATTTAATGAATTTGTTTATACAACATTAATGAGTGGAGTCGATATTTCAAACGCAAGCGAACATGATGAAGAAGTTGCTCTTGTATTTTCTGGTGAAGATATTCGTGATGTGCTAAAAATATTAGCCTTGGAGGAATAATGAATTTGTCTTACTTCAAAAAGTATCCAAATAAAGGTTATCTATTGGAAGTTATTGTAGAATTTCCTGATGGCGACGATGGGCAAGTTAATGTGATAGACGCCATACCGCACTCATTGAACTATAAGCCAACTGGCAAAATAATATACGAAAAGGAAGAGTAAAAAATGATTAGAACAGCAGAATGTGTAACGCCAAAGCACCCAGATAAAATTTGTGATAGAATCGCTGATGCAATTTTAGATAAGTGTTTAGAACAAGATAAAAATTCAAGATGTGCGATTGAAGTAATGGGCGGACATGGTATCATTACTATTACTGGAGAGATAACCACAAATGCGTGGGTTGATATACCAAATACCGTTAGAGCCATTGCCGGTGACAAATATGGAGTACAAATAAATGTAGCAAAACAAAGCCCAGAAATCTCAAATGGGGTTGATACAGGTGGTGCTGGTGACCAAGGAATTATGGTTGGGTATGCTTGTACAGAAAACGCAGGGCTTATACCAAATGAACATTATTTGGCAAAAGATTTATGTAAAAATCTTTATGATAAATTTTCAACTGATGGTAAAACACAAATTACAATTAATGATGGGCTTATAACGCATGTAGTCGCAAGCTTTCAAGGTGTTAAACAAAGCATATTACAAAGTTATGCCGAGCGTTGGTTGCAAAACATAGACACAGCAAAGGGTGTAAAGGTTCTTTGTAACCCAGCGGGTGACTGGCATGTTGGCGGATTTGACGCTGACACGGGCGTTACAGGTAGAAAATTAATTGTTGATAATTATGGACCAAGAGTGCCAATTGGCGGTGGAAGTTTCAGCGGAAAATGCGGAAGTAAAACTGATAGAAGTGGTGCTTATATGGCAAGATATATTGCACTTGACATATTAAGACAAGAAACAGAAAAAAATAAGAAACATAGAGAAGTAATTGTTAAACTTGCATATGCGATTGGAGTTTCGAAACCAGTTCAGGCTTATGCGATTGTTAGAGAAGAGTTTGAAGATGGCATCATTAAAGAGCGTCAAATTGATTTAATTGATAAATATGATTTACGTCCAAAAGCGATTATTGAAAAATTAGAATTACAAAATCCTATCTTTTTAGAAACAGCGGAATGGGGTGCGTTTGGTAATATTGAAACTAACTTCCCATGGGAAAAGACAGAGGTATAGATGAAGATATGGTTATTAGAAAATAAAGGTGGATATTAAAATGAAAAATGATATTTTAGAAGTTATAATAAGTGAAGACGAAATTCAAGAAAAAGTAAGGGAATTGGGACAAAAAATTTCTTTGGATTATAAAGATAAATTCCCAGTAATTGTTTGCATATTAAAAGGCGGTGTATTTTTTCTAACTGACTTAATGAAAAATATTTCGATACCAGTTGAAATGGATTTCCTAGCACTTGCGAGTTATGGCGCTGGTTCTAAATCATCTGGTGTTGTTAAAATTAAAAAAGATATTGATGTCAATATTTCTGGCAGACATGTAATTATTGTCGAGGACATTGTAGATACAGGATTGACCTTAAAATATATTAAAGAATACCTTTCTCGTCACGACCCAAAATCAGTTAAAATTTGTACATTTCTTGATAAACCATCCGCTCATAAAACAGACATTGATGTTGATTATATTGCATTTGAAGTTGGCGAAGGATTTTTCGTTGGATACGGATTGGATTACGCACAGAAGTACCGTAATTTTCCATTTATTGGAACATTAAAGGAGGAAATTTACAATGGATAGAATAGACGATTTTTTTGGTGAATATTACTTTATGAGTAATTTTTATAATAGTGAAATATTTTTGGATGGTTATAGTTGGTCTACGGTCGAACATTATTTCCAAGCACAAAAGGCATTTGATATTGATAAAGATCAATATGATGCAATTAGAACCGCAAAAACGCCTAGGTGGGCAAAGACGTTAGGCAAAACTGGCGTAATGAGAGATGATTGGGATAAGATTAAATACTTTGTTATGAAGAAAGCATTAAACGAGAAATTTGCCGAAGATTCTAAATTATGTAAAATGTTATTAGATACAGGAAATGCTGAACTAATTGAAGGCAATAGTTGGCACGATAATATTTGGGGCGATTGTGGTTGTAGCAAGTGTAAAGACATTGTTGGTCAGAATACGTTGGGGCTTCAATTAATGGAAATAAGGAAAATAAGAAGAGAGCAGAGGAAGAAATAATGAAATTTTATATTCTATTTGAAGGGCAGACATTTGACGAAGCTCTTGAGTTAGGCGATTTATCATTCAAAACATTTTATGGCGAAGCTGGCCTTGATGCATTGAATGAAATTTTAGCAAGACCGAACGCTGATGAACTACTTGACGATATGATTATTAAAGATGAAAAAAGTAAAACATATACAATTAAAGAATTTCTTGACGTTATAGAAAGTTCATATGTATTTACACAGAAGAGGGAATAATGATAGAAGATATTAAAGATGTGTGGAAGAAAAAAATGAACAAAGAAGGGCTTAAATTTTTTGTACTAAATGCCGATGATTTATTTAAGCTCTCTCCTGAAATGATTAGAGATTTTAATACTATTTTATATAAAATTGAAGAAGATCGCATAGCACAGGGCAAAACTGCGTTTAATACTTATTTTATTGTTAATAGGGACGAGGAGTATGCCGATGAAGTCGCAAAAATAATTGAAAAAAATGAAAACGTAAAGTTGCAGGATTAATGAGATGGCACGTAAACAAAAATATTTGAAAATTTTAATGCTTGGCGATGATATGTACCAAGATAAGTTAAAGATTAAGAATATTATTTTCTCACTACGTGAGAAGTTCGGGCAAGATAAAATAAAAATTGCGACACTTGGGAGCGAAGATGGGGTTGGTAGATTTGTTAAGAATGACTGTATGAGATTTGAAGTAAAGTATGGTGAGTTTCCACCATATCACGACCACCATAATTTAGATTGTATAATGCCAGAACAAAGATTTGATAAAATGTATGACCCAAGATATTATTTTTGGAGAGAGAACGATGCAATAAAATGGTCAAACATTATTATGATTTTTACAAATAAGAAAAACATAAAAGGCTTTTTGGGAAACATTAAACGAGCTAAGAAATTAGATAAAAAGATAAAATTATTTTATGATAAAATAGGATAGAAGAAGCTCAAGAATAGATATGATTAAAATAATGAATATGAAAGTTACAAAGCCGACCAAACCATACGATGTAAGAGTTGACAGGGCTTCAATATTAGGCAATCCATTTGTATTAGAAAACGAAACTAACCGTGATGATGTATGCGACAAATACGACATGTATTTTCAGGAAAAAATTATTGATAATAATAATTTTATTTCAGAGTTAAACAGAATTATTAATATGTATATGTATTATGGACAAGTTAGATTGTTTTGTTGGTGTAAGCCAAAACGATGCCATGCGCTGACTATCAAAAGATGGTTGGAAAATAAAATAAAAAAAGAAAAGGAGTAGTTATGTATTACGAAATCGGAATTAGTTACATTGAGACGTATGAGGATGCCAAAGGTAATCCAAAAGAAAGAAAGCGTACCGAAAAGTTTTTAGTAAGAGAAAATTCAATCAGTGACGCAGAAGCAAAAGTCAAAGAAAAGATTAAAAATATTTATAGCGATTACAGCGTAAAATATGTCAAAGAATCGCCAATACTTTCTGTATTTGAATAAAAAATTTTACAACTAAGGAGGCCGAAAAATGCCAGACAATAAATTTCCAGAAGAAGTTGAGATACTTGATTCAAAGTATAAGATGTTATATTTCGACGATGCATCAGATGTATGTATAATGAAGAGATATAATAAGTTAAAAGAGGTTGACTTTTGAACGAGCGAAATAAGGATTTTTAGAGGAGACTCTACAGAATTTGAGATTTGAAATAGAATTTGAGAATCGTTAATAGAGATATTTGTTGAAAAGCTTCATATAGATGATGTTGTAAAGGACGACCTAAAAGAGCGACATATGTTATTATTGTCTGCCGGAATAAGTTGTGCTTTAATGAATAATGATTTATTAAGCGACAGAAAAGATTTCCCGAAATCATTGCAAATATTTAATAGTGTATATGAAGTTATGTATTACGACAAAGCATCGCAGGTTGATCATGTCCAGAGAAATTCATTATTTGGACAGGTTGATTTATGAGATTCAAAAATAAGAATATATAAGGGAAGGCATAGTGAGTCTAGTATTTGGCAAACAATTTGGCATGAAGTAATTCATACGATATTAGATAAACTATATTTGAAATTATCAGAAGATGAAGTGTTCGTTGATTTAATGGCGACAGCAATCAATGGAGTATTGGAGTATAACGAAATTTTTAGAAAAAGATTCGAAAAGATGAGCAAATAACAAGGCTGGGTCTAAGCGCGCAAAAAGGTGTTAGCTTTATGTTGACACCTTTTTGTATATATGTATAGTTGTATCATAAAAAGAATAAGGGGGCGAAGATATGGTACCAAGAGGGTATAATGCATGGATAGGGCCAAATGGTGTGATTCATTATTGTGGTTGCCATGTTACGTGGGCACAAGAATATCTTGAAGACAAATATGGATTTGAAAAAGCATTTAACCTAACAAAAAATCATGCGTCTAATTCATCCTATCTTCATAGTATAGGATGGGTGCGACTTTTGACTTGGGTATTTGGAAAGACAAGGGCTTGTGGCGATTGTTGGAATCCACGTATACTTGATGATACAGTTGACCCAAGCCTAAGCAAACAGCAAAAGGCAACATTAAAAGAATGGTGTTTTGATCACAATTATGATTATGATAATTTGTTTCTATAAAATAAAAGGAGAATTAAAATGGCAGTAGAAGGAAGAACAACTATGGGTCCACATGGATGGGCATATGGGCACAAGAAGAAAAGAACACGTCAAGGAGCAGGAAGACATACAAAATATGGTAGCGGTGCTGGTTCGATTATAAAATATCGTGGTCAGGGTGGCGGGAAAAAATCTCATAAAAGACAATAAAAAAAGAAGAAAAAGTAAACTCTTTGATATTTATTATTGTAATACAATATTATGTTATTATTGTAATATATAAATATTAGGGAGTTTTTTTGATGGAGAAAGATAATAAAGGATGCGTATTGCAAATTAAAGTTACGCAAGAAGAGAGAGCGTTTATAGAGAAATTTCTATTACGCAAATCTTTGTTAGATGCCAAACGGCATTCAATGTCAGCATTTTTGTCTATGTCATTAATGGACAAATTGAACGATGATTATGAAAAGTTAATTAAAGGAATGAAAGATGGATAGTGTAAGAAAGCCAAGCTATACACTTACGATTGACGGCATAACTGTTGACGTTCAAGACAATAATTGAAAAATGGGGAGCGAAGCGCCATATCATGGTGACTCAAAGTTTACGGCGACAATATATCTTGATATGCCCGAAGCCAGACTCCTAATTGATAAGCTTCGAAGTGATTCCATTTACGACAAAGGGTTTAAGCTTATTGCCTGTTCAGGTCCCAAAGAAACAATATTTTTAGGCAAGATACGTTATGTAGCGGATTTAAATGTTGAGGTTGAATATAACACTCCCACAGCGACGTTTACAATTTTTACCAATGAAGCAGAGATATTGCACCGAGATATAAGATTTCGAAATGAAAAAAGATATGATATATTTGGCAAAAGAGTAAGAACAATATAAAATTAATATAAGGAGTAGCAAATGAAGCAATGAAAAATAGGAGAGATTAGAAATGGATTCGAGGTCCTTCCCAAAGACAAGAGAAAAAAAATGTTATTATTATGTGATGATGTGCGAAGTCACTCAGGCATTGCAACAATGGGAAGGGAGATAATATTTCAAACTTGTCATTATATTAATTGAGTTAACCTTGCCGCATTAATTAATCATCCAGAACATGGAAAAGCAATTGATTTAAGCGAATCAACATCAAAAGAAACTGGTGTCCCAGATGCAAGTGCATTTGCTTTTCCACATAATGGATACGGAAATCCAGACGTACTTAGGGCTCTTCTTGCAAAAGAGAATCCTGTGGCAATATTACATTACACCGACCCAAGATTTTGAGGTTGGTTGTATTCAATGGAACACGAAATAAGACAAAACATTCCAATTTTTTACTACAATATATGAGACGACCTGCCATACCCACACTATAATAAAAAGTTCTATGCGAGTTCAGATTTAATCATGAACATATCAAAGCAGACCGTTAACATTGTTAAAAATGTTTTAGGTGAAAAGAACTATGTTGAAATTAATAGAGACGGTACGACAAGTAAAAAGAAAGTAAGTGATTACGTTGATCATCCAGTACATGTTTCGTATGTGCCACATGGAATTAATACAGACATATTTAAATCAATTGACAAAAGTGATTCCGAATATGTTGCGTTTTCCGATACCATTTTGAAAAATAAAAAATATGATTTCATTGTATTATTTAACAATAGAAATATTAGAAGAAAAATGCCTTCAGATTTAATGGCCGCATATAAATTTTTCTGTCAAGAAATAGGGCCAGAGAAAGCAAAAAAATGTTTGCTATTATATAAAACCACACCAGTAGATAATAATGGAACAGATTTACCTGTCGTACATAAAGACATAATTGGCGAAGAGTATAACGTACAATTCTTACACCAGGCTTTAACACCAAAGATAATGAATATATTATATAATATGGTAGATGTAACAATGGGAATTAGTTCCGCAGAGGGATTCGGATTAGCAACGGCAGAAAGTGTTATGGCAGGAACTCCAATTATTCTTACTTCAATTGGCGGATTGCAAGACCAATGTAAATTTGAAGATGAAAAAGGAAACTGAATTGATATGAGCACAAGCCATCCAACGAATTCAGACAAACGATATACAAAACACGGCTCTTGAGCATTTCCGGTATGACCACAACTTAATCTTGTTGGTTCGCCACCAACGCCTTATATTTATGATAGTAGGGCAAGTATCAAAGATATTGCCGAAAGATTATTAGAAGTATATAATATGGATTGAATTGACAGAAAAAGTGTTGCACTTAAAGGGAGAGAGTGGATGAGTTCTCCTGAATGCGGTATGTCAGCCGGAGAAATGGGGCATAGATTTATGTATGATATGAATTTTGTTTTAGATGGATGAAAGCCAAGAAATAAAATAAATATATATAAAGCGGTTACAAAAAAACAAAAAATAAAGTCAGGATTATATAATCCGATTAAAGAACAGTGACAATAAAAGGAGAAAGCAAATGTTATATTACACAATTGGAATGATTGTTGCATTTTTCGTTATAATATATTTCGTATCATATTTTATAAAGAAAGCAATGATTGAAAGAGCAAAGATATTATTCAGTATTTCACACTTAGGCGATAGAAGTATTGAAGAAGACAAATTACGTAAAATGGGACTAAAGCCCGCAAATATGCGTAAAAAATATGGGCACGATGCAACGCTTGGAACGGTATCAACTGAACTATTGAACAAGACAAGAAGGGATATTTTAAAGATAAAGAATATTTTTAATTGGAAAAAAGATTTTATATTTGGCAATGCATTTATATACAAAAAATATTGTGCAATGATAGGAACGATCGAAGTGAATAAAATAGAAGAGCAAATTTACGCACTTCAGGAAAAACAGGCAAAAATACAAATAAGCCAAGTAATGCAAGGATATGGTCTTCATGATAATGAAAGAAATAAAATCTTGGCTGGTTTAATTGAGCCAGATGGAATTGAAGATAAAGTTTATTCAAGAAAATCAAGAAGAGATTTTTGAGAAGAATGTCATGAGCCTAATAAAGAAGCTGATTGTGTGTGCGGAGCAGGTGCAAAGCCAGAACCAACTTTGCCTGCGCCCAAAATGGGCGACAAAACTTTAGACAACATAAATATTTTAACAGAAGGGGCATTCGAAGATATTCAAAGTGTTGGCAAGCAAATGAGAGAAGAATTATTAGAGCAAGATGATATTGATGTTAATGAAGAGTTAAAAGAAAAAGGGATAACGGTGGAGGATTAATTATGGGAAAAAGTAGACAAAATTGGTTAATACTATTGGCAAAAACAAAAAGTCAACTTGATTTGCTAATTGAAGCCGGAATGATACGAATAAAAATTCCAGGAGTGCTTAAAAGTAAAACTGAACAAAACAATTTTTTAAATAGTGGAGGCGATATATGTTATGTGTAATACAAGCGTGTGTTTCGTCTTTTTCTGGATATGGAGCGCATTCTCGGGACATAGTAAGAGCCGTAATTAAAAAATATCCTAATTGAGATATTAAAATTAATGATACACGTTGAGGTAATACGCCCAAAAATGCATTAATAAAAGGTAAGGATGATGAAATAATAAATAGAATATTAAAAGGCCCACTTAATAGACAGCCAGATATTTTTATTCAAATTACTGTTCCTAACGAGTTTAATCCAGTTGGTAAATATAATATAGGAATTACTGCTGGAATTGAAACAACCAAATGTGCGCCAGTATGGTTAGAGGGGTGTAATAGAATGGATTTAATTATTACAACTTCCGTACATTCTAAATCAGTTTTAGAACAAACCGAATGGGAAATGAAAAATGAAAAAACTGGTCAACCTATGGGTAAATTACAATTAAAATCAAAAATTGATATTTTGTTTGAAGGTATTGACAAAAACATTTATCATAAAACTGATAAAAGCTATGAAGTTGTGGATAAATTAATGGATAGAATTCCTGAACAATTTGCATTTCTTTTCGTTGGGCATTGATTGGCAGGCGATCTTGGACATGACAGAAAAGATGTTGGTATGATGATTAAAACATTTTGTGATACATTCAAAGGTAAGTCAAAAAAGCCAGCATTAATTTTAAAAACAAGTGGCGCTTCTTATTCAATTATTGATAGAGAAGAAATATTAAAAAAAATAAATGATATACGCACAAATGATAATTTGCCGAATGTATATTTGTTACATGGTGGCATAACGGATGACGAAATGAATGGGTTATATAATCACAAGAAAGTAAAAGCAATGGTGTCATTTACACACGGAGAAGGTTACGGTCGTCCGTTTGCCGAATTTGCAGTTTCAGAAAAACCAATCATTGCTTCAAATTGATCAGGCCATGTTGACTTTTTAAATCAAAGTTATTCAATCTTATTGCCTGGCGAATTAAAGCAAGTTGATAAGTCTGTAGTTTGAAAGGATATTGTAATTCAAGATTCAAGTTGATTTTACATTAACTATTTTTATGCATCGCAGGCAATCAAAGATGTATTTGAAAATTATGACAATTATAAGATTAGAGCAAAGAAGCAAGCAGATTTAATAAATGAAAAGTTTACGAGAGAAAAGATGGAAGATAAATTATATGAAATATTTGAAGAAAATATTCCTGAATTTCCTGCTGAAGTTCAAATAAAATTACCATCAATTAAAAAATTAAAAAAACCTACAATGATTAAAAAAGGAGAATAGAAATGGAAACAATTACAGATGTTGAAAAATTAGAAAATATAGCAAAATGCGCATTAGATAAGGCGGGAGATTGCGAAGACCCAGATTTAGTATACGAATGGCTTAATTCTTATGTATATGTTAGAGAACTTTTACGTGAATTGGATGGCGAGTAATGGGAAAAGAACAAAAAAAAGAAATGGAAAAAATTATTTGCCCTGTATGTAAAGTTAATTTCTGTTACAAAGATGATTATCCAGATGGTTCAGCAGGATATCTTTGTTACAATTGTGGAATGACAAGCCATAGCAAACTTATCCCAGATACAGAATATCTTGAAAAAGCAATAATTTCAACTCCAGAATTTATTAATGATAATATGTTCCTTGATGAAAAAAGAAATATATATTGGTTCTTATCAACTATAAGAACGGTTACTGGAATAGTGTTTCCAGAGCCAGACGACTCATTTGATGGATGGAATTGGGCGGTTGCAAAGATTGTTAGTATATCCGAAGAAGAGCAAAAAGATTATCCAATACCTGGAAAAGATGGCGAGTTCTACACAAATCGATTGGCAATTGATGATGCAACACATTTTAGAAAGAATAAATTTTATGACGCCTGTCAAGAACTAGGCGGAATACTAAAGACTCATCAGGAGTAATTATGGCAATTGTAGGGTCGAAATATGGGAACATCAATCAGACGTTTAATGCAAATTTTTATAACAAGGGCAATCTTGATTTAACAAAACATCTTTTCGAGGCACTCGATTCTGCTGGCATTGAATATCTCAAAACTACACTCCCATGTGGCCCAATTGGCAATTCAAAATTAGACAGGTTTTGTGTGAAGTCAATCAAACTTAAAACGATATGGAAGGACAATGGCCGACCAATTCCATGAGATTATATTATTGACGAAGTAAGGCACAGATGTTGTTCTAAACATAAAACCCCAATATTCCTCAGCCTTACGAGTGTCGTGATGTATGATCCAAAAGATTTTTCGTCAATGGGTGGTTTAATCATTAGGTTTCACGAAGGGTTTGGGGATAAACCATCATACACGATTTATGGAAAACGATGTTAAAAACTTATACAATATACGGAAAGGAGTTATAAGTGGGGGTTTCTTCTGTATTATTTAATATATTGGCCGATTATCAAAAGGAATATTCGTATACCTTATTGCCTGTTGCCGATGATATACCTACCACATACACAATGCCGAACGTAGGTAAAGAAATTAGTAAAGAAACATACAAGTTAAAACGAATACGATATAATTTTTCAATTTCCAATGATACTAAATGATGAAGATTTAAGTATATAATTAATAATAATATAACCAAACTCTTATTTGAATTTGCCGAGAAAGTTATACTTATACAAAAGACAAAAGTTTTAATGGATGTGGGCCATGATAGTATGAGTTTTACATTTGAAATTATGGCGTATCCAACAAATTCACAAAATGCAATAAAATTTGCAAAACAAAATGAAATTGTAAAAGCACCAAAAGTTCCGATACAAAAAGGTTACACAATCTTTGGACAGATTATTGATATTAAACAAGGAGAAAAAAGATGATTAGAGAATTTATCAGAAACGTTGTGGAGGAAAAAAACGGATTTAGTTTTGACCGACCACACCGTCTTGGAGAAAAGTCGTTATCAGTTTTAGTTCCTGTAATTAGAAAAGCAGATTGAAAAAGAGACTACATTACGCTTTCAGAGACGAAAAATGTAAGTATTAAAGATACTGGAAATATTGAGTTTGTAAATGTACAAAACAATGAAGATGTACCACTATATATTAGTAGAGGTTCTATTTTTAAAGGTGATACGCAAGAGAGAGCCGTAATTCATGGGCATATCATAAAACCTAATAGCAATTTAAATGTTGCTGTTAGATGTATACACCTAACAAAGAGTATTAATTGCGACGCAGACATGGAATATGTTGGAAGTTTACCTTATTCAATTGACCTATCAAAACAAACAAACACATGAAATACAATCCAAATGTATGTAACAGATTGTGTTGGTACTAATTTTAATTGCTGTACGGATGACGATGCTGTAGCAACTGACGCATGTAACGTAACGGCATCACACGATTGTTACACAACTATAGCGCCTGACGTACAAATAGACGAATATAGTAGTAATATGTCATCTGATTGAGTTGCATATAGTTCAACAGGTGGCAACTATGCAAATACAGATTTTGGAACACTTAATCAAGATAATTCTGACGATTTAGTTGGAACTCTTGACGAACTTTCCGAAAATATCAAAGAAGCCATGAAAAACATACCTTATATAGAAAATCAAGTTGGTGGCGTTTTCATGAACGGTAGTGGAGAGATTATTGGTCTCGATATTTACGATGTATCAAAATCATGGCAAAGTATGAAGAATGATACAATAAAAAAAGAAGGTGCCTCGTTTATTGATGATGATGATGATTTGTTTGTAATGCGTCCAGAAAAAGCAAGCAAGCTAATAAGCAAAAAGTTGAGTAATGATTTCACTGAGAAGATTATTTACAGCAAAGATTATTCAATAATAGAAGTTAGATATGAAGATTTGGTTGGAGAGGTAGTTGTATTCAATAATCAAGTTATTCATTTAACTCTTTGGAGAAAGTAATGGAAAATAGAACAACAACTTCGGTGCCATCTATATTTTGCCACAAGTGTGGTGTAAATTTAAGTAAGGCGACGCAAATTATATACATTGATGAGCTTCCTACGTGCCAATGATGTGTGCAAAAATTAAATAATGAAATTTTAAAGAAATAATAAGAAAATATTATAATTTGTCCAATAATTATATAATAGTAGTATAGGAGTAAAATATGAACATAAACGAAAGATTTAATAAAGAGAGAGCAAAGAAATTATTTGTCGATAATTTGCCCGACAATTCATTTGTTGAGTATTGCCCAAAATGTAATTTTCAAATGCATCCCGAAGTTCATTCTTTAAAATTTTGTCCGGCGTGTAAAAGTGGATTGGTTGGAATTGTATTAACGAAAGAAATGAGAATATTAATTAGCGGAGAATAAGTATGGCCATGACCAAAAGAAAGCCAGTAAGACGTGGTGCCAAACGATTGGCAACCAAACGATGAAACAAAGTTAGAGAGAGTGCGCATCAAAGAAAAAAAGCACGTGTTCCTGATTATGAATTTATTCACAAAAGAAATATTATTACTGAGGCAAAAGTTGCAAAGACAAAAATTGAAGCTGGGACAATTGTTAGATTTAATTATAGAGGTATAGATGTACACGAGCCAAGACCTTTAGTTTTAGTTCTTAATCCGAAATGAGAAAGGCATTTGCATGGATTGGCATTGAGAGTTTTAACAGAAAATGAATTAAACAAATTAGCGAAAATGGTTAAATTAACCTTAGCCAAAAAAGCGTCAAAGTTTTTAAAATTACGATTGAACAAATTAAATGTTGATATTAATAAACCATATGACTTTTATCATAAAAAATTAAAACCATTTATAAAGAAGATGGATGATAGCCCATATCGGACATTTTCGCTCAAAGGGATATCAGCAATTTCCGTGATTGACTATCGCTTCAAGGATATGGACACTAAAGTTTCTAAAAAACTTGCCAAGGGGCACAAACCTGTGAAAAAATACGAATTTCCAAAAAAGAGTAGGAAGAGGTAGGAAATATGAAAACATTTTATGATAAGAATGGCAGACATATTCCCAAAGAGTGAAATGAATTTGGAAAAGAAACACTTGACATTTTAAGGAATATACACGATAAATGAATTGACAAGGGATATAGTCCGGAAGAAATTGCCAAGGAAATTGGCAGACTTAATGCCTTAGTAAGGTATGAGCTTCCGTGACGAATAAAAAATAAGGATATATATGAAGGATAAATTAAAGATACATGTTAGTAATAAAAGTAGCGAATGGGAAACGCCAAAAGAATTTTTTGACAAATACAATAATAAATTCAATTTTGACATTGATGTGGCCGCTACTGATGAAAATCATTTAGTTGAAACATATTGGACTGCTAAAGATGATGCCTTGACAAAAGATTGGAAAGGTAAAGTGTGCTGGATGAATCCACCATACGGTAGAGGAATAGGTAAATTTATCAAAAAGGCGTACGAAGAAAGTTTAAGGGGAGCAACCGTTGTATGCTTAATACCAAGTAGAACTGACACATCGTGGTGGCATGATTATGTAATGAAAGGTGATATTGAATTTATTCGTGGAAGATTAAAATTTATAAACAGAACATTCCCAAGTTGGAGAGCTGATGGCAATTTCAAGATAAGTTCGGCACCGTTTCCAAGCGCAGTAGTAATTTTTAATAGTAATATTAATGTTGCATAATAAGGATATATATGAAGGATAATTTTAAGATTTTTAATACATCACCGAAAATTATTGCAAAAATAGAAATGGAAAGTGATAAATTATTTAATATTGAAATGAGTGTGAAGGATGAGTTATCTCATATTGCAATCATGAAATTAAGAGAATTCTTAAAAGACACAAATAAGTTTGTTGGAACATCACATGTTGTTACCGTTTATAACATGACTGGCAAGAAGATTGACCAAACAACATTATATATTATATAGAGGTATATTATGAAAGAAAATAAGTGTGGAGTTTTTATTCGTAAAATTAAATTTGTACGAGCAGAACAGGTTGCTGTTGATTGAGAGGAATACATAGACAGACATGATGAAAAATTTATTGGTTTAAGAAATGATTTTAAGCTTTACGATGAAGACGGCAATATATACTATATAAATAAACATGAGTTTTTAATTAATTATGCACCATTTGACGAACTTGCCTGAAAGATTGTAAATGATTGAAAAGACAAGCAATCAAAAGAAAAAGAAAAAATTTTAGAAACAAAATAAATAAAAATTAGGAAGGTTATATGGTTACGGTATCTTACGCTATACTTGTAAATGACGAATATGAAGAAATACAAAAATTAGTGCAATTTCTATTTGGAAATTGGAAGGCTGGTGATGAAATTGTTATTGTCCAAGATTACAAAGGTTCGGCAGATGAACAAACCGAAAATGGACAATTGGTATCGGAATACTTACGTCGCCTTACAATTCGTAATAATTTTACATTTTTTCAGCACCCACTCGACCACGACTTTTCCCAACAAAAAAATTACCTAAACTCAAAATGTACAAAAGATTACATATTTAATATTGATGCAGATGAAATGCTTACAGAAGATTTAATGGCAAATTTACATGCGATTATAGAAATGAATCCTGATTCAGATATATTTGGCGTGCCGAGAGTTAATGGAGTCGAAGATATTACCCAAGAACACATTGATAAATGGGGATGGAGAGTTGATGAAAATGGAAAAATTAATTGGCCAGATTTTCAATTTCGTATATATAAAAATAATAATATAATTAAATGGGAACGTCCCGTACATGAATATTTGACTGGATATAAAAAGTTTGGAACATTGCCTGAGGATGTTGGTTTAGCTTTACAGCATTATAAAAAAATCGCAAAACAAGAAAAACAGAATGAATTATATCAAAACATTATTAAAGAAAAAAATGTTGATAAAAAATAAAAAATAGGAGATTTTATGACCGAAGCAGTAGAAAATGAATGCAGAGAGATTGTTAGACCAACAACAATTTTTTGCGACGTTGACGGAACATTACTTAAACATGAGGGCCCAATGATGGGGATTGCAACAAAAGACGCAAAGACAATAATTTTACCAGGCGTAAGAGCAAAACTTGAAGAATGGGACTTAAAGGGCTATAATTTAATTTTAACAACAGGAAGGCGAGAAAGTGCGAGAGTAGCAACTGAAAGACAATTGGCAAGAATTGGAATAGCATATGATCAATTGGTTATGGGCATTAGTGGCGGCGAGCGTTACGTAATTAATGATACAAAACCAGACTCCGACGATCCAACATGTTTTGGAATAACAGTAAAAAGAAATAAGGGAATAGAAGGCGTAAGCGTATAGGTTATAATAATGAGTTTTTATATAAATGCACGATTTATGGGAACAAAGGATTTTTATTTAGATATAAATAATAAAGAAACAGAATGACCATTTGGTGATGAAAAATTAAATGACTACCCAATTTCATTATTTGTTGATTACATTCCAAGCCCAGAAGAACTTGCGACAAACCCGCACAATATATTAATGATTATGGAGCCAAATGAATATTTCGGATTACATACTTTTGCTGAAAATAATGCGTCATATTTTACATGTATTTTGACATGAGGCCAACATATTTTGGATAATTGTGAAAATGCAGTTTTTATGCCTCATGGACTGAGTTGATTAAAAATGCCATACATAGATAATTTCCAAAATATTAAGAAAAAATATGAAGTATCTTTTTTGTGCGGTGCTTTAAAAAAAATAGAAGGTCATTTTATTAGACATAAATTATATAAACGTGGTGATGAAATAACAATGCCTAAAAAATGATTTTATACATTGCCTGATTACAAAGAAGTAAATGGCAAATATAGAAGGACAGAACTGAATGCAAAAAAAGTTTGTTGAGACGAGAGTATGTTCCATATTGCTATTGAGAATATAAAACGTGACAATTTTTATACAGAAAAAATCTTAGATGCCTTCCTAACAAAAACAATACCAATATATTACGGCTGTCCCAATATCGGTGAATTTTTCAATTCTGATGGCATAATAACATTTGATAATGAAACTCAAGCAATTGACATTTGCAACTCACTTACAGAGGATGATTATTATAAAAGAGTGAATGCGATTAATGAAAACTATAAAATTGCAAAAAGTAAATTTTATTGAAGAGGTATGGTTCAAGATTGACTTTGAGATTTTATAAAAATAAACGAAATAGGGAGTAAATAATGATAAGTTTTTATTACGATAGCATCCTTTGCACTGGCGGGTCTGGTTTAGTAGGACAATATTTACAACAAAGATTAAAGCCACAATTTTTACCAAACATACATTACATTTCAAGTAAAGATTATGATTTATGTAATATGGACGACGTTAAAAAAATGATGGATAAGTACAAACCAAAAGTCGTAATTCATCTGGCGGCGAGGGTTGGTGGCATTGTTGAGAACATTAAATATCCAGTAGATTTTTACGAACAAAATATTTTAATGAATACGAATGTATTGCAACAATGTCACGAGCATAACGTTGAAAAAGTTATTGGAATAATTAGCACATGTGCTTATCCAGATGTAGTAGAAAAATATCCAATGGTTGAAGATGACCTTTTTAACGGCAGACCACCTGAAACAAATTTTTCTTATGCGTTTGCGAAGCGAGCAATGGCGGCACAAATTGACGCTTATGTAAAACAATATAATAAAAAATGGTGTTATCTAATACCGTGCAATTTATATGGCGAATTTGACAAATTCGATCCAGAAAGAAGTCATTTTGTTTCTGCATTACTTCAGAAAATTATGGATGCTGATGATAAGATACAACTATTTGGAACTGGGAAACCATTAAGGCAATTTATGTATGCTGATGATTTGGCGAAGTTAATTGTATTAATGCTAAATGCAGATATAGTCCAAAACTTTAACGTAGCAACAGACGAAATATATAGTATTAAAGAAATAGCCGAGATTGCTTTGAACGCCTTAGACGAAGATTTGAAAATTGAATTTGATGAAACAAAACCTAATGGGCAATATAGAAAAGACGTGAGTTGTAAAAAATTATTAAGCCATTTCCCACACTTTGGATTTACGCCTTTAAGTGCCGGAATAGAAAAGGTGTACAACGCAATGATGATACAGAAAAATAACGGACAGTAGAAAGATAGAAAGATAGAAAAGGAGATACAAAATGTATTTGAAAATTAGGCAAAGAGAGAAAGACGACAATAATGGGAAAGTGGAGTCCTGATACATTATTGGAGACGTAAAGGAAGTATCATATAAATGAGTTAAATTTGAAAAGTTTCCTCATAAAATGTATGAAGGGTGTAGATTAATATTAACGGGAAGTGAAAATGATTTAAAGTATGTTAGACGATTACTTATTTTTCATGATATAGGTAAGATGTCAGGAGACCATTGTGAAGAAATTTATTGCGATGATGATGTTTATCTTTGTAATGAAAATGGTAAAACAATAGAACATATATAGGAAATAGATTATCTACTGTCTGTTATTATATAAAAGGAAAATATTAAAATGAGCTGTAAATGCCAAGAATGTGGAAAGCAATACAAAGTAGATATTATTGTTCCTGATGAAATATGGGAAAAAATAAAACCAAAAAATAAACCAGAAGGTGTCGGACTACTTTGCGGTAAATGTATAATGTTGAAAATAGAAGAAATGAATAAATATGATTATTGATATTTAACCAAAAAGGAGAATTAAAATGAAAAATAAGTTTAAATTAAGTGCAGGCAGTATGGTAAAGATAAGCGGAATACCATTTGCATTAACGAGCGATGTAATAGTAGAGACGGCAACACCTGGCGAAATGTATCGTTATCATAACGACGGCCGTTGCCTGTATAATGTTGGGTTTGCATCGCCTGATGAAGACGGTACGTTTATACAAGTTAAAAATATACAAGATATAGACGATAAATAAGGAGAATTAAAATGAGTGATGTAACGGCATTTAGGGGTGGTCACATCAATAAAGGTGGAACAAATGATGTTTCAAAAACCGATAAACAAAAAATTAAACCACCGGCACAAAAAGCAAAAGAAGCCAAAATTATTATTGGCGAAGATAGATGTTGCAAGGCATCACACGAAGAAATATGCGATGGAGCGTTAGAACATTATGAAGAACTATCTGCAAAATGCCATGATTGGTTAAGTACTATTCCACAAGCAATTAAGTTTTATAAGAAATATGGTGGGCCAATAAGAGACGAGGAAAAATTGTCTGATGGCAATCCTATTAAGATGGTGGAGGTCACAACAAAAGATGGCTTGAAATTTGATTTAGGTGAGGTCGCACAGAAATATCCGGAAATCATACGTGACGAAATCGATAGAGAGATAGTAATGGATATTAAAAATTCAGTCCATTCAAATGATGAAAACCATATGACGTGGAATGGTCGTAATTATGATGATTGTAGAAAGTTTATTGGAAAATGTGGATATTTTTATGGCTATGTTGGTAGGGGTTTTGAAAAAATTTTTGGTTGGTTAATACATCACAAATGCAAGGAGTAAATTATGAAGAAGAAGGCACTTTTGACAGGAATATCAGGACAAGATGGAAGTTTTTTGGCAGAATTCTTATTAGAAAAAGATTACGAAGTTTACGGAATTGTAAGACGTAGTTCTGTAGCGGAAAATCAAACGTCAAGGCTTATAAATATTTGAGATAAGATTAAAGATAATTTATTCTATGCAGACATTACAGATTTCGCATCTTTGCTTAGAGTTATAAACATTGTAAAGCCAGATGAAATTTATAATTTGGCGGCCCAATCACATGTGAGAATATCATTTGATGAACCAATTTATACAACTGAAACAATTGTTCAAGGAACTCTTAATCTATTAGAAATAATACGATTAGAACACCCGCACATAAAACTATATAATGCCTCTAGTTGTTTGCCAGCAGGAACTACAATTATAGTCAAAAAAGAAATTCAAAGAACAAGAGACAACAAAAAACAAAGCTTTTTGCAAGGCGGAAGTGTAAATAAAATAGAAAACATAATTGTTGGAGATGAAATATTATCTTTTAATGAAAAAACTTCGAAAAAAGAATATAAAAAAGTTAAAGCAATTGGCAATAGAATTGCGAATAATATGTTTACTTTAAAGTTGTCTAATAGAAATGAATTGCGGCTTTCTGGGAATCATCCAGTTTTTGTTGTAGATAAAGGATGAGTTAGAACAGATAGTTTAAAAATAGAAGACAAGGTACTTCAGTATATATATCCCGGACTTAGAGGCAGGATTACAAAGGGGCTAACTAATATTGAATTATATGGGGAAAAAAGAGCCAAGGAAATACATAAAAAAAATTCTGAATCACAAAAAAATAGAACCTTTGTCCACCCATGAAAAGGGAAAACATTAAATGAAGTATATAAAAATAATAAGAAAAAATTAAAACAAATACGTCACATTTTTAGCGTAAGTAAAATAGGAATCGCCCCCTGAAATAGTGATATTAAAAATAGCAAAAATAAAAAACATATTATGGCTTGAGAAAAAGCTAAAAAAAATATTGGCAAGAGCAATAAAAAATTATGAGAAAATAAAGAATGGGCAGAAAAACAATTTAATAAGCTTATGATTAGAACGAGAAAGAACACTTGGTTGCCTAATAAAAGTGAGATTAAATTTCAAGAATTTTTAGAAGAAATATGTCCAGGCGAATTTAAATATAATAGTTTTGAAAATGAAGACTTTTTGACTATAGAGAGAAAAATACCTGATTTCATTAATATTAATAATAAGAAAAAACTTATTGAATATAATGGAGATTATTGGCACAATTTAGATGGCAGAAGAGAAAATGATAAAAAAAGAATACAATTATTTAAAAGTATAGGATATGATGTATTAGAAATATTTGAGTCTGAATTTAAAAAAGATAAAAATAAAGTTGAAAATAAAGTAAAAACATTTTTATATAATCCACAAGTAGAAATAATAGAAATAATTGAAATTTTAAAACACGATTATTCGGAAAAAGTCTACGATATTCAAGTTGAAGATAATCATAATTTTTTCGCTTATGGAGTATTAGTTCATAATAGTGAAATGTTTGGCAACAATATTGATGCTGATGGATTCCAAAGAGAAACAACGCCAATGAACCCAGTAAGTCCTTACGGGTGCGCCAAAACTTATTCGTACAATATAGTTAGGAATTATAGACATTCTTATGGTTTATTTTTAAGTAACGGAATATTATTCAACCATGAATCGACAAGGCGTGGCTTAAATTTTGTTACAAATAAAGTAGTTAAAGCGGCAGTAGAAATTATATTAAATAAACGTGATACTTTGCCGTTAGGCAATTTAGATGCGGCAAGAGATTGGGGCCATGCCAAAGATTATGTCAAAGCAATGTGAATGATGTTGCAACACGACAAGCCAGATGATTTTGTTTGTGCAACGGGAACTTCTCATACAGTTAGAGAATTAGTTGAATATGTATTTAAGAGTCTTGGCACAGATTATAAAAAATATGTTACAATAGATGAAAGATATTACAGACCAGAAGAACTTAACGTATTGAAAGGTGATTCAACAAAAATACAGAGAGAGCTTGGTTGGAAACGAGATTATAATTTTACAACAATGCTAGATGAAATGGTGAGATATTGGCTAGAAAAATTAGGATAGGAGAATAGGATGGGTTTTAATAATGAAAAAGAACAACAAAAAATATTAAAGATGATACAAAAATATTTTGATAAAAAAGAAAAAACAAAGACATGAGAGGCAGGCAAAGATTGAGTACATTATGCTGGGCCTAAATTTGATGCTGGTGAATATAAAGCGGCGATACAAGTATTACTTGATGAATGGTTAATTTTAGGCAAAAAAGGAAGAGAGTTCGAAGCGAATTTTGCAGAGAAACTTGGCTGTAAATACGGAATTATGACAAATAGTGGTTCAAGTGCTAATTTACTTATGATGGCATCCTTAGCATTAGGCAAAAATAGACTGCCCAAAGGTTCAAAAATAATTACGCCAGTATCAGGGTTTTCAACAACAGTGGCGCCAATAATACAAATGGGCTTTAGACCAGTTTTTGTTGATGTTGAACTTAAGACAATGAATATTGACTTAGACAAATTAGAAGATTTTCTAATCCAAGAACGCAAAACGGCACCTCAGCACGAATGGAGCAAAGCATTAGTATTCGCACATGTATTGGGAAATCCACCTGATATGAGTAGGGTTATGAAGATTGTTAAGGATTATGATTTAATGTTACTTGAAGATTGTTGTGACGCACTTGGTTCAATTTATAAAAATAAGAAATTAGGTTCGCTTGGCAAAATGGCAACATGTTCATTTTTCCCTGCTCATCATATGACTTGTGGCGAGGGCGGTTTCGTTGCAACAAATGATAAAAAATTATATGACAAATTAAGAAGCCTAAGAGATTGAGGTCGAGGTTGTAGTTGTGTCGGCAAAGAAGAAAATGTTTCAAGTAATGGTGCGTGCGGCAAAAGATTTAGTAATTGATTGCCAAATATGCCAGATCTTGTATTTGATCACAAATATATATTTAGTAATATTGGGTTCAACTTACGCCCAACAGAAATGCAAGCCGCAATGGCGAATGAGCAAATGAAAAAATTAAGTAGTTTTCATGCTGATAGGAGATTAAGGTATTCGGTACTTAAACAAAAGTTTGAAAAATATTCTGACAAGTTCCATGTTGTTACAGCAACGAAACATGCGTGAGTATCTTGGTTTGCCTTTCCAGTAATTATTAAAGATGATGCTGGATTTAGTAGAGAAGATTTGATTAATTTCTTTGAAAAAAAGAAGATACAAACGAGACCTTATTTCGCAGGTAATATTTTACACCAACCAGGATATACATTTTTGACTAAGCAAGAAAAAAATAAGGTTGAGAACTTTCCGAATGCAAACAAAATATTAAGGGATGCATTCTTTCTTGGCGTAAGCCCTGTAATAAGTTTTGAACAGATTGAATACATTGGCAAAATACTTGATAACTTTATGGAAAAAAGACAGTGAAGCGGTAAATAATAGGAGAAATAAAATGAATACACAAATTATATTGATGGAAGTAATTTCTAAGACAAATAAATTACTTAATACTATCAAAACAAATGGTTTAATAATTGAAGGTACAACAAAGATACCAATATTAAGTGAAACTTCAATAAGCCAAAAGACAAACAAGCCAGGCATATATTATGCATCAGTGAAATTGCCCGATACACTAAAAAGTGATAGCAGTATTGTTTTTGATATTAAAATAATGGAAGAAATTGATGGCAAGCTTGAAGATACATTTTTAAAATTTAAATATAGTCCATACGCAGAAAGGCCATATGTTGATTACATGGAAAGATTGTATTTAGATAGTACAGGCAAAAATAAAAAGTAATTAATGAGCGCAATGAATGAAAAGTAAGTGCAATAACACACAACAAAAGAAAAATAGGTGCAAATAATGAGATTTTTTATACACGCACATATTATGCCATGAGAGATAGATGAACTTCTTGTACTGGTAAGAAAACTAAAAAAATCATATTATTATTTAGATAAAGACGATGAATGTACATTCTATGTTTGTTTAAATTTATCAAGTGCAATAGTTGACTGAGATAAATCAAAATTAGAAAAGAAATTCTTTATTGATAAGTTTAATTCTATTTTACAAATATTAAATAATAGTTATAGTATAGAATGTGAGATATACGAAGGAGACGACCCAATTGGGCATTTGGATACAGAGAAAAAACTTTATAAACGACATGAAGAGTACGATGGAGTTCTTGTTCTATGTCCAGATGTTCATTTTCATAATACATTGTTGTATAGTATGTTTTCTGCATTTAAGATTATAGAAAATAAATTTTCAATAGTAACTCCACAAACACATAAATTGTGAGACGTAACTTGAGACGAAATGACAAATAAATATTGTAAGCAATTCAGCCACAAAGATTACCGTAAGATTGACGTATATGACGTTGAATTAGTCACTGAGAATAATTTAGATAATATATCAATTTTGCCAGTTACTAACAATAAATGGGCGGGATGATTTGACCTTAGGTCGTCTGAGATATGTAGATTATTTCCACCACCCGAAAGCTGAACGGGGTTTGGGCCATATGATACTTATTTAATGTGGTTATTACATCACAACAAAAGAGAAGTCTCATCATTTGACTTTCAACAATATGTTATTGAGAATCAAGTAATTGGCAAATATTCAAATCATAATTTCAAACAATTTTATAAAGAATACCTTGCCTTTAAAGATGTAAAGCTAACACAAAGAAAAAAATATGAAAGTGAAATTAATTGGTTAGTAAAAATGAAGTTAAAAGAATTACAAGAAGGAGACAAAACAAGTGAATAACAGGATGTCTGTATTCGGTGGTACTGGATTTATTGGGTCAAGATTTTGTGAAATGTTTGAAGACAAAGTAATAAAAATTGACAGAGACGATTACACACCACAAACAAATAATATATTATATTTAATTAGTACTATTAATAATTATAATGTCCATACGGATTTACACGTTGATGTTGACACAAATTTAACTGTATTGATGAGTGTATTAGAGCAAGTGAAGAAAAGAAAACATACTGGAGAAGATGTTACTTTTAATTTTGTTAGTTCTTGGTTTGTTTATGGTCAGAATCATGAAATTCCATTTAGGGAAGATACGTCAAGATGTACGCCTGCTGGATTTTATTCTATTACAAAACATTGTGCCGAACAATTGTTAATATCATTTTGTCAGACGTTTGATATTAAATATAGAATATTTAGATTAGCAAATGTTATTGGGGAGAGCGATAATAAGATTTCAAAAAAGAAAAATGCTTTGCAATTTTTAATTAAAGAAATTGTTCACGGCAAAGATGTTCCACTTTATTATGGTGGTGAGGTTTTGAGAGACTATATATATGTTGATGATGTATGTAATGCAATTGAATTATGTACAGAAAAAGCGAAACCGAATGACATTATAAATATTGGCAGTGGAAAGCCATATAGGTTTATTGAATTAATAGAAACTGCAATTAAATATTCTAATTCAAAAGGTAAGATAATTAATATACAGCCAACTAAGTTCCATGATATTGTACAAGTTAGACATTCTTATTTGGAAACACGTAAATTAAAATCTTATGGATTCGAACAAAAATTTAATATTGATGAAGTTATTAAAAAATTAGTTTCCTTTTATCAAAAGGAACAATGGGAGTTATAAATGATTATAGGAATAGGATTAAGACCATATGAGAAACATTTGGCACCATTTTTAGACCCGATTATCAAAGAACTTACTGGAAGGGGTCATAGGGTAATAGATAATACTTTCTTAAACAAACAATGTGATTTAACATTAGTGGTTGATGTTCCAGTTGAAAATTGTACATCACCAAGAATGCTTGTGCCACATAGTATTTTACCAATTAAAGGTGTTCACTTTATGCCTGACGAAACTCATATCTTTTGGAAAAGAATGAGACGTTTGGAATATTTTCTTCCACCATCAATTGAAGAAGGCGAATTGACAAAAAAAATAATGGGTGGTTCGGCTCCAATTATGCCTGCAATTGCTTACCCAAAAATTGACACTTATGTATCACGCAAAACTGGAAATAAAATAGGATATATGCCAACATTTAATGAAGAATTAAGTGCTGACAATATTGTCTTAGAATGTGTAGAAGATTTTCGAAAGCTTGGCTACGGATTGCATGTAAAACAACATGGTGTAAAAACAAGAGCCAATGATTCAAACACTCCGCTACTAAACGAATCAGATATTGTTATTACTGACTTTTCGAGTTCAGGAATTGAAGCAATATTACTTGGAATTCCAACAATATTTGTAAGACAAGAGAAAAATAAAAATTATGAACATTGGGACCAAACAAATCATCCTGACTTAATTGGCAGGGGCATTGAGCAATATGGATATATTGTACATAATAAAGAAGAACTAATTGATGCCATTAAAGTAATTAAAGAAAGAAATATTGGTATTGGTGAGCCAATGATTAAAGATATTGGGAAACATTCTGCAATTGCTGTTAATGCTATTGAAAGTATTGTTGAAATAGAACAAATGAAACAAACCGAGAAAGTATCTTTTATAATGCCTTCGAGAAATAATTTAGACTATGTGAAGCAGGCATACAATAGTATTCGTGAAATTGAAATTAAACATCCTATTATTTTATTAGATGATGCGTCAGTAGATGGTACTTGGGAATGGATGCAAAAGATAAGCGAGACTGACAAAGATGTTAAAATATACAGAAATGAAGGTCCGGAGCGTGTTGGACATACTATACTTTATGACGTTGGTGTAAAATTAAGTGACACAGATATATTCACCATTTTCCATGCAGACATGGTTGCATCTAAAAATTATATTAAAAACACCATTAAACATTTGCACAAAGGTAGAGTTGTTGCTGGCACAAGAGTTGAGCCACCATTACACCCACCAGGACCTGAAAAGATTATCTCTAATCTTGGCATGTCATTGGAAGAATTTAATGAAAAGAAATTTAATAAAATTGTAAATATTTATGAACAGCAATTCAATAATCAAATTACTTTTGGGTTGTTTGCCCCATGAATGATGTATAAAGAAGATTTCCTTGCAATTGGTGGGCATGACCCATTATTTGCCCCAATGGAATTAGAAGATTCAGATATTTTTAATCGCTTTGTACTTGCTAAATACGGATTAATCCAAAGTAGAGACGCCTTTGTTTATCATATGACATGTAGAGGTAGCAGGTTCAAAGATGGTATTGAGATTGAAAAAGAAATTCCTCTTCCTGATGGAACGATTTGGTACAAGCCTAAAGATTCAGAAGAGTATAAACAATTAAGAGAGCAGAAATTTAGAGAATGGCATAGAAAATGGCATTCGGACGTTTTACATGATAGCTCATTATACCCAGTTATTAAGCCAAAATATAATATTGCATTTATAATTAAAGATTGTACAAAAGGATTATTGGCAAATTTAGAGCCATGGGCAGACTATGTACTTGTAGATTTCGACCCATTTAATTATATTGTTGAGGAAAATGCAAAAAGCTGTTATGATATTGGTAAGAAAATTGGACATACTAAAGCAGTAAGGCAAGAGGTTATTGAGGCTCATAATATTATTATAGAGTTTAATGGCTTGGAATTAAAAACAATAGAGCAATTTAATCAAATAACAAAAGATTTATCTGATATAATTACTTCGGTTAATGATGGCGAAGATATTGGTAACGGTGTAGAGTTTGAATGGGATATTTTTCATATGTTAGTGAAATCATTTAAAACATATGAAATGGATAATATTACAAACGATATAGATGATATAAAGAGGTAAAAATGAGCGGAAGAAAAATAGCATATGTTACTGGGTGCCTTGGATTTATAGGGCAATATGTAACCAGATTACTATTAAAGAAAGGTTGATATGTTAGAGGTGTTGACAAAATTACTTACGCCGCAAATATTGACTTATTAAAAGAGTTTAATGAATATGATAATTTTACATTTGAACGAAGTGATATATGCGATTTAGAACGATTGTATGATTGTGATTATATTATTAATATGGCGGCCGAAACACATGTTGACAATTCAATAGTTCGTAGTGAGGAATTTGTACATTCGAATATAAATGGCGTTCATAATTTATTGGAATTAATAAGAAAAAGAAAACATTTCAAAATGCCAACTTTAATACATTTTTCATCAGATGAGGTATACGGAGATATTGTTGGTGGCGCTCATACCGAAAGGGATTTGCTAAAGCCAAGCAATCCTTATTCAGCTACAAAAGCATCTGCCGATATGCTGATAAAGGCGTGAGGTAGAACCTACGACGTGCCAAGTATAATTGTGAGACCAACAAACAATTATGGCATCGGGCAATATGTTGAAAAATTAATTCCCAAAGTATGTAAATATTTATCTATTGGTAGAAAAATACCAATGCATGAAAACGGTGAGCCTATTAGGAATTGATTACACGCAAAAGATACAGCGAGAGCAATTGAAATTATTCTTGAGAAGGGTGCGGTCGGTAACATTTATAATATATCTGGAGATTTCGAGCAAGCAAACATTTTAACATTTGAGAAAATTTTAGATATATATTTTAAAGGACAAATTAGTGATGCCAATAATTTTGCAGATTTTACTTGCGAAAGAAAGGGGCAGGATGTTCGCTACTCAATTGATGATTCAAAGATTAGAGATTTAGGCTGGGCTCCAGTATGTAATTTTGACCATGAGCTGATTAAGATAGTTGAATATTATAAAAATAAATTTGTATGGTAATATGATGCTGAACTTAAATAATGTTACTTTGATTGCCTTAGATTGCGTCAACCCATATTATGCTGTAAATGCATTAAAATATAGTTCGAAAGATATTAAGTTTAATAAAATGTTATTACTATCCGATACAATGCCATCAAATATTACAAAAGATATAGAATGAATTAAGATTCCAAAAATTAATAGTATTATTGAGAGTTGCATATTCTCATTTTACTATATGAACGGATTTATACAGACAGACTTTGTTATGGGAATTCAATCAGATGGGTTTATTATTAATCCACATTTGTGAGAGGATGAATTTTTTAAATATGACTTTATTGGTGCTCCATGACCAGAATTAGAAATGGAAAATAGAATTGGAAATGGTGGGTTTACTATGCGAAGCAAGAAATTTATAGAGTTATCACAGCAAATTGATTGAGATTGGGAAACACCAGATGATGTTTTTCTTAATAAGATAAATTATGATTTTTTTATCAAAAATGGTATGAAATATCCGAGTCCAAAAGTTGCCGCAAGATTTTCAATGGAAAATCCGTTATGAGATATAAAATATGATTTAACTAAATGTTTTGGATTCCACAAAAGTTGAAGGGAAGAGTCGCAAGCTTACGTTAATATGATTAGGCAGGATTTCCCAATATGAGAAAAATAAAAATAGATTTATATGGCAAAAAATTACTTGGAGCTATAATGACTATATATGTATATTTTAAAGGACAAATTAGTGATGCCAATAATTTTGCAGATTTTAGTATAACAAGAAAAGGTCAAGATGTTCGATATTCAACCAATGACTCAAAAATTAAAGCACTTGGGTGAAAACCCATATGTAATTTTGATACGGAGCTTATTGATATTGTAGAACATTATAGAAATAAATTTATCTGATAAATAGAGATACTATGAATAACATAATAGGAGGTTATAAATGAATAAATTTTTTAACAATTTAATTACACTTGAAATGGCAAATAATCATATGGGCGACGTTAATCATGCTTTACAAATGGTTGGCGAATTTAATTTAATCGCAAAAATGTTTGATGAATTTCAATTTGCTTGGAAGTTTCAATTTAGAGATATTGATACATTCATACATAAAGATTACAAAAATAGAATGGATGTAAAATATGTCAAAAGATTTAGTGAAACAAAATTAACAAATGGCGAAATTTTAAAAATAAAAAAGTTTGCAGAAGATAAGGGTTTCATAACAATGGCGACAGCGTTTGATGAGCCTTCTGTAGATTTAATTGAAGAAATGAATTTTGATATTATAAAGATTGCAAGCTGTTCATCCACAGATTGACCGTTATTAAATAAGATTGTAGAAACAAACAAACCAATAATTATCTCAACCGCTGGCGTCAAACTAAAAGACGTTGATAATATTGTGAGTTTCTTACAACATAGGGAAAAAGACTTTGCCTTAATGCATTGTGTCGGCGAGTATCCTACTGGAGAGGAAAATCTACAACTTAATCAAATTGATTTGTTTAAGAATAGATATAAAAATATTACAGTTGGGTTTTCAACACATGAGAACCCAAATAATTATGATACTGGAGCGATTGCTGTTGCTAAGGGCGCAACAATATTAGAAAAACATGTTGCTGTAGAGACGAACAAATACAAACCTAACGCCTACTCGGTTCAACCATGACATTTATATAATTGGTTATATGAGATACGCAAAGCGTTGTCGATGTGTGGCGTTAAAAATGAGCGACATGAATTTTCTGAGAAGGAGACGACTGATTTAAGAACGTTCAAAAGGGGCGTGTTTGCTAAAAATGATATTCAGATTGATGATATAGTTAGCAGAGAAGAAGTATATTATGCTTGGCCAAATTGCGAAAAACAAATTCTAGCGAATGATATGTCAAAATATAACAAGTACACTGCAACACAAAATATAAAGGCTGGAGAGCCCGTTTTGACAAACTCAGTAACATTTAAAGATACAAGAGACAAGATTTGAGATATAGTACAAGACGTTAAATCATTTTTGAAAGAATCAAACGTTGCATTTCCACAGAAAGCAGATTTAGAAATCTCACATCATTATGGCATTGATGGCTTTTACAAAACGGGATTGACAATGATAACAGTTATTAACAAAGAGTATTGTAAAAAATTAATTATAATGTTGCCTAAACAATGACATCCTGAGCAATATCATAAGATAAAAGACGAAACGTTTATTATCTTATACGGAAGTGTAAGTTTATATTTGAATGGCGAACGTAAAAAATTAAATAAAGGCGACGTTGTAACAATAGAGCCAGGCGTCAAACACTTCTTTCGTACTGTAAGTGGATGTGTAATTGAAGAAATCTCTTCTACACATTTCGCTGATGATTCTTATTATACCGACGCAACCATTAATAACAAAAAAGATAGAAAAACAGAAATAACACATTGGTTGGATTAATATGAAATTATCAGATTATGTAATAAAGTTTATCGAAGAGGCGGGAGTAAAAGATATATTTATGTTGCCTGGTGGTGGCTGTATACATTTGGTCGATTCTGTAAGGAAAAGCAATTTGAATTATATATGTAATTTACATGAACAAGGAAGCAGTATTGCCGCAGAGGCATATTCGCAATATACAAATAATTTAGGAGCGTGTTTGGTAACGACTGGGCCCGGAGGAACAAATACCGTTACAGGTGTGGCTGGTGCTTGACTTGATTCAATACCTATGATATTTATATCGGGGCAAGTTCCGATAAAAGATAGAACTTTCGGATTAGCAAGACAAGGGGGATTTCAAGAAGTTGATATAGCCGCCATTGTTAAGCCAATTACAAAATATGTAGTGAGAGTCAGTAACCCACTTATGATAAAGGTACATCTAGAAAAAGCATTATATGAAGCGACCAACGGCAGGCCAGGCCCTGTATGAATAGACATTCCGTTAGACGTACAATCTGCACAAATTATTCCAGAAGTTTTAAATGGATGAGTTGAGCCAGAAAAGGTCGGCATGAATACGAAACAATCAGTAACAGACATTATAAATGATTTAAATTTTGCAAAGCGACCTGTTATTTTGGCAGGTAATGGTATTAGATTATCAAAATCAGTTAAAGATTTCTTACAGTTAGCAGATATATTAAAAATACCTGTATTAACGACTTGAAAGGCAATTGACTTCTTTGACGAGAGCCACCCTTTATATATTGGTAGGCCGGGTCTTGTTGGGCAAAGAGGCGCAAACTTTTCACAACAAAATTCTGATTTCGTACTTAGTATAGGTGCAAGATTAGACTTAGGCCAGACAGCGTATAAGCCAGGATATTTTGCTCCGAATGCCAAAAAAGCAATAGTTGATGTTGACCCAAATGAAATTGCCAAAATACAAAAAAATACTTACTTGCAAACTGGCGACGAAGAAAAAAAAAGGTCAGGAGATGAAAATAGAATGAAAGTAGATTACTCAGTCGAAGCTGATGCCGGTGAATTTATTAGAGAATTTATTGAGCAAAGCGGAATGCTTACTGCTGATTATAGTAATTGAGTTAAAGAGTGTAAAAGATTACACGAAAAATACCCAATATGTTTGCCTGAATATTGAAAAGAAAAGGACGGCGTTAATAATTATGTTTTGGTTGAAGCTTTGTCCAGAATTGTCTCAAATGATGTCGTGATTATTCCAAGCAGTTCCGGCTGTTCAAGTGAGGTAACAATGCAATCATTTAAGGTCAAAAAAGGGCAAAGAATATTTAACACGCCAGGTTTGGGAGCTATGGGGTACGGTATTCCTGCCGCAATTGGAGCTTGTGTGGCAAGTGATGGAAAAGAAACAATTTGTCTTGATGGTGATGGTGGTTTTATTATGAATATTCAGGAGCTTGAAACTGTTAAAAGATTGGGCTTACCAATTAAATTTTTTATATTAAATAATGAAGGGTATGTTTCAATACGCAATACGCAAAATAGTCACTTCGACGGTAAGCTTATTGGTAGTGACAAAGATAGTGGATTGACTCTTCCCGACTGAAAGAAGATTGCAAACGCATTTGGAATTCAATATACGTCAATAGACAGTCATAAAAAAATAGACAAACAACTCGAAATTATTTTGGACATTCTGGGCCCTGTAATATGCGAAGTCAAAATGTCATTTGAACACACTACGGCACCGAAAGCGTCCATTTATAAAAAAGATGATGGGACTTTTTCTACAAAACCAATGGAAGATTTGGACCCGCCGTTAGACAGAGAAGAGTTTGAGGAAAATACAAAATGATGCAATCATTATTGATAACAGGTGGTGATGGATTCATAGCAAGACATTGCAAAGAATATTTTAAAGACAGATATAGAGTGTTTGCCCCGAACAAATATGAGCTTAATTTAATGAATTTCGAAGAACTTAAAGAATGATTTTCTTGAAACCATATTGATTACGTTATACACACGGCAGTTTATGACGCACAAACAACATTTGGCAATAAAGATAAAAATAAAGTATTCTTAAATAACATGCAGATGTTTATGAATTTGGCCAGATTACAGAATTCATTTGATAGAATGATTTATTTTGGTTCTGGTGCCGAAACGCATATGGGGCAAGTTAGCAATTCACAGTATTCACTTGCGAAACAAACAATGACAAAATATATCGAAATATCAGAGAATAATATTTTCAATCTAAGATTGTTTGGGGTGATGGGAGAGTTTGCCGATTGAAGATATAGAATCCCAGAAAACTTAATTTGCAAAGCAATATATGATATGCCTTTGTATGTACCAAAAAATAAGATGTTTTCTTATATAGACGTTATCGACTTAATGAAAATTATAAATTTAATTTTAGAAAAGAAAGAGCTTGAATATAAAACGTATAATTGTGTTAATTCAAATTTAATAAATTATCAAGTATTTATAGATAAATTATTGAAACTTTCTCATAAAAAATTAAAGATAGACATAAAAAGTGATTATATACTTTATGAAGGCAATAATACAAATTTAATTAATGAATTTCCAGAGCTTGGATTTACAGAACTTGATGATACTATTGGAAGATTATTAAATTATTATTTGGCAAACAAAGACAAAATAGATATAAATAAATTTGAATATTAAGGAGATTAAAATGATAATAGACAATGAGTTTAAGAAGACTGAAACATATAAACGTGATTATTTAAAAAGAGAAAAGCCCTATGTGTATGAAAAAATGTTAAAGTTTGGCGACAAACTTAAGAATGGTGAGAGCATAGCAATTATACAATTCCAATATAATTTTAAATGTAACTTTAAGTGCGTACATTGCTCAATAAAAGGATTTCAAGGAAATTTTGAAGAGAAAAAATCTTATACGATTAATGATGTAAAGAGGTTATCAAAAGAAGCTGATGAATTAGGACTTGCAAGATTTGTAATAACTGGCGGAGAGCCATTAATTTTTTCAGACCTTGACGATTTAATTGCGGCAATTGACCCGCAAAAGTTTTACATTAATCTTGACACAAATGGTTGGCTTTTAGATGATGCAAAGGCAAAGCACTTAAAAGAAATAGGAGTCGACAGAATTCAATTAAGTATAGATAGCCTTGACGCAAAAGAACACGATGATTTCAGAAGAGCGCCAGGCTCATATGTACGCTGTCTAAGAGCAATTGACGCCGCAAAAAACGCCGGATTGGACATTTTTATACAAACGGTAGTTACGCACTCAAGACTTCATTCGCAAGAGTTTATTGATTTTATCAAATACTTTAATGAAAAAGATGTTACGGTATTTGTTAGTTATGCAAAACCAGTTGGGGCTTGGGAAGGACATTATGATGAATTGGTTTCAATGGATGATATAAATTATTTTAAAGAAATGGAAAAAGAACATAACATTTGCACTCACTTAACTTCCGCTTACGGTAGAGACTTGGGCTGTATTGCAGTTAAAGGTATGATTTCTGTAACACAATATGGCGATGTGATGCCTTGCCCATATATTCATACATCTATAGGTAATGTTTTTCACGAGCCACTAAAAGATATTATACAACGTGGATTTGATATTAAATTTTTTGGAGAGTGGGCCGACACATGTTGGATAGCTGAAAATATGTCGTTTATAAAAAATTATGTTGCTAAAAATATATATGGTAAAGAATTACCAGTTTCAAGTGACCAAGTTTTCGGTGATAAGGATAAGACAAAAATTCCCTTTAATGAAACAATGATAAAAGAAAATAAGTTTTCTGATTAGGAAGATAAAATGAAAAGATGTAAAATTTGTAGTGCAAAATTAGTAAGCTTTATTGATTACAAAAAACAGCCAAGTAAAGCACAACATTTGCCGAACATGAAAATGTTACAAAGTGATTTTGATATTCCATTACATATTTTTGAATGTACTGGATGCGGAACTGTACAGCTTGTAACAGATCCAGTATCGTATTATTCTCAAGCGATTAGGTCGCCAGATTGGAATATAAACCCCTTTAGAAAAAAACAACGTAGTAAATTTATTAAAGAATTTGAACTTGAAAATAAAATAATTAAACAAATTAATAGAGAACCAAAAGAAGACAGTTATGATGCTTTTACAATGTTTAATTATTTAGAACATTTCCCATCTCCAAAAGATACATTGAAACAAATTTGCAACAACCTAAATGATAATGGGGTAGGCATTGTTGAAGTACCTAATTTTGATGAAATCATTCGTGACCGTATTTTTGGCGAATTCATTATTGACCATTTATTTTATTTTACAGAAAAAACTTTAAGATTTGTTTGCGAAGCAAGTGGGTTTGATGTTATTAAAATAGAAGAAATTTGGAATGGAGCAAGTTTATCCGCAACAGTAAAAAAGCGTCCGTTATTAAAGCCAATATTGTTTAGAGAAAACGAAATAGAACTAATTGGAGATATTGATAATTTTGCAAATCAATTTAAGTCGGTAACGTTTTGAGGTGCAGGGCATCAAACACTTATGATACTTTCAATGATGAAAACAATACATAAGGTATCATACATCGTTGATGATTTTAAGGTAAAACAATTTTTATATACACCCGTTACACATAAGGAAATTTTACCAAGCAATACACTTCTTACAAACCCAACTGATGCTATTATAATAATGGTTGGCTGACAATATAAGAATGTTCTTAAACGCCTTAGAAATCTTAATTTAACACAAATGCCAAAAATAGCCTTAATAAAAAAAGCAACATTAGAGATTTATGAAGATATATAAATAATATTAGGAGGTTATATGAGTAAGACAAATTTCACAAGACTTAAAATTAATGACAAAGAAGATATTGGCAAGGTAGTTAAACACGAACTTGACAATGGATTTGACAGACGTACTGGCGAGCAAATGAAATTGCGTGAATATTACATTACGTATGAGGCCACAAGAACCGTAGAGGACAGTATGGTAGTCGAGGCATACAATGAATGTGATGCGATACATATGGCACGTGAAGAGGTAACGATGTTTGACGATGTTGAAGGCTTTACAATTGTAGAAATTACAGTGGAGGATTACGATGATTAATATGAAAAAATTAACAAATGAAATTGAACAAATTTTGAAACATGCTGGTAAATTAAAAATGAATTTTGATTCAAAGTCCGCAATTGATTTTTACACACAAACAATAATGCAAGCGGTTAAGAAGGCAGAACATGACGCAATATTAGAAACAAGTAAGAAAGCAGAAAGTGGATATTAGTAGGGTAATGAAAGAAAATGTTAAAATAATTGTTGGCAATATTGAAGACCAAGATACTCAAGTAATAGTTAATCCAACAAATGCAGAATTAATTTGAGAAGATGAAACCTGTAATGGTGTCATTATGAATAAAGTTGGAATGCAATATTATCATGAATGTGAAAAATTTATTGACAGAAATGGCCCATTAGATATGAATGAAATATTCTGATGGAGGGGTGGAGATTCGGATGCCGAATTTATATTAAATATTTATCCACCATTTTGGCAGCCAGCTAATTC
>Ga0222679_1000015_pt1 | contig 77315 bp, 84 predicted proteins | sample AntAcemetagen939_FD_179843 | JGI IMG/M metagenome (GOLD analysis project Ga0222679, IMG submission 179843) | Saline water microbial communities from Ace Lake, Antarctica - #939 | ecosystem: Environmental > Aquatic > Non-marine Saline and Alkaline > Saline | place: Antarctica: Ace Lake...
ACCGACTCCTTTATGAGTAATATTTAATTTTACTTCTTGTGTAGCAATTTTATTTAATGCTTCTTCAACAGCTTCTAAAGTACCTCCAACATCAGCTTTAAGAATAATCTTTAATTGCTTTAGGTTTTCTTCTTGAACCTTTTTATATAAATCTTCTAATTTAAGATGAGTTGCTGGTATAATTTTTTTCCTGGTTTCTTCATCCTTTCTTTTATTAATAATTTCTCGAGCACTCTTCTCATCAGCAACAACTAATAATTGCTCACCAGGATTAGGAACACCATTTAACCCTAAAATTTCGGCAGGATGAGCTGGCAAAATTTCTTTTAAAATATTATTTTTGTCATCGTGGATTGCCTTTATTTTCCCAGAACAAAGACCGCAAACACACCAATCTCCAACTTTAAGTATACCTTCTTTAACTAAAATTGTGGATAAAGAGCCTCTACCTTTAGATAATCTTGCCTCTATTACTATTCCAATAGCTGAACGTTGATAATCTGCTTTTAATTCCATAATATCAGATTGAAGAATGATTAAGTCTAGCAAACCATCTATTCCCTCTCCAGTCTTGGCTGATACATTTACAGTAATAGTTTTACCACCCCAATCTTCAGGAGCCAAATCCACCTTAGCAAGCTGTTGTTTCACCATATCAACATTAGCATTAGGTCTATCAATTTTATTAATAGCAACAATAATCGAAGACCCTGAAGCTTTAGCATGGTCAATAGCCTCTACTGTTTGGGGCTTAATTCCATCATCAGCTGCTATTACAATAATTACGATATCGGTAACATCAGCACCACGTGCACGCATAGCTGTAAAAGTTTCATGACCAGGAGTATCTATGAAAGTAATTTTTCCTTTATCTAAAGATACCTGATAAGCACCAATATGTTGAGTAATCCCTCCAGATTCCTTATCGATAACCTTACTCTTTCGAATATAATCAAGAATGCTAGTTTTTCCGTGGTCAATATGGCCCATAAGAGTAACTACTGGTGCCCGTTTTTTTAAATTCTTAGATTCAACTTTTAAAATTTCCTCTTCTTTAGAAAGTTTCTCTTTTAAATTAATCTTATATTCATAAGCAATCTCTCTGGCACATTTTTCATCAATACTTTGGTTAATATTAAGAAACTTACTCTTCTTTATTAAATCAGATAAAAGCTGTGAAGGTTTTTTGCCTAATTTTACAGCCATATCTTTAATAGTAATCGGAAAAATAACCTCAACAACATTCCCTTCAATCTCTTTGCGATCTAGCTCTCCAACTTCTTGCTTAATGATGTCAGCAGTATCTTTATCCACGCTAGACATATGATTCTTTACGTGAAAATTAAGCAGTTTTAATTTTTTAATTAATTCTTTACTATCTATGTTTAATTCTTTAGCGAGCTCATGAATTCTCATCTTTGGTTGTCTCCTTTTTCTCCTCTTTTGCCTTATCCCCTATGGCTATGGCTTTCTTTACTTCTTCTATTATACTGGCAGCTTTTTTAGCACCAATACCCTTAAGCGAAGAAAGCGCGGTTAATTCAGCTCTAGCTAAGGAATTTAAATTATTATACCCAGCATCTACTAAAACAGCAGCTACTTTTTTACCAACAGCTTTTAAAGTAAGTAACTTCTTAATGCTCTCTTCAATACTTTCGCGAGAACGAACATCTATTTCCCAACCCACTAATTTTGAAGCAAGACGAACATTTTGACCCTTACGTCCAATAGATAAAGAAAGTTGATCAGCAGCAACTAAAACTTTCGCTCTTCTAGTCTCACGATCTAATTCAATCATTGAAATAACTGCTGGAGAAAGGGCCATTTTAATAAATTCCTTTATATCTTCGCCCCATCTTATAATGTCAATCTTTTCTCCTCTTAGCTCTTCAATTATACTCTTTACTCGTGAGCCTCTTATCCCAACACAAGCTCCAACACAATCAACTTTATCATCTTTAGAAACAACAGCGATTTTTGTTCTTTCTCCTGGATCACGAGCAATTCCTTTTATTTCAACAATTCCATCACCAATCTCTGGAACTTCTAAATTAAACAATTTACGAACTAAGTCTTCATGCCTACGCGAAAGAATTATTTGCACACCTTTCTCTTTCTTGACCTCGTAAACAAAAGCCTTAACCCTTTCACCAATACGGAAGTGATCAAGGGGGCTTAAGAAAGAATTAGGAATTATACCCTCAGCCTTACCCATAAGATCCAAGATAACAGCTTTTCTCTCTAGGCGATAGACAACCCCTCCAACAATACTACCTTCTTTGTCTTTGTACTCATTATAAATATTATCCTTTTCAGCTTCCCTTATTTTCTGAATTATTACTTGTCGAGCTGTTTGTGCAGCGATTCGACCAAACTCATTAGAAACTATCTCTTTATCACCAACATAGACATGGATATCTCCTCTTACGGGATCAATATCAACCCTAGCTTCAATGTCTTGAGAATCTCCCTTAGAGATCTTTTTTGCCGCTATAGCTAATGCTTGTTTTACAGCTTCAATAAGAATACTCTTATCTATGCCTCTTTCTCTTTCTAATTGTGCAAGTACACTTAAAAATTCTTTTCTCACTTTGGTAAACCTCCCTGTCTGATAACAGACTTTAATAATGACGATTTTAATGGGCTTTATTTAATTTCTATTTTTTCTTTGCCCACCTTAATTTTATTAAAATTAATTTTTAAAATTTTACCTTCAAAACTCAAGGATATTTTATCATCATCAACTTCCAAAACTTGACCTTCTAAATATTCTTTATCTTCAACTGATTCATTTAACCAAAGAAAAATATTTCTCCCTTTCACTTTTAAAAAATCTTTACAATTATAAAGTTTTTTATCTAATCCCGGAGAATTAACTTCTATTGCATAATTAGAATATAAACCACCACTCTCTTCAAAGTAATTTAAAATTCTTCTGTTAACCGAAGCACAACTATCTAAGGTTATGCCACCTTCAGGAAAATCCACTATGCAACGCAAAATATTCTTTCCAGCTGAACTTTGGACTTTAAACTCTATTAGCTCCACCTCTAATTCTTTAACAATATCTCCAACTTTAAGCTCAAGTTGTTTGTTTCTATCAGCTATACTCATCTTTTAAAAATTTTATTAAACTTTCTTTATCAAAAGATTTACTTACCTTTGTTTTTCTTATCTCTAAATCTATAGTTTCATCTTTAAGATATTTCTTACCCATAATTAAAATATAAGGATTACCAAGCAAATAAGCATCATTAAACTTCACCCCAGCAGCTTCGAAGCGATCATCAATCAATACTGATAATCCTTGTTTCTCTAGAGCCTGTTCTAGTTCTAAAGCCTTAGGCAATATTGACTGATCTAAGACTACCAAACTTATATCAAAAGGACTTACTCCTTTAGGCCAAACTAAACCTTCTTGATCGGAGTTAACTTCAGCTATAGCTGATAAAACTCTACTAACTCCAATACCATAGCAACCCATTATAAAGGGAAGTCTATTGCCATTTTCATCAAGAAAGAAGGCTTCCTGAGCTTGAGAATATTTAGTTCCTAATTTAAATGTATGACCAATCTCAACCATCTTTACCTGATCAAGCTTCTTATTACAAACTGGACACTTTTCTTTCTCTTTAAAATACTTTGCACAATCAGAGCATTTATAAAGTAAATCTTCACCAATATCTCCAGGAACCATGAACTCATGAGACAAATTTCCGCCCATAGCTCCAGAATCAGCTTCAATGTTTACAAAATCTAAACCACATTCAGCAAATATATCTTTATAAGCCTGAAACATCCTTTCATAATTTTCATCTAAACCTTGATTGTCCTTATCAAAACTATAAGCATCTTTCATAATAAACTCACAACTACGCATCAACCCAAAACGTGGACGAGGTTCATCACGAAATTTTGTTTGAATTTGATAAAGTATCATTGGAAGTTGTTTATATGAAGATACTGATCTCTTGACTATCTCAGTAATTTCTTCCTCATGAGTAGGACCTAAGCACATATCCCTATCCCTACGATCTTTGAATCTAAACATTACTTCTGCTAAATCCTTATCCCGACCAGTTTTTTTCCACATCTCCATAGGTTGAAGAGCACTCATAAATAATTCTTGAGCTCCTTTTGAATTCATATGTTTTCTAATAATATTAGAAATATTATTCAAAACCCTACAACCTAAAGGAAGATAAGAATATATCCCTGAAGAAACCATAAAAAGAAACCCGCCTCTAAGAAGCAACTTATGGCTCTTGCATTCAGCAACTTTAGGATCTTCTCTCTGAGTAACAATAAAACTTTTTGAAAACAACATTCTTTGTCTCCCTATCTATTACTTAAAAATATTCTCATTAATTTGGATACCTTCTTTCTTAAAAATTGGCATAAATTCCGGTAATTTATCAAATTTGAACTTTCCTTTTACACTAGCATCAGTTGACACTTCTTCTATATCATAATAAAAAATATTTCTTAATTCTATTTGGTTGTCTTTCATCTTTCCAACTTCAGTGATATGGGTTATTTTTCGAGAACCATCACTAAGCTGTGCATGCTGAACAATCAAATCTAAACCAGATGAAATCTGGTTTCTTATAGCCCAAGCTGGAAAATTAATTCCAGCATATAAAGCCATTGTTTCTAAACGACTAATAGCATCAGTTGGGGTAGAAGCATGAACAACCGCTAAAGATCCTCTATGCCCACTATTTAAAGCTTGAAGATAATCTAGAGCTTCTTCACCTCTTACTTCACCAAGAATAATCCGAGTTGGACACATTCTTAAAGTATTGCGAAATAATTCTCTAGGAGAAACTTCTCCTTTGCCCTCTATATTTGACGATCGAGTAAGCAAACTTACAACATGATCCTGACGTAAATTTAATTCTAGAGCATCTTCAATAGTAATAATCCTCTCATCAGCCTTAATGTAAGAAGAAAGCACTTCTAAGGTAGTAGTTTTACCAGAACCAGTTGCTCCTGAGAAAAGAATATTTACCTTAGCCTTTACACAAGCTTTTAGAAATTCAGCCATTCGATTATCAATTGTTCCCATTTTAATTAAATCATCAGTACTCTGAATAAAGTCCAAAAATTTCCTGATAGTTACTGTTGCCCCTTTAATCGCAAGTGGTGGCAAAATAACATTTACTCTTGAACCATCTTTAAGAGAAAAATCTACATAGGGAGAACTCTCGTCCACTCTTCTGCCAGCTGGAGCAATCATTTTCTCAATGATATATCGCAAATGGGTCTCATCATCAAACTTAATATTGCAAGAACCCTTTTTGCCACCTTTCTCTATATATATCTTGTCAGGACCATTGATCATAATTTCAGTTACACTCTTATCATCCATAAGCCTTTGCAAAGGACCTAAACCTAGAAAATCATCACATAAAGAAGAAATCATCTTGTCTTTAGCTGCTAAGTCTATACCTTCTTTATCCTCAGGGTCAATATTTTCAAATATTTGATTAGCCCTCTCTATAAAAAACTCTCGAGTAGTTTTTCCTTCCTGCCCAGCAAGTATACTGATTTCTCTACGTATCATTTTTTTAAGATTTGCTATTTCCACCTTTTCCTCACTTCTTTTATTAGATCAGCCACTATTTTTTTTTCACTACTTTGCCCTATAATCTTATCTTTTTGAAAAATTACAGCCTTCTTATCTCCAAAAGCAGCGCCAATATCCGCTTGGTAAGCTTCTCCAGGACCATTGACTACGCAACCCATAATTGCAATTTGGACTGACTGCTTAATCTTCTCTTTCTTTAAAGCTTTCTCAAACTTCTCTACAATACTTACTAAATCAACTCCACAACGTGAACAAGTAGGACAAGAAACTATCTCAGGACCAAACTTTCTTAAATTAAGCGCCTGCAAAATGTATTTAGCCACCCTTATCTCCCAAAAAGAAGGAGCTGTTAAGGAAACCCTAATAACATCTCCTATGCCTTGATAAAGAAGATTGCCTAACCCTAATGATGATTTAGTTATTCCCCCTATAAAAGGACCAGTAGCTGTAATTCCTAAATGTAGGGGGTAATCGTGCTTCTTGGAGAATAGCTCATTAGCTGCGCTAGTAGATAAAACATCAGAACCTTTTAGAGAAACCATTATATCAAAAAAGTTTTCTACTTCCAAGAGCTTAAGATAAGCTTCAGCTTCCTTAACCATTTGTTGACCAAAGGCCTTAGGTGATGAAAACTTACGCTTAAATCCCCCAGAATTAATTCCAACTCTAATCGATATACCAGCTTTCTTAGCAGCTTTAGCAATTTCTTTAACATCTTTGGACTTTCTCATATTCATAGGGTTTAAGCGAATACTTTCAAAACCCTGATCAATTGACATAAGAGCTAGCTTGGGATGAAAATGAATATCAGCCACTAAAGGTACCTTAATATGTTTTTTGAGAAGCTTAGCTACTGAAGCATCTTTTTCATCGCGAACTGCTACCCTTATAGCTTCTACGCCTTCTTTTTCTAAAGTCTTGGCTTCTTTGATAAGACCTTTAACATCCTTAGTTGGCGTCTTGAGCATCCCTTTTATTCGTACTGGATTCTTTCCTCCAATACCTAAATTACCTATTTTTACTTTTCTGCTCATAATAAAAAATTCTCTAATTTTTAAAAACCAATAACAAAATTCTTACTCACTAGTAGGTTTATCAACTTCATCAACAAGATTACTCTCTTCTACCTGTATAGCGTTTTTCTTATTCCAAATTTTAGGTCCAAAACGAACAATATCATTATAAAAGACGAAAACAATCAAAAGAATAAGAAGGCTTAGACCTACACGAGTTAAGTTATCTTCAACCTTCTCACTAATTGGTTTGCCTCTTACTTTTTCCATAAAAAAGAATAAAAGATGTCCACCATCTAATACTGGTATTGGAAATAAATTTATAATCGCTAAACTTACACTTAAAGCTGCCACAAGATGTAATGTAGCAACAATTCCAATTTTCATTACCTGAGAAGTAATAAAATAAATTCCTACTGGCCCAGCCATAGCCTCTTTAAAAGGAATTATCCCCAAGATCATAAAAGTAAAACCCTTAATCACTAAAAGAGTAAGTTTGAATAAAGACTCGAATCCTTTAATTATTGCTTGAGGAAATTTGTATTTAACAGTTTTTATTGCAGAAGAAGTACCTATCCCTATTATTGAGACATTTTTTCTCTTGCCAAAATCATCAGTTATCTCTTTTTGCTGCAAAGGGATAGTCAATGATATAATCTCTCCCTTTCGCTGGATACGAAGGTCAACCTTATCTTTAGCTTGATAGATTTCATCAGCCATATCCATCCAATGTTCAACTTGATTACCATTTACAGCCAAAATCCTATCACCCTCTTGCACTCCAGCAGCCTTAGCTGGATAATCATCTAAAACGCTACCAACTACAGAATCAGGATAAGGAAAACCAACCAAAGCGATAATACAAAATATAACTAAAGCTAATAAGTAATTAAACAAAGGTCCAGCAAAAACAATCTTTGACTTTATTCCTGTAGACTTTGACAAAAACTCATCACTAGATCCTTTTTGTTCCTGGCGAGTATCACCGGCCATTTTTACATACCCACCAAGAGGAAAAGCACAAATTACAAATTCTGTTTCTTTGCCCTGACGTTTAAATAAAACTGGACCAAAACCTAAAGCAAATCTTTCCACTCTTACTCCTGAACGCTTGGCAGCAATATAATGGCCAAACTCATGGACTACAATTAAAATGCTAAAAATACTTCCGACTGTAATCATTCCAATGATATTCATAATTTATTTAAATACTCCTTTGTTTTATTTCTTGCCCAATCATCCCAGAAAAAAACATCTTCTATCTTTTTTATCTTACTAGATTCATACTTTCTAAAAAAATAAGTCATCACCTTATGTATATCAATAAACTTTATTTTTCTTTTTAAAAAATAATCTATAGCTATCTCATCAACAGCATTCAAAACAACTAAAGCATTATCTCCTCTTTCTCCAGCCTGTAAGATTATCTTCAATAAAGGATAATCTTTATAGTCGAGAGGCTTAAAATTACAAGAAAAACTACTCTTAAAATTCACCTCTTTCTGAGAATTAAAACGCTTTGGATAATAAAGAGCATAAGAAATTGGCATCTTCATATCCGGAGGATAAAGACAAGCGAATAAAGTATTGTCTCTACACTCTACGAAAGCATGAATTGCTGACTCCTTGTGGAGAACAATGCCAATTTGAGAATAATCTAATCCAAAAAAACAATGAGTCTCTATAACTTCAAACCCTTTATTAACTAAGGTCGCGCTATCTACAGTTACTCGTTTACCCATCTTCCAAGTAGGATGATCTAGAACTTTGTCCACGCTAACTTGAGCTAATCTGCTTTTGCTGTAACCAGCTAAAGCTCCTCCAGAAGCAGTAAGGTAAACCTTACGAAAATCATCTTGCCCTCTTCTCTTAAACCGGCTTCGAGATAAATCAGAGCTTGGAGAAGGTTTTATAAGTTGAAAAAGAGCATTTATTTCACTATCTACTGGTAATATTTGAGTATTAAAACTCTTGGCTTTATTAAATACTATTGATCCAGCAGTAACTATAGATTCTTTATTAGCTAAGGCTATACGTTTGCTATTAGCAATAGCTATTAAAAGTGGTTTTAAGGCTGATATCCCAGTAATAGCCATTACCGCAATATCTGCTTTAATAGAAGAAAACTCTTCTAAACCTTTTTGGCCAAAAAAGAACTTAATACTCTTATCTAACTTCTTTTTAAAACTTTTAGCCTTATCTTCATCTCTTAGGCAAACAAATAATGGCTTAAATTCCTTAATTTGGCGATAAAGAGTATCACTATCTTTATTAGCACAAAGACCAATAACCTTAAATTTGTTCTTGCTTGCTCTAATCACACTTAAGACATTTTTGCCAATAGAACCAGTTGAACCAAAAATAAGTACTTTATTTTTCATGCTTAATAAGTTACCTCATCATTGTGAGGTAGAGATAAAACGTAGGCGCTGTAAAAATTAAACTATCAATAACATCAAGGATCCCCCCCATACCTGGGAGAAGTTTTCCAGAGTCTTTAACCTGACAATCTCTCTTAATAAGCGACTCGAAAAGATCACCTAATTGTGCAATAATAGCTAAAATTATAATAATAAAGAATTTTCCCCAAAAATTAATGCTTCCGATAAATAAAGAAAAAATAACTCCAACTGCTAAACTAGTAAAAAAACCACCAATAGCGCCTTCTAAAGACTTCTTAGGACTTATTCTCTTAATTAAACGAGTTTTACCAAATTTCTTACCCCAAAGATAAGCCCCAGTATCTGAAGATTTAGTTACTAAAATTAAAAATCCTGCAAGCATAGCTCCTTCAGGAAGCTGTCTTATCCGAATAAGAAAGGAAAAACACCAAGATATATATATTACTCCAAAAACCGTAGCTGAAATAGATAGTACTGACTGATGAGCATCTTTTTTAGTTAATTCTGAAAGAAAAAGAACAAAAACACCAATAACTACAAATAAAAACTGCCAACCTTCTTGAATAGAAAAACTAAAATATATAGTTATTGGAATAAGCACTCCAATCAAAAGTCCTAAAGGTTTGAATAGCTTTACTCCTTTTTTCTCAACCATATAAAAAAATTCATAAAGTGCAGCTAAAATTAGCAGACAAGAAACCAATCCACAAAGCGGATAATAAATAACACAATAAACCGCTAAAACACTTAGAATGCTGAATGGAACCAAACGCTTTTTCATAAATCCTCTTATTTATTCTAAAACTACAAACTTTTTAAAACCCTAATTTTTATCTATTGCACCAAACCTTCTGTTTCTTTGAGAATAAGCTTTTATAGCCTTATGCAAATTTTCTTTGTCAAACTCTGGCCATAAAACTGAAGTAAAATAAAATTCACTATAAGCTAAATCCCAAATTAAAAAGTTACTAATTCTTTTTTCTCCAGAAGTTCTAATAAGCAAATCCGGTGGCCGGACATCACTTAAAGAAATATACTTGTTGAATAACTCTTCATCTATATCGTTATAGGTTATGCTTTTAGCTATACATTTCTTAGCTATTTTTTTTGTTGCATTAACAATATCCCATTTTCCACCGTAATCTAAAGCAACATTAAAAATAAAGCTTTTATTGTTTTTAGTTAGTTCTTCAGTTTTTTTTATTTCTTCAATAACTTCCTTTTTAAATCTATCTCTTCTCCCAATTGCCTTAAACTTTATGTCATTTTTTACAAATTCTTTTTGATTACTTTGTAAAAATTTAACTAAATAAGAAAAAATAAATTCTATTTCTTTTTTTGGTCTATTCCAATTTTCAGTAGAAAAAGCAAAAATAGTTAATACCCCTACTCCAATATTCTTTGCTTCCTTAAGTATCTCTTTAACTCTTTTTGCACCCTGACGATGTCCAACCATACGAGGTAACATCCTCTTCTTAGCCCATCTTCCATTCCCATCCATAATTACTGCTATATGATAAGGTATTTCCATTTTCATCTAAAATAAAAGAGGGCTACTGCCCCCTTTTATAAGAATATATTAACTAGTTTACGGGTTATTCTACTGTGACTTTTTGCTTCATTAACTCTTCTTTTAAGTTCTCTTCTAGCTTTTCTTTTAGCTTCTCTATTTTCATATTCTCTTCTTTAAGGTCTTCTATCGTAAGATTCAATTTTCCAATATCGCCAGTTAAGCTACTATTTTTAGCTTTTAAATCTTCAGCATTTTTCTCAAGACTTATATTTTTAGCTAATTCTTGTTTATAAACTCCAGATAAAGCATTAATATTAACCAAAAGAGATACGCCAGCAATAACCAAAATCACAATTAAACCAATTAAAAGGCTTATTATCAACGGGTTGTCTTTCATTTCAACTCCTCCTCATTTGTTTCTAAAGGTTCCTCAATTATTTCTTCAATCCCCTTTTTCATCACTTTAGGTAAAATGACAATTTCTACTCGCCTATTAAGCTGCTTTCCTTCAACTAGATCATTGGAAGCAATCGGCTGATATTCTCCATAACCAATTGCCGATAATCTTTTAGGAGAAATATTCTTCTTCTCTAAATAATGCAACACACTTAAAGCCCGTTGAGAAGAAAGCTCCCAATTTGATTTCCAACGAGAATGTTTTATCGGCTCATTATCAGTATGTCCTTCAATCCCGATTTTGTTACCAGGAACCTCTTCTTTTAAGATTCTGATTACTTTATCTAAAATCGAAAGGCTTTGACCTCTTAACTTTTCCTTTCCAGAATCAAAAAGAACTTCTGCGACAAAAGTAATGACTAAACCTTTCTCAGCCATAGTCAAGCTTACCTTTTTATCCTCTATCTCTTCAACGAGACGACTCTCTAAGAGTTCTCCTGCATTTTTTAATTTGTCTAATTCACTTTTTAAAACTTCTATTTTCTCAAGATCTGAACGTCTACCTTTTTGGAAAACCACCATGCATCCATTCAAAACTAAAAGAGAAATAACTAATAAAATAAGACTTGTTTTGCGCATTATTGCCTCCTTTAAATTAACGAATTTAGGTTATCACAATCAACTTTACAAGTCAAGAAATTTGATTATTCCTTAAGTCTAGCTCCACAACTACAACAACCCGATAATTATCTCCTATATCCTACAGTAAATAATACCGCATCAAAAAACCAAGTCAAGTCTTAAAAATTGAATAGGCTAAAATTAAAAACGCTTTCAAAATACCGCTCTCAAAACATTGTAATCACCCTGTTTATATTGTATAACTTAGATGTCGAAAGTTTCACCAGCCACGGAAGCGGTTTAGATAAACAAAAATCCTTCTTTCTAGAAAAAATAGGGGTAAAAAAGCTCCTATTTTTTTTTATATTCTACAAATTATTGAAATTAAAGAACTTATGACTTTTGACCCTTTGGTTTAATCCTTCAAAACGCATAAATTACCTCTTGCTTTTGCAAATTTTATTGGTCTTAGAAACACTTTAATAATCTTAATCAAAAGCCTTGGCTATGCCATAAGCTGCAGCAGCTGATACAGCTGTACCAATTAACGCACAACCTTGGACACATAATACCATTAACAATGCAACGCCTATTACTAACTTCTTCATATCATTCCTCCTTCTATTTTATAAAATCCATATATATAGCAAAAATTAAGGCTAAAGCTGATAATGCAAATATAAAAAAATAATTTAATCTTTCTTTTCTCGAAACTAAACTACACAATAACTCTCCTACATTGACATAATCATCTTTAGCCAATTGCTGATTGTTATTGATTTTTACAATAAGATTTTTTTCAACAATAAGCTGAGCCCTTGATTGGCTTACTTTAAATTTATATATAAAAAAGATAAAAAAACCAATAACTCCGATATACCAAGCAATCTTTCCATAGAAAGGATTAACATTCATTAGTATGGTTACTACTCGTACTGCTATAGTTGCGATCATTCCAATAATAACAAAAACCCATGAACTACTTGTGTCTTTACAATTCTTATACTGACCACATTTTATACAGTTTTTATTTTTCATCTTATATCCAAATTTATTATTCACTTAAGTTAACAATTCTTTAACTCTATCTAAAAACTCATCATCATCAGCTATTAGAATTTTTTAACTGATAATATTTATTTCCTATTTTTATTTATTATATCATTATTTTAGTTAGAGACAAAACGAATTGATTGAAAATAATTAATCTTCTTTTCTTATTTTCTAATTACAGATATAGGCAGGATACCTTACCAATGAAAACTTTACTTTATCTCTTTCTAAAAATTTTTTTAGCCATTATATGAATATAAGCAAAAATTATTCCACAGATATAAGCTATAAACCCACAAATTAATAATATACCTATACCTAATAAAGGATAAGCATAATACTGATTAAGCATTTTTTTCAAAGAAAGAACAAAATCACTTGCCGGAAAAACAAAAACAACACCCAAGCCAAAACAGTAAATTACTAAAAGGTAGCCAACAGTTTTGAGTACAGCAAACAATCCTTTAAGATGGTTACCTTCTTCTTTGCCCTCTTTTGTTTTATCAATAATATCTCCAAGTGAGGCTAAAACATACATAGCATAAATAGCGATAACAATACTTTCAAAATTTAAGTGCCCGATTAATGAATTACTAAATGTACTCCACCAATCATTAAAACCATTTCGCAAAGCAACTACCATATCAATAATATTATCTTTCATGTTTTTCCTTTATTACTTCCTTTATGCTAATTAATATTAAATTTCACTTAATATTATTGTACCATTTTAACGACTTTGAAGCAAAATTTAATAAAAAAGCCCAGACTACGCATTTGTAATCTGGGCTTATTATTTTCTGGTTGCGGGGACAAGATTTGAACTTGTGACCTCAAGGTTATGAGCCTTGTAAGCTATAGTAAATAGTTAGTTGGTTTGTTGAGTTTTTTAAGATTTAACTGTGATAGGTGTCTAAATAATACACTAAGTTGATGCTGAGCGTTTTTATATCTTTCGATGGGTTTTAGCAATCTTCTTTATTGTGTCGCCTGTGATACCAGCATCTTTGGCATACGTTGGCCATTTTGACACAACATCTTGAACTTGAGAAAGAATTGCTTCAGCTCTTCCCCTCTTCATTAACGCAGTCTTAGCAAATTCAATGAAATCATTTCTATCAAATTCATCTCGCTTTCCATTCATAGACATTTGATGCATATTAGTCCAAATGCCCGAAGGATTGTAACTATAAATAACATCAAATGCTGGCGAAAGTTTCCATTCACCTAACTTATTCATTAAAAATGCGATGTTCTTAACATGATCATCCTGGTTCCTTGCAATAATATTAAATACAATTCGCCTAAATTGCTCCTCTATGGCATCCATAGCTAATTTTAATTTTCGCATAACTTGAATAGCTTGCTCATACGAATATGCTCCAACCTGGTTAAAATCATAATGGGCTAATGCACCTAAAGACTGCATATGTATTTTGCCGCCATTCTCTGTTCGATCAAACCGCTTTGTAATAAAATGTCTTCTATTGTTTTCATCTAGCAATCTGCATTCACTCATTTCTATTCCTGCATCTATTGCCATTTTATGATATGCATACTCAATAAGTCCAAATCCTTTTGAATCTTCTAAATCTTTATCGGTATTTCCAGACACGCCATCAAATTTTAATATCCAATACGAAAATCCTAATCCAGCTTTGATCTGCCCCGATCGAACTTGTTGAGTTTCAGGGTTCCATGCAATAATCGCTTTTGCTCTCGCGCCACCTGCAGAAGTTCCTACTCTTAAGAGATCTTGCAAGGTTTTATTTCTTTTCGGAATTGAAAATGAACTCTTAAAGGAGTTTCTCTTTAAAAGAATTTCACTGGCTAGTTCAACTAAAGAATCAATATTAATATTTCTTGAAGGTTTAGAGACAGGTCCTTGCGAAGGTATAAATTCAAGCGCTCCAATACCTCGTTTTCCAATATAGCAAAGACGTTCTACCGAATTAAAACTTTCTGGCATCCTTCCCTCTTTTGTTAGCCAAGCATTGATTAATGCATTACCAAATTTATCAGGCAAAGAATCTGCCAACAATCCGGGAAGCCCACGAAATGCATCTGTTTTCAACACAGGAAAAGAATAAATTTGAGAAGAAAGTGGCATAGTTATTGGAGAAACCTCGATACCACTTTTTACAAATGAAGATTCATATTCAAAATTCGCAATATTCTTTTCACTATCCCAAGCAACAGCCCCAATTTTTCTACCCCAAAGTCTGACCTCTGCAATGCTCATTCCGCGTCTCCCCAGGACCAATCAACCCCCTTATCATCTTCCTGCGATGATGAAGCACGCTGCCTTATTTTTCCTTTCATTTCAAGTTGCTGAAGTGGACTCACTGCAAGCTCAGGTATAAATGACTCCATATTCTTAATTAAATCTAGCGCGCGCAAAATACGTATCAGTTTTGATAATTGAACAGATGCGCCGCGCTCAATGCGCTGAATGGTTGGTTTTGAAACACCAGCTTCAATAGCTAATGCACTTTGTGTCATATTTTTGTTCAGGCGATGCCTTGAAATTCGTAATCCAAGTTCGCTTAAAATTGCTCCATCTGACATTTCATTACTAATCATATTAAACCTCACTTTTAAAGTTTTAAATTACCTTCACGTATAGAATGTATCATATTTGATGTCTTATGTCAATATTAATAGTAATTGTTATTAATGCATCATAATTGATTTATTAAAGCCATTAATAGCTATAGCACATCATTTATGATGTTTTAAACAAATTTCCAGCATTAATCTCAAGATTTTTATATAGCCTTAAGTATATACTCCGAAAGACCTTGGAATATCTTTGCTTTCCGAATCAACTAAACTTAGTCAATTAGAATTGGCAAAATCTGGTGTCCAAAAAAGACACCAATCAAAAAATATGTAAATAAAGGGCTTGAAAAAATTTTTGTTATCCGAGTGTTACCCCTGAAGCATAAACACCAAATAATAAAAAAGTGGAGACTGAAATTAATCAATCTCCACTTATATAAAGATGGTTGCGGGGACAAGATTTGAACTTGTGACCTCAAGGTTATGAGCCTTGCGAGCTACCGGACTGCTCTACCCCGCGAAATTACTATACATGTTAACAACTTATTCTTCTATGTCAATAACTATTTCGCCATCTCTGGCTATTCCAAGCTCTTCCCGAGCAATTTTTTCATAAAGATAAGGATCTTCGCCAACCATCTTAAGCTTATCTTCATAATCTTTTATTTCCTCAATTATTCCAGCATTCTCTAAAACAATTCTTTTGTTTTCATCTCTTATTTTCTTTAATCTGGCATAATTAGGAAAGTAGATCATCATAACCAAAATAAATAAGAAAAGAATGCCTGCAGCTATTCCTATCCATTTATTCTTACTTATATTGAAAAGTTTTTCCACCATAGCAAGCTTTTTTACCTAACTCCTCTTCTATCCTTAATAACTCATTATATTTAGCAATTCTATCTGTCCTTGAAAGCGAACCAGTCTTAATTTGACCACAAGATTTTCCAACTGCTAAGTGTGCAATTGTTGTATCTTCAGTTTCACCAGAGCGATGAGAAATTACTGAAGTGTATCCTGCTTTACTAGCCATATTAATTGCAGCTAAGGTTTCAGATAAAGTTCCGATTTGATTTACCTTAATAAGTATAGAATTAGCTATTTTGTTATCTATTCCCTGTTTTAGTTTCTTAGTATTGGTAACAAATAAATCATCACCAACAATTTGGATTTTCTTACCTAACTTCTTAGTAAGGTTAGCCCAACCTTCCCAATCGTTTTCATCTAGGCCATCTTCTATTGAAACTATTGGATATTTTTTAGCTATCTGACTATAAAAATCAATCATATATTTAGAATCTCTCTTCTTACCTTCAAAAACATAGCTTCCATTCTTATAAAATGAACTTGCTGCCGGATCAAGAGCAAGGGCTACTTCTTTCCCTGGCTTATAGCCAGCAGCTTTAATCGCCTCAACTATTAATTCAAGAGCTTCTTCATTACTCTTTAAGTTAGGAGCAAATCCACCTTCATCACCAACTGAAGTTGAAAGTTTTTTCTTCTTTAAAATTGCTTTTAAACTATGAAAAATTTCTACTGCAGCTTGAATAGCTCTACTAAATTTAGCAAAACCTAAAGGAGCAATCATAAACTCTTGAATATCCAAATTATTATCAGCGTGCATTCCTCCATTTAAAATATTCATTAATGGAAGAGGCAAGAGATTAGCTTTTGTTCCTCCTAAATACTTATAAAAAGGTACTCCTTTTGAATTAGCTGCTGCCTTTGCTAAAGCTAAAGATACACCAAGTATAGCATTAGCTCCTAATCTAGCTTTATTAGGCGTTCCATCAAGTGCAATAAGAAACTTATCAATTTTACGAAAATCTGCATCTTGGCCTTTAATCTTAGGTGCAATTTTCTTGTTAACATTATTCACTGCTTTTAAAACTCCTTTTCCTGAAAACCTATTTTCATCTTGGTCACGAAGTTCTAGAGCTTCAAATTCTCCAGTTGATGCACCGGAAGGAACTATTGCCCTACCAAAAGCACCATCAACTAAAGTTACATCTACCTCCACAGTAGGATTTCCTCGAGAATCAATTACTTCTCTTCCCTTTACTAATTTAATCTTAGACATAGAACCTCCTCAATGAGATCAGCATTTTTTCTTTGAAAAAATGCTAAATCGAATTGATCCTGAGCAACTACAAGAAGTCGCAGGATCTTATTGTTTATATTTAAACTTACTCTGCTTCCTGTTCTTGGGTTTCACTTGGTCGTCGATAACGACCTACTATCTTAGCTTCAGCAATGATATGTCCTTGCATAGCTTCAATTATATCCTTCTTAGATGCTCCTTCTTCTAAGGCTAGAGTAGTACCTAAAGCGTAGAGCTTGAAAGAATAGCGGTGAGACTTACCCGATGGGGGACAAGGCCCTTGATAACCCACTTTACCAAAATCATTTGTACCTTCGGTAATAAGTAATTCAGATAATTCCTCTTTAGAAATACCTTCTTTTAGACTGGTTACTTCTAAAGGGATATTAAAAGCTACCCAATGAACCCAAATCTTAAAAGAAGAATCAGAATCATCACAAATAAGAACAAAACTTTTAACATTCTTAGGAACATCACTCCAACTAAGAGAAGGAGAAAAGCCGTGAGCATCACAAGTATAGCGATCAGGAATATAGCCTTTATTCTCAAGAACATCACTTTCAAGATTAAGTGCAAAAGCCGTATGAGATATAAGAACAATCAATAAAAATAATATAACTTTGCGCATTCTAATCTCCTTAAACTAAATAAGCTTGTTTTTAAAAACCTGCTTTATTTTACTCTTATCCACAGTTAAAGCAAACCTAATAAATCCTTCTCCATATTTTCCAAATCCTACTCCAGGAGTAGCGATAATTCTCTTTTCACTAAGCAAATATTTACTAAAGTCTAACGAAGACTTAAAACCTTTAGGAATCCTGGCCCAAACATAAAAAGTAGAATCAGAATAAATATTATTAAAGCCAGACTTCCTTAAATTGTCAACAAAATAATCTCTTCTCTCTCTTATTCTTTCTCGTAATTTGCTCACATAACCAGCTTCTTTTTCTAAAGCTTGTATCCCAGCTTCTTGAATTGCTCCAAAAATTCCCGAATCAACATTAGCTTTTACTTTTAATAAAGATTTAATAAGATCTTTATTACCACTTGCCCAGCCAACTCTTAAACCAGTTACACAAAAAGTCTTAGACAAAGAATGAAATTCTACAGCTACCTCAAAAGCTCCTTTGACCTCTAGAATACTATGAGGTTTCTGATCAAAATACACTTCCGAGTAAGCATTATCATAGGCTAAAATAATTCCATATTTTGAACAAAAATTAACTAATTCTTTTAAAAAACTAAGCGGCGCTAAAGCTGTAGTGGGATTATTTGGATAATTTAGGTAAATTAATTTTGCTTTATTACGGACATTTATCGGAATTTTTGAAAGATCAGGTAAAAAATTATTTTCCTCCAAAAGCCCAGCTTCATAAACTTTTGCTTCAGCAAGAAAAGCTGCCCCTCTATAACCAGGGTAACCTGGAGAGGGAATAATAACATATTCACCTCTATTTACTACTCCCAAAGGAAAATGGACAAGCCCTTCTTTAGAACCAATTAAAGGTAAAATTTCTTTGTCTTGGTCTAAAGAAACTGTAAATCTTTTCTTAAACCATTTCTTAATAGCTTTACGAAATTCATCTTTACCCTGATCAAGAGCATATTTCTGATTCAGTTTTATCTTAGCAGCAACTACTAAAGTTTTTATCATTCCTAAGGGTGCCTCTATATCAGGGTCACCAATGCTAAGATCAATAAACTTAACTTTATTTTTTCTAAGTTCGCTCTTTTTTCGATCGATTTCAGCAAATAAATACGGTGGTAATCGTTTCAATCTATCTGATAATTCCCACATCTTTTTTAATCTCCTATTGTTAAACCTTAGCCAAACAAAACATCTTCCATTGAATAAAAACCAGCGCTCTTATTGGCAATCCATTCAGAAGATAAGAGAGCCCCCTGAACAAAAATATCTCTCGTTTTAGCGCTATGGCTTAACTCTATTTTATCTACACCACTTTCAAAAACTACTTTGTGATCTCCAATAATATCATCATATCTATCAGCTTTGATATCTTCTGTCTTTATATTAAACCCTTGTTGATTAATAATTTCAGCTATTTTTTTAGCAGTACCTGATGGAGAATCTTTTTTATGGATATGATGGGCTTCCTGAATACCCACCTTATAATCTTTTAAAGTACCAGCAGCTATCTTTAATAATTTAAAAAGAAGGTTTACCCCTACACTCATATTAGGAGATAAAATAATAGCTATACTCTTGGCAGCTTGTTTTATTTTTTCTTGTGCCTCTTTATCTAAACCAGTAGTACCAATAACCATACACTTCTTAAACTTCACTGCATAATCTAAATACTCTAAAGTAGCTAAAGGAGCACTAAAATCTATTAAACAATCACAGGCCTCAATGTTATTAAGATCAGCAGTAATTTTAACCTTATCAATAGTCTTACCTACTTCAGGATGGTCTTTGGCTTCTAAGCCAAAAACAATTTCTAAATTTTTGAAACCAGAAGCTAAAGCAATAATTCTCTTGCCCATTTTTCCGCATGCACCACTTATGCCAACTTTAATCATCAATCCTCCTAAATCAATTTATATTTTTCAAGCATTACTTTTAGTTTATCTAAATTTGTTGAGCTCATTTTACAAAGAGGTAATCTCAAATTAAGCTCAATCATCCCCATTAATTCTAAAGCAGTTTTTACTGGTATTGGATTAGTTTCAATAAAAAGTATTTTAATGATATCATAAAGATATAATTGTAACCTTTTAGCTTCTGCTAAATTGCCTTCTAAAAAACTAGCAACCAAGGCATGGGTTTCACGAGGCATAATATTAGCTACTACTGAAATTATTCCAGCTGCACCAATAGAGAGCACTGGCAGATTAATCTCATCACTTCCTGAAAACAACAAAAACTTATCATCAACTAAAGTCATAATATTAGTAATTTGATCTAAGGAACCACTAGCTTCTTTTATACCAACAATATTTTTACAATCCTTATAAAGCCTAGCTACAGTCTCAGGCAATATATTACTTCCAGTTCTAGAAGGCACATTATAAATAATAATCGGAATGTTTACTGAATCAGCTATTGTTTTAAAGTGTTGATAAAGCCCCTCTTGGGTAGGCCTATTATAATAAGGAGTAATAACTAAAGAATAATCAGCACCTACACTTTCAGCATAACTAGCTAAATCAAGAGCTTCTTTAGTCGAATTAGAACCACAACCAGCTAATACTGGCAATCTTTTATTTACATGCTTCGATGCTAATTCAATTATCTTTCTATGCTCAGGATGGGTTAAGGTCGCACTTTCGCCAGTAGTACCACAAACTAAGATACCATCTGTACCCTTCTCAATATGCCAATCAATTAGCTCTTTAAGCTTATCGTCATTTATCTGGCCTTGACTATCAAATGGCGTAATTAAAGCGACTATACTTCCCTTTAACATAATTCCCCCTTTTATATTTTCTTACTTTAATATTAAACTAAAAATTTTTATTATTTTATTCTTTCTTCTAAAAGAGCTAAAGGGTACCATCTTGCACCAGAACAAACCCATATACCTTTATCAATCTTATTACCCATATCATCTTCTCCTTTGCCAGATGAGAAAAAAATCATTCCTTCTACTGGATCCTTAGGAGCTTTATCCAAAGGTTTAAGAATTAATTCACTAACATTAAGTGTTTTGTATACTCCATGTGGTGAAGGATAATAGGTAGTCACAGTTAAATTTTCTCCATTCCCAGTTTTAGCTACACTAACAACAAAAGCAATAAAAACAAAGAAACCTAAAATTGCTGAAACTAGAATTTTTTTCTTTCTCATGCTCCTACCCCCTCTTTAATTATACCTTGATAAATTAAATAAGCTTTTCCTTCCAGCCAAACATTATCTATCTCTGCCTTATCATCTCCGCCGGAGACAGATCCGCCTTTGGCGGAAAAAGTAACTTTTAAAACATCTTTGCTTTTAGTTGTGACAAGCATTGAAATTAAGTTCTTCTGCTTAATTTCAGGATTAAGCTTAAGCCAAGAAATCATTGCTGAAGCTAATGATCCAGTGCCACAAGCTAAAGTCTCAGCTTCTACTCCTCTCTCATAAGTCCTTACCTTAATTGAGCTATCGCCCTTTATCTCTACAAAATTAACGTTAGTTCCCGCTGGCTTAAACTGCTTATGAAAACGTATTTCTCTACCGATTTTATCAACATCAATCTTATCTAAACCCTGAACAAAAATAACTACATGAGGTACACCAGTATTAATAAAATTTACCTTTATTTTACGCCCTAAAACCTTAAGTGGTAAATTAACCTTTAGCCCAACTGGAATAGATGTCTTTATCTTTACCAATGTAGTCTTATTCTTAATTTCAATTTTAACATCAATAATTCCAGCTTTAGTTTCAAATTTTACATTTTTCCTCTGAGATGCCAAATAAGCCCAAAGCCCTACGCAACGAGCTCCATTGCCACACATCTCAGCTTCTGAACCATCAGAATTAAAGATTCTCATCTTAAAATCAGCTTTTTTTGATGGTTGGATTATTAATACTCCATCAGCACCAATTCCTAATTTACGAGAGCAATACTTTTTTGCAAAATTCTTATAAAAAGCAATGCTAAATTTATTCTTACTCTTAATATTATCAAGAAGAATAAAATCATTGCCAGAAGCTTGTAATTTATAAAACTCTATTTTCATCATTTACCCAATCTGTGTAATCTTATCTTTCAATCTATATAATCTCTTTTAAATAATGATTTCACCTTCAATTAAATCTTGATAATTTTCTCTCTTCCTGATTAAGTAAGCTTTTTTGCTCTTGACTAATACTTCAGCTACCCTAGGACGAGAATTATAATTAGAGCTCATACTAAAACCATAAGCTCCTGCTCCTAAAACAGCAATAAGATCACCTGATTTAGCTTTCATCTTTCTTCCCTTACCTAAAAAATCGCCACTCTCACAAACTGGGCCCACCACATCAGCCAACTTCTTCCTTCTTCCTTTATCCTTCATCCTTTTGACTAAAGGAACTATTCTATGGTAAGCTCCATAAAGAGAAGGTCGAGATAAATCATTCATCGCCGCATCAACAATAATAAAATTCTTTTGGTCAGTTTCTTTCAAATAAATAACCTTGGTTACTAAAATTCCAGCATTACCAACAATAAATCTTCCTGGCTCTAAGATAATTTTCAATCCCGATTCTTTAAGCAAAGGCAAAACTTTCTTAGCAAATTCTTTAGCAGTCTGAGGCCTTTCCTTATCATAAACTATACCTAACCCACCACCAATATTCAGATACTCTAATCTTATTCCTTTAGCTTTTAATTCTCTTATAACTCTATTAGCTTTCTTAAAAGTCTTTATAAATGGTTCTCCCTTAGTAATTTGTGAACCAATATGCATATGAATTCCAACAATATTTAAATTTGGATACTTAGCTGGAAAAGCAAAAATAGACTTTACTGTTTGTTCATCCATGCCAAACTTAGTTTCTGCTTGACCAGTAGTAATGTAAGCGTGAGTTCCTGACCTAACATCAGGGTTAAAACGTAAGGCTACTTTAATTTTTTTCTTTAACTCTCCAGAAATCTTATTAACCCTTTCTGCCTCCGGCAAAGATTCTATATTAAACATTAATATTCCATAATTTATAGCATCTCTTATCTCGATATCAGTTTTACCTACTGAAGCATAAACTATTTTTTTAGCTAGACATTTTACTTTCTTGGCTCGATAAAGTTCTCCACCAGAAACAATATCTAAACCTGATCCTTTTGAAACCAAAAGCTTTAATAATGAAAGATTAGAATTAGCTTTAACTGAATAACAAATTAATGGCTTAACTGAAGAAAGAGCATTCTTTAATTTTAAAAAATGATTAAGAATGGTCTTGGCACTATAAACATACAAAGGAGTACCAAACTTAAAAGCTAAATCTTTAACCTTTGAAGTTTCACAATACAAATCACCTTTCTTAAAACTAAAGTAATGCATTTTATTTTACTTAAACCTAGAGGATTTCACAGAAGTAGTTTTTCTATGTGGTGACAAAGACTTTTTTGAAGACACAGCGTATTTAGGATTCATTATTGCTCGTACATCCTTATGAGTTAGTTTGCGATTAAATTTGCTCAAAACCTTATCCGACATATCTTTTATCTTAATCCCTTCATCCTCAGAATAACAAATAAGTTTACCAATAGTCTCGTGAGCTCGACTAAAAATAACGCCTTGATAAACTAAAAATTCCACTAATTCCGTAGCATAAAGCTCTTCATCTTTTAAAGCCTCTTCAAGACGCCTCCGATTAAGCTCCATCTTACTTACAAGATTAACAGCAATCTTCAGTTCACTTTTAATTGTTTCAACTGAAGAGAAAAGTGGTTCTTTATCTAATTGCATATCCCGATTATAAGTTAAAGGTAAACCTTTCATTGTAACCAAAACAGACATTAAATTTCCATAAATCTTGCCAGTATTGCCACGAACTAATTCTAAAAAATCAGGATTTTTCTTATGCGGCATTAAAGATGAACCTGTACAAAACTCTTCTGGTAAATCAAAAAATCCAAATTCCTTGGTAGAAAAAAGAATAAAATCCTCAGCCATCCGAGAAAGATGCATTTGCATAATAGACAAAATGTTTAAAAATTCAATAACAAAATCTCGACTAGCAACATTATCCAAAGAATTTCTTACTGCTAAAGGATTTGAATTTAAAGACACAGACTTGGTTTTCTCTAGAAATTTTCTTAAAGCTTCACTATAAGCAGCTCTAGGGATAGCACTTCCAGCTAAGGCTCCAGAACCAATGTATATAGATGACTTCTTTAAAAAAGTATCTAAACGTTCAAAATCCCTCTCAAACATACAGAAATAAGCTCCAGTATAACTCAAGAAAGATACTACCTGAGCCCTCTGAGTGTGAGTGTATCCAGGAATATAACAATCGCGATAACGATTACCAAAATGATTTAAAGAAGATAAAATTAGATTGATAATGCTGAGTATGTATATCCCTTCCTTATAGCAGTACCACTTCTCATCAAACACTACCTGATCATTTCTTGACCTTAAAGTATGAAGTTTACCCGATAATTTACCAACCTTTTTTTCTATTCTATTTTGGATATCGCTATGGATATCTTCAGCATTCATGTTAGGCTTAAATTTCTCTTTACGAACTTCATTAAAAATTTCATTTAAAGCTATAGTTAAGGTTTTAGCTTCAATCACAGTTAAAAGCCCAACTTCTTTAAGAGCATTCACATGAATAATAGAATGATAAATATCATATTCTGCTAATTTATAATCATACTGAATAGACTTTTGAAATTGAAAAAAGTCTTTATCAATTTCTTTCTTAAATCTTCCACCCCAAAGTTTCTTAGCCATGTTACACCTCTGTTATTACCCGATAAAAGGTTGACTCCAAATATTTATAAACCCTTGGGCCCAGTCCCGATTGAACTTATCACCCTTCCCGTAAGTAGCTAATTCTTGTTTATACAAAGAAAAAGGCGAATTCCTCTTGGAAATAATAATATTCCCCTTACATAACTTAAGGGTAATCTTACCACTCACCTTGCTTTGAGTTCCATCTACAAAATTATCTAAAGATTGTTTTAAAGTGCTAAACCAAAGCCCTTGATAAACCAACTGAGAATATTTTAAAGATACTAACTCTTTAAAATATAAAGTCTCCTTATCCAAAACTAAATTTTCTAATTCCTTATGAGCAGTATACAAAATCCAAGCTGCTGGCGCTTCATAAATTTCTCGAGACTTTATGCCAATAACCCTATCTTCTACTAAATCAGTTCGACCAATACAATGTTTCCCACCAATTTTATTTAATTTTCCAATTAAAGCAACTAAATCTAATGCTTTATTATTTAGTTTAATTGGTTTTCCATTCTTAAATTCAATAGTTACAAGCTGAGGTTCCAAAGGAGCTTTACTTAAGCTCTGAGTTAAAACAAAAGCATCTTCAGTCGGCTCGTTATTTAAATCTTCTAAAATCCCAGCTTCAATACTCGATCCCCAAATATTTTGATCAATACTATAAATCTTCTTCTTGGTCACTGATATTGGAATTTTATGTTTTTTAGCATAAGCAATTTCACTTTCCCGAGAAGTTAGCCCCCACTCTCTTAAAGGAGCAACAATTTTTAGTTTAGGATTTAAAGCCTTTACACCTACTTCTATTCTTACCTGATCATTACCTTTAGCAGTACAACCATGACTAACAAATGAAGCACCCTCTTTCTTAGCTACCTCAACTAAATATTTAGCAATCAATGGCCGACCTAAAGCAGTATTAAGAAGATACTTATTCTGATAAAGAGCACCAGCTTTTAGAGCCGGAAGAATATAATCATCAGCAAATTCTTTCTTTAAATCTTTAATACAAATTTTTACATTCTTAGACTTTGCTATCTTTTTGCGTAATTCAGCTGGAGAAAATTCACTTCCTAGGTCAGCTGAAAAACAAACTACCTCAAACCCCTTATCTTTAAGCCATTTCAAACAACAGGAAGTATCTAACCCACCAGAATAAGCTAAAACTAATTTTTTTTCCATCTTTCTACCTTTTTAAAATATATGTAAGAATCGCTTTTGCTGTATATAAACGATTCTCAGCCTGTTTAAAAACAACTGAACTCTTACCGTCAATAACTGAAGAGGTAATCTCCTCTCCCCGATGAGCTGGAAGACAATGCATTACAATCGCATCGGTCTTTGCCATATTTAAGATTTTATCATCAATTCGAAATTTTTTAAAAGCTTTTTTTCGTTTCTCTTTTTCTTTTTCTTCCCCCATAGAAGTCCAAACATCAGTATATAAAACATCTGCACCCTTTGCCGCTTCTGCAACAGAATCAGTAATTTTAATTTTAGCTCCAGAAATTCTATGATAGCTCTTAACTTCATCTAGAATACTCTTGTAAGGTTGATAACTTTTAGGAATAGCTAAATGTAACTTTCCGCCTAAAATAGAAAAAGCATAAATTAAAGAGTTACAAACATTATTGCCATCACCAATATAGGCTACTTTTAGCTTTTTTAAATTTCCTTTTAATTCTCGAATTGTTAATATATCAGCTAAAGCCTGTGAAGGATGAGCAAGGTCACTCAAAGCATTTATTACTGGGATTGAAGAAATTTCAGCAAATTTCATAATATTGCTATGTGAAAAAGTTCGCACCACTACCAGATCTAAATACATTGAAAGCGTCCGAGCAACATCAGTAACTTCTTCACGTTGACCTATTTTAACCTCTTGCGGTGAATAGTAAATTACTTTTGCTCCTAGTTGCTGAGCTCCAAGATAAAAAGCAGTCTTAGTTCTCAACGATGCTTTTTCAAAAAGTAAACCTACAGATTTCCCTTCAAGAATACTCTTAGAAGTTTTAGGGTCCTTCTTAACCTGAGCAGCTAAATCTAACATCTCATTTATTTCCTGAGAAGAAAAATATTTTAAAGAAACAAAATGACTCATTATAAAATCCTCTATTAAGCTTTACACTTACTTAAAACTTCTTCTAAAATTTTTAATCCTTTATCCAATTCAAGCTTAGTAACATTTAAAGCTGGCATAATTCTTAATACTTTCTTGTGAGTAGAATTTATCACTAACTTCTTTTTTAAGCACTCTAAAAATATCGGATACGAATCAATATCAAGCTCTAAGCCAGTCATAAGCCCTATACCACGAGCATCCTTAATAAAAGAAAATTTACTCTTAAGATCATAAAGCCGTTTCAAAAGATAACTTCCTTTATCTTGAACATTATTTATAATTTGCTCTTTCTCAATAATTTTAAATACTTGGCGAGATACCTCACTTACTAAAGGAGAACCACCAAAGGTAGAAGCATGCATGCCTGGTTTTATCAGATCAGCTATTCTCTTATTAACCACTAAAGCTGATATCGGTACTCCCGCCCCTAAACCTTTAGATAAAATTAGCACATCGGGAACTAAATAGTAATTTTGATAACAAAACAACTTAGCAGTTCGACCCATGCCAGTCTGAACCTCATCAATAATAATCAAAATATTATTTTTCTTACAAAAATCTTTTAATTTACGGATATATTCTTTACTGGCAATATTTACCCCACCTTCTCCTTGAATTAACTCTAAAATAACTGCTACAGTTTTGGGAGTAACTTGCTTTTTAAAACTCTCAAAATCATTAAACTTTGCACTTTTAAAACCAGGTAAAATTGGTTTAAAAGGTTTCTTATAAACTTCTTGAGCTGTAGCTGAAAGTGCTCCAAATGTTCGACCATGGAAAGAATCTTTCATTGAAATTACCTCATATCTCTTACCCTTACCAAAAAGTCGACTAAATTTTATTGCTCCTTCTACAGCTTCAGCCCCAGAATTACCAAAGAAAACCTTAGAGGGAAAACTTTTCTTAACAATTTCTTCAGCCAATAAAGCTTGTTCCTTAAAATAAAGATTATTAGGAAGATGAATCATCTTCTTAGCTTGTTTACTTATAGCTTCAACTACTTTTGGGTGTGAATGTCCCAATATTGAAACTCCCCAACCAGGGAAAAGATCTAAATATTTCTTCCCTTCCTGATCCCAAAGCCAACTCCCTTTACCTTTAACGAATACCGGACCACAACGAGTATAAGTATTTAAACTATACTTTTTAAATAAATTTTTAGTATTCATATTTTTATCCTTTGATTATTTTATGATTTCCGTACCAATACCCTGATCAGTAAAAATTTCTAAAAGAAGGGCATGCGGTATTTTAGCATCTACGATATGGGCTTTACCAGCACCATCACCAATTGCTGCAGCTGCTGCCCTTACTTTAGGAATCATTCCTTCATCAATACTCTTATGCTCAATTAATTCCTCAATTTCTTCAGCAGTCATTGTAGAAATTAAAGATTCTTTATCTTTAGGATTCCTCATTACCCCCAAAACATTGGTAAGCAAAACTAATTTTTCAGCTTTAAGTTGTGAGGCTAAGAAGAATGCAACCTCATCAGCATTAATATTATAAGCTAGCCCCTCACTTGAAAATCCCATTGGACAAACTATTGGAATACTCTCATCTAGAGCTTTTACCAAACTTTTATAATCAAAACCAATAACTTCACCAACGAAACCCAAATCAACATCGCTTTCTTTTTTAATTACCTTTAAAAGCTTGCTTTTTCCTTCAAATTTAGAAGCTTTAACCCCATGCCTACTGATTTCTTCAATGATTAAATCATTTAATTTATTGAGTTCTTTCTCAACAACTTCTAAGGTATCCTTATCAGTAACTCTCATACCGTCTACAAACTTAGTTACAATTTTTCGATTTTTTAACTCTTCAGTAATATTCGGTCCTCCGCCATGAACAATGATCGGCTTTATCCCAGCAAATCTCAAGAAAGCAATATCTTCAAGAACACACTTGCGAACCCTCTCCTCACCTAAAATAGAACCTCCATACTTAATAACAAATATCTTTTTATGAAAGTTTTTTATATAAGGCAAAGCCTCAATCAAAACATCAGCTTTTCGTATTGCTTCTTGTACCATTTTTGTCTCCTAGCTATATTTAGCATTAATCCGAACATATTCTGGAGTTAAATCACAAGTATAAACTATTCCCTTTGATTTACCTCTCTTTAAATCTACAGTTATTTTGACTTCTTTTTTCTCCAAAGACGTAGATTTAATAGAAATATCTTCTCCAACCTTAATCCCAACCTGACCCAAACTTGAGATAATTCTACCCCAATTAGCATTAGCCCCATAAAGAGCAGATTTAAAAAGTGGCGAGTTAGCTAAAGACATTCCAGCTCGTTTAGCCTCATTTTTGCTCTTAGCACCTTTTATCGCTATCTCAACAAATTTACTCGCTCCTTCACCATCTTTAACAATCATTTTAGCTAACTCTATACAAACTTCTCCTAACTTCTGACCAAATTCTTTTATTTGAGTCTTATTCTTTAAAATAACTTTTTTGCTAGTTGCAATAAATACTGTATCATTAGTGCTCATACAACCATCTACACTAATCGAATTAAAACTTGTCTCTACTGCTTCCTTAGCTATTTTCTTAAAAAAACTTTTAGGCAAATCAACATCAGTTATTATAAAACCTAACATTGTCGCCATATTAGGACAAATCATTCCTGCACCTTTAGCAAAACCTAATACATTAGCCTTACCAACTTTTGCTTTTGCTATTTTTGCTGAACTATCAGTAGTAAGAATACTTTGAGAAAAATTATTATGATTTTTGTCTAATTTTTTTATTAAATCTCCTAAACCGCTTATAACCTTATTTTTAGGTAATTCTTTGCCAATAATACCTGTAGAGGAGAAAAGTATATTTGATATCTTTACCTTCAGCTTTTTTGCTAATACAGAAGCAATCTCTTCAGTATCTGCCAAACCACTTTTATGAGAATAGCAATTAGCATTACCACTATTAACTAAAATTGCTTTTATTGGATTATTGATATTCTTTTTACAAAAAGTAACTGAATAAGCAGGATTAGCATTAGTAGTAAATAAACCAACAACCTCACAAGGTTCTTGGGCATAAATTAATCCTAAATCTAATTTCTTCTTTTTTATCCCACAATGTATTCCTGAAAGTAAAAATCCTTTTGGTAAATTCATTTTAATCCTATGGTTTCATCCCAACCCAACATTATATTCATATTCTGCACTGCGGCACCAGCCGCACCCTTAATGAGATTATCAACACAAGAAGCTATAATTGTTTCCTTACCATCGCTATTTAAAGCAAAACCAATATCACAAAAATTGGTATCTACCACAGCTTTTAATTTCGGTAAATCTTCTTTTATCCTTACAAATGGAGAATCTTGATAGTATTTTTGATAAATATCATTAATCTTATCCCTACTCATCTTTTGATTAAAATTAAGATAAATTGTAGAATATATTCCCGCCTTCATTCCAGCAACATGAGGCATAAAAGAAAGATCAACCTTCTCTCCGCTAGCATCTTCTAAAATACTTAAAATTTCCGGTATATGCTGATGAATAAAAGGCTTATAAGCCCAAAAATTATTAGGAACATCCATGTCTTTGTATTTATCAGCAGTCTTACGACCAGCTCCACTAATTGCTGACTTAGAGTCAATTATTATCTTACTCTTGATTAATCCCTCTTTAATTAAAGGGAAAAGAGCTAAGATAATTGAAGTAGGATAACAACCAGGATTAGCCACTAAATCACTCTTAGCAATTTTATCACGATAAATTTCAGCTAATCCATAAACTCCATTCTTTAAATTGTCCTGATCTTTATGAGCAACTTTATAATACTTCTGATATAACTCAATATTTTTAAGCCGATAATCTGCAGAAAGATCAACTACTTTTTTACCAGCTGCAAGCAAATTAGGAACAAACTTCATAGAAACTGTATGTGGCAAAGAAAGAAAGAAAAAATCACTACTAGTGATAGCCTTTTTAATATCAAGAGGCTGACAAATAGCTTCAGTCTCACCAACAAAATTAGGTAATAATGTTTTATAAGCAACCGGCTCAAGTGTTTGTGAAGCTAAATAAGTAACTTCTGCTTGAGGATGATCAAGCAAAATCTCAACTAATTTCTCTCCAGTAAATCCAGTAGCTCCTAATACTGCTACTTTTATTCCTTTAGACACGATTTCTCCTATATAATATATACCTATAATAGCATTAAAATGTAAGCTTTATATTAAACTAAAATAAGCTTTCAGTCAATACAATCTTCTTCCAAAGAAAGGGAGTTGACCCCTTTTATTACAGGCTAGGCTCTTTTATGGGGATTAATTCTAAAATATCACCAATTCTTAAGGTCTTCTCAGAAGTTTTACACGCAGAGAGTTCTACTACTATAAAAGAAGAAGCCGAAAAAATTACTCTTCTTGGACCTACTTCTTGATAAATCTTTTTCACCTCCATTTTTTTATTCAAAAATACTACTTCTATGGGAAAATTCATAAAAAAAGTATGAATAGAAGGAGTATGATAAAAAACAAGAGCTTCTTCCTTATCAATACTCTCCCTAAACATAAGACCCTTAAGACGTCGAAGGAAATTATCAGCCACCAAAGTCTTTGAAGCAATTGAACAATTTTTACTCTTATTAAAAAGATTATATTTTATTCTTTGCTTAAACATTGGTTTACCTCCTCAGGGATAGCTTGTGGTAGAAAATTATCATTGATACAAACCAACTGAGTATTAGCTTTAACTAAAATTTTGTCTCCTTTATTTATAGTCTGAGTAAACTCTAAAGTTGCGTTTTTTATCCTACTTATTAAAGATGTTATGCTTATAATATCCGCATAATAAGCTGGAGCCTTGTACTCAATTTCAATTTTTCTAACTGCAAAAAGAATTCTCTCTTCTGCTAATTTACTAATATCTACGCCTTTAGCCATAAGCAATTCTGTTCTAGATTCTTCAAGATACTTAAGATAATTAGCATAATAGACTACACCACCAGCATCAGTGTCATGATAATATATTTTCTTCTCCATTTCATTTCTCCCTGTTTAGTTAAAAAATTTTATAAGATTACGCTACTTAATTAAAATGAACGTAAAAACTCACTCATATCCTGAGCTAAACCTATTTCTAAAGCAACCTTTTGCCTGCTTACCGGATGGGTAAAATTTAAATAAAAAGCATGTAACCCTAAACGTTTAAATCTAATCTTAAAATCACGTCGAAAAGCGTATTTGTCCTCACCTAATATTGGATGACCAATCTTTGCTAACTGTATTCTTAATTGGTTAGTTCTTCCAGTTGCTGGAGATAATTCTAACATACTCCAATCTAGGAAACCTTTTAAAACTCTATAAAAAGTCTTTGCGTATTTACTTTTCTCAGCAAAAATCTTACCTTCTCGGTCAATAATCCTGCCCTCCAAAATTCCTTTTCTTTTTTTTAAATTACCTTTAACAAAAGCAATATATTTTTTCTTAATTTCCCGATTTCTAAATTGATCAAACATCTTTTTTTGGATCTCTGAACTCTTAGCATAAATTACCAAACCAGTAGTTTCTCGATCTAGACGATGACAAGGAAAAGCTTTACTTCCTATTTGATTTTCTAAAAGTGAGGTTAAAGTATGTTTAGCTTCTTTCTTAGAAGCTTGAACCAAAACTTTAGCTATTTTATTAACTACGATTAAATAATCATCATCAAATATAATTTCAAAAGGTTTTTTCATTGTCTCTTTGCTATCAAACTAAGGTTGGTTTCTAAAGGCTTTCTAAATTATTAATAAAATACCTAAAAGACCTCCTATAGAATTGGCTAATATATCACCAAGTTCAAAACTTCTATAAGGCAAGAAATACTGCATTGTCTCTGTAACCAATCCTAGACAAAAAACATAAATGAATCCATACTTTTTGAAACTACTTATCTTCTTACGCAAAAAAGTATTTACAACTAAAAAAGCTAACAAAAAATAAATTAATCCATGAATTACTTTATCTTGAAAAGGAAATAACAACTGTGGTGGGAACTTAACTGGAAGTAAAGCAATTGCAACAACAAAAAAAGAATAACTATAAGTAGTATACCAAGAAAAAAGATAACGCATTAATTTTAAGAGAAAGCTACATCTGCCACCATTTCTGAGTTAACTCTTGACGGTGATATTTAAAAATATAATTATAAATATCTTCTTTGTGATCATCAGGAATACAGATAAATCTAATTCCTATTTCTCTTCTATCCGGATAATCTTTCTGCCATATTATTTGACCTGAAAATTCCAGCACATTGTCGGCCGCTAAAGTAAGATGGAAATCATTTGAATCTCCAGATAAAAACTGTAAAGTTCTATCTAGAATAACTTTTAATCCATTCATGCTTATATCTTTGACTATTCCTTTAACTGTTACAGAAAGTTTGCTTTGAATAAATTTCAAAGGAAAAGCAACCTGAAATCTCATAAATCCTCTTTTCTCATCCATAATTTATCTTTAAGATTTTCTCGTATATCATTAATCAGGAAAACCACATACTATATACCACATACTATATACCACATACTATATACTATATACCACATACTATATACTATCATACTATTCTACGCCTCTTCTCTTCAAGGCTTCTTCTATCTTTGATTTTAGCATTTCTATATGAACCGGTTTAACGATATAATCTTCATTATATAAACTAGCAGCTTTTATTTTTGATTCAATATCACCTTTAGCCGTAAGCATTATCACCGGAATAGATAAAATTCCTTTAATTCTTTTAATTTTTTCTAAAACTTCAAAACCATTCATTCTAGGCATCATGATATCTAAAAGTATAATATCAATATCAGTGGATGCAGCTATAGCTATTCCTTTTTTACCAGTAGTAGCTGTAATGACCTCAAAATTTCCAACTAATTCTAAATTAGCTTTTATAAAAAAGGTCAAATCTTCTTCATCATCAATGATTAATACCTTTACTGTATCCATTTCACTTCCTTTACCTTTTGATAATACCACTGACTATAAAGATGTCAAGAAAGTGGTTCTATACCTTAAAAATAGGTAAAACAATCCTAACCGTAGTACCTTTGCCAAGTTCACTATCTACAAACAAAGAACCCCGATTATTCTCGACAATTGTTTTAGACATCGCCAATCCTAAGCCAGTACCCTTTTTATCTCTTTTAGTAGTAAAAAATGGTTCAAAAAGCTTAGGTAAGTTCTCTTTATCTATACCTTCTCCAGTGTCAATTATCTCGATTACACAAACTTTTCCGCTTCTTGAAAATTCTTTTCCAGAAGCCTTAAAAGTTTTTGCTTTCATGCTGCCTCCTTGAGGCATAGCATCAATAGCATTCACAAATATATTGAAAAAAACTTGTTGCATTTGATTCTTATCTATACCAATATAGATATCTTCTTTTGCAAACTCAGTAATTATTTCTATATCCCCTAAAGAGCTTCTATATTTAAGTAAAGAAATAGTATCATCAATCAATTCTTGAGGAGTTACTTTTTCAGTTTTAATTTCCGACGGCATAGCAAATTTTACTAAATCACAAACAATAGTATCAGCTCGCATAGTGGATTCTTTTATTTTCTTCAAAGCAATTTTAACATCTTCACTTTTAGTTTGTAATTTTCGCTCCAAATATTCAGTACCTCCAAGAATAATCCCTAAAGGGTTTTTTACCTCATGTGCAATTCCTGAAGAAAGTCTTCCTAAGGCTGCAAGTTTCTCAGACTGAATTAAACCATATTGAGCTTCTTTTAATTTTGCTGAAGCACAACTCAGCTCTTCATTGGCTCTTATTCGTTCTTCCTCTACTCCAATAACTGAAGCAATAATCCCTAAAAATTTCTTATCTTCACTACCAAGTACAGGTTCATCCTTGTAAACTCCGCATAATACGCCTATGTGTTGCTCGCGACATTTAACTGCTTTACCAATAAAAGTACGAAATTGGTAAAGAGAACAAAATGGATCCTGACTAACGCAAGAAGAATGTGTCAGGTCGTAGATAACCAAAGAACGGTCTTCCTTTTCTTTTATAACTTCAGCACAAAGACTACCCAAATACTCTCCTTTAGCCAGATAATTTAAAGGTGAGTTATATTGTCCTATAGAAAAATATGTATTAGCTTTAATATTAATCCGATGATAAAAGGCTGATTTTGCTCCTAAAACATCACCACATAACTTCACTAAACGTTGAATATTGTCTATAGAATTAGCTCCTAAATTCAATAAGCATTGATTTACCTGACTTAAGCGTTGTTCTTCCCATTTACGCTGAATAACCCCAGCTAAAGTAGCTGCTATTGTATTTAGAAATTCCTCCTCCCTTTTACCTTGTTTAGACCCTTTTTCCATACAGACAACTATTACTCCGACTATATTCCCAGCATAAATAATAGGACTACAATATTGAGCCCAAGTTTTTATATTTTTCTGTTTGTCAGCTAAATTTTCCTTAAGGCCATCATCAAACTGAAAATCTCCCAAAGATGCTGCTCGGCCGCAAATACCTTTACCAAAAGGAACTCTTCGATACTTATACTTTAAATCTTCAGAAAACTTGCTATGGACCTTCATTGACAATACTTTAGGTTCTGAATCTACAAGCAATATTGCCCCCATTCCAATAGAGGAAAATAACGGCGAAGAAAGAATAATATTAAGAGCACACTTTAGGAATCCCTCTAAAGAAATACTTTCAAGAGAAAAGCGTAAAAGAGAATTTATTGCTGCTTGAGCAAGATAGCTATGACGAATTTCTTGTTCTTGCTTATCGACTCTACTAAAATCCTCAAAAGTTTCTATGACAGCTATAATCTTACCTCGATTATTCTCTACCGGAAAAGAAACCACTCTATAAACTGCCAGCATATCTTTACCAGGTATCTTTATTATATCTTCTTGAGTCTTTTTAGTTTTTAAAGCTTTGCATGTTGGACATAATAAACAAGATTGATTGGAAGAATTGCTAATAATATCATGACAAACTGAACTCTCAGAAAAATTAGGATCAGCAAACCAACTTTTCATCTGCTTATTCATATAAAGGATTTCTCTATTTGGAGATACTAAAGATACTCCAGTATTAATATTATCAATTATACTTTTGTAACCTTCTTCAGTTTTTTTCAATATCTCTTCAACTTTCTGATGGGCAGTAATGTCTACACCAACACTAATCACATATTTAGCAAAGCCTTTTTTATCGAAAACAACAGTATTGACCCACTTTATCAGCTTATTGCTACCATCTTTACATATCCAATGATCCTCGTAATCTTGAGGGAATTGGCCATGTTTTAAATCTAACAAATCATCCTTAGCAGCCTTAATATTCTCTTCTTTTAAAAAAATCCGCCAAAAACTTTTCCCTCTAACTTCAGCAAAACTATAACCTGTTATTTTTTCACAAATACGATTAAACCTAACAATCTTTCCTGTGCGATCAAAGGCTATGACTAATGACCCTATTTTATCTAAAAAAGAAGGGATTAAATCATAATTCTTATTTAACTCATCTTCAATTTCTCTTTGCTTGTTATTAGCAATCTTTGAATAAATACCAATAGCTATCAAAGAGAATATAGTTGGTAGGCGTGACCAAAGGATATAATCATTAAAACTAAAAACAGCTTGGATAAAGCTAACATCCTCATAAACAAAAGCTTCTACTCCAGCCCAAATAAGCCAATACAACACACTAACAATAAAAGTAAAACGTATCATTATCTTTATCTATCCTAAATTTTATTTTTAAATACTAATCAATTATATTTTAACCTTTCCTCTAAGAGTGTCAAGATAGGGTTTTACAAAAAATCTTCTTTTTTTAAAAAAACACCACTCAAGTTAAAGGTTTACAAGGATAAAAATAAGTCCTACAATGCTCTTTATGTTCGCCAACTATCTAAAAGCAATAAAAAATCTTTTTTTTCCTCGTCTTTGTCTCTGCTGTGAAAAGAAAATATCTAAAGGATATCTTTGCCTAGAATGTGAAAGTAAAATCACCTTTCTCTCTCAGCCACGTTGCCATCATTGCCTAATGCCTTTAAGTACTAACTCTTCATGCCTTTGTCAAGAATGCCTTAAGAAAAATTACCCCTACCAAAGACTTATCAGTGCTACAGCCTATAAAGAACCTTTAACGAGCTTAATACATCTCTTCAAATATAGGAATTACGACTATTTAGCTAATTTTCTCTCATCTTTAATGATAAAACACTTATCAAAAATTGACTTTAATCCTAATAAATACAAGCTTATTACCTCTGTTCCTTTACATAAAGATAAGCTAAAAACAAGGGGCTATAATCAATCCCAGCTTCTTTCAAAATTGTTATCAAATCATTTTAAAATCCCTTCCAAGGATGATATAATAGAAAATACAAATATTCGGCCTTCACAAACTAAACTGCCAAAAGAACAAAGAGAGAAGAATACCGAAGGAATATTTGTGGTAAAAAAAAATTTAAAAAATAAAAATATTATCTTAGTAGATGACATCTTTACTACTGGTTCAACAGTTAGCGCCTGCGCCAGAGCTTTGCGAGAAAAACAAGCGGGAAATATTACAATAATAACTTTATCAAAAACTTAATAAAACTATTAAACTAAAAAAATGAAGATTCTAAGAAATTACATCATTAAAGACTTTTTGTCAGTTTTTATATTTTCATTCCTTATTCTTAGCATGGTAATGCTCATGGGTAATCTAATGAAAATATCTGATATGATTGTAAGAAAAGGTATAGGTATTATCGACGCTTTTAAAATACTTTCCTTCTTTATCCCCTATCTCTTAGGCTTTACCATTCCCCTAGCCTTTCTAATGGGGGTTTTATTAGTTATGGGTAGACTAATTGCTGATAATGAAATTATTGCTATCAGAGTAGCTGGGATTTCTCTTTTTAAAATCTTGAACATCTTCTTAGTTTTAGGCTTTATCTTTTCACTCTTTCTATTTATTCTTAATGACCGAGTAATCCCTGACTTTCACTATCGTTACCGAAGCGAAATAAAAAATATCTATTTTAAAAATGTATCGGCTCTTATTGAACCTGGTGTATTTTCGGAACATTTTGAAAATTACATCCTTTATGTTGCCGATAAGAATGGTAACAAATTAAAGAATGTCTTTATTTATGAGATTGACGATAAACAAAAAACCACTAAAGTAACTTTTGCTAAAAAAGGCGAATTTATCGTTGAAGGCGATATATTAAAAATAAAATTAGAAGAAGGCTTTAGAGATGAAACTGTCTCTAAAGAAAAAATGGAACTTTATCGTCTTAATTTTAAAGTATTTTTCATGGATATACCTATCCAGAAACGTGAAAAAGTCCAAGTAAATAAAAAATCCTCAGATATGCGACTTTCAGAACTTAGGAAAAAAATTGCTTTAATTGATGCTCCAGAATTGAAAGGTGAATTTCATAAACGAATAAGCTTTTCCTTCTCATGCCTGGCTTTTATTATCCTTGGTTTTGGTATATCTTTAGCAGTAAAACATCGCGAAAAATCAATAAATTTTGGCATTGCTTTTTTAACCGCTGGATTTTACTACTTGTTATTCATCTTAGGAGAAGCTCTACTTGAATATCGCTATATTCCTCCTGCGCTAGGCATGTGGCTACCAAATATAATTGTTGTCTCAATAGGTGGATATCTTATCTTTAAATATGCGTATTCTAGATAAATACATAATAAAAAATATAAGTTTAGGATATTTTTTCATCCTTTTAGTCTTTATAGGGCTCTACTTTATTGCTGATATATTCACCAATCTCTCTGATTTTCTACAAGCCAAAACTTCTTTATTAATTTTAGTGCAATATTATATTGCTTCTATACCATTAATATTCTTAAGAGTAAGCCCTTTAGCTCTATTGATAAGCACACTCTATACTTTCGGAGAGCTAAACAAAAATAACGAAATCATAAGTATTAGAGCCTCTGGTACAACTATTATACGTATTGCTTTTCCAATCATATTTTTTGCTTTATTTCTCTCAGTGCTGACTTTATTCGTACAAGAAAAAACTCTTATGAAATCACAAAAAAGAGTTGATGATATAAAAACACAATTTATAAAAAAAACTATGGCTAATGCCACTGAAGAGCATAACCTTGCTTTTACCTCTGGAGACAGAATATTTTTTGTTCAGAAATTTTTTCCTAAAAAAGGCCTCCTGAAAAATGTTATAATTTTTGAAGATGGAGAAGACAGAAAACTTAAGAAAAAAATAGTCTGCAAAGAAATTTCTTATGAATATGGTTTTTGGATTGCTAAAGATATTATTGAATATGATCTTGATCTTGATGGAAACATATCTAATATTCCTATTTCTTTGCCAACTAAAAAAATCAGTCTTAAAGAAAAACCTCAAGAATTACTATTAAAAAGAAGTATTTTTTCTCAATTCTCATCCTTAAGCCACTTAAAAAAAGAAATATCACGACTAAAAAAAGTAAGGGCTAATAAGCTCTTAGCAAATTTAACTATCGACTATTATCAAAAAATAGCTGATCCATTTTCTCATCTTTTTATTGTTATTGGTATCTTGCCCTTAGCCTTAGAAATCAAAAAAAGAAAAGTAGCCCTTTCCTCTGTGGGAATAGGATTTATCTTTAGCTTTATTTACTATGTGCTTTCTTCTTTTAGTATTGCTCTAGGCAAATCAGGGATTATCTTGCCTTTTTTAAGCGTAAGTTTAGCCCCAGCATTTTTCCTAACTGTAGGAATAACTGGACTTCTTATGATTAGGTAATTATTAAACTTTTAAAGAATTCTTATATATTCGGGGTATTTTTAAGGATAGGCAACTAACAATCTCATAAGAAATAGTACCAGCAATCTTAGCTAATTCTTCAATATCTATTTTTTTCCTTTTTCTTCTACCAACTAATACAACCTCATCACCAACTTTGATATCATTCCTCTTGCCTAAATCAATCATGACGTGATCCATACAAACTCGACCAGCAAGATTAAAAAAATTATCCTTAATGATTACTCTGCTCTTATTAGATAATGCCCAAGGATAACCATCAGCATAGCCTACAGCTACAGTAGCGATATTTCTTGTGCCTTTAGCAATATAACTACGACCATAGCTTATGCTCCTTCCTTTATTAATCTTCTTAATAAAGATAACCTTTGATTTCAAAGAAAGAACTGGCTTCAATTTTAGATTAAGACCTTTGGCTGATTCAATTCCATAAAGAACAAGCCCCGGTCTAGCCATATTAAAATGAACATTAGGATATTTTATTATCCCAATACTATTAGCACAATGACAAAACTTAAAAGTTATTCTTTCTCTTGCTAATTGCTTAATAAAATTATTAAAAATACTGATCTGATTATTAGTAAATTTTTTATCGCTATCAGCAACTGGAAAATGAGTATAAATCCCTTCAAAAGATAAATTTTTAAGATTATATAGTTTCTTTATAAAATCATGAGCTTTATTATAATAAACACCTAACCGGCCCATGCCAGTATCGATTTTTACATGAATTGGTATAATCCTATTGACTCTTCTAGCAGCTTTATCTAATTTACGAGCAAAACTTAAATCAACAACAGTCGGAGTTATGTTATAACGAATAAAATGATCAACAAACTCATTTAAAACAGCACTTAGGACAAGAAGTGAACCATCAAAGCCATCTTCTCTCAAAGCAATCGCTTCCTCAACGCTACCTACTCCAAAATAATCAACTCCTTGCCGGCCTAACTCTCTAGCCACTGACAATAAACCATGGCCGTAAGCAGATTGCTTTATAGTAGCAACTATTCTAACTCCTCGTCCAAGATATTTTTTAACCGCTCTTAAATTATGTCTTAAAGCTCTTAAATCAACTTCTATCCATAAAGGTCTAGTCATATTATTTAACCTTCTTTCGTACCTGACAAGTTTTAGGATGTAGATATAACGGCTTAAGTTTATCTAAAGTAGTAAACCTACCTTTATTATAATACAATTCTGCCAAAGGCATAAGGTATTTTGCCTTAGGGAAAATATCCTTGGAATAGAAATTTAACCTAGAATTTAACTTTAGGATCTTGTCTCTTAGTTGTGACTCATAGGTAATTAACAAATATTTTTTATCAATTTTAATAAGCTCATATAATGTGATTAGCCTCTCTTTACCTATTTTAATGATATTATCGCCTCTAACTTTAAAACAACTAAGGTAAATTAAGCCTCTTCTAGCATCAGTGACAACAGCTAGGTCAGAAGATTTATCTCTTAAGGGGTAAGCACAAGAATAAAACGAGGGAATTACAATCGCTGGCTTAATTTTTGCAATCATAAAAGCTTTAATAACACTAAAAGATATCCTTAAACCAGTAAATGAACCTGGCCCAGATCCAATCACAAGAACATCAATATCCGATAAATCTATTTTTTCTTTTCTAAAACTACTATCAATATAATTAATAAGCTGAGAAGCACCAAACTTCAGTTTGCGATTTATATTAATCTCTTTATCCTTGCCATACCTTATATAAAGAGAAAGGTTAGCGCTGGTAGCATCAACTGCTAAAAAATTTACTTCTTTAGACATATTTTTTATAATTTCTTTCTAAAGTTAATAATTTACTTTTTGGATATCCTATAGTTGAAAACTTGATATTACGAATATTCTCACCAAAGAATATAAACTCTAATCTTATATACTTATCTAAATTACTTTTAATTTTATCACCCCATTCAATAAGAGTTATTGATTTTTTAGAATAAAGAAAATCATCAATACCTAGGTCAAATACATCAGCAAATTCTAAACGATATAAGTCAAGGTGAAGAACCGATAAATTCTTTAAATCATATTGTCTAAGTAATGTAAATGAAGGACTTAAGACTCTTTTTTTATAACCTAAACCAGCCAATATCCCCTTAGTAAAAGTAGTTTTTCCTCCACCTAAAGCCCCTTCTAAAACAATTACATCTCCACCCGCTAAAGCCTTAGAAAATAGTTTACCAAAATTAATAGTCTGGCTAGTTGAATTACTCTTTATTTTAAATCTTAAACTTTTACCTTCATCCTTCATCCTTCATCCTTTATCCTTACAAGTGAGTATAACCTTTAACTTTTAATTTAACGAGCTTATTATTATCCTTGATCTTATAGCCAACTTTTGCAGAAAAAATTTTACCTACATAATAAAACTTTTTCTTTAAAAGATTAATATTTTTTTCTGTTTCTCTGTTATCAATAGTAAAAATAAGCTCATAATCCTCGCCACGATATAAGTCTCCAACCCCCATAGTAGTAGGAATGTTTTTCTTATCCAAGATAGCACCTTTTTTGCTTAACTTTAATATCCGATATAAATCAAGAACAAAACCATCACTAATATCAATCATTGAATTAACCTTAAAATTTTTAACTAGATACTGAGCTTCTTTCAATCTCGGAGTAAAAGGTTTTTCAAAAGGTCTTTGACCTAATTTAGAAGTTATAAAAATATAATCTCCCACTTTAGCGCCAGAACGAAGAATTGGTTTTTTGCAACTCCCTATTCCCCAAACATCTAAAACTAATTGCTTTGAACTTGAAGTATCCCCACCAACTAATGAAAACTTATATTCTTTAGATAATTCTAAAATTCCCTTTAGTATCTGCTTTAAATATTTTTGATCTAAGTCCTTTAGTACTCCTAAAGACACTCCAATGAATTTAGGCTCTCCCGCACAAGCAGCAAAATCAGATAAAACTCTAGCTACTGCTCTCTTGCCTATATCTTCAAAATTTATTTTTTCACGATTAAAGTGAACGCCTTCAATAAACAAATCACTTTTAAGAAGTAATTTTTGACTTCCAGATTTAATAACCGCACAATCATCACCAATACCAACCAATAAATCTTTAGCTGGTTTTACCTTTTTTCTTAAATAATCTATCCAATTTAATTCATTCATTATTATCTTTATTAACTTAAGACCGAATCATTGTTAACAACATTTTAAAATTTTCTATAGCACTTAAAGCATGAGGTTTATTGGCTGGTAAAATAATCATCTCTCCAGCTTCAACAATATAAGCTTTCTTAGAAATTACAACTTCTGATTTACCCTCAAGGATATGGACCATAGCATCAAAAGGTACAGTATGTTCACTTAAAGCTTGCCCCTTACTAAAAGCGAATAAAGTCACACTCCCGGTTTCTTTTTTAATCAAGGTTCTACTAACAACTGATCCCTCTTGGTAATTCACTAAACCTTTTAAGCTCTCTGATTTTATTCCTTGTTCCATATTATCCTTTAGTTTATTTATCCCAATTCTATATAAAAATTATTTTTTTATTACTCTCCCCAATCCTAAAACCTTGTTTATATTCTTTCTAAACGGTGGGTTGATTACTCCCTTATCACTGATTATAGCAGTAATTAACTTATTAGGAGTTACATCAAAAGCAGGATTATAAACTTTTACTCTGCTAGGAGCAACTTTTATTTTATTAATTAACTTTCTTACTTCATCCTTATTTCTCTCTTCAATAGGAATTAATTTACCATTCTTTAACTTTAAATCAAAAGTACTAAATGGAGCTACTATATAAAAAGGAATTTTATAATATTTAGCTAATATTGCTAGACCGTAAGTACCAATCTTATTGGCAGCATCACCATTAGCAGCAATCCTATCGGCCCCAACAATAATCTTATCAATTTCTCCTTGTTCCATTAAAGTCGCTACCATACTGTCACAAATAACAGTTACGGGAACTCCTCTTTTACTCAACTCCCAAGCACTCAGCCGTGAACCTTGTAATAAAGGTCTTGTTTCATCACTATAAACTCTTATATCCTTGTAACGTTCATAAGCTTTATAAATAACCGCTATAGCTGTTCCATCTCCAGAAGTAGCTAGGAATCCGGCATTGCAATGGGTTAGAATACTGTCGCCTTTTTTCATAAACCCAACTCCATATTTAGCCATATTCTCACAAAGTTGAATATCCTCTTGATTAATTGCTTTAGCTTCGTTTAAAATTATTCTTTTTAATTGATCGAGGCTCTTATTATTGTTTTTATTTTTTAATACAACCTGATCTAATCTTTCTAAAGCCCAGGCTAAATTAACTGCTGTCGGACGACAAGATTTGAGATATCTTAGAGATCTCCTAAATTCAATTAAAAATTTATTAATAGTTAAAGATTTATTTTTAAAGTGTATATAGATACAATAAGCAGCAAAAACTCCAATTAAAGGAGCCCCTCTTACTTGTAACTCTCCTATAGCTTTATAGCCACTATTTAAACTCTTACACTCTTTCCAAACCTCTTTTACTGGTAACTTAGTTTGATCAATATAAAATAATTGATTATTTTTAAATTCTATAGCCCTCATTGTTTACCTTTTATAATCTCAGGAAATAACTTTCCTATATTCAAAGAAACTTCCCTTTCTAGCTCTTCTTGACTAATAGCTTTAATTTCAGCTGCTGTTTTATAAGTCTTAACAATGTCTAAAGGCATTGAAGGTTTACCAGCTAATCTCATATAAGGAGAATCAGTCTCAAGAAGCAAATTGTTGTTTGGGCAATTAACTAAAGACTGGATAATTTCCTGTTTTTTCCTTAAAATATTAAGGGAAAAAGATACAAACCCTTTTCTTTCAATAATTTTGGCTAAAAAGTCTGGACCAGATGAAAAACAATGAAAAACTACCTTGCTATAATCTGAATAAAAATTATCTAAGATATCCAAAATTTTATTATCCTGCCAACGATTATGTATCATAATTGGCAAATTCCTATTCTTTGCTAACTCTATAAAAGCCGATAAAACATCTTCTTGATTTTCAACAGAAAAGTTAGCCTTATAATCTAATCCAATTTCTCCAATAGCTATTATCTTTTTATTAGTATCAATAAGTTTTTCATATTCTTTTAATACCTCTTGAGAAAAGGTTTTTAAAGAAAAAGGATGAAATCCCAAAGCACTATAAACAAAATCATTTTGACTTGAAATCTCTAAAGAAAGTTTAGAACTATTTAAATCAATACTCGAATCGATAAAACAATAGCCAGAGCCAGAAGATGACATTACGTCCTCTCTGGCAATTTTAGAAAGTGAATTAAGATGACAATGCGAATCAATTAACATCTATACGCGGAAAAAGAGGTGCTTCTTTCTTTATTAAAAAACTTAAAACCTTACCCCAAGAACTCTCAGTCAAAGAAAAAGACTTAGTCTCTACCCCTAATTGTCTATATATTAACTCTGCAATCTTAGGCATAACTGGATAAAGATACAAAGCAATTATTCGAATTCCTTCACAAAGCTGATAAAGAAACTCTCCTATTTCTTTTATTTTTTTCTCCTTCCATAAAACCCAAGGTTTAGTGTCCTCAATATACTTATTAATTACCCTAACAAAAGCAAATATCTCCTCTAAAGCTAAAGAGAACTCACTATTATCCATATGGATAGTATAATTATTAGTTAAATTGTCCAAGCAACCTTGGAACTCTTTTGGTGAGGAACAATGAGAAGAAACTTCGGCCTCTAAATACTTCTCAGTCATATTCAAAGTTCTAAAAACTAAATTGCCTAAATCATTAGCTAAATCAGAATTAATTCTACCTACTAAAGCCTCCCAAGAAAAGTTTCCGTCTAACCCAACTGGAATTTCTCTAAGAAGAAAGTATCGAAATCCATTTACAGCTGCATCTTCATTACCACTTAAAGATACACTTAAATTCTCAAGAAGTTCTAGAGGATTAACAATATTTCCTCTAGACTTTGATATCTTTTTTTCATCCTTTTTCCACCAACCATGAGCACATACTCGCTTTGGTGGTTGGATATCTAAAGCCTTTAACATTATTGGCCAAAATATAGCATGATGTCTTAAAATATCCTTACCAATAAAATGAATATCTGCCGGCCATAATTTTTTAAAATTATCTTTATTTAAAAAATAACCAGCCCCACTAATATAATTAATTAAAGCATCAAACCAAACATATACTACATAATTATCATCAAGAGGAAAATCTATCCCCCAGGATACTCGTTTCTTAGGTCTAGATATACAAAGATCCTCCAAAGAATTATTATTCAAAAAACCTAATACTTCATTGTAACGTATTTTAGGTATGACAAAAGAAGGGTTAGCTTTTAAGTAATCTTTTAGCCACTGCTCATATTTAGACAACTTAAAGAAATAATTCTCCTCTTCAATTTCTTCTACCTCTCCTTTACATTCCGGACAACCGTTTACTTCTTTTATCTGAGACTCAGTCCAAAAAGATTCACAAGGAAGGCAATAAAAAGCTTTATACTTATCTTTATAAATATCTCCTTTTTTCTCTAAAGCACTTATAACCTCTTTAACCACTTTAATATGAGCCTGATCAGTAGTGCGAATAAAGGAATCAAAAGAAATATTCAATTTATCCCATAAATTTTTAAAACTCTTCGCCCCTTTATCAACAAAGGCCTTAGTCTCACAATTATCAGCTGCTGCAGCTTGTTTTATTTTCTCACCATGCTCATCAGTACCAGTAAGAAAAAAAACCTCTTGGCCCTTAGCTCGCTTATAACGAGCCATAGTATCAGCTATGATATTAGTATAAGCATGACCAATATGAGGATTAGCGTTTACGTAGTAAAGAGGGGTTGAGAGATAAAACTTACTCATTATCCTTAAAAAAAACTTTCTCTATCCTACCATCTTCTAGCTCAACACAAGCAAGTCTTTTTAAAACATTTATTGAAGTAACTTTACCCTTACCTTGAGTAGTCTCAAAAGTCTGACCTTCTTTAGGCAAGCCTTTAGATAACTCACGATAATTTTTATATTCATAAAAAAGACAGCACATCAGACGACCACAAATCCCTGAAATCTTTCCTGAACTCAAAGGTAATTTTTGAGTCTTAGCCATTTTCATACTTACTGGTTCAAAATTCTTTAAGAATCTCATGCAACACAATTTCTGTCCACAAGATCCAATCCCACCAAAAAGTCGAGCTTCATCTCGAACACCAATCTGACGCATTTCAATACGAATCTTAAATATTTTAGCTAATTCTTTAACCAACTCTCGAAAATCCACTCTTCCTTCAGAAGTAAAATAAAATATTATCTTTTTCTTATCAAAGGAATATTCACTATCAACTAATTTCATAGCCAACTTATACTCACGAACTTTACGAGAGCATAAGCGCATAGCATCTTTGGCTTCCTTCTCATTATTTTTTATCTTTTTTAAATCTTCAGGAGATAGCTTACGAACGATATTTTTAATAGCTTTTTCTTTAGCCTCTATCTTAGGACAAGGATATGTATCGTTAACCTCAATCACTTCGCCATAATCAACACCCCGATCAGCCTCAACCAACACACAGTCTCCTACTGCTATATCAGAAGCAACAGAATAGACTATTGGTTGACCAGATTCTCTTAATCTTACTAAAGCAACTCTCATAATTTATAGTTTTAAACGAATTAAATTAAGGGCCAAATTCATATTGATGCTCTTTACTGCCCCGTAAATCTTTAAAATATCCTTTAAAATACTATCTATTTCCTCTGTATCGTACGAATTTAAGATTATCTCACGTTCCTTGCTTTGAAGCAACTGATTATTTACCCACCCGCTTTTTGCAATTAGATCATCTCTTAGCACCATAACCAAGGCCCAAAGAAAAGAAGAAAATTTCTTGCGATCAGTAAATCGTAAATCTTGACCTTTTAAAAAATCAAAAACACTATTTTCTAAGCTTCTATCAACCTCTTTTTCCTTATAGGGTAAAAATATCTTGCGACAACGCGAAATCATCGTTGGCAACAAACCATCTAATTTAGAAGTTAAAATTGCAATAAAAGAATTCTTAGGTGGCTCCTCAAGAGTTTTCAAAAAAGCATTAGCTGCAGCTGGAGTAAGAGTTTGGGCATCTTTTATAATCAAAATTTTCCTTTTCAATTGAAAACTCTTTAGAGAGAAAAAATTTATACCTTCTCTTATTGATTCAATCTTTATTGATAATCCCTCAGGTGAAATAATAAATTGATCAGGATGATTACCTTCCTCTATTCTTTTGCAATCCCAACAATTATTACAAAAACTTAACTCTTTGGTACAACTAATTGACTTGATAACATCCATAACTGTCCTTTCGTCTTCACCAACAAAAAGGTATGATGTGCCAAGAAGTTTTCTCTTCTCTAAAATTTGGAAATAATTTAAAATATCTTCTCTCAAAGTAATTTCTCTAATTGTTTTTGGATTCGCTGATAAATTTCAGGTAATGTATCAGTAGCATCAATTATCTTTATTCTGTTCGGATATTTTTTTGCTAATCCTAAATACCCTTGACGCAAGCGATTATGAAAGCTTGAATCTCTTGATTCAATACGGTCTTTAGTCTTTAACCTAGATAGACCTAACGCTGGTAATACATCAAGAAATAAAGTTAGGTCAGGAGTTAATCCTAATGAAAACTTTTTAACTGAACTCTCAACAATTTTACCTAACCCTAAAGCAAACCCTTGATAAGCAAGAGTTGAATCAAAAAAACGATCACAAATAATAAAATCATACTTTTTTAAATCATTCTCTAATTTTTCTTCAATAAGTTGAGTACGAGCTGCGAGGTAAAGCAACAATTCAGTATGAGCTGATAGTTTCTTGTTCTTATTATCAAGAAGAATTTCTCTTATCTTCTCACCAATCTTAGTTGAACCTGGTTCACGATATATTTTAAAAGAAGCTTTTTTCTTTCGCAGTAATTTCTCAATAAACTTAATAACACTGCTCTTTCCGCTACCTTCTAAACCTTCAATAGAAATAAAAAAACTTTTTTTGTTCACAATTTACTCCTGTAAGTGGTGCCATCTTTTGTATCTTCTAGAATTATTCCCTGAATTTCCAATTGCTTTCTTATCTCATCAGCTTCCTTATACTTTTTCTGCTGTTTATATTCATTCCTTGTTTTTATTAACCCTTCAATATCTTTTTCCGATATTACAGCACTCTTCCCTGATCTAGGATTAATTCCAAAAATATCTAAAATATCACTAGCCAGATCCCTAATCCCTACCAATTTAACTTCAACTTCATCTTCTGTGTCTAAAATCTTATTGCTAGTACTAATTATGTCAAATAAAACAGCTAAGCCTTTTGGCATATTAAAATCATCGTTCATGGCTTCAATGAATTTATCTTTAAATTGAGTTGATAGTTCTGGAATGTCTTTGTTTTTTTTAATTTTCTTTATTGAAAATATCCGATTCATAAATATCTGAATTCTTTCACAAGCTTTTTTCGCTTCTTCCATTCTTTCATCAGAAAAATCTACTGAACTAGAATAATGAGCTTGCAAATAAAATATCTTTAAAATATCGGCAGAATATCTTTTTATTGCATCTGCAATAGTAACAAAATTTCCCGAGGACTTAGACATTTTTTTACTATTAATAGTTAGAAGACCATGATGCATCCAATAATTAGCAAAAACCTTGCCAGTTAAACTTTCAGCCTGAGCACATTCATTCTCATGATGAGGAAAGATTAAATCTCTTCCTCCACCATGAATATCTAAGGTATCAGTCTTTAAATACTTTTGACTCATCACCGAGCACTCAATATGCCAACCTGGTCTCCCCTCTCCCCAAGGACTCGGCCAAGAAGGTTCCCCTTCTTTAGCCATCTTCCAAAGAACAAAATCTAGAGGATCTTCTTTAGTTTCATCTTTGGATATCCTAATGCCTTCTTTCATCTTATCAATGCTTTGCCCGGAAAGCTTACCGTAATCTTTAAGCTTTCTTACACTAAAATAAACTCCAGTACTAGTTATATAAGCATAATCTTTATCAATTAACTTCTCAATATACTTGACCATTTCTCCTACATTCTCAGTAGCTCGAGGCTCTTTATCAGCTTTGCTAATACCTAAAGATTTTAAATCTTGATAGTATCTATCAATATAGTTATCAACTAACTCCTTCCAATTAATCCCTAGTTCCTTAGCTCGGTTTATAATCTTGTCATCAATGTCAGTGATATTCCTTACAAACTGAACCTTATAACCCTGATATTTTAAATATCTTCTAATAACCTCAAAGATATAAAGACTTCTAGCATGGCCAATATGACAATCATCGTAAACCGTAACTCCGCAAGTGTAAAACTTCACCAGAGATTCTTCTTGAGGAGTAAAAAGGTCTTTAGACTTAGTTAAAGAATTATAGATTTTTAACATATTATTTTTTTATAGACTTTTTTAAAGAAATAAAAGCAAAACAACTAACACTATTTTTACTACCTAAAATATTTAAACCTTCCTTAGACTTAAGCTTTACATTCACTTTAGCAATTTTAAGAAGCTTTTTTAAAGATTTAGTAATTTTTTCCTTATAAATTAAAAGCCGCGGCTTATCAGTAACAATAGTAACATCGAGATTACCAATTCTGTAATTTTTGTTAATTTTCTTTAGAATAAAATTTAAAATTTCCTTGCTATCTATTCCTTTTGATTCTTTAGCCTGAGGTGAAAAATAATCGCCAATATCTCCTAGACCACTTGCTCCGCATATTGCATCACTTACTGCATGTAAAACCACATCACCATCAGATACAGCAATTAAACTAAAAACAGACGGTATTTTAACCCCACCAAGAATTAAATCCTTGCTTTTCTTGCTTAGCCGATGAACATCAAACCCTAACCCTACACTATAATCTTTCATCACAAATTATTTTAGCTAATTTTAAATCTTGAGGATAGGTTATCTTAAAATTTAATAAATCTCCAGGAATTATTTTAACCTTCTCATCCATTATCTCTAACAATTGAGAGTCATCAGTAAGATTTTTAGTTTTTAATTTCTTGTAAGCTGAAACAAGTTTTCCCTTTTTAAAACCTTGAGGAGTTTGAATCAAATATTTATCAACTCTATCCAAAGTCTCCTTTACAAACCCATTCTTAACTAATTTTAAAGTATCTGGGCACTTTAGTCCACAAATTACTGCTGAATGTTTTTTTAGTTCATCTATCATATTTAGAATTATCTTTTTAGTTACAAAAGGTCTAGCTCCATCATGAATAAGAACATACCCAGTATCTTCACTCAAGGCCAACAAGCCCTTAAATACTGACTCAGCTCTTTTTGCCCCGCCTTCAACTATTTTGACATTCTTACCCTTAGTATACTTTTTTGCTAGAGCAAAATTAGTTTTTCGTAAAACTAATACAATTTCAGCTATTTGCTTTATCTTAGAAAAAGTATTAAGAGCCTTACAAAAAAGAGGTTGATTGTCTAATTTAAAGATGGCTTTATCCCCCTTAGCCAATCTCTTCCCTCTACCGGCTGAAACTATAATCACACCAACTTTTGATGCCATAATAATTGTTATAAACCCTTTTATCCAACTAATTTAGTAAATACAATCCTACCGCTGGAGCTCTGCAATATTGAGGTAACCTCAATATTAACAGTCTTACCAACCAAACGCCGTGAATTCTCCACTACCACCATAGTGCCATCTTCCAAATAACCCACAGCCTGATTATGTTCTTTGCCTTCTTTGATTAGCTTTAAGGAAAACCTTTGTCCAGCAATGAATGTTGGCTTTAGGGCATTAGCAAGGTCATTAATATTTAGAACTTTTACCCCTTGAAGCTGAGCAATACGATTTAAATTATAATCAGTAGTTAATACCTCAGCGTCTGCTGTCTGCGCCAATCTTATAATTTTTTCATCAACGCTTTTTACGCCTTCAACACTCTTGTCATATATTTCTACATCAATCTTAGGCTCCTTCTTTAGAGAATGAAGTATTTCAATCCCTCTTTTTCCTTTTTGACGTTTCATATGGTCAGTAGAATCTGATAAAGCATGAAGTTCATTAAGAACAAATCTAGGAACAACGAATTTTGCTTCAATGAATCCAGTCTTAACAATATCTAAAATTCTTCCATCGATAATACTACTAGTATCAACAATAACAGATTCTTCTCCCTGGCTTTGACGTTTAAATTTAACATAAGGAATTACTAAATTGAACTCATCTTTACCTTTAATGCCTAAAGTTAATCCAAGATACACAAATATAAAAGTAACAATCAGCTTAATACTTTGAATTATATTTGCCGGAAAATCACTAGGAAATTTGAATTGATCTAAGGTAGCACCGAATATCCAAGCAATTATAAGCCCTAAGATTATTCCAAATACTGCGCTTGAAAGCCCTTTTAAAGATGCTCGTCGACTAAAAATTTCAATAATAACAATAACCACACCACCAATAAATCCTAGGCCAGCAGAAAAAATAGGTACAACCCCTCCCAAAGAATAACCTATACCAGTAAAAATAAAAATAAACAACATTCTTAAAAAAAACAAACCACTCATGAAAACCTCCTTTAAAAAAAATAATAAAATATAAATATAAAATATAATTTATATAAATTATTTAATTAAACACATCCTTAATAACTTCGCTTAAAGCATTAAATCCCCTAACCTCAATATTAATTTTTTTATCCACCTCCTTTAAATTTGTTGCCGGAATTACACAATGCTTAAAATTAGCTCTCTCTACTTCCTTTAATCTTAAATTAATATTATTAACTCTTCTTAACTCCCCAGCTAAACCAATTTCTCCAATAAAAACACTACTTATCGGAGTAACTTTATCCTTAAAACTAGAAATAATAGCCATAACTGCTCCTAAGTCTGCGGCTGGATCATTTATTTTTAGGCCACCAGCAACATTTAGAAAAACATCTTCAGTAGATAAAGAAAGTTTTACTCTCTTCTCAATTATAGCTACTAAAAGAGAAAAACGATTAAAATCAAAACCTTGGCTTCTTCTGCGAGCTATTCCAAAGTTAGATCTACTAACTAAAGACTGAAGTTCAATCAATAAAGGCCTTAAGCCCTCAATAGCACAAATTACACAGCTACCTGAAAAAGACTGTTCACGATGAGGAAGAAAAATATCACTTATCTTTTTAACTTCTTCCAATCCAGTAGACTTCATCTCAAATACAGCGATATCACCAGTCGAACCAAATCTATTTTTTATTGAACGTAAAATTCGATAGTTAGAAAGAACTTCCCCTTCAAAATATAAAACACAATCTACAATATGTTCTAATAATTTTGGCCCAGCAATTGCTCCATCTTTGGTTACATGACCAACTATAAAGATAATCACTCCTAATGATTTAGCAATCTGGGTAAGATAATCAGCGCAACCTCTAATTTGAGAAATGCTGCCTTTGTTTCCTTCACAAGCTAGAGTATGAACTACCTGAATAGAATCTATTACTACAAACTTAAACTTTTCTTTCTTTATATGCTCAAAAACATCTTCAATCCTATCTTCACCAACTATATAAATATTGTCTAATTCACTCTTTCCTAATCTCTTTGCCCGAAGACCTATCTGCTGTGGAGATTCTTCAGCACTAACATAAAGAGTTTTGCCTCTTGAAGAAAGAGAAGAACTAATTTCTAGGAGCAATGTCGATTTGCCTACTCCAGGAGCTCCACCAATAAGGATTACTTCTCCCTCAACTAAACCTCCGCCTAAGATTCGATCAAACTCATTTAATCCCGTAGGAATTCTACCAAGTTCTTTGCCTTCAATATCTCTAAACAGCTTTGGTGGATTCTTTTCTCCCAAGCGCTTTTTGTTACTTTTTTTCTCCTCTATTTTTTGGACAAAAGTCTCCCAACCCTGACAAAGAGGACACTTACCTAACCACTTAACTGATGTATAACCACATTCAGAACAATTAAACATTATTAAACTAACTATTTTGGCTAACTAGTAAATGGGTATAAAGGTAAATGAGTATATGGGTAGATAGGGATACTCATTTTCTCATTAACCCATTCACTCATCTGCTCTTTCACCCATTAACTCATTTACTACTTGCGGGTTTCTGACTTAATTTTTTTTCTTTGGTTTATGCAATAACTTCCAAGGATTTTCTTTTAAATCCGTCAAAAACTCTTCAGTGGTTTGATACAAAGAATCATCATTAATCAACCTACCTATTGTTCCCTGATTATTTCTCATATCACTAATTAATCCTTTTATGTCTATGCTTATACCTTCTACATTATCCAATATATTTTCAAAAGAAGTTTTAACCTTCCCTTCTTTTACAAATCGTTCTATTTCTCTCATTGTTTGATTAAATGTAGCAAAAAGGCCAAAAAGAGGTACAGGTGAAATTCCCTCAAGAACATCCCCCTCATTTATATAGGCTTTAGCTTCCTCAGGTGGATTAATCTCTAAATATTTCTCACCAAATAAACTCAAACTATTAATAAAAAAACTTGAGCTTTTAGGAATTTTTACTCCTTTATCTATTTTAGAAAGAACATAAACTTTAGGTTTGTTATTTTCTTCCTTAATTGTAACTTTTTTAACTTCACCAACATCTACACCACAAAAACGAATTGGAGAAGACGGACGCAAGCCTTCAGAAAAATCAAATTTAATAACTATAGTATAATGACCTTTAAAAATATTAACTTCTCGCATTGAAAGAAGAGTAATAAAAAATAAGCCAAAGGCAATTAAGAAAAAACTACCTAATTTTATATAAGCAAAACTTTTTTTCCTATCCCATAAATTAATTGCCATTTATTCCCTCCTTATCTTTAAACTTCCATTTCCCTTATCGGGCCACCAGAAGCTCCTCTTAAAAACTGGATTAGTCTTTCATCTTTAGTTTTTTCTAAATCCTTTTTATCACCCTCAAAAATTATCCTTCCGCCTAATAAAAACGCTAACCGATCAGCAAGTTTTAAACCAACTTCTAAATCATGAGTTACTACTACTGAAGTAATAGCCAGGCGCTGATGTAGGTCTTCAATCAAAGTTACTATTTTATCCACAGCAATAGGGTCAATCCCAGTAGTCGGCTCATCATAAATTATAATCTTAGGATTATAAATAACTGCTCTAGCTATAGCTACTCTTTTTCTCATCCCTCCACTTAACTCATAAGGATACATATCCTCTATACCTTCTAAGCCAACCAAAGCTAAAGTTTCAGTTACTTTTTTTCTTATTATAAATTTTTTTAATTTTGTATGCTGATAAAAAAAGAAACCTACATTTTCATCTATAGTTAAAAAATCAAAAAGAGCACTGCCTTGAAAAACTAAACCAAATTGTAATCTAACCTTCTCCAACTTCTTCTTAGGTAGCTGAGTAATATCTGTACCATCAATAGCAATAGTTCCTGAATCTGGCCTTATTAAGCCAAGAATATTCTTAAGCAATACTGTCTTACCAGCGCCACTACGTCCAATCAATAAATAGTTCTCACCCTTATTTACCGTAAGGCTAACCCCTTTTAAAACATGTTTTTGGCCAAAAGTTCTGTAGATTTTTCGTATTTTTATCATATCCAAGTAAAGTAAAAAATTGCTGTTAAAATACAATCAGTAATAATAATAAGCATAAAAGATCTTACTACTGAATGAGTTACTGAACGTGAAACATCATTAGAAGAAAATGGTCTAAATCCTTCATAACAAGAAATAAAAGCAATCACACTGCCAAAACAAACACTCTTAGCAAGACCACTCAAAATGTCTTTAAATCTCAAAGCATCAAAAGTCATTCTAAAATAAAGACCAGCTGGAATAGCAAATTTAGTTGACCCAATTACATAACCGCCAATAATGCCTAAGAAATCAGCATAAATAATTAAAATTGGCATACAAATAACTAAAGCAATAAATTTTGGAACTACTAAATAATCTATAGGATCTACACCTAAGGCCTCTAATGCATCTACTTGTTCGCTAATCTTCATTGAACCAATACCAGCAGTAATTGATGCTCCACTTCTTGCAGCAACAATCAAAGCTCCTATTACTGGACCTAATTCTCTTACTAAAGAAAGAGCTACTAAAGAAGCGAGTTGAATTTCGGAAGCAAGTTGTTGCAGTTGATAAGCAGTTTGAAAAGCAATTATCATCCCAATGAAAAAAGCAATCAAGGAGACTAAAGGAAAACTATCAATACCAATAAAGATTATCTCTCTAACTAAAGATTTGAGATTTCTCTTCTTAGTAAACATCCACCAAAAGATGTTTTTTATAAAAAAACTAATACTTCCTATATAGTGGAATAGCTGACCTAACCCTCTAATTAATCCCATTAAAAATCCTTTCTGTTTTCTATCCTAAAACTAGTTCCTTCTTCTTCCATTTTTAGTTTCAAGAATTTATCATCCTTTAAATTATAATGTAGCTCTGTTTGAGGTCCTGATCCTGTTTTACCTCCGTCAGTATCTACAACAATACCAAACTTCTCACCAAGCTGTTTCTTGAGCCCTATATTTTGAGTATCTCCGGAAAACAATTGCCACTGATCAATAAAAACTTTTTGAGGACTATATTTTGCCCCCGGTAATATATTTGAAAAATCTCTTAAATCCAAGACTCCTCTAATTTCTATGACATTACCATTTTTAAGAACAAGCTGGGAATCATTAATGTTTAGAGTTGGCAATCTTCCTAAAAAATCTATACGCAAATGAGTAAATTCCTTACCCTTATATTTACCACCATCAACTACTAGATAGCCACTAGTAAGAAAACTATTTATACCTCCCCAAGCCTTAACTTTAATTCCTACCTCACCATCTAAAAAGTCTGAATTCTCCTTCCAACAACCATCAATGTCAAAATTAAGTTCATTTGTATTTAAATCAATCTCACCCTTAGCTGAAAATTGAGGTAAATAAATATAAGGAATGGAGATCTTATCTTTATTTGCAACCAATCTCATTCTTATCCAAGGAATACCTTTATCTGCAAAAGTAATACTTTTTCCTACTACTTCTAATGTCAAAGAACCTTTATCTTTATCTTTATCTCTATCTAACCCAAAAATTAATTCGCCATTAACTTTGCTGTTTCCAAATTGAAAATCAACAAACTTGACTTGATTTTTAATCAAGTCAATTACAATTACATCCTCAACAGAAGCAAAAGAATTACTACAAACTAAACAAAAAAATAAAAGGGAAAAGACAAAAAACCCTTTTCTCATTCAAATTTTAATATCTCCCCTTTACGTGTTATCTTTATCTTTATAGGTTTGCCTTCTTTTCTCTCTTTTAATTTTTTAGTAAAGTTTCCTTTTATAATATCTTCAGCTAAAGGATCTTCTAAGAATCTTTGGACAACTCTCTTTAAAGGCCTAGCTCCAAAAACCGCATCAAAACCCTTTTCAATGAAAAATTCCTTAGATCCAGCAGTTAATTCTATTTCAAAACCTTGCTCTTTGATTCGTTGGTTCAGATTATTTATTTCCAGCTCTATTATCTTCTCTAAATTCTTTTTTGTCAAAGATCTAAAGACAGTAATCTCATCTAAACGGTTCAAGAACTCTGGCTTAAAGATTTTTTTAACTTCTTCCATCAACAAGCTCTTCATTTGCTCATGGTTAGTATCTTCACTAATCGCTTTAAAACCTAAAGACCCTTTTTTCCTTAAAACTTCAGCTCCAACATTAGAAGTCATTATAAGAACTGTATTACGAAAATCAACTCTTCTTCCATAACTATCAGTAAGCCTTCCTTCTTCTAAAATTTGTAACAATAGATTGAATACATCAGGATGTGCCTTTTCAACCTCATCCAAAAGAACTACTGAATATGGCCGACGTCTTACTCTCTCAGTTAATTGGCCACCCTCTTCATACCCAACATAGCCTGGAGGAGCACCAATCAAACGTGAAACATTAAACTTTTCCATATACTCACTCATATCTAATTGAATCAAAGTATTTTCATCACCAAACATAAACTCTGCTAAAGCTCTAGCCAGTAAAGTTTTGCCTACTCCAGTAGGACCTAAAAACATAAATGAACCTATTGGTCGACGCGGTTCCTTTATCCCAGCTCGTGCCCTTCTAACCGAACGAGCAATTGCTTCAATTGCTTCACTCTGTCCAATTACTCTTGAATTCAAACTTTCTTCTACTTTCATTAACTTAGCTAATTCTTTTTCTTCTAGCCGATAAATCGGCACTCCGGTAATCTGAGATACTACTTGAGCAATCTCTTCTTCGCCTATCTCAGGGGTAATTTGATCTCTTTTTGAACTCCACTCTTTTCTTAAACCTTCAAGCTTAAGTCGATAGGTCTTTTCCTCATCCCTTAAGCGAGCAGCTTTTTCAAAATCTTGTTGTTTTATTAAAGTTTCCTTTTCAGTAACAATATTAGCTAACTTTCCTTCTAGCTCTTTTATTTCACTAGGAGCAGTTAAAACTGAAAGACGCGATTTTGCTCCAGCTTCATCAATTAAATCTATAGCCTTATCAGGAAGAAATCTTCCCGAAACATACCTGTCAGATAATTTAGCTGCAGCTTTAAGTGACTCATCGGAAAATTTTACCCGATGATGAGCTTCATATCTATCTCTTAAACCCGCTAAAATTTTTATTGTCTCCTCAACCGTATTAGCTTCAACAAATATCGGCTGAAATCTCCTCTCTAAGGCTGAATCTTTTTCGATATGTTTCCGATACTCATCAAGAGTGGTTGCGCCAACACATTGAATTTCACCGCGAGATAACGCTGGTTTTAAAATGTTAGAAGCATCAATCGCTCCTTCAGCAGCTCCCGCACCTACTAGAGTATGCATCTCATCAATAAAAATGATAACATCCTTAGAGCGCTTTATTTCTTCCATAACTGCTTTTATTCGTTCTTCAAATTGCCCACGATATTTTGTTCCAGCAATCATCAAAGCCAAATCTAGGACTACTATCCTCTTTCCTCTTAAAATCTCAGGGACATCACCCTTAACTATATCTTGGGCTAATCCTTCAACTATAGCAGTCTTACCTACTCCAGCTTCTCCTAGGAGAACTGGATTATTCTTAGTCCTTCGAGATAAAATTTGAATAACTCTTTCTATCTCAACTTTTCTTCCAATCACTGGATCAAGTTTTCCTTCTTTAGTTAACTTAGTTAAATCCCTACCAAAAGAATCCAAAGCCGGAGTCTTTGATGCTGGTTGACTACTGCCTCCTTCATTAGGTTGAGGATGAGCACTGCCACCTAAAAGAGTAGCTATCTCTCTTCTTACTCCTTTTAAATCTACTCCAGTTGACAAAAGAACTTGAGAAGCAACTCCTTCCTCTTCACGCAACAAACCTAAAAGAATATGTTCAGTTCCAATATAATTATGACTTAAGCCTCTTGCTTCTTCAGCAGCAAGTTCTAAGGCTTTTTTGGCTCGAGGAGTAAAAGGAATATCCCCTAAAACTGACCCTACGCTACCTGAAGAAACTAACTTTTCAATTTCAATCCTTAAGCGCTCCAAATCTACTCCTAAATTCTGTAAAACAGCACAAGCTACCCCTTCGCCTTCACGAACCAAACCTAAAAGGACATGCTCAGTCCCAATATAATCATGGTTAAATCTGCGAGCTTCTTCTTTTGATAAAACTAAAACTTTTCTTGCTCTTTCAGTAAATCGATTAAACATCTTTTCCTCCTAACTTCTTCCTTAAAATTTCTGCCCTCATGTAATCTCTTTCTTTCTCCTCTAATACCTTTGATTCCATCTTTTGTAAATGCGCCGGCTGAATTATAATAAAAAGATTATTTATTATATTCCGACCTTTTTCCTTAGAAGATAAATCTGTATTTTTAATTATACCTAAATCTAGCCCTAAACACAAGATAGAAAGATGACTTAAGGCTTCTCGACTACTGATTAAACGACTATTTCGTAAAATACCTAAAGCTCTCCAAACATTGTCTTCAAGGCTTATTTTATGTTTTTTTAAAAGAAAATTGCGAGCATTAATCTCTTGAGCTTTAACCTGATTGACTACTCCAATTAAATTATCAATTAATTCTGCCTCAGAAAGACCTAAGCTAACTTGATTAGAAATCTGGAAAAAATTTCCAAGAGCTTGAGTTCCTTCACCAAACAAGCCTCGAGTAGTAAACGATATCCTAGTCAATAATTCCAATATCTTATTTATCCGTTTAGTAAAAGCTAAGGCCGGCAAATGCAACATACATGATGCCCTCAAGGCTGTACCAAGGTTAGTGGGACAAGCAGTTAAATAACCTAAATCAGACAAAAAAGAAAAAGAAATATTTTTTTCTAAATCCTTATCAACCTGATCTAATATTTGCCAACACTTTTTTAAATCAAAACCGGAGAGTATGACCTGAGAACGAAAATGATCTTCTTCATTAACCATAATTGAGATTTTCTCATCTTTAGACATTATCAGGCCCTTTTCTTTATTATTAACAGCATGTTCCTGACTTATTAGATGACGTTCTACTAAAAACTGACTATCTAAGCTACTTAATTCAGCCATATTTACAAAGCTGCTACTTTTCAAACTATTTATTTTGGGATAAACTTCCTTTGCTTTATCTAAAACTTTAATTTTCTGGGCATTATTTGCTTGAGAAGGAAAAGGCAAATTAGCAATATTGCGAGCTAAACGAATTCGCGAAGAAAAAACTATTTCAGCCTCCGGCCCCTTACCATTTACCCAACTATCCTTGTTATTTAAAAGATATTCAAACATAAAAAATAATTTTAAATTATAAATTTCAAGTTGTAATTTTTGGATTTATTTACAACTTATGACTTACTTTTTTTCTCTAATTCCTTTATCTGGTCTCTTAATTTAGCAGCTTCTTCATACTCCTCAAGTTGAATAGCTCTACTCAAACTTCGATCTAGTTCGATAATATTTAATTGATTGGAGTGAGGAGTCTTATTTTCTAAACCTGTTGGAGTTTTGCCAACATGATTGGTTGCATTATGGATTTTCTTAATTAAAGGTAAAAGTAGCTCGCGAAAAGCTTCATAACACTTTCCACAACCTAACCTTCCTTTTTTCTTAAAATCCTCATATCTAAATCCACAGGAAGGACACTTTGTTATGCGCTGTTGGGAGAATAGATCTCCTGCCATATCTGAAAAACTACCAAGAAAACCAGAAATATTAAGATGTTTATTTAACTGATCAGCTTTAGCTTGAGCACAAACCTGACAAATATGCAACTCAACAACCTTATCGTTGATAATCTCAGTAAGATGCACTGTAGCATTATTTTTATTACAAATATCACAAATCATAATTAATAGTTTTAAGCTCTAGCTTTTAAGCTATAATTTTTTGCAAACTTTACTTTCAACTGATTGCTTAGAGCTTGTAACTTACTCCTTTAGTTTTAACAAGTTTCTTAAATTCTTTCGTTATCGCCTTAGTAGTCTCTCCAGGTTTACCTTTACCAATTATCCTACCATCAACTTTTACTACTGGAACAATTTCAGCAGCAGTTCCAGTTAAAAAGCACTCATCACTAATAAAAAGTTCATGACGGGTAAGTACATGTTCATGAGTAGGTATTTTATTCTCTTTAGCAATATCTAATACTGAATCTCTGGTAATGCCTCTTAATGTTCCCATGCATTGAGGTGGAGTATAAAGCTCTCCTTTTTTAACTACAAAAATATTATCACCAGTACACTCAGCAACATAACCTAGATGGTCAAGCATTAAAGCCTCCTGACATCCAGCATTTATAGCCTCTATCTTGGCTAGTATGTTATTTAAATAGTTTAAAGATTTAATTTGAGGATTTAAGGCCTCACAAATATTTCTTATAGTGGGAACAGTAATTATCTCCATGCCTTTGTCATATAACTCTTTTGGATAAAGAGCTATTTTGTCAGTAATTATAACTATTGTCTCATTACCTCTACATTTTCTAGGATCTAAGCCTAAATCACCTATTCCTCTAGAAACTATTACTCGGATATAAGCATCCTTTAAATTATTAGCTTTAATGGTTTTGATCATAGCCTGAACCATCTCTCCTTTAGTAAGAGGAACCTTTATCATCAGTGAGTGAGCTGACTCAAATAATCTATCAATATGCTCATTTAATTTAAAAATTAGGAGATTATAAGAACGTATACCTTCAAATACACCATCTCCATATAAAAACCCATGATCAAAAACTGAAACTTTTGCATCTTTTTTATCTACTAACTCTCCGTTTATGTAAACCTTCATTCTACCTCCTTTAATTATCTTGAAAATAATATTAGCAAAGCCTATTGAACTTCGCCATCTTTAATAAAAATCTTATCCTTAGCAGATTCAGCTAATTCTAAATTATGAGTAACCAAGACTATTGTTTTATTCTTCTCTTTATTTAACTTATCTAATAAAAAAACTATTCTTTCTTGAGAATCTTTATCTAAATTTCCTGTAGGTTCATCACAAAAAATAACTTCAGGGTCATTAACTAAAGCTCGAGCAAAAGCTACTCTTTGTTTTTGACCTCCGCTTAATTGAGAAGGAAAAGCTTTCTTCTTATCCTCTATACCTAAGTATTTTAACAAGTCTTCAATGGTTTTTAAAGAATATTTTCGTCTATTTAAATTTAGGGCTAAAGTAATATTCTCAAGGACATTTAGCTCATCTATTAAGTGATAGAACTGAAAAACAAATCCAATATGTTTATTTCTCCAAATGGAAAGTTCTTTGTCACCCCATTTATAAATATTTCTCCCTTTAAAAAGCACTGTTCCCTTAGTAGGAGAATCTAGACCCCCTAAACTATGAAGCAAGGTAGTTTTGCCAGCTCCAGAATGACCAATTATAGCTAAGTAGTCTCCAGAATTAATAGATACTGTCACATCTTTTAAAGCAGAGACTGTTTCTACTCCGCTACAATACTCTTTAGTTAAAGAATTTACTTTAAATAACTCACTCATAACGTAAAGCCTCACAAGGTTGCAACCTAGCTGCCTTAATTGCCGGAAGCAAACTAAAAATAAATGACAATACTATTCCAACTAAGGTAATTAAAAAAATATCATTAAAATTTATTGCTATTGGTAAATATTCAATATAATAAATCTCCTGAGGCAACTTTATAAAAGGAAATTTTTCTAAAGCAAAACATAAACCTAAACCTAAAGCTGTGCCTGATAAGGTGCCAATAAAACCTAAGATCAATCCTTGCAAACTAAATATTCTTGCTATTCTCTTGCGAGTAAAGCCTAAGGATTTTAAGATTCCAATATCTTTAGTCTTCTCTACTACCCCTACAGTTAAAGTAGCAAAAATATTAAAAGCAGCCACTAAAATTATCAAACTTAAAATAATAAACATTACTAACTTTTCTAATTGCAAAGCTGAGAAAAAAACTTGGTTAGACTCCATCCAGGTAGATATAAATACACCTTGGTCAAACTTAGCTAATATTTTCTTCTTTATCTCTCCAGCTTGATAGGGGTCATTAACTCTTGCACCTAAGAAAAGAAGATAATTAGCAGAAAGGGTCTTAGCTCGTTCTAAGTCGGTAATCAGGTAATTATTATCAATATCATAAAGGCCGACCTTGAAGGATCCTCTTACATTTGCTTCTTCCAAACGTAATTTTTTCTTCAAAGGATAAAATTCTATTTTATCTAAGATAAAGAATCTTCTTCTTAACCCTTCACCAACAAAAAAGCCTTCAGGACCAGTTTCTCTGGTAATATACTTATAAAGGATTTCTTTCTCTTCCTTGTCTTGAAAATCAACTCCTTTAACTGCTAAAGGCATAACTAAATTATCAAATTTAGCAAAAACTTGAGTCTGAAGAGATATTGAAGCTGACTCTATGCCCTCCCAGGTTTCAATTTCTTTTTCAACTTCAGTTAATTGTTCTTGATCTATGCACTCAATAGTTAAATGCTGATTAAAACGCATTAACCGATCCATTAAATCTCGGTCAAAGCCATTCATTACTGAGATAACTACGATTAAAGTTGCTACACCCAGACCAATACCTAAACAAGAAACAATTCCAATAAAGGAAATATGTCTAGTTTTACCGCGAACAAGATAACGCCATGCTAAAAATAGTTCAGGTATCATTAGATAACGGTTTAAGAAGAGGAAAAAGAATTACATCTCTTATTGAAGGTTGATTAAGTAGAATCATTACTAATCTATCCATGCCTATACCCAAGCCAGTGGCTGGAGGCATGCCGTACTCTAAGCTAAGCAAGAAATCATTATCAATCTTCTTGGGTAGCTCTTCTTCTACTTCTAATTGTTTATTAAAACGTTTTCTTTGTTCAATAGGATCATTTAATTCCGAGTAGGCATTAGCAACTTCAAGTCCCCCAATAAATAATTCAAATCTCTCCACTATATAAGGATTGTCTTTTTTCTGTTTAGCTAAAGGAGATGTCCAAGTAAAAAAATCAGTAATAAATGCTGGTTTATTTGCAGGGTAATTTTTCTCAATTAGCTCCTCAGTTATATTAATAATTTGACTACGGCTTAAACCTTTAGCTAAGTTTAATTTTTTGCTTATCTTCTCTAGCATCATATCCTGAGAATCACTTTCCTCTACTCCAAATTCATCATAAAAAAGTTTAGCAAATGAAATTCTTGGCCAAGGTGGAGTAAAATCTATTTTTTTACCTTGGAATTCTAAAACTAATGAAGAATTTATTTCATTAGACAAATAAGAAAATAAATCCTCACATATTTTCATCATATATCCATAATTTTCATAAGCACAGTAAGCTTCCAACATTGTAAACTCAGGATTATGTTTGGTAGAAACTCCTTCATTACGAAAACTTCTATTTATCTCATATATTCTTTCTAAACCGCCAACTAAAAGACGTTTCAAATAAAGCTCCGGAGCGATTCGTAAATAAACATCACTACTAGTTGCATTATGATAGGTCACAAAAGGCCTACCAGCTGCTCCTCCAGCAACTCGATGCAGCATTGGAGTTTCAACTTCCATATACTTAAGCCGTTCAAAAAAATCTCTAGTCAAAGAAATTATCTTCGAACGCTTCATAAAAACTGTCTTCACTTCAGGATTAGATATTAAATCAAGATAACGTTGACGATATCTTACTTCTATATCTTTTAAACCATGCCACTTCTCAGGTAAAGGCCTAAGCGCCTTAGCTAAAAGTTTTAAATCACTGATCAATATTGTTGACTCACCAGTACGAGTAGTAAATAGCTTACCACTAACACCAATAATATCTCCAATATCCATTTCCTTAAAAAGTTGATAAAGGTCGCCTAAAGTATTAGCTTGAGCATAAAACTGCATTTTCCCAGTATGGTCGCTAATATGAGCAAAACCAGATTTACCATGCTCACGCTTAGTAATTAGCCTTCCAGCAACTGAAACTTCCTTTTCAACTTCAAAACTATCTAGGATATCTTTGATAGTCAAAGACTTAGGAAAATCAGTAACCTTAAAAGGAGAACCAAACTTCTCGGAAATTTTGTTTAATTTTTCTTCTGCTTCCATAACTTAAAGATTATATATAATATATCTGATACTGTCAAATCAAATCCCTACTTAGCTATAATTACCTTAATTATTATTTGAATAAATGACAATAGATGAAATGACCGGGTTCAACCTCTTTTTTCACACATTCCTGGCTGCATTCAAGCTTTTTAAATGAACATCTGGATAAAAAAGGACAACCACTAAGGTTGATGTCCTCTTCTTTCAAATATTTTAATTTCTGCTGGGAAGCTAGTTTTAATAATTTAGTATAGGGATGAAGCGGATTATCATAAATTAAATCTCTAGGTCCATATTCCATAACTTTGCCTCGATACATAATAAAACAATAATCAGATATTTTTTTTAATAATTTAAGATTGTGTGAAATAAATAAAAAACTTATTTCCAACTCTTTTTGCAATTTAATTAACAACTTCATTATCTTAGAAGCTGTAGTAACGTCTAGACTTGAAGTTGGTTCATCAAGTATTACTAATGATGGTCGATTAATAAGACTACGAGCAATGCAAACTCTTTGAATTTGTCCTCCACTTAATTGCTGAGGTATTCTCTCAACTATATCCTCTTCTAATTCAACTTCAGCTAAAGCTCTTTTAATAATCTCTCGCCCTTGGACTTTATTTACTTTTTTAAAAACTGTTAAAGCTTCATACAAAGAATAAAATATAGTATAACGAGGATCAAGACTAGCAAAAGGATTTTGAAAAACAATCTGAATATCTCTTCGTGCTTGTTTTTGATTCTTCGGCAAAGTTATATCTTTACCATTAAAGATAATCTTTCCTTGATCAGGTTTATAAAACCCTAAAATTGTTTTAGCTAAAGTAGTCTTGCCACAACCACTTTCACCAGCCAAAGAAGTAACTAATCCTTTTTTTAAGAAGATATCTACCCCATCTAAAGCCTTGGTAGCCTTACCTTTCTGCAAGAAATGAACCTTTAAATCCTTTACTTCTAATAAGTTATCTTTATCCTTCATCCTTTAACCTTTATCCTTCTAAATTATCCTTCTAACTCTGAAAAAGAATCTAACAAACTTCTAGTATAACTATCCTCAGGATTTTTAAATAATTCTTCTCTTGTTTTCATCTCTCTTACCTGACCCTGATAAAGCACTACTACTCGATTGCACAAAACTTTTACTAAATCAAGATTATGAGTAATAAAAATTATAGTTAATTTATATTTATCTCTTAACTCTTTAAATAAATGAATTATCTGACTTTCAATAGTTACATCTAAAGAACTTGTTGGTTCATCAGCAATCAATACAGTCGGTTTAAGAGCTATGGCTAAAGCAATGGAGACTCTTTGTAATTGTCCTCCACTTAATTGATGGGGATAGCTTTTTAAAATCCTCTTAGGGTCTCTGACTCTAGTCTGCTCTAAAGAATCAAATATAATTTTTTCTCTGTTTTTTTTACTTTTTATTTTTAATTTACTTTTTAAGATTTCATTAAACTGATATTTAATACTTAAAACTGGATTAAAAGTACTAGCTGGTTCTTGAAAAATTAAACCAATTTGGTTTCCTCTTAAAGCTTCTAACTCTTTCTCTTTTGCTTTGAAAATATTTTTACTATTAAAAATAATTTCTCCTTGATTCTTACTGCTAAAAGGAAGAAGATTTAAAATTGAAAGAGCAAGCGTGCTTTTTCCGCTACCAGATTCACCAACTATACCTAAAATTTCACCAGCTTCTACCCCTAAACTAACATTCTTTAAAGCATCAACATATTTAGTTTTGCTTTTATAAGCTACACTTAAATCTTTTACTTCTAAAATCATAACATCCTTCTTTTAGGGTCTAAGATATCCCTTAAAGTATCGCCAAGCATATTAAAACAAACAACTGTAACTACAATAAACAAACCAGGGATCAGAATCCAAGGGAAAAGACGAATATTTACTATACCCATAGCTGCACTTAATAAATTTCCCCAGCTTGCTTCTGGTTCCTGAATTCCCAAACCAATAAGACTTAATCCAGCCTCACCTAAAATATAAGCTGGAATACGCAAGACTACAGCTACTAAGGCATAAGAAATTGTATGAGGAAGAATATGACGAATAATTATTTTAAAATGACTAAGCCCCATAGCTTTAGCAGCATAAACATATTCATTCTCACGCAAAGATATCGCCATACCGCGAATAATCCGAGCTGTAGAAGCCCAACCAATAAATGAAAGAATAACTATAATTAAAAGATAAACTTGAGTTGAAGATAAATTAGGAGGGAATGATGCTCTCAAGGCTAACATAAGATAAAAGGAAGGAATCATCATTACCATTTCGCAAATACGCATAGTAAGGTTGTCTATCTTTCCTCCAAAGTATCCAGATAACCCTCCAATAATCAAACCAAGAAACAATGATATCGCCGCACCAATTAATCCAATAGAAAGTGAAATTCTTCCGCCATAAAGAATACGGGTAAAAATATCTCTGCCCTTTAAATCTGCTCCTAAGAGATATATCTTTCCTTTTCCAACACCAAATAAATGTCGGTCAGTCTCCCATAATCCTAAAAATTTATATTTAAAACCTTTAGTAAGAAACTTAATTGGGTAAATTGTAGTTTTATCTTCCTGATAAATTCTCTGGTAATACTGATTAATCTCATAAGTCTGTGCATAGATAAAAGGAGTAAATTGTTTTTTCTCAAAGTTCACTAAATGTATTTTTGTTGGCGGCGCATAAGAATACATAACATCATCGCCATCATAAGGATAAGGAGCGAAAAGGGGAGCAAAAATTACTGCAAAATAAAGTAAAAGCAAAATAAACAAAGCTATCCGGCCGGGTTTATTGCTTATTATTTGTTTTAAGATATCCATAGTTTAAGTTTTTTCATACCTTATTCTCGGATCAAGGTAAGCCAAGAGAATATCAGCAACTAAATTACCTAAAATAAGCAATACTCCTCCAGCTAAAACTGAACCCATAACTAAATATATATCTTGAGACCGTACAGCTTCTAAGGTTACTACTCCTAGGCCTGGCCAACCAATAATAATTTCAACTAAAGCAGCACCACTTAGAAGAGCGGAAAATTGATAACCAAAAATAGTAATCATTGGATTTAGAGCATTCTTTAAGGCATGTACATAAAGTATTCTTATCTTGGGAAGTCCTCTAGCTTTTGCACCTAAGATATAAGGAGAACCTAAAGCCTCAAGAAGGTTTGCTCTCATTATTCTTTGCAAAACACAAATGCTTCCTATTGAGAGAACTAAAGTTGGAATAATTAAATGTTTACCAATGTCAATAATCTTACCAAGAAGACTAAATTCCTCAAACCTTATCGACCGCATTCCTCCTAAAGGAAGCCAACCAGTAAAGGTAGCTAAATAAAGAAGTATAAAAGCTAGAAAAAAAGAAGGAGCAGATATTCCTAGATAAGAAGTAAAAGATAAAAACCGATCAATAAATTTATTTCGTTTTAAAGCCGCAATTACCCCCAGAGGAATAACAAATATCCAGGTAAAAATAAGTGCCGATAATGAAAGTATAAAAGTATTAAAAAGGCGAGATGAAACAACATCAAAAACCTTAGCTTTAAAAGAAAAAGAATAACCAAAATCACCCTTTAAGATATTCTTTAGCCAAACAAAATATTGGACCATAAGTGGTTTATCAAGATGAAATTTTTGTTCATATAATTGGATAGATTCTTGAGAAACTTGAGGATTTAATCTTAATGAATCTAGAAAATCTCCAGGAGCAATTTGAATAAAAAGAAATGTTAGGAAAGTTATTCCTAAAAGTAAGGGTAGGGAAAAAACTAATCTTTTTAAGATAAAACGACCCATAAATAATCAGTGAGGAGCACCCCCCCCCCTTTGCTAAGCTTGGGAAGCTGAAGCTTTTATATAACCATTGCTAAAGGGAAAAGCACCGGCTTATTAAACTCTATTCCTGCTTGCCATTCATCAGGAGTCTTCTTACACCAACGCACAATCCCTTTTATTGACAAAGGGTTCCCTTTTTTAGTACACAAATCTAGATTTAATGAGGCACCTTCAGGTAAGTTTTCAGAAACAGTTAAACCTGCTCCAGTTGTTCCTAAGTCATGGCATTTAGTTCCCACAGCTACACTAGCATCCCCTGTGTATGAACCTAATATAGTGCAAGGATATCTTTCAAATTGTCTTTTTTCTCTAACCATATTTTCCATCTCCTTTATTTTATCACAGTTTTTATTTTTTTCTACTTTTATTCGCTATCTTGCCACCAAATTTTCTTTCTTAATTGATCACCAAAATTGTTATCAATGTAAGAAAGAACTCTTCCTCTATCTACATCTCTTATCTTAGTAAAAGAAATACCACAAGAAGGAACCACCCCTGTTCTTTTTGTCCAAACTACTTTACCTAAACTATTAATTTCACTAAATTCTCCAGGAATATTAATAGTTAATTTTATTTCTTCTCCAGCTAAAGGAATTTTTAATGACCCCACTCTAATCCCCTTTAAACTTAAATCCAATATCTTTGCTTCCCAAACTCTATTAGAATTGAGTGAAGCAAGATCTAAAGGTATATCAACTTCCCAACGATGCCCCATTCTGGTCTGATTCTCTTCCACTTTCATTGTCTTTTCCATCTCCCTCACCTCTTTATCCGGTTGAGATCTAATCTCAACCGCTCTCGTATTACATATTAAGCAATTGTAAATAGATCCTTATTTTGTTCTTTCTCCTGATTTATTCTTCTCTTCAAAATATTTAGCCTCGACTATCTCAGCAGCTTGAGTTAATTCGTCTAGGGCTTGGATTAAGTGTTGCTTATTTTTGTAAAAATCCCATGCCGAATCACCATAAGATAATTTAGGCTTATATACCAACCATCCACGTTTTGTATAGGTGTTCTTTGTAAACTTAGAGTTTCTTTTTAGAAAAAAGTAAAAAAACATTGCCGGAACAAGCAAATTCTCAGTTTGAGTAATGTTGGGTTTAAGCAACAAATAGGCTTCCATAGCTCCCGGGCATGATACGTGTTGGTCCACAACCTGAAACACTGCTTCTCTTTTCCTATATTGTCCTTGGAACTGTCCGCATATAAATATAGAACCGCGTTGCTTACTCCATTCCATGTCAGTAATTTCTTGTAGATTAAGGAATATTAAGTTGACGAACTCGCTCTTCATTATCAAGCCTGAAAAACATAATACCGCCAAATTACGTATTATGGCGAGTATTCCTAAAACGACCAAAACCCCCAAGAGAAATCCTCCCGCTGTATGACCACCAGTTAATGTGCTAAACAAAGAACTTGTGCCGGCCATTACCGGCATAATCGGCAATATAACAAAGCTATTCATCCTAGGTCTCCTTTTTCATTTCCGGCAGAAGATTCATTCAGACCCGGATTAATCCCTTTTCTTATTCTTAGCGAACGAGTTCCAGAATCATATTCGTAATAAATAGTTTCACCATTAGGGTAAGTAACTGATAAACTACCTAAGTTGTCATACCCATATCTGGTAGTTGCTCCTGAAGCATCTGTAATACTGATTAACCTATTCTCGACATTATAGTCAAATTTAGTAGTATTTGCATTTTGGTCAGTAAAAGAAGTTTTATTACCTAAATCATCATAAGTAAGGCTTGCTTCCTGCCCGGAAGGATAAATAACTTTGGCTACTCTTTCCTCAGCATCGTGCTCAAATGTCGTCTTTCTGGTACTACCCTCAAACATTATAGTTCTTCTTAACACCGAGTACCACCGCGGGGGTGGTACTTTTGGCTATAATCACACTTCGTAGGCGTGATTGTGGTCTTTTTACAAAAAATCTCAAATTCATCTAAAAACCCTTTTCTATCCTACCTTTTTTGTATGGAACCTGTCCCGCGTATCCGTCCTAGTTTAAATTTCTTTCCCTCAATTTTAAGGACTTTTTTCTGGAGGGGTACGAAGATAAAAAATAGCGTCTGGACCTAATTCTTTTATCCTACTTTCCATCATAACCTCCATTTTTTTTGTCGAGGCTACGCATTCTTGATTACCCTGTTGTTCACATAGTTCTCTTGCTTTTTGATAATATTTTTTAGCACTTATATAATCTCTTAAGCCCCCATAAGCACTGCCAAGCGCAAAATAAACAGTAACATTATTAGGATCTAATTAGATAGATTTTTCTAGATAAGTTATCGCTTTTTCATATTTACCTAAATTTATATAGAAAGAACCGTAATCATAATAAAGGTCGGCACTCATAGGATCTATCTGAATAGCTTTTTCTAAATAAGTTATTGCTTCATTATATTCATTTTTGTAGAAAAACTCATCTCCCTTTAAAAAATACTCCTTTGCTTTACTATCTATCTCTTTCTTTCTCTCATAAGTTTTTTCGATTATTTCTCGTCTTTTTATTATCTTTGGCTTAATTTCTTTAAGCTCAGCAAATGCTGGCTTTATAAATAATAAAAATATTCCAAAAATTAATGTTATTTTTATAGTAGGTATAATTTTTCTTTTATTATTCATTTTTCGCTTTTTAGTTATCTGTTATCCTAATGGTTCCAGTTTACCAGCGATTCGTAAATATGCATAGGCTGTACGTCAATGTCTATAGGTATTTGCATCATTGGCTTAAAATTCGCCTAAACCAAAATTAAATTCATTATGCCAAATAGCTTTATGTTCGATTTTTCGTTAATATTCATAAATATCTTCTCCCCTTTAATTCTCCTGCATCATATCTTCACCTTAAGGATTAATTATTACCGGCGGTGGAATATATACTGGTGGTGGCGCCACATACAAAGGAATTTTTGATGATCCCACTCTAATCCCCTTTAAACTTAAATCCAGTATTTTTGCTTCCCAAACCCTATTAGAGTTTAACAAGGCAAGATCTAAAGGTATATCTACCTCCCAACGATGCCCCATTCTAATCTGTTCTCTTCTCTCCTCAACCATTATTTCCCTTCTCTCTTCCATCGTCCTTTCCATCTCAATCACCTCTTTTTTGGTTGAGATCTGATCTCAACCGTTTTCCGGACCGCCCCAAAAGTACATTTTTCTCTGCAAACGTCCTATTTTAGGGATAAAGTAAACGTCCTATTTAGGTACACCCTACAGATAACCCAATGTTTTCAATACTAAAACAAAAATACGCAAATCTCGCCTTTCTTCATTGAGATCTGATCCCAACCGCTCCTTCTAAGCATTATCGTTGGCTTGTCGGCACTATTTCCTCTTCTACTAAAAAAATCTTGTTATCCTGCATTGCTAAATAATGGAATGAACCGTCTTGGTTAAATAAAGTCTTTCGCTCATCTAGTAAAAAATTTGAATAGTATTTACCTGCTTCTCCATCAACAACTACAGACCATCTACCTTCATCTCTCACTATATAAGCAAAGTGTTTATTGTCAGGGCTAAAACAAAACTTTGCTGCCTCTCCTTCATTTATCGGATATTCTTTTCCGTCAACAACTGCTAATAATTTATTATTATAGCCCACGGCTAAATATCCAAAATGCTGGCTGTCAGGGCTGAATATCATAGAATTCTCAATAAGGCCTTTATATCTTTCCTGCTCAACACCATCTAATACCATGAATTGACTTAGTTGAGTAATTACTCCATAAGCAAAGTGTTGACTGTCAAAGCTGAAAGTTAAACTTTTATCAATAATACTTCCCATTAATTGACCATCTTCACCAGCAAATCCTATAATTGGATAGTGTTTAAGCTCTTTTTCGTCTAACACCACAAAGCCTTCAGCTTGATTAGTAACTACATAAGCTAAGTGTTCTTCGTTAGGGCTAAAAATCAACGGGCCAGCTGCAATAGAATCATATTCCTTTTGCTCAACCCCATCTAATACAACAAATTGTTTATTATCTTCCTCTGCACTATAGGCTAAATGCTTACCGTTCTGGCTAAATTTCAACCCAATATGTCCGATAAAATTGTAAGTTCTTTGCTCTTCGCTATTTAAAACTACCAATTGTCCACTATCATTGCCTGCGGCATAAGCCAAGCTATCATTGTTTAAAATTACTACTCCAATTCCCTTATAAAACTTCTGCGGTACTCCATTAACAACAGTAAAGTGCTGATTCCCTTTTCGAGCACCATAAATTAAGGTTTTGCTGTCCGGACTAAACATAGTTAGGCCTTCCAATACAGAATCAAAAGCCGGATATCCGACTCCCCAGCCGTCCACTATTACCTTCCATTCTCCATCTTCTCTGACTGTATAAGCAATGTTTTTACTATCAGGGCTAAAAATAACACCGTTTTTAGAGGTGGTATCATAATACTTGGATATCTTTATATTATCTTTAACAATAAAATGTTTTTTCTCAAAATTAACTTTCTCCATAGCAATATAAGTTATATGTCTACTATCGGGGCTAAATAAAATAGAATCCGGACCTATATCATAATATGATATATGCCTCTGATTATTAACTTTCAAAAAAAATTGGTTTTGCTGAAAGTCCTGTCCCAAATATGCAACCTTTCGGGAATCAGGACTCACCTTCAAGGTTCTATGAAATATATCTGGTGTTGTATCGTTTACAACGCAAATAATTCTTTCCTTAGAATTACGCACATATTCCCTAGTTTGCTTTGTCTTGTAGGCATTTATTGCTTTCTGTTTTTCTGAAATCGGTTTTTCTGAGCAACCATAAAATAATAATAAGAGCATTAAAAAACTAATAAAAAACTTTTTGTTCATTTATCCTCCTCAAGTCAATAGTTAGGCACTAGCGGTACATATACTGGTGGTGGATTATACACCGGCGACGGATCAATATGTATATGTTGCACATCAATATTTATAGGTGGTATAGAATAACCAGGAATAATAGGATTAATAATCATTTGGTTGATGCGTCCTATATCTATTCCACGTTCAAGGCCAAGCGGTGATGTGAATATATAATTTTGATTAGAGTTTATTCCTACAGGTGGCATTTCCATATCACTCCATCTATTATAATCTCTCATAATATTACTAAGTTCAGGCACATGCGTTGATAAGGACACGGACCCAAAAGAATTTTCTCCCACAAGAGGCTGAGTATAATAATTATTCCTCATACTACCTGTTACGCTCTTCACTGTTATTTCTTGTTTATCAAGAAATTGGTTGAGATCAGATCTCAACCGCTTTTAAATCTAATATCTTTGCTTCCCAAACCCTATTAGAATTTAGCAAAGCAAGATCCCAAGGCATATCTACCTCCCACCGATGCCCCATTCTGGTCTGTTCTGTTTTTTCTTGGATTGTTTTTTTTCCATTTTTATGGTCTCTTTGTTTGGTTGAATCTAGCCTCACCAGATTTATTCATCTCTTTTTTAAAAAATACAGTTCCGATTAAGGATGTTTTAAGTACATGAATTATTTGAAGGCGAATAATAGTAACCACTATCAAAACAATGACAATATATACTGGCATAAAACCAGGGTCAGGCAATAAGAATCCTTTAATTTCCGTTGAGTAAATACGGGACCAGGTCTCTAATAATGGAGCAGTAAATAAATTTAGCCAAGCCAAAACTAAAGCAGCAAACTTTGCAATATTTAGCCGAAATAAGAGAAGAAATCCAATTAAAATTGTTATAAGACCAAGATAGTAAAGATAACCCCGATAAATATCCAAAAGAAAATAAGTACCTGAGGGTATAAATTCATACTGTGCCGAACCTAATATGCCTTCCCACAGACCTGAAACCAAATAAAATATTCCTATTATTATAAGATGAAGGTTTTCCCATTTTCTTGTTGGTTGTTTTCTTCTCTCTTCAATTATTTCTTTCATTTTTATTACTTCTTTTCTTAATTAAAATTGATTCTTAATCAACTTTTTATAAAAATTAATTCATAAAATAAGTACCTATAAATAAAGCAAGATATTTTAGAAATAAAGGACAAACATAAGCCGCTACAATAACTATAATTGGTATCTTAAACGAAAGCTTGACATTCTTGTCATTGAATATCTCTTTAATCTTAGGCTTATTAAGATATCTCATTAAAAATACAAAATAAACTAAGAAACTTAAAAGAGGTACTACGTAAACAAAATCAAGATTTAGCTTTATATCTGGATAACGCATAACATCAAGAGCTGTTAAAAATAAACCTAAGGTTGGAGGCAAAACGATAATTATACTGGAAAATATTGCTAATTTTTTACTATATTTTTTCATATTTAGTATACCGATTCCTGAAACTAATAGTAGAAAAGAAAATACATAGCCTATATCTATGAGCAGCCTACCTATTACGAATGCCATAAAATTATCATGAATATTATGCAAGTTAAAATCTGCTAACCAATTTAAAATAACGCCTATAAAAAATTCCGGAGCAAAATTAATTAAAAACCACAAACCGAAGATTAAATTCATTATACCAAATATTTTTATCCCTAATTTCTCTTTACTGCTCATGCTCCCTCCTCTTCGCATAATACTAAAGTTATCAATGGTATTCTCACTAAAATTTTTAAATCTTTTTTATTCGTAAACATATCTTCTCCTTCCTCAACCTCCTCAAATTAATATTTAGGTATCGACGGTATATATACCGGTGGTGGATTATACACTGGTGGCGGATTATACACTGGTGGCGGATTATATACCGGTGGTGGAACGTATTTTGGCATAATATTAATTATATTTGGGAATTGATGGATAATGTTAGGGTTATGGTAATTCTTAAAAGTATCTATTATCGGTGTTTTTAATATATTAAATTGCTGCAAATCCCGCTGAAGCTGTAACTGCCTCTGGTAATTATTTATGATTTTTGTTGGTGCTGAGTATGTACTTGGCGGTGCAATATAACTGCCTCCGGTATAAGGTGCTCCTCCGGTTATATTAGGGCTAACATATACACTATTAGGCGGAGGCGTAGACATATATCTTGAATCAAATCTTGTTACATCCGGTGGTATAAAATTACGGAAACTACGCTCAAGGCCAGGCGACGGAGTGGACATATATTTAGGATTAAACCCAGTTTCCCCATGCGGTATAGCCATATTGCTCCATTCGTTAGCATCTCTCATGATATTATTAAGTTCAGGCGTACGAATTGGTAATAATGGCAACTGAAAAGAATCCTGGCCTAACATATGTTTTTGTTGCCAATTCTGCATTATAGCGGTGTTTATATTCCCACTGTTAAGGCTAGAAGGAAGATTCCTTATGCTTTCTGTAATTGCCGGATCCTGTCTAAAAGGAATAGCATACATTTCTGCAGCAATACCATGAGCAATAGCTGATATAGGCACTTTGCTGGAAGTATACTCAGCAAAGGACTTCCAGGCGCCCAACCTATCTCTAACCTCTACATTACTTAAATTACTAAAAGCCTTTATTTCGGCTTCCAAAGGAAAAGATGGAATCCAGCTTTTTGATGCCGCACGTATTGCTGTTTCTTTTATTGACTCTAATTGTCTCGATACTGCAGCTGAATTATGATTTTCTACTATCTTCATCTCCTTATAATAATCTCTAAAACGGGGGTGATCTTTATATGCTCCGGTTTTCCACATATTACCCCAGCTCTCCATTTGGGCATAATCAATCGGTGTTTGGGCAGAATAAGCTAGCTGATCTGTCCAATATTTTTTATGTCCAGGTGTATCAACTTCAATATCTACCGAAGTCTGGTAAGAAAACTTATATCCTAAACCAGCTATTGCAGCACCCTGTAATAAGTGATCTTGCTCATAATCTAAAGCAATAGAAGTTAAAGGCGCTAAGGTAGCCGGTGAATCTATCAACCCCAAGGCAAAGACCGAAGCCCGACCTAAACCTAAATTATCGCTATGTAAATTACCTGTGATCGCTTTTATAGCTTCCGGTTGGCTTATATTTCCTAAACCAAGACCAAGGGTAGCTGCTGATTGAACCAAAGGATTGGGGTCTATTTTAGCGATATTGATAAATGAATCTCTGATTAAAGGTATCTCTGATACTTTAGAGACTAAAGCATCTACAGTGGATAGGCGCACCTGCCAAGTTTTATCGTCAAGAAGCAACTTGATATCGCCAGCTATATCAGGGTATTGATTAATTTTTCTTCCCAAACCTTGTAAGGCAATGCTACGTATAGCATTATCAAGCGTCTTATCCAAAGCAATTAATTTCAACGGCATGACAGTATGCGATGAATCTATCAATCCCAAAGCAAAAGTAGAAGTCTGGCTTAGACCTAAATTATCACTATGT
>Ga0222679_1000016_pt1 | contig 76281 bp, 135 predicted proteins | sample AntAcemetagen939_FD_179843 | JGI IMG/M metagenome (GOLD analysis project Ga0222679, IMG submission 179843) | Saline water microbial communities from Ace Lake, Antarctica - #939 | ecosystem: Environmental > Aquatic > Non-marine Saline and Alkaline > Saline | place: Antarctica: Ace Lake...
ATAAAAATATTGTAGAGTTCCGTGATTATGCGGAAGCCAATGGAACCGCATATTATCAGCTTGATGTACATGTATACGACCTGTTGCAGACGTTGTTTTACATCGAATTTGCAACGCTCGATAGTCAGTTGATTGCACGTGGTTTTGTTGATGGACGTTACTCAAGCTCTGATTTGGCAACTGTCACGGAGAGCGGAACCAACCGGGTTATCGTCGCTAACGCAACCGCAGCCTATTACGATGTTGGGCAAACAATCAGTGTCGGTACGTCACAGGGTGGCAATCAGATTTTTTACGGGCGCACGATTACATCGATTGATGTGTATGATGGCTCAAACATGGCGATTAGTTTTGACGGGGCGGTTGCAAATATCGTCGCTGGAAATTATTTATATAACACCGGTCAGATTTCGGGCTGGTCAAGTGTTCTCGGCGCTACCAGCGGTAGGCCAACCGGAACAGATGGGAAACAGAGTTGTTGCTATCGCGGGATTGAAAATCCGTGGGGGAGCCTTTGGCAGTTCGTTGACGGCGTGAATATCAACGATAATCAGGCGTGGATTTGTAATGACTTTGCAAACTACGCCAGTAATCTGTTTGCGAGTCCTTATGAACAATTGGGTTATGTAAACGAAAACACAAATGGATATGCTGTTGACATGGGACATGATGCTGACCATCCAGGCGTAAGTTTACCGATAAGTGCGACCGGCGGAGACTATAATAAATTTTATTGTGATTATTATTATCGGGCTGCTGGTCAGCGAATTGCCTTTGTCGGCGGGCGCTGGAGTTACGGGTCGGATACTGGTTTGTCGGGCTGGTTCTTGCACTACTCGTCGTCGATTGCGAACCTCTATATCGGTGGGCGGCTTATCAAAAAAGGAGCAACAGCATGAAAATAATTAATGAAGCAGTGCCAGAGTTCAATCAGTTTGCTGAATTTATTACCGAGAAATCACCAGAGATTGTCGAGAAAGATGTCCTGGTCGGCAACGAAAAAAAACGTGTGCCGCTGAGTAGTTTTGCAGACAGTAACGCAGAATCAATGCAAACAATTTTGACGGCCTATCAGGAAGATGACACGCTGATAACGGTTGTGCTTGACGATACCGAAGTCGAATTGCTCAAAGAAAAATATCACGATGATGTGGTGGCTTATGCCACGCAGAGCAAAACGGCAATTGATGTGATTGCGAAGCTGAAAGAAATCGTGTCAAAGCCAGTCTGGAAAGTGGGCGTAAAGGTCAAAATCGGCGAGGTGTATTTATATTCAGAAGATAAAAACTTGTATGAAGTGGTGCAAGCGCACGCTACGCAATCAGACTGGACACCCGACATCACAAAGGCGCTGTTCAAGAAATATTATGAAGCGCAAGGTGAATTCCCTGAGTGGGTACAGCCGACAGGCGGACACGATGCCTACAACAAGGGCGATCAGGTGAGTTACAAAGATGCTCACTGGGAAACAACGATTGATGCCAACGTGTGGGCGCCTGGTGTGTATGGGTGGGTGAAAATCTAGTAAGTATAATGTTCATTATAAGCACTAATTTTAGTTTAAAAAGTTTATTATAGATATATAGAAAGGAGTGATAAATGAGCTATACGAAATATATTTACGTCTATTCAACTGATACAGACGGAAGGCTTGCTAATTACACCAAAGACCCAACTATTACTGTGGCGAATGGTCGTACTAATGCCATTATTGATCCTTCTAATTATAGTTGGGCAGTTACGGCCTTTGATGGATGTTACAAATTATATTTTACAGACTATCCGACTAAAACAGAATTCTTGATTCAGATTGTTCCTCATATTGATGATCAATCTGATTTCAAAGATGTTATAATTCGTATTGGTATGGAGAATTTTGAAATTGATGATATTGTTGAAGATACTGAAACAACACTACCTGCAACACTTGCAGATATTAGAAGTGCAATAGATAGCGGAGCAATTACAACAGAAGATATTTGGACTTATCTTTATAGAACATTGACTCCTTCAAGTGTGCAAACTGCGTCAGAACCGATTATAAGCACAGTTCCAGTAGAATTGTACACTTATTCTAGCAATACGATAACTGTAACATGTATTGATGCTGATGAAATTTGGTACACAATAAAATCTTCAGCAGGACAAACTGATGATCAAGCCATGCTTCAGGTAAGCAAGACCGGAAGTCTTTTGAGACTAGATGGGAAAAGTCCATCTGCTTTTGGATTAGATTCGTCTTATGCAACTTTGACACATTCTGGCAGTTCTATTAATGTGTTTATCAGTGGTAGTGCTGCGCCCAGATTGAATGGTGCTGGTAATAAAGACTTTACAGGCGAGGTTAAGAGACGTATGAATACCGGAGCGATGCCAATTGTGTCGCAACACCCGATAACATTAAAAGGTGGTCTTACAAGATCAATGTGAAAAATTAAACATAATGATTGATTAGTCATTATGACTTAGAAAACAGCATAAAATTCGCATTTTATGAGTTTTAAGACAAAACAGGTCATAAACCTCATAATTTGCCTTATTTTGCGAAAAGGAGCATAAAAATGGCTTTGAGAGATGTAATTACGGGGAGTTTCGTGATTGGGCAGTCCCAAACGAATTCCATATTAATGAACGAAAACACACTTGTTGGTGTAATTGTAACCGGAAGTTATTTGACAGCTTCAGAAATAACTTTTTTAGTTTCAGATGATAATACAACTTTTTATCCAATGTATGATTCTTCTAGTGCAGAACTTAGTATTACAACTGGTTCTTATGCCAGAGGATATAGTCTTGATGCAGAATCGTTTTTCGCATGGGATTATATTAAAGCGCGTCAAGGAAATAGTGCTTCACCTGTAAATCAAATTACAAAAAACATAGATATGAAATTTATAACAAAACGATTATAAGGTAGGTGGAATATGCGTAGAACAAAAAGAATGACACTAATGTTTAGAAATAAATCTAAAGGGTCGCCTATTGGAGAAAACAAAATCTATGGTGTGTCATGGGATAAAGCGAGCAATCCAACCTTAACTCGCACCGATGATTCCGTTGGATTTACAGCGGTGGCTGGAGTCGGCGCTTATACAGTTACGAATGATTTCGACAGCGCAGAGGTGTATAAAGACATCAGCACTGTGACTGATGATTATGGAAACGTGTTCCGCCGCATCCCAAAATGTTACATCAAGAAAACCAACTCTCCGTGGGTGCGGGCGGTCAGCCGTTATCAGCACAGCGGTTATTATCTCCCAAAGTGTTTCTGGGATTTTGTCAATGGCGTTGAATTGGATTATATTGACGTTGGTGCATACAACGCCAGTCTGTCGGATGACGGCACAAAGCTGGAGAGCAAGAGTGGAAAATCTCCGCTAGTCAATAAAAATATTGTAGAGTTCCGTGATTATGCGGAAGCCAATGGAACCGCATATTATCAGCTTGATGTACATGTATACGACCTGTTGCAGACGTTGTTTTACATCGAATTTGCAACGCTCGGTAGTCAGTCGATTGCACGTGGTTTTGTTGATGGACGTTACTCAAGCTCTGATTTGGCAACTGTCACGGAGAGCGGAACCAACCGGGTTATCGTCTCAAACGCAACCGCAGCCTATTACGAGGTTGGACAGACTGTCAGCACAGGAACGAGCCAGGGTGGTAATCAGGTATTTTATGGACGCACGATTACCAGCATTGACGTGCATGATGCCTCAAACAAGGCGATTAGTTTCGATGGGGCAGCGGTAAATATCACCACCGGCAACTACCTTTACAACACAGGACAAATTAGCGGCTGGTCAAGTGTTTTGGGCGCCACCAGCGGTAGGCCAACCGGAACAGATGGCAAACAAAGTTTCTCTTATCGGGGAATTGAAAATCCGTGGGGGAGTGTGTGGCAGTTCATTGACGGCGTGAATATCAACGATAATCAGGCGTGGGTTTGTGATAACCCCACAGACTATGCCTCTAATCTATTCGCCAGTCCTTATGAACAGTTGAGCTATGTCAATCACAACGTGAACGGTTATTTTGTTGAGGCGGGACATGATGCTGACCATCCAGACGTAAGTTTACCGATAAGTGTGACCGGCGGAGACTATAATAAATATTATTGTGATTATTATTATCGGGCTGCTGGTCAGCGAATTGCCGTTGTCGGCGGGGACTGGGGTTCCGGGTCGTTTGCTGGTTTGTCGTCCTGGCACTTGCACGGCTCGGCGTCGTATGCGTTCATCTATTTCGGTGGGCGGCTTCTTAAAGCCGCTCTTTAGGGGGTTTGGGGGTCCCCCCCCAAGGTTTGGAGTGTAAATTGACAGGGTTATAAGATGCGCGCTTGCCATTGTCGGCGGGAACTGGAATAACAGGTCGAATGCTGGTTTGTCGAACTGGAACTTGAACAACTCGTCGTCGAATGCGAACATCAATATCGGTGGGCAGACTCTTATTAGAATAAAAACATTGTATTGCATTTTATAATCCTCACCGCTTGGTGAAAATTAGGCCGTAAAGAGCATGGTTTAGTAGGAGTATCTCGAAAACCCATGAGGCTAATAAGAAGGAAAACATGAAAAGAGTCGGATATATTTATGAAAAAATTTATGAATATGAGAATGTGAAACTTGCAGTTATGAAAGCGTCGCTTGGAAAACGAAGCAGGAACTATGTCAAAAAGAGATTGCAGTATTTAGATAAAACAATTTCTGATATACAGGCGATGCTAAAAAACCAGACGTATGTTCCATCGCCGTATGAAATTAAAAAAATATTAGATGGAGCGAGCCAGAAGGAAAGAATAATTTATAAACCGAGATTTTATCCAGACCAAATTATTCATTGGGCATTGATATTGCAAATTCAAGATATAATTTTAAAAGGCATGTATAAATACACTTGTGGAAGTGTTCCAGGAAGAGGAACAAGCTATGGCCAAAAAATTATTCGTAAATGGCTTGATAAAGATTATAAAAATACAAAATATTGTTTTAAGGCAGACATAACCAAGTTTTATCCATCTATAAATATCAACATATTAAAGAATATGTTTTATAAAAAAATTAAAGATAAAAATTGCATATGGCTAATAAACAAAATATTGGATAGTGCCGATGATGGTTTACCGATTGGTAATTATACAAGCCAATGGTTTTCTAATTTTTTTCTGCAAGATTTAGATCATTATATAAAAGAAGTTCTTAATGTTAAATATTATATAAGATATGTTGATGATATTGTTATTTTGGGAGGAAATAAAAAAGAGTTGCACAAAGTAAAACTAAAGATTGAAGAATATCTTTATATAATTGATTTGAAAATAAAAAACAATTGGCAAGTATTTCCAATAAAAAGTAGAGACATTGATTTTTTAGGTTTAAGATTTTATCGGCATAAAACAACGTTGAGAAAAAGAAATTCTTTGCGGATAAGAAGAAGATTAAACAAGATTTATAAAAAAGATTTTCTCAATTATAAAGATGCCTGCGCTATTGTTTCTTACTGGGGATGGATAAAAAGAACGGATAGCTATATTTTTTATAATGAAAAAATAAAGCAAAAAGTGAGTTTAAAGTTAGCAAAAGAAAGGATAAAAAAACATGCAAAAAATAATTTCTCAAAAATTTTTGAAAAATTTTAAATTGAAATACGAGGTGACTTAATGGTTGTTTTTGCGCCTATTCCTCAATTTGGTCAACTGGTCGAATATATAACTCAAGGAATACTTATCAATGATATTATTACGGTTATTATCAATCGGGTTAGCATGGAAGATATATTCACGTCTGACGAGAAAGGCGATAATAGTTTTCTGAAACCGCTGGTACTCAATGCACTCAAATCAGATTATGCTAAAGTCTCACAGTTGCGAAATATTTCCAATTTAGAAGAGGTTGAAACAGATGTGATGAAGTCAGTAGTCGGGAAAAGTTATCACACTGATGTAGTCGCTTTATCTGCGACTGTATCTAGCCCTGTCGAGTTGGTCGATATGCTTTCAGACATAGTATCAAAGCCAATTTGGAACACTGAATTGGTCGTCAAAATAGGTGAAGTCTACTTATACACACCTGATAAAAACTTATATGAGGTGATTCAGTCGCATACCACACAATCAGATTGGACACCGACAATCGCGAAATCATTGTTCAAACGGTATTACGAACCGAGCGATGATCCGTGGGCATGGGTACAACCCACTGGAGCGCATGATGCCTATCCTGCCGGAGCGAAAGTTTTGTACAATGGTTTCACATGGGAGAATACCATTGCTGCTAACGTGTGGGTTCCTGGTGTAGTAGGGTGGACGAATCTAACACCGCCAGAAGAACCAGAAGTATCACCGTGGAAACAACCAATTGGCGCGTCAGACGCTTATAATATCGGTGATAGGTGTACGTTTAATGGGCATCTATGGGAGAGTAAAATAAATACGAACGTCTGGTCTCCATCGGCTTACCCTGCGGGATGGAAAGATTTGGGAATATTATAAGCGGTAAAAACATAATAAAATGCTTCTTTTGTCGACGACTATTGGAATTTAATCCAGTGGTTTGTGAAAGCAAACCCTGTCGACCAGCTTGAGTCCTCAGAGGGCTACGTTATCAGGAGAGTTAAAGAACGCACGTTGGAGTGACCGAGCCAGCCCCAACCTCTGCAACCGGAAAATTAAACATCGAATAAGGGTCTAAAGTAGACGTGTTTTCCGGAAGTGCTGACTGATAACATTGGCGAGGCTAACTTTACCGCCTTAAAAGGCGAGATTACAGTAAACCAAAAAAGGTATATTATGCAAAGAGTATTTGTTTTAGATAAAAATAGACAAGCGTTAACTCCTTGTCATCCTGCAGGATCATACGATGCTGTAAATATGGATGGTGGTGGCACGTCTACAATGGCGATGTCTACCAATTTACGACCAATGATTATCAACAATCCTTGCAACTGGATTACACCGCCTTTCTTTGAAAGAAGTGGCGGAAATCATTTAGGTATTGGACTCAAAGATTAAAAGAATAACCCCTAGAAAACTAGGGGTTATTTTTTGCCTTTTTAGTTATTTGATTCCTGTGCTACCATGCCCTCCTCGATTGATTGGTGAAAGTTCAGATTCAATAAATGTAATGTTGGGTTGAATTTGTTGAATTCTAAATTGACAAATTCGATCACCTTTTTTAATTTTTGCAATTCGTAAAGCATAGGCTGGAAAAAACCACTGGTCTTCTGAACCGGAGTATGCAAAATCTACAACCCCCATGTGATTTGTTTGGATAATTCCAAAGTTTTTAAAAGTGCTACTACGAGGAACGATATGTGCTTCAAATCCCTTCGGCAACTGCATAGCTACTCCGAGCGGAATAAGTGCAAATTCACGATATTTCATTTCAATATCAATATTGCTTCTCAAATCGATCCAATTTCCCTGTGAAAACTGTTCAAGTGGTTGTGCGCCTTCAAAATATTTAATTTTGATCTTCATTTTTTTTCCTTTTAAATTGTGCAAGAATCGTTCGTACAATATTTTTCCCCAATAGCTTCAGAAGTTACTTTTGAGAAATTAAGTGGTTTCAATTTTTTACTCATAGATTCATAAACTTCTTTTGTTATTGCTTCATAAGGCATTTGTGGATACGTGCTACTATCAAGTTTTGGAAGAAATGAAACAGCCTTTAATTGGAATTGATAAATATTTAATGCATTCTTGATATCTTTTTCTTCATCTTTATCAAAAGTAACAGTTATCGAAACACTATTCCCACTCCAGTATTTTTGTGCAAAAGCTGCCAAACCCAATTGTTCCCACATAGAAACATCATCAATAGTCCTAACATTTTCTCCAGCAAAAATTGGAAATTCAACCACACTCGTACTGTCTTCTTGCCCAAAAGCAGCTTCAACATTATATCCAGCTTTCTTTAAAGATTTTATAAAAGATGAATCATTTGCTAATCTAACTCTTCGGATATAATATTTTGATTCTGGGAAATGAATTCCAGGAGTTGCGCCTGCTAATAATGATGCCGTTCCAGATGGTTTTATAGTTGTCATTTTTATAGATTCTGGAATAGCAAGCCATTCACTATAAACACGATCATAATATTTTGCGGTTTTATATCCTTCTTCCATCCATATTTTTAATTCATTCAAATTTCTGTTTGAAATAAATTGCGCAATGCCCGACATTGAAATTCCAATACGTCTATTTCTAAGCATAACCCGATTTGTTTCAGGCCAATGAGTATTAAGTAGTGTGATTGATTTCGCATAGAGATAAGCAAATTTCAATGTAGTTTGATAATCTTCTAAAGATTCATGATGATTTGGGAATGTTTCAACTAAATTGCAAAGTTCTGAAGATTCCAAAGTGATCTCTCCGCAGTTATGAACAACGAATCCATCAATTACGCCCCAATGGTTGTCGCCATCTATCGAGAAATCATAGACTGACTCAATTCCATTATCATTTAATTCAATAACAGAAACATACTTGTTTTCATTATCTTTGTATGGCATCAAGAATTTTCCATCAAGATTCTTTGCCATACATTCTTCACCGTTAATTGTCATAAAGATATGTTCTGGAGTACATTTAATTACTTGATTATTAGAAAGTTCTAATTCAATAGTTTCTTTATCTCCAGTTTTGAATATTTTTGCATCTACTATAATTCCATTTTTATCATAAACTTGAACTGTTTTTCCGTCTAGTGATCCAATTTCTTTATAACCATTTGCTGTAAGAATATTGGAACTATATGTAAAACATGGATTAACTCCTAAAACTCTCCTATCTTTGTTGTTTCTTTCATCTGAATTCATTCTAGAATATTGTTGTGCATTATCAAGCCAAAGAATTCCTGGTTCTGCATTCACTGCAACACGTTTTGCAATATCACTATAATCCATTCCAATATCAGCATAAACAGAATTGTTTGAAGCCCATCCTAAAGATGCTCTATCTGGATTTTTCTCATAATCCTTCAGCTCCATAAATTCTTGATCATCATAATCACCAATAAGGATTTCTGCGGAATTGTGAACTAAAAATCCCTGATTACAAATAAACTCATGAATGTTTTCTACTTCTATATCATATGTTTCTACGTTTTTTCTGCCATTTTTTACACCTTTTATTTTTACTGGAATTAATTTTGTCGGTAAATTTCTTTCATTAAATTTTTGTAATGTTTGAGGAGTAGATGTTTTTATTCCAGAATTCTTTAAAAACTGTTTTGAGAATGTAAAATCGTTTCCACTTCTGTTTGTTTTGTTAGTGTTTTTATATTTCAAAGAATATTTCATAACAACATTTTCAAAATCAATCTTTGATTTTTCACCAACGATATTTATATTGCAAATAGTTTTCCATCCGTACTTATCTCTATTCTTTGATTTTATTCTTGTTGGAATTCCAAGAGATGCATATAGTGATTGAACTTCTTTTGCAAATTTTGGATAAACTGTGGCTACAGCTACAGTTGGTCGTGATCGGCTGCTTCCATCTGCATCAAAAAGTCCAGCTAAATAACTTGCTCGAATATCTTTTGTTCCTTGTTTGATAAAATCTGGAATTACAATTTCTTTATGTGCTTCTTTGAATTTTGAGAAATACCAAACCAATTGTTTTGATTGTGAGCTTACTCTTACACATCTATCATTCTTTCTACCATAAGATACTTTTACGTTAGTTACAAATCTTGAAAGAATTTTTTCTAAAAAATCAACCATATTTAAATAATCTGGCGACATTCCAAAACTTACATATGCATTGAATCCATTTTTATCAAAATTTGGGGCAACATATCCATTTCCATGAAGATTTCCTAATATCCATGAAATATCCTTGTCTAGATCTGGAACAGTAATATCTTGACAGGTTGTTGAATGTTTTGGTTTTTTATATTCAAAACTAGGAAGATGTGTCTTCTTTCCTTCTATAATATTTTCTAAAAATACAATGTAGTCGCTAGTCTTTATATCTTTTGCCATTTTCCATTCATACTCATATGGAGATTTTAATACTGCCACACGATGATTTGGAGTACATTCAAGATCACCAATCTGTGTATCTAATATAATTGTGTCTTGTAATCCTTGATAAACAATATCTTTTACTTTATTGACTCCTTTGCTTGTATAAACACTATTATTTTTAGTAATATCTTCAATTTTTATTAATCCGCTTTTAGTATGTATTAATGTTCCTTTTGGTAAACACCTGCGAACGTTTCCTGCAACAACAGCTTTTCCAATTGCGTTAAAAATATCTGCAATATTTCTAGAGGAGATTTCTTTACCAATAGAATCTGTTAAAACAATTTTTACAAATTCATGTAATTCAATCAGCGGTTTACTGCCTGAAGATACACCCCCAAATGTTCTGATAGGTTCTCCGGCTTTACGAATTAAACTATAATCAAATTCGTAATTCTTTTCACTAAAGAAAGAATTGATGAGTAATTGTAAAGATTCCACCCATCCTTCTCTGCTATCTGGAATAATAAATTCATGTACTTTGTCATAGGGTTGTTTTACTGTAACTTTTCCAGCGCCTTTTACATCTGCCCCGACTCCTATACCTGACATCAGAAAGTCCATTGCATTTGCAAATGGTTTTCCAGGATTTTCACCAATATTTTTTGTGCTTAAAAAACAACAGGAATATAATGCTTCAGCTAATCCTCTTTCTGTAATCAAAGTAGTTCCCATAGCCCAGAGAGATCGACCAGATGGCAGCATTTTTAAATTAAAAATACGGTCATACATTTCGTGGGCGGAATGTTGAGCCTTTGCTTGATTCCATCCTAAATTATAGTCTTCGATATGTTGTCGTTGAATTGAATAAATTCCTTCAACCACTCGTTTTACAGTCTCCCACCACTTCTCGTTTTCACCATCTTCATTTAAACGCGAGTAGGTTCTCATAAATACGAATTCTCCCAACCCGTTAAATCCGAAAGGAGGTTTTACCTCTTTATATTTATCTAAGAAGTTTTCAGTAAGCTGAAAACTTTGTGTCATTGGAAATTTCACTTATAACGCCTCCTTAGTCGTATGCTTTCAATATTAATACAATCTCTTTTACAGTTTCTTCAATGGGTCTATCGTTATCAATTACGTGTTTCACCTCGCTTTCTATTCCCTGGAATACTCCTTGATCTGAGAAAATTCGTCTAAACATTTCCATCAAATTATCCCCTCTATCACACATTCGTTTCAGGCGAACACGTTCTGGAACGTCAATAAAAAATGATACCATGGGGAAATTATTATCTTCAGCAATTTTCTTGAGCTGTCGAAATCCAAAAGGTTCTACAACCGCAATTCCATTGTCCTCAATATCATTTTTTGCAATACCATAGAACCAACCGTTGTAACAAGTCGATTCTCCGAAAAAATCATTTTTCTTGAGATTCTCAAATTCTTCTTTGGTAATAAAGTGATAATCTCTGTGATTCAACTCATTATTTCTAATTGGGCGTGAGGTGTAAGAAATGATATTGCTACATCCTTCTTTAACTAATAGTTTCTCAATTGTAGATTTTCCAGCAGCGGAGCATCCAACTAAGATGATCATTAAATTCTACCTTCCATTATATCCATAAAGTGAGACCATCCGTTAATACGAACCATATTATTTCGCATATCCGAAGATGTGTATTTCTTATTCCATGGCTTAGTAAACAACATTCCCAATCCGTTGAAATAATGAACATTATCAAAATTATCGTCAATGATCATATCGGCAATAATCAAACTTTTATCACTGGCAACAACCAGGTCGTCCTTATCTTCGATGAACCCATGGTCTTTTAACCACCCAAATTTGACATTCATGGGGTCATTGGCAGTTACATAGATGATTCTGCTATTATGTTCTCGCATGTAGTTGACAGCCTCAAGAGCGCCTTCAACTGGTTTTGCTTTACTAAAAACTCGTGGTTTGTGGACGAAATCATAGATGGCCGATTTTGCTTCTGGTTTTACGAAATCAGAAATTTTCCATTCTGTGATAGATTCTTCTTTTAGATTGTCGTCAAACTTTCGATTGTACGAATTGAGCCAGGATTCAATGAGGTTAAGAATCACGTCATCGCAATCAACGGCTACAGTTCTCTTATAACGATTTTGATTTGCACTCATAAAGCGTATCCTTTAACTCTTCAGTAATAAATTTTTGATCGATCTCATCAAGTTTGTCCCAATATTCTTTGAAATTATTATCTAAATTTCGCCATACTTCTATAATGGCTTTTATTTCGTTTCCAATCATTTTATCAAATCCTCCTTTTTCAGACATATTTAATTCTTTTTGTTTTAAAATTGTTTTACTCACAATATTTTAAAAGACACTTTTCAGCAATAAATCTATATATTTCAATTGTTTCACTATCATAAATATCATTAGGAATTACTTCAGTCATTATTTGTTTTTCCATATTGATAGAATATAAATCTATTCCTACGGCAGCCGCAGCCATTCTAACATCTAATTGAGCTTTACCTACAAAAACTAGCATCATTCTAATATTGTTTACATAAGATGTGTTTAGCGTACTGTCTATCATTGCTAAAGATAAACTTAATCCCATTTGATACTTCAAAATTTGACCAATATCTTTCATTACTGGTGAAACATTTTTAAGTTCAACAATTGAAAAAATTTTATTGGTATCAATTCCCAATAGATCAATTTTTCCAACTGGAAATTCAAATTGTCTATGTATCCATTTCTCCATTCCTAAATATTCTGGATGATTAAAAAAATAAGTTTCTAAATCTTTTTCTAAGAATTTTTTTGAATTCATTTTTTTACCTCAAAATCAATTACCCAAACCCAAGGATTCTTATCCCAACCAAATCCTTTCTTTGCATACTCTTCTTCCCACACTTTTGAGAATTCCGTTGTCTCTGTAGGAATAAATGTCACACCATCTCCCCAGTCATAAGAAGGCCTTCCAACACCTTCTGCTTTTGCATCCTCTTCTGTAATGTCCTGCAATCTCTCAACCCTTACATTCTTTACAGAAAGTTGAATACGGCTTGCCCAGCGTGGCATGTGAACAGCAAGTCTCCAACGTGTGGGAGCATTTGTAATATCAAAACTATAGCAACCATCCGCATCTGTTTCCAATCGAGCTATCTCACAATCTCTATTACACTCCTTTGCATACTGATAGTACCTGTCTTCATCATAATCATAGCCGCAGCTGTAATCTTCTCCTTCAGACATATCCTGTTTATATTGAAGAGTGTAAGGCTCTCCTTCATACCAACTAACAATTCTCCAAGCCTCTCTCACCCAGAGTTCATTTTCTTCACCATAGGTTGCATAGGGACATTTGACTTCCATACCTCCGTTGACTGCCCAGAAATCATATTTTCCTGATTCAGTATTCCATGCTCCTTCAACATAATCTGGCGGTTGTGGCTTTACTGGCCTCCGAAACTGTGTCTTTCGTCCTGCGAGCGTAGCTCTCACCTCATCAGATGTAAATATTACTGAATGTTCTTTCATTATTCTCCTTTAAAAACATATGAAATAACTCTTTTGTGATGTTTTTCAAAAAATTATTCTTGATCATTCATTATGTTCAATTTTTTAGATTTTTGATAATCTCAATATCTCTAGCAAGTTTAATATTTTGTGTTTCGATGACAGTATTTAATTCTGTCAAGTCTTGTTCGTGGCAATCACGCTCTTCTGTGAGATTATTAGTATTGGTACGATGTATAATTTTATGTATTTCGATGATTGCATTCTGAAATTCAATACGTTTCTGTGCTTGATTATATATATCCGCAATGTTTTTGTATGCTTTCTGAAGTTTTATATACTCCGTATTCTGCCATTCACAAGTGTTTTTGTATTCATCCCGCTCTTTTTTTAAATCTTTAACTTGTTTCCATAAAAATCCATTATTTTTCATTTTATTTCCTTTATTTTACCACAATATATTTGCTGAACCACTCCATATACCAGTTCTTTTTAATTGAAACTTTCTCCATGGAATGACTGTAGAACTGGTTTTATAGAGAGAATATTTCGTGTAATCAGATAGCAGTTTTTTTACATATACATTACATAAATTATATGATGATATAGTATACATTTATTTCTCCCTTTATTTTGCTACAAAAATAGTTGTTTTGTTTGTAATTCAACTGTCCGAAATTATCGGACAACTCGTTTTGAACTATTCGGTATTTCCGAACAGTTCAATCAATCACATAAAATTAGTTTTTTTATGATGTTTTTATAAATATTTGTGAGTATTCAACAATTGTTCGATATTTTTCTTGTTACGCTTTGTATCTGCCAAAACATAATCGCCATTTTCAAGTGATAAATGCTTATATTTATCTAGACTAACTGAGACAATGTATTTTATGTTGACTGCCACAATGTTTGTTTCGGTTGAATCTTCAACATCAAATTCTAAAAATTGATCTTTATTCATTGTTTTTCTCCTATCGAAACACTTCCTTCTAATTTACATTCAATGTCTTCGATCAATTCATTCATTCCGTTTAACATAAGCCATTTTTTATCTTTTTCTTTTACTTTATAATCTAGAAATTTAATAATTTGTCTAATATTTTTTAAAGAATGAAGAAGATTTCCGAAATCATAAGATAATTCATTAATATTACCAAATTTTTCAACGTATGCTGTTTTAATGATATTTTCAATACCTTCTTTATCTGAAATATACATTTCTTCTAATTTTTCAAGAGACCCTCTAGGAGTATAATTTTTTTCCCATCGTTTTCCAAACAGGTATTTTCCAAACGCTTTTGCATAACGAATCCCGCTATGTGTTGAGTTAGACCACTCTTTTTTTATATCATATCTGTCTAAACTATTGAAAGTAAATCCTATTTTTTTCATGTATTCAGATAAAATAAATTTTCGAGCAAGTTCTTGATTATACTGGTAGAATGTTTTTTTGTCTTTATTGCTATAGTTTCTTTCACTAATTCCAGCCAAAAACATGTTTACAATATATGGATTATTTTTGCTGCTATCTTTTATATTGACAATGCTTACTTCGATAGGTTCACTAATAATTTGAACTTGTTTATAAATTGAATTCCAGGTGTGAATGAATTTTTTATATGTATATTCTTCATCAATATTATCACCCCAATGAGGAGTACCATACTCATCACAGTATACAACAGGTTGTAACAAATCATGTTTCTGAGATTCATAATCTTTCACAGAAAGTTTATTTTCATTTTCATCCTGATAATAATTTATAAATTTACTAATGGTGACTAATCTAACATCGTTTTCATTTTCAACAGGAATATTCTTATAGCTATAATTTGCATCAACTACTACAATTTCATCGTCAATTTTATATGTTCCAGAACCCAATGAAATATATTTAATGTTATCATCTATAATTGTAACATCTTTACTCATTCTTACTCCTTATATTTTACCACAGAAATATAGTTTTTGGTGGTAAAAAAAACAAATATTATTTATTCCATCTCTCTGAGTCGTTTTGCAACAGATACAAGACGGGCAGCTTCTTTTGCATTATCTTCGATAAATGATTCTAAAATTTCAATGTGAGCATCCAGGCTTTCGTTCAGTTCTTCCATCTCTGCAAGTTCGTGTTCAAGTTGTTTGATTCGTTTTCTCCGCATCATTCCTCTCCTTCAATCCAAGGCGCGTTCGGCCATGGGTCTCCCGTTACTTTCGCGTCTGAAAGTAAATCATGGGATTCCATAGCTTCCTTTTCTGTTTCACGATATTGTGATTTATAACCGCAGGTGCATTCGAAACAATATCCATAAACCTCTTTGGATAGGCGGAGATCTTTACCGCAGTTAGGAAAAGGACACTGGATTGGTTTTTCTGCTTCTAGCTGTGCAATTCTAGCAGTCAACTTGTCGAATTCTGCGATGATGTCTTTTTCGTAATCGTCGGTTTGTTCTTTATACATCTGATAATTATCATAATTATCATTATTATCATCATACATTTGCCAATGTTGTGATGCTGAAATCAAATAAAATACTTTTAACTTAAATTCGTTTCTGTTCACTTTGTCTTCCTTTTATAGTGTCCCTTAATTTAGTTCATATTTACACAACGTCATGGGACATTAGAGTTAACTTTGTGTAAATTGAAGTGTATAATCTACTATACACTACGTTTTGAAGTGTAATATTTTTAGCTGTTTTTAATACACTTCGTTTTAATGTTTATTAAAACTGCCTTCTGTGTTGAATAACTGTAAATATTCTATGGTTGGATGACGCAAAATATTTATTTTTCATTTTTACATTCCTTTTATAATCACATAAAATTAGCCTTTTATGTTGTTTTTATTCCTTAAGTTTCTTGATAAAAAATATAATCTTAATTTTTATACCACTATAAAAGTCTTCAAATCTATAAGCAATTTTTTCAAAATTTCCATTAAAAAGATTTTCACCAAAAATTTTAATGCAATACATAGTTGCAAATCCCATTAATTCATAAATAAACGGTGAACATACTAGCCACCAAGACCAGTCAACTGCATTAATTACTTTCAAAAACATAAATAAAATTCCTAGTAAAATAACTTCTACTATTTTTGTGGGATCTTTTACATCTAATTTAATTTTCATTTTTTATTCCTTTGCAAATATCACAATTGCAATCATTGATAAATTGATATTCTGGAGTAAACTCATCGCCAAGTTCGTCTGTGGTGTACTGAAATCCTGCATCTAAAGCGTTTTGGTAAGTAATAGGCTTATCGTCTAATCCAGGAAGTCTCTTAGCGTTTAGAGACAGAAAATCAGATCCAAACCATGAAGCCACTTCAACCTTTGCTTTTCCTGTTGTTTTTGCATGTACTAAAGTTACCCATTCATCAAATCTATCCTCAACAATCCATGCTTTCATCATACCACCTCACTCCCGATGGATTGGATTGGTTCTCCGAGAACGCAGCCGAAGTCTTCTGGCACAAGCATTCCCTCTAGCGGACATTTTTCTTTTTCGCATCTGATAGCGCCTTCTGGTGCTGTCCCTTCAATGTGCCACCCATCAGCGTCTACCGAGAATCTACATTCTTCGCACCGCACCTGCCCCCACTTCTCAGCGGTAAGGCGGTCAAACTCGGCAAGCAGTTTTTCTTCAGCAACGTCTTTTTCATCGTTAGCATCTATTTTTCCGAAGTAACCGCATCCATGAGAATAACCGATACCTTCTGCACTTTTTATTGCATTGTTCAATAATTCCTCAAATGCTTCTCTGTTCATTTTAATTTCCTCTAATCTATTTTGAATTTTTATTTTTTCAAAAACAACATAAAATCAACTTTTTATGTGGTTTTTAATGCTTAAAATTTACACCTGTAAAATCAGTTATACATTCCATAATTTTAGTATAAGATTCCGTGAGTTCTTTCTCTTTTTCTTCATCTTCTTTTGCAATTTGAAGTGCAAAATCACAGATTAGATGACTTGCATATCCAGTAGAAATTTCATTTGTAATAAGATTTTTTCTATCTGTTGCTCGATCCCATAATCCAGGCGATTCATAAATTATCTCATTTTGTTTTAAAGTCCATTGTTTATTACTTTCACAAATTACTTTTACTTTTTCATATAATGTTTTTTCAATCACGGGAGGTGAAGACAATTCATCTGCAAGCCAGTGCTCAACATGACCATTTTCGTTGAAACCTAAAACGTGATTTCCCCAGGTAATCAAACCATCTTTTGCAAGAGGAAATTTGACAGGTGTTTCAATAACAGGAGGTTTCGGTGCTTCTTCGCCTTCGCGCCATTCCATTACATGAGATGGCTGGTGCGCTTTAGCCCATTCAGAGGCGTGATCAGGATTCCATGAAAAATAACAATTGTGGTTAACGCTTGCTAGCCATTCTTCAACATTGCCATCACGTAACGCCCACACACTTTCACAAATCATAAACTTCTTCAATCCCTCTTCTGCGGTCATCCACTTGCGAGCAGGTTTTGCATTACTCTGCCAATTATCACAGGACGGAAGGGGTAGACATCTAACATCCCAAGATTTTGATTCCATTGGGAGATAACCTGCGTCTTCCATAAGATGTCTCACTGCTTTTACAGCATTGTCATCAACTTCAAAATATTCATAACCATCATATTTGTTTCCGTTTAACAATATTTTTATGTTATGTTTCATTTTTACATTCCTTTATAATTCTTTCAATTATAATAATAATTTGTTTTCTATTAATTATGTTTGTTTCAGTAGCCTCTTGTTTTTCTTCTTTAGTTCTATCTTCTCTATGTGCACCTGCAAGATAAGAGTTAAAAACCATATTGCTTATACGTTGATTGATTTCCCATTCATCTTCTATTTTCATTTTTCCTCATTTTCAAATATCATAATTGGTTCTTCAACACCATGTCCACAACAGGCACTTGAAACGCCTTCAATATAACCTAGACAAGCATCGTATCCTTCTGGTGTTGGCATTTTCCCGCATTTGGCGCAAGGTCGGTCACGATCGGTTATATCGTTATTATCTTCATATCGCCAGACAGTATCATCAAAATAAATTACATGCCCCCTGGTGTTACTTTTTGCACTCATTCAAACCTCTCCTTATAGTAGTTTAGGCTGCTCACCGCGCAACTTCCTTACCAGCGCCCACAAACATTCGATGCACAGCCCGCCGCGCAGGTCTTTACGATAGCATAGGGTGTGACAGTTGGAACAGGGGGTGCAGGGTGATGAGGGTTTCATTCTATACTCCAATCATCTGTTCTCGGAGCTCCACAGGCAGCACAATTACCAACGCTGTCATTTCTGGTATAACCATTGCACCAACGACACATGAATACATCCTTCGGCTTGCTCCGCTCCGTCCATTCTGTGACATATACCTTTTCAACTACAACAGGTCTACAACGTACAACTGTTCTGTATTCATAAGAATCTGTCATAGAGTTTTCGTGTCTGTCTGTTTTTTTATTTACAACAATCCAATTGCCATCCGGAACCTGAGAAATGCTTTTCCATAAACATTCTTTTTCATTTTCTTGAACTTTATGTATTACAAATTTCTCAGCATCACCATAATGATGATCTAAAATTCTCTTGTCTACGGTAAACATTCCGGCATAGTCCTTGATTTCACTCATTCAAAACTCTCCTTCGTTTTCATATCCAACCCCTCCATCCAATCTAACGTGTATTCCCGCCCGAATTCCTCACACTTCATCCGCCAGGCTTGACATCGTCCGCTATAACCTCGTTCGTGGAATTCGCGGTGGCACTCTACACACAAGTATAGCAGGTTCTCCGGCTCAACAATAATTTGCACTCCTCACAAACAAAAGTGCCATTTTCTTGCTCCTCCATAGCCAGCCGACAAAACGGACACATGACATATAACGGTTTTATTTTCTCCAAATTATCTGGAGCGAAATTGTGAGATTTTTTTTCATGACCGTCTTGATAAACCATCGGATCATCAAAAGCAACGATGATTGGTAAATTTCTATTTGATGGATGGATTGCAGTAATGATTCCAGTTTCTGTGGTTCTGAAGAAAGTAAAATCCACCCCTTCAGACACTACCCGAACATGGTCTCCAATCCGCAAATCTTCGAATTTTGTTTCTGACTTTGTAATATTCATTTCATTCTCCTTGTACTGTTTCCATTTTGGAAATAGTTCAGTGTCAATAATGCCTGTTATACTCACTAAACTTTATTTCTGCACACATCACAATTGCAATAATTTGTAAAATCTTCTGGGCGTAAATAATATTCACTCTGATTAGGATCATAGAGGCCCTCCTCGTCTGTGTATCTGAATCCGGCTTCTTTGGCGTTTTCATACGTGAATGGTTTATCATCTTTTTCTTGAAACCTCATAAAATTCAGATTTTATGCGATTTTCAATAGTCGTTTTAACTAATCATTCATTATGTTTTAATTTTTCAAAAAAAGCCTCTTTATTACCAGGAGCAAAATTTCTGATTCTAAAGCGTTTATTATCTAATTTTCTAAATTTTTCAATAATTTCCATCCGAATTTTTTTAATTCTTTCATCCGCAATATTTAATTTTACATCATCGCAATCATCAAAGCAAACATAAGCCCAAGAAACCGCATGTTCTAACTGGTCTAATAATTCGATAAGTTCCTTCATTTTTTATTCTCCTTTACATACTTAATATTAGCACACTTCGCCTAAAAAGTCAAGGTTTTAAACAAATACAACTGCACTAATTTCAGATACAAGATTAGCACAGTTGTAAAGTTATTTTACGCGAGAAACTATCTCGTCAAATTCCTCTGGTTTTATTATTCTGTATTGATCTATCCACCATGTAGTTTCTGTTTCTGATTCAACGTAATTATTATTCACAAAACTGATCGATGGTTTTTCTTTGAAATGATTTACGTACAGAATGTCACCAGCAAGAAAGTTATTATTTTCAAAAGTTTTTTTCTGAATTTTCAAACTGGTTTGTTTTCCGTTATTCAAACAGTAGGCTTGAATTCTAGGTGCAAATTTCTCGTTGAGTTCCATTACAAAAACAAATTTTTTATTGATGTGAGAATAAGTTGCGTGAATATATCCCAGAACGTCTCTTTCAATTGCTAACTGTTGCCAAACAGGGAATTTTTCATCTGGAATTGTCTTCCAGAACTCTTTTAGTAACTCTATTCGCTTTACTTTTGTCTTGTCAGAGTGCTTTCGTGAATATCTAGCTTTACCTTTTGTGAATTCCTTGAAGAATTTCAAGAGTGTCAGGTTTGATCCAAATACGTCAAAGTAATTAATCTGAATCAAGTCTTCATATTTTTTACTTATATAACCTTTCTCTTCAGCATCTAACAAAAAATCTAAAAATGTTTCATATTTATTCTGTCCTAATTCGTAAAGACGATCACTGACAGACGAACTAAATCCTTTGATACTCTTTAGGCTGGTTGTAATTTCCCACTTCTCAACATTGCCTTTGATAGTTCGATTATCTTGACCAAACTTATATCTTGGAAAATTGATTTTGAATGATTTTTCAGCTTCTTCAATAGCTCTTACTAAACGATCTTTGCTACCATCTCCTTCCAATAGGTTCAGAAGTGTTTCATAGAATTGAATGGGGTGGTGAGCCTTGAGATAAGCCCCATAGAGGCTGTCTCCTGCTACACAGTAAGAATGTGCAGAATTAAATAGATAAGAGCTAGAATCTTCAATAATTTGCCACGTGAGATTGGCTACATCTATAGCCTTATCTTCTTCAAGATTTTCATTATCAATTAATCTTGATTTCATTCCTTCAATAAATGTTTCTTTATAAGCAAAAACTTTTTCATATCTTTTTTTGGCAATATTTTTAATTAATGTAAATGTGTCAGCAATCGGAATTCCGGCATAAGCCAACACATTCATAGCTTGTTCTTGATAAAGCATGAACGAATAAGGAATATCTTTAGATTGAATAAGACTATCTAGAGTTGGTACATTATATGAAAATGACTCTCTGTTTTCAAATATTTTATACATCGATTGAAAACCTGGTCTTACAGATGCGATGAAAGCACTTAGCTCGGCAATATTAGAAGGCGAGTATTTTGCAACTCTTCCTCTAGTTGAATCTCCTTCGACCTGATTGATTCCAATTGTTTGAGCATTTTTATAAATATCCCAAACTTTTTCATCGCCATCACATATTTCAATAAGTTCAGGAAGTTGATGAGGCTTTCTCTCTAATTTTTCATAAGTTTTATAAATCAATTCAACTACAGAAACTTTGAGAAGGTCATTCTTTAGAAATCCGTATTTTTCTGCCCAAAGACCATCCATACATGCACAGATATGACCTTTGAGATTAATAAGTCCAATTTCTTCTTTAATATCTTTGCTAAAAAGGAGGCTACCGCATGGGTGGATACCAGCCTGAGCAACAATTCCTAGATACTTTTTACTTTCTAGAAAATAATCAAGATATTCTGGCGAAATAAATTCTTCAGGGTTTTGTTCTTCGTCATTATACTTTTTCGCTAACTCGAATTTTCCAATTTCGTCTGACACACTATTGGCAATTTCAAAATCAATATCTTTTGCTCTAGCATATAATTTCCATGCAGCTTTTATCCTTAAAGTTCCATAAGCCAACATGGGGTAAGAATGACCTTCGCCCATAATGTCAATTTGAGCTTGAGCGAATACTTCTGGATTACCAAGATTGAAATCAATGTCAGGGAGCGTCTTAGCATCCAAAATACGTTCTTTAGTCATAAATCGCTCTGGAAACAGTTGTACAGTAGCAGAGATGCGATCTACGGTGGTAAAACCAAGTAATTTGGCAGTATAGAAGGACGCAATCGATCCACGTCCTGTGCGTGTAAGCATACCGCCTAATTCTTCACTTCTCTTTACAATTTCGTAGTCAAGAAGGAAATAATCAGCCATACCAGTTTCAACAACAACATTTACTTCTTTTATAATTTCTTTTACATATTCATTCCACATTGATTTGTCAATATTTTGTTTTTCTTCTTCCCATTTTTCAGAAATCAAATTTTTAAAAATATCGTTCTTTTCTTTTTGAGTTTTATCGGGATAAAGAGTTGGCAACTTCATATCTTTGTTAAAAATATCGCTAGTGTATTCTTCTACCTGGAGAAACGTATTGGTGTTTTTCATAGCTTCTTCAATCTGCGGTTTTGTCAATACCCCCTGAAACATAAAACGATTGAAAGCAACTTCATCGCTAGGATAATCAAGATACCAGCCGGTTTCATCTTCGTAACTGATATGTTTTGACCGAATAAAATCATCTCGATCTTTTGCCTGATTTTCGTAAATGTAATGTGAATCTACTCCAAAGATAATCTTGATTCCGTAATGGTTAGAAATATTAATAATCTTTTTATTGATTTCTTTCTGTGTATCAGTATTGTGATTCTGAACTTCCAAAAAGAAGTTCTGTCCAAAATGGTCGTGAATCTGAATGATCAATTCTTCGTAATCATCATATTTCCACACACCTGCTAAACAAGCTGTCGTAACCCAAACATCATCTTTAGGCAATGATAGAAGTAACTCTAAGTCAATTCTAGCACGATAATAGAATCCTGTGAGATTAGCTTCAGATAAAATCCGATTGATCGCTTTTCTACCATTTTCATTTTTTGCTAATAGAATCATGTGGGCATTGGTTCGATCTTTTTCAAGACGATCTTTTACAAAATAAACTTCAGAACCAATTACGAGTTTCAGATTGTATTTTTTAGCAAGTTCGTAACTTTCAATATATCGCCCACACCAACCATGTTCCACAGAACTTAAAAGACTATGACCCAACGCTACCGCACGTTGGGCATAATCTTCATTAGAAACAACCGAATCGGGTACAATTAAGTTCGACATGGATCCGTGTTTATGATAGTTTTGGTACATTACTTTCCTTTCTTAAGTATTATAGGGGCAGCTTTCCCGAAATCCACAAATTTGCTTGCAGAAATAGTTGTTTTTTGAACTAATATTTGGAGGCCAATCTTCTTCGTTCTTTATCTGATTTATTGTCCCCTCAAACCATTCCATTGTCTTTTGAATTTCCATTGGATCAACTTCTTTGACTACTTCAATTCCATCTCGAATAAACCAGATTCTAATATCGCTAATTTCAATATCTTTTTCTATCCAATAAATATAAGCGTAAAGTTGAAATTGATGCATGTAATTTATAATCTGTTCAGATTCAAGATTTGCTTTCTTTCGTTTCCTGGTGTTTTTCTTAAACTTAGATGTCTTGAAATCAACAAGACTATATTTTCCGGTAGATTTTTCTCGTAGAATCAAGTCTGGTCTTGTAGTCAATTCAATATCGTTATACACGGACTTGACAGTTTTTTCTACCTCAACAACCTCATATAGAGACAAATCAAAATCAAAATTTGAAAAGTATTCTAGTCCAGTCTCGTAATATTTCTCTCCCATACCTTTTGGAAATGTGGGTGGAAGGGAAACCATAAAATCTTTATAATGTTCTTCGTAATATTCGACCATTTCATAAATCTGAATTTCTCCATTAAAAAACTTTTCAAGAACATCGTGAACCAATAATCCAAAATCCGAATAGAAGTTCCCTATTCTATCCTCCGCCTCAATATAATTATATTTAAAACCTAGCGGACAAGTTTCAAAACTTGACACGCTGGAAAATGACCAGCGCATATTATCTAAAATAAATCCATATTCACTCATTTTACTCCTTCATGAAATTTGGTAAACTATCTAATCTGGGGTCTTTAGTTGGCAAAGGTGATGTATCCTCGTTCCATTTATAACGTTTATAAAGTTCTTTTATAGTGGAATAAAAACGATAAGATGGATAATCAAAATATAATCTTTTTGTATCTTGGTTTCCTGTATATCTATTTTTCAAGATAGACACTTCAACATCTTCATCAATTGGATCTTTACCTTTTTTATATCCGCCTTTACCGTCTGCTTCTCCTGCCTTGTCTTTCTTAGAGAATCTTTTTACAGAAACTAAATATTGTGCAAGATTCGTTATTTCTGAAGCTCCAGAGACATCATCTGCCTCAAGTTCAAATCCATGAGGTATTTTCTTAGGATGGGTAACTAGAACAATTAGAACACCATACATGAGGGCAAGACTATTCAGTTTTACAATAAAGTCCTTTTGTCTTTGGTAAACATCAGAGCCACTCGACCCAATATCCAATGTCATCAAATTATCGAGCAGCCAGACCTTTACGCCATATTTTCTCGTTGTAGCTATAGCCTTATCTAAAATATAATCACTATTGTTATTGTTTTCGCTATAAACCCAAACTCGTCCTTTATACCATTTTCTCATTTCTTTTCTTGCAGTAGAATCTATAACATGTACAAAATTATTTTTCATATTGATTTTTTCAGAACCGGCCATAGCTAATTCTAACCAATTTTTCAACATAGGGGAAATTAATTCCCCGCTGAAATAAAAAATATCTTGACCTTGATTCAAGGCCTCACAAGCAAAAACTTGATTGATAAAGACTGACTTTCCAGAACCTCTCTGTCCTGTAACTAGAACAACACTACCAAAAACAAATTTATAGATAATATCGTCTATTGGTTTTAAACCAGAATATAAACCAGGAGCTTTTTCAATATCGAAATCTTCAGTATCAGCAAGATCGCTAATTCCTTCAATCGGAATTTCTTGAGCGTTGAAAATCAAATCTAATACAAATTGTTTTCCACAATGATATAAAATTTCATTTACGTCTTTTACTTTTGTATCCTTTCCATTCTTATCTTTTACAACAGAAGGTGCATCGACATAAAGAGTTCGCCAAACACCAAGACGAGAACAAACTTCTCTTCTCATTTTGAGTCCAGCTTCATCTGTATCAGACCATACAATTATCTTATCAAAAAGCTCTAACCAGTCCCAATTCTCTTCAATCCACCCAAAATTTCCTGCCCCCATAGGAACACTCACTGTATTTGTATATCCTGCTTCAATGGCTGCCAGAGAGTCAATTTCGCCCTCATTAATTAAAAGTGGGCCATTCGATGTATCTACACGATTCATATTGAAAAGAAGTGGTCTTGTGCTTGCTCCTTTTTGACACCAATTTTTACTTTCACCTTTTTTTATAGCATGAGTTGGTCTATATTTTACCATACATATAACATCATTTGTATCGCAATAATTAAACACTACATTTCCATTTGAATCTTGTTGAATATCAGTCCTATCTAATGTTTCTTTAGAAATACATCGTAACTTCATATATTTCTCAACTTTTGTACGATCCGTATTTTGTTCTCTGACAGGATAAATATATTTTCTTTCAGTTTTAATTCCCTTTTCTGAAAAACGATATTCTGTTTTTACTTTGTCAAGATTAAATAATTTATCAACTGCTTCAATATATGTCAATCCTTGTTTAAGATATAAATCTATAATTCCAAAATTTTTACCACATCCAAAGCAATGAAAACAATTATCTTTGGAATTCCAACTAAAAGAAGGCGTGCTATCTTCATGTCCGCCAAGTGGACAACTTCCTTTTAATGTATTTCTATCCCAATTTTCAACCTTCAGTTCTTTTCTAATTATTTCTGCTGCGTCTTCTCCTAGTTTTTCTTTTGCTTCTACGATTAAACTTTTCAGGCTTTCATCAAACATAGTTCCTCTGTGGTGATAAAAGATGGGGTATTTCTACCCCATCTAAAATGTTATCTAGTCAATATCTTCTCCGTCAGCAACTTCCCATGGAAGCTTGCCTTCATCACCATCATCAGCTTCTTCTACAATCGGGGGTTTATCCATACCTGTTTTGTGAGAACTACCGCCACCATTGTATTCACTCAATTCCCATGACCAAACTACAATTTGAGGATTCTTTGGGTATCGTTTTTCACCATCCTTCATATATGATTCTTGCGTAACTCCACCTTTGATTTCAAGACGAATGGGATTACTCTTACTTGGAAGCATTGCCAATAATTCATCATTATAGGCTTTACCTACAAAACGAACAAAGCTCCAGTTTGAATTTGTATATTCGCCATCTTTATTTTTAGAACTCGTACTCATTCGTACTTGAGCATATTTTTCCTTATCTTCAATTTGCCAAACTGTTACAGCTTGTGGATATTTACCATTTCCGATCCATAACATATTATTCTTCTCCTTCTACTGTTTCTTTAACTTCAACATCTTCAATAACTTCAGCTTCTACAATCTCATTTTCAACTAAATCTGTAAGTTTTTCAATCAATTCTTCAAGAACAGAAATATCTTTGACTCTATTAGGATTCATTGATGGCGTATATTTTTTAGCAATTTCCTCAAAACGGGGGTCTTTTCTTTTATGTAAAAGAGTATATAATGTAGTAGCTTCTTTTTGCTTTGATTTTAGTTGAGCTTTTTTATCTTCGTCGGTGTTTTTATCAGCCAGGTCTTTTTTGAATTCACTTGAAACTTCTCCAAATTCATTTGACTCTGCACCAATCTCTTCTGCCGTATAAACCACAACGCCGCCTGTAACATCAGGACAATACAATCTTACACCACTGGTAAGAGCACGATAGAATAACATGTTTCGAGGATATTTCTTCCAAACATCTTTTCCTGATAACCCAGCCTTTTTAGCATCATCCAAAGTAAATGAAAATTCACCAACCTTCTGATCCTTTTCATAAAACGCAAGATTACATCTTTCATTATTGGTTTCCAGAATAATGTAGTTGTAATCAGGATGACGTTTTACAAGTGTTGCAACCAGATTTCCGCCTAAAGCAACCTTGTTTTTGATAATATTGATTCCAGACATTGAAGTGAATGGATCAAATCCAAGTTCGCGTCCTGCAAGAACTTTTACAGATGCTTGAGCCAAATCTTTTGTATCTGAAAACAAACCACTTTCCATCATTACCTTCGCAATTCCGGTAACATCTTCCATACTATTAATCATCAAACTATTTTCCGTCATTCATTCTCCTTTATTCTCAAATAATTTATTATATTTTTTAGACTGTTTTTTGAATTCCTCCGTTTTATTATATCCACAAGATTTAGGTTCACCACACAGACCGTTACGATAAATACAATTAGGAACACAGAGTTGATAAAGTTCTGGTTCATAATCTTTTAAACTATTTACAAATTCTTGCCATGCTCCACGAGTTTCCTTACTCGCCAGATAACACAGTCGCTTTCTAGAGGCATTGATTATTGCCTGAGCGTTCATTGACTCTTTGTGGGTAACCAACGCTCCCTGTGGAGCTTTATCCCGATCATAGTCTTCAGTTGCACCCTTCATTCTGTCAGGACGCTGCGAGAATACGAAAGGCGTTGCTCCGATTGAATGACGAACTAGATGAACTGAAATCCAGGATTTTAGATCAACCCATTTCCAGGAGAACCACAAGTCTCGGATTGGAGAATGTTCAGATTTCAAAATCATCAACTTCCATTTTGAATCTGGAGGATTCTTTACTTTCAATCCCATGGTTGTCAAGGCTGAATCTTTCACATTGTGCCAATCTTGTTTGTCTGGCAATTTTGTTAGCTCTATTTTCATATTATCGATTTGAAAACAATTGCGTACTCAAAACTTCATGAGTGTAATAACCGAATTCATTTGCGTTATCATAATGACAAGTTAGAAAATACCAGTTACCACCGATAAGAAACGGCATTCGGGATACAGGGCCATTGCTAAAATTCCCATAATTGAAATCACACCAGTTTGCGAAACGTTCTGCATTTCTGTACGTATCAATATCTGGCTGCATGATAAAGACCTTTGATAAAATATAACGTCCTTGGAATAAATACATTTGATGAAGATCAGATGCTTGCAGTAAGATAACTGCCAATAAAATAAATCCCAACATTAATGAAAACTTCAATTTTTTACTCATTTATTTTTTTCTCCTATAGAATATATTGAATAAATTGAACAGTGGGGCGTGGTAGACTTGAACTACCCATTCTTCCTTATAAGAGAAGTTTTTTCACCGCCTAAAATAACGCCCCGAAAAAACACAGGCACAGTGAGACTTGCACTCACATCCTAACTTTAGAAGAGTTGAATTCTATCTTGTTGAACTATGTGCCTAAAAACTTATTTATTTTTTCGATAGTTTTGATGGCATTCTCTTGAACAAAAAGAATTTTTACTATGTTTGTTTTCTGGTCTATTGTCACTTTTATTTTTATTTATATGATGAACAACCTCGTTATTTTCTAAAAATCTACCAATCTTATTTTCTGCAACAATTCTATGATGTAAAACATATCCACAACTATTTGCCTTGGGATGTTCTTTAGCAGTAACGTATTCATAATCGCCACTTTTCACAATATTTTTTATTTTCCATCCTGAATCTGGAAATACATATTGTTTTTCACATAAAGAATAATTGCTGATGCATTCTCTATTGCAAAAAAATAACCCAGTTTTACAATTTTTAACCTTGCTTGGTTTTCTTTCCAATTCTTTTCCACAATGTGTGCAATTTACTTTCATTTATTACCTCCTGGTAATTATAGAGGAAGAACAATGCAGGAGCATTGTTTGTTCAGGCTTGCAAACCCTATCCTCTTTTTATATTTTCAGAACCACGTAAAATCACAGTTTTATGCGATTTTTAGGGTCGTTTTAACTAATGAATCATTATGTTTGATTTTTCATATTTTACCAGTTTTCTTCTAAATCATAGAATTCATTCAATCTTGTCACTTCTTCCTTCCAAACATCCATATAAGAACCCATAATCACTGTTTTTTCTTCTAAATATGGTTTCCCTAGTTTTTTATTTTTCCATCCTCTTTCTTTAGCAATATAAAGAGGAATTTTCTCTTCTTCGCTCAATATATCATAATTATCAGACCCATACATATAAACGTACGGTTTTTCATCGTCAAACACAACAGTTAAGTCCCATACCCAGTCTTCAGCTTCTGGCTCAACAATATCATATTTTTCTATCTGATATTTTTTTGCAATATTTGCTAAAGAATGTAACAATACTCCGTAATCTCCAGTAAAATGTTCTGTTTTTATCATTTTTATATTCCTTTCAACTACTGAATTTTAGCACACAATGCGTTTTAAGTCAAGGTTTCAACATAAAATGAGAGTTTTATGTTGTTTTATAAATAAACAATTTTTCCGTTCTTTTATCATGCTGTCCAATATCTAATGTAGAAGATATATCTTTTTTCCAAATATAGACAAAATCATCTGGTGCATTATATTCACTTATATATACCTTGTGTCCATATTCAGCCATATTTCGACACCACTCCCAAAATATATTATGATCAAAATTATCTTTATATTTTATCGTATTTTTATATGGCGGGTCACAATATAAAATACATGGTTCTGAAAAATTTTTATCGCTATAACTACAATTATAAAATTTTATATCAATAATTTTAGGAAGTTGTCGCATAACAAAATTTTTTGCTTTTTCACAATAATTTCTGTTGGCTTTATTTGACGCATATCCTCCAAACCACTTTGCTCCAAAAGAACAACCAACACCAACAAAACCGATAAGATGTTGAGGATATTTTTCTTTGTTATTTTTTATGTCGTAATATTCTTCTTTTGAAAGAGTGTTTGGAGGAATCCACCCGTCCTGCAGTGCTTTCCACATAGAGATTAAATATTCATTTGTATCCATACCAATTCTTTTCGGATGATCGATTTTATCAATCATGTTGCATCCTCCGACAAATGGTTCCACATACCAAGTGTTCTCATCTATTCCATCTAATACAATAGGAGAAATGTATTTTGCTATTCTTCTTTTGCTTCCAGGATATTGCATTTTCATTCCTTTTTCAAAAATCACATAAAACTGACATTTTATAATGTTTTATCTTATCCACTTATTCCTAGCAATTGACCAATAAGTTTATCATTACGATCTGTATCTGCTAAAACAAAATATCCGGCAGGCACATAAATTTTATTAAAAACAAAATAATTAATATGTTCAATATTTATTGTCAAAATATCATTTTCCTGTACGACATTTCCAAAGCCGTCCTGGTTTGTTGCAACTATATCAAATCTCAAGAATTTTTCCATTTTGTCCTCAATATCTATAAATATGAATTTCATCAAACCTGTTTTTGATAGCTTCATCAATCATGTTCTTTGTACCCTTTGATTTACCGTCCCAAAATGCAATTAGCATAGAATAATCATTATCTTCCTTGGCATATTTTGCCATTCTCTGATTACGAATCGGGCCAGCTTTTTTACCGAGATTTTCCCAATCTGCTTCTATGACTCTTTGAGAAAAACCAAACTCAATAGCGAATCTTTCACCAAGAACATCTGCGCCCTTTGCCCCTCCAGAAATGATAGTATAATCTGAACAGGATTTACTATAACTAAGATTAGATATAATTCCACTAACTTTAGCCTTTAGAAAATCATAGTTTTTAAAATTTCTTCCACCTGCAATAATAATTTTCATCTTAACTCCAATCAATTCCAAAAAGTCAAAAAATATTCACCCAACAATTTCAATCCATTTCTAACCTGTTCTGTTTCTTCTTTATTCCATTTGCGAAGTCCTTCATCTCTAATAATAAAATCTAAAGCCAAGATAATTTTATCACAAATTTCTTCATTGTAAGTATATTTAAAAACTCTTAATCTAGAAGCAATGAATTTTGCCATAGTTATATCAAAAGACCAGCTTTCGCTATCATCAAAACCTCTATCAATTCTTTGTTTAGAAAATTCAGGTTCTCTATCATCATCTTTATCTGTATTAGAAAAATTGATATTTGGGATTCCGAGATATTTAGGATCGTTACTCATTTTAACTCCAAGTCCTATGATTTTCTGCAACCCATTCTCCACCAGAATCATCAGATTGAATAATCCAATCTACACCGTCTGGAATTTCAACAATTTTGAATGGTGCATATTCGCCTTTATCAAGATTAAGTTCTTCAACAACTTGAATCAATGCCGGATTGTTTCTTTCGATAGAATCTATGTCAAAATACCCATCTTCTATTTCATTATCTGAAATAAGAAATTTAAGTTTTTTTGTATAATAATTAAAGCGTATCCAATCTCTATCTTTACCAGGTATCTTGTCCGATGGTTTATACGTGTATATGAGTGAATCACCTTCTAAAACAGAATCATATTCGTATCTATACAATTTTATTTCTTTTATTTCAGCATATTTCATCAATGCTTTATCAGTTAAAAAAAACAATAAACCATCGTGAAATCTATTTATTACAATCTTCATTTTTTCTCCAATTATTTTAATAAAATTCTACATCGTTTTCATCAAATTTATCGTTCCAGTAAAGTATATTGGAATAAATATTGCTCAAACTAATTTCTGAAGAAATTTTCTTAGAAATATATGCTTTATGATATTTATAACCACGAGATGTAATATTATCAATAAGAGCAATATATTTTACTCCGCCCTCTAATATTATTTTATATGATGAATTAGATGTCCAAATATTTTTTATTTTATCATCTGGAATATCTTTAATTAATTTTAAAAGAAATTCTCGTGATTCATCTAGTGTTTTACCGAAAACTGCAATTGTATAATCCATTTTTTATCTCCAAAAACCGCATAAAAGCACAATTTTATGTTATTTTATTATTTACTCCAAAATATTTCAAAAACTACATCAAATCTTTTTTCATAAACTCTTTCTTTTTTAAATGCTAGTCTATAGCGAAATCCATTCATTTCATAATTAGCCATAAAAAATTTGCAATAAAAAATAAATGTTTTTAATGTTTCAACACCATTTATCTCGCCATTCTTAATGGTAAACAAATGTGAACAACTATATTTACCGGCTTTTGCAGCAGATTTAATTTCTTGATCTATTTCTTTTTCTTGACCGTTTTGCCAATCTTTCCAATTCCCACCTGATTTAAAAGTTAAAATTTTCATATCTTTTGCAGTAATCATTATTCCATCCTTATTTTGATAAAATAAAATCAATATTATTTAACCCAAGCATCTCAAAATAATCCATTTCTTCTTCACTAAACTCAATAACTTTTCCTTCTTTTGTCCAAATGATGTCTCTAAAATCAAGACGATTTATTGCTGTTCTAGCGTTCATAATTTCTATGGTTTCTTCAATTGAAACAGTGTTTGATCTAGATGGCATATCTTTTGGACTTTCATATAGTTTAGTACATGTCAAATATATAGTCTTCATTTTTTTCCTTTTTAAAATCGCATAAAACTACAATTTTATGCTTTTATTTTAATTTTCGACAGAACTTATTATGCTTATTGATAATATTTCGTTCTATCTCATAATGCATTTTATCAAGTATTTCTACACCTTTCGTCCTATATACGCAATTTGATTTCATGCAAAATACACTCCACTCATTCAGGTCGTTATTCCATGAAGCCCTGCATTCACTACCGCAAATAGGGCACGCCTCAATCACCGGCTCTGGTGGCTCTGGAACTTCTGGCATCTGGAACTCTGACGCTGGGAGCCAGAGGACGCGCGACCACCACTCGGTGTCGGTAATGTCCGAATCTGCGCTCCAGTAAATGCTACCCGTTGGGTTGTTCTTTGCTTTCCAACGAAACCCGCCTGCCTTGTCTAACGTACACACAGACTCCCACTGTTCCACAGCCCCATCCCGCCACACAACAGATTTTGGTTCAACATACTTTTGAAGTTTTTCAACAGTGCTTTCAAAAAACCATTGATTATCATTCATGCAGTAAGGAATTTCTGGATCATTTTCTTCGACATCCATGATTTCGACAACAAATTTATCTCCAATATTGTACTTCATTTTATTTCTCCTTTTTTAAAATCTCATAAAACAACTATTTTATTCTGTTTTTATTTTTTTTCGATTAGGTCTTTTACATCACGATAAACCATAGCACAAAATAAAGAAATAGTTCCACATAATGTAAAAGCCTGGCTCCATTCATTAGATCCATTGCGAGATATAATAAAACCAAGAACAAAACAAATTATACAATATGCATGATATTTATTCATTTAAATCTCCTGTTATATTATTTTTATCTGTAACAATTGTTCCACCTGGATGAAAATGTACACCATCTGGAATATTGAGTGGATTATTTCTATCTAACATATTTTTCACTATTGTAGAATAATCCTCGTAATTTCCTAAAACTTTTCTAGCTTTTTCCACTTCAGATGAGTGTAATCCGTTCTCATCTATAATTTTTAGCAATGTGAATATAACGTTTTTCATTTCATCTTTTTCAATAGCAAAATCCCAATTTGCTTCTTTAGCATTTTCAAGATCTGCTGGAAGATAAGGAATTCCATCAACAAGTTTATCTGCATATTGTCGAAAAGATTCTAAGGCATGACGCAACTCGTTATTTTCTTCTTTTAAGTTATCAAATTCTTTGACAATTTTAAAAAGCTTCATTGTTTCTGTATATGTATCTTTAGCTTTACCAGAATGATTCTCTAAAACTTTTACCAGTCCTATCATTTCATCATCGTGAAGAACAAGATTATCTTCTCTTTCAATAGAATTTTTCATATCTAGAATAAATATATTTAAGTTATTTTCCATTTTTATTCCACCATCCATCTTTTACCTCTATAACTGCCGTACCATAAGGTTTATCCTCAAACTCATCAAATCCACAAATTTCACCATCAAAATAAATTTCTCCGTATTTATGGTTTCCTTCACTCGATGGATTTTCACACATTTTTGTTCCAATAAAATCTCCAGAATTCATATCTGGGCGAAAATCTGTGATTAAAAATGCAAAAGTATTGCCAATATACCATGATTCATTATTTGGTTTTACCTTATAAACAACAACTTCCTGTTTCATTTCCACTCCTTCATTATATCATAAAATGGATATTTTATGTGAAAATTAATGCATTAAAAACAATAAATCCATAAAGCAATTAAGACACCTATAAAAAATAAAAGAAAAGACGGTGCAAAAATTATCATTCCTGTATTTCTGGTTTCTTCTTTATCAGATTCAATAAATATCAATCCAATAATTAAATTAATTATTGCTATTATAAAAAGTGTCTGTATAAAATTCATTGTTCACTCACAATATTCACAATCTGGATTCACACATTGCCATTTTCCAGGACGAACGATCTGCATTTGTTTTCCGCAAAATCCACACCAAGCAGGTAAATCATCTTCGTCAATATATGATATGTCTTTAGATGGATAGACCAGAATTTTATTGCCAATAGACAAAACTATATCTTCTGAGAATTTATCGCAAATATAATTTTCAAGTTCTTCAATTCGTTTTTGCATCCTGTCAAATTCTTCGAGAATTGATTTTCCAATAGCTTCCACGTTTTCTTTTGCACCAGGTTTAGCCAACATTGCTTGAAAAGTTTCGTTAGCATAACTATATAATTTCGCTCTAAGTTCTTCTTTGTTCATCATTCATAATCCTGTTTGATATATTCATCGCAAATAAAATTAGCTTCTACTTTATGTTCATCCATCCAACGCGACAATTTTTTATGATGTGGCAGAGTATTCTCTCCATTATCGCTTGCCATTGCCCAATTTGCATATAGTTTCTCGTATTCTCCACGACAACCTTTTTCACAAAAGAACTCTGGCCAGTCTAACCAATGTTCAGGCGTATGGGGATGTTTGCAATTAGCACAGCTGTTCAGTTTATGGTAATTAATTTTCATTTAGTTTATCCACCAGTCCTTTTATTATAACACCTATTTCAACACCAACAATAATCCACAAAAAAATTGCAATCATTATTATCTCCTTCAATCAAAAATAATGAGTATTAACGTCTGGCCATAGTTCGACTTCAGCACAATCAAATAATTGAACTTTGTCACCCTTTTTTACTTCTGGTTTTGGATGCCCTGCCGGTTTGCCGTCTAGCGAAGGAATTCTTCTTACTCTGACATCTATATAATTTAACTCAGCATCACGACATACCTTGCTCTTAGCTTTGCCAGCAGTAGTTGCATATACAACTGTGCCAAATCCATCGGTTCGCCTACTAACATTCCATGCCTTCATTTCATTCTCCTAATCCAGGAACTGATATCCCGTGATTGCTACTCTGGCATTTAGTTCCTTGGAAGCCAATTTCTCGTATTCCTTAATGCATTCCGCTGTTACTTTTCTATACTTCTTATCCGTAATGATACGACCTGATCCCCAGCAATCTTCTTTAATTTCTAGACAATAAGAAAATAAGACTCGCTTTGGCAAAATTAGCATTTCACTCTCCTTTAACTACTTCCTTTTTGGAAACTGTTCAGTGAGCATAGTCCCTCTTATGCACACTATAAAACTAATAAAATCAATGTTTTATGTGATTTATAAACTTTCTGAAATCTCTGCTATTCAATTCTTGGATGCTGAGATAATCAATTTAGTTATTACGTTATCAAGTTCTTCTTTAGCTTTTTTGACTTCTTCAGCAGCCCAATTATATTTCTCTACATGATGAATATGATAGAACTCTTCCTGCTTTGCTCGCCAGTTTCCATATTTTATAATTAGTCCGCTAAAATATTCTTGCATACTGGCTAATCTTTGATCCATTGCTGAAAATTTATCTTCGTAGTCTAACATTTTTCAATCTTCCTTTTTTATTTCAATAAAATATAATTCCAATACTCTTTTTAATATTGTTGTTTTCATCAAGAGACATAACATAAAAGTTAGGACGTTTATTAGATAATCCGAAAATATATTGCATTCTGTCTAAAAATTTTTCATCGTCAAGTATTTCTTTTCCCATAAAAAACTCTTGTTTTGTCCTGGTATCAATAAGATACATCTCGTCATTTAAATTCATCAATAAATTCTTTGCTTTTTTATCACAAATAAAAAATGTTTCTGCTTTATCGTTCCATTCCCATATCGTTTTTAACATAGATCGAACACCATCTCTTGTAAAACCAAGCAATATTAAAAAAGGTGTGCAATGCTCTATATTAGATATAACTTCAGCAATATTTTTCATTCAAAACTCCTTTTAAAAACAACATAAAACGTGTATTTTATGTGATCTAAGCGTTTTTATCTTTCTTACCAAATAAGTGTTTCAGAAACCAGTTTAAACCTCGTGGTAACGATATTTCATTGATTGGAGGTTCAACCAAGCGCAACTTATTCAAGGTTTTTTCTGATACAAAAGCACCGTTATCCATTCTATAAGGACGATTATCATTTAAACTATCATGAGTAATTTCAAGAATAAATGCTTTATCATTCTTTTCTACTACAAACTTTTGTCCTACTTTATATTTACACATTTAATCCTCCAGAACAGCTTGATCAATTATTTTATTCATAACATCTCTCACAAAATCTTTAGTCATAAATTCTGTTTCTAAAGAAATCTTGCCACTTTTATCTGTGTTAAAAACAATTACACCAAACCCTTTTCCATATCCCCAATGAATACGAAAATGTTGATTTGGCGTTCCTCCTACATGTTCAATATAATCATGATCTTTTTTCATTCTCATACTCCTTAAAATCACATAAAATGTTGTTTTTATGCTTAAGCGCATAAAATCTTCCTTTTATCGTATTTTGAATATATTTTATACTTACATTTCGTCATTCAGGATTTGAACCTGTTGCGAACATTTCACACGCTACTGGCTGCCTGGCTAACTGGCTATCCCGTTCTAACTTATTAGTATGAACGCTCCCATCTATCAGATGCCCTTCCGCCGAAAAGTATTTCGCTTGAAGCCTCAGCACGTTCCCACCGCGCAGATGACGAATCGTAGTCTTTCCCACTGTCACGTCTTTTGCCTGCCTAGACCAATAACGGATTTGAACCGCACCTCTTCTCTCCAGACCTCTACGAATGAGCAGGAATCGAACCTGCCTTTGAGCGCGTAAGTGGAGTCGAACCACCATGGTCTTGCCAGACTCAATCGGGAACACCAGATTGTAGAGGAATCGAACCTCAATAGTCTTACCCATAACACGCGCTTATTTCACCATCTGGGATTCAAACCCAGTTGTCTGCTACTCGTGGCGATACCACATCTTCGCAGAACATTATTATCTTAAGCGCAACCCTCACATTGCTGATGGCGAATCTCAGGAACCAGCGACCATATTCATGGGTGGCTCCTTCATCTATAATATTACCACGTTATAATAAAAAAAGCAAGGTTTTTACCTTAAAATATCATCGCTTATTTTTCAATTCCTCAATCTCATCATTCAAAAATATGTTCTTCAAAAGAACTGCTCCGTATCTTTGCAATAATATGAGATAAAGTCTTTTCATTTTATAAAATTTTTCTTGCCAGGTCATTTTTTACACCTAAATCTTCCCGTCTAATCTTAATTGAGCAATCTCAATCCATTTCAATCCTTTAATCTGGATTCCATTAATAATCTTGTTTTTTTCACAGAGTCCATTGTCAATTCCTATGCTATGTCTTCCAGTGTTCTCGCAGGCAATAATTGTCGATCCAGAACCACAGGTGAAATCTAAAACCAAATCATTTTTATTAGTATATGTTTTTATAAGATATTCCATAAGCCTTATAGGTTTTTGAGTTGAATGAAATTCTGCTTTAATATCCACGTCAAATTTTAAAACACTTCTTGGATATCTTGTAGTTATGTCATTTCTTTTAGAGGATTTTACATCTCCATAACATTCTCCGCTATCACCACTTTTATGATTATTGCTATAAGCAATACCCTCTCCAAAAATAGGATTATAGACAGGAAGTTTTTTATAAAAAATAACTATATCTTCGTGCGCCCTCATATGCATTCTGTTAGCATTGAGATGTCCAGTAGATTTATTCTTTTCCCACACTAAAGATTGTTTATACATGTTTAAATTCGATGTTATTAAGACAGAAGTAAACGGTTGACTTGCGGTCATTACAATTGCGCCTCTTGGCTTAACAATTCTTTTTAACTGTTTCCACATTTTATCAAGATTAATTACAGAGTCCCACTTACACTGCGTAGTTCCATAGGGAGGGTCTGCTAATACCATATCAACAGATTTATCTGGGACATCTTTCATTATTTCTAAACAATTACCAAAAATCAACTTGTGTTCCATTTTTATCCTTTAAAACATCATAAAATCTTATTTTTATGCGACTATTCTTTTTCCATTAATTGTTTGTATTCTAGAAAATCCTGAAACAACATTCTCTTAGAAAGATAATCCCAACTTACGACTCGATCAATCTCTTCAATAACAACACTTTTGGCTAGTAAATCTATAGTGATATTTTTAGCAAGAGCTAAATCTGTTTCATAAGTAGCATATTCTCTTAGATAATCTTCTTTATATTTTTCTGAAAGCTCAACTATCAAGGCTGCGCATTTTTCATCTTCTGCATAAAGAATATAAGAAAAAGGAATAGATACAGGATAGCTAAATTGTGATTCTCTTAGAAATTTTCTTTCCACACAAATATATGTTGCTTTAATAGTAGCTTCGTAAATCTTTTTCATAAATCAAACCCTAGAAACGTAATACAGTACCTTGAATTACCATAAGAATAGGTGATTCCAGAAGAACAATTATTTGCTTTTTCTAAAGTTAAAAATGTTTCACACACTTCAGAGTACCACTCCAAATATTTATTTCTTTTTTCTAATTTTTCAATTTTCCCAGCCAACATGTCATTCTCATAATTTAGATCTTCAACAAGTTCTTCTAGTTTCCATTTTTTCACTTTGAAACCTCGCAATCTCCATAATCTTTAGTTTTTCGTTGTCCGCTCCAATCAGTACGATTACTGATCTGAGGATAAGCCTCAACAATCACCCAATCGCTAAACCAAAATCCTTCTCGATCCTCCATTTGGAAACCCTTTTCTTTAGTAGCATAAATCTCTGGTATCCAATTCACCGTTTCAATATAGCAATCTTTTAGATATCGCCTTAAAACACACTGGTAATACTTGTCCATGATTCATATTCCTTCTGTCGCCTTTAAAACAACATAAAATGCTGCTTTTATTGTTTTTTAACTTTTATATAAATTTTAAAACCTTTGATTGACATTTGTGAATAATCCCCAGTTTCTAATGAAAAAGGAAATTTATAGTCAGTTACCCAAACTTGATTATCTTCAACTCTCTCAACTTCTTGAAATCTTTCAGACTTCAAACCCATATAATTTTTATAAACTTTAATTTTATCCCCAAATTCCATCTCAACTCCCTGGTGCTGCCTGTGCCATTAATGCACCATCTGCAATGTCTGCTCTGGCAGCTCGTAAATATAAATTCGTAGTAGTAATATTCTCATGCCCTACAGCCTTTTGAATCTGGAATGCACTCACCTGGTTTCTAGCAAGATCACAGGCGAATGTCCTGCGCATTGTGTGACATGAAATACCCTCAATTCGTTTCTCGTCAATACCAGCCAATCCTGCTGCCTTCTTTACACCCTGTCGGATCGCTTCAGCAGATACCTTATGCCAATGTCCTGACGAACTCCCAAATCCCTTTTGGGAACAAAACAGATATTCAAAATTAGTTCCACGTTTTTCTAAATATTCTTTGATAAGATTCTGAACATATTCGTTGATTGCTAGAATCCGTTCTTTGTTTCCCTTACCATGGACAAGAAGTTTTCCATCGGAAATATCTTCAAGTTTGATATTGGTAACTTCTTCACGGCGAAGTCCGGTATAAAGCAATATCGCCATGATCAATTTCAGTTTCAAATTATTGCCACAAGCAAGAATAATATTATCACGCTCATTTTGAGTCAGGATCACAGGAATTGTTTTTGGTTCTTTGAAATTTTTGATACCTGAAGCAGAATTATTCTCAATGAATTCATTTGCAACCATCCAGTTAAAGAAAACTCGTATAATCCGTAGTCTAGCATTAACTGTAGACGCTTTATTTTCTTTGCTCATACCGCTGAGATAATTGCGAATATCCATGGTAGAAACATCTTCAAACGATTCAAGATTAACAATATTTAAACCGTTAAAAAATGACTCCAGGTTTGAACTATAAGACCGGATTGTATGTGAGCTTTTATCGTCTTTTGCTAACTCAATAAATTTTCGATATTCTGTAAACATTTCATGTCTCCTTGTGATTATCTTTTGATAATTAAATAATAACACAAAAAGTTTATTATGTCAATAGTAGAATAGAATTCCAATTTTATGCGGTTTCTAATCCGATTTCTTGTGCCAGATATTCAAAAATATGATGAGCGATAACAGTCTTCGCAGGATAATATTTTTCCGGTGCTTTAACAATTTTAATAACATTACTCATTTGTCGTTTTTTAGCATCAAAAATTTTCAATCCAGGATTACTTATTACATTACAAATTGTCTCGGTAATAAAATATTGCATATGAATATTGTAATCGTTAGAATTAAGCATAGTTAGCTTTACAGAAACAAATTTTCCCTCTTGTATATTCGATACGCTTCTATTATATAGTTCGGTTACTTTCTGATCTCTAATTTTTATAGCCATATTTACTCCTTTTTTTATTTGAAAAATCACATAGAACTATTCTTTTATGTTATTTTCTGTTTTTGATTTTTTATATCTTTCCAATTGATCTAGGGTGAGTACAATTCCATGCGTCATAATAAACAATGGATTTCCAAAGTCGTCCATTCCGGTACTTACAACCTCTAGATCCATTTCTTTTACTACATCCATCAAATCTAAGTGCATTGATCTTCTATTATTCATAAATTTTCCTTTTCAAGATATATTCTATCAATTATTACAGGATCATTTTTCATTTTATGTCGTTCATTCAATGAAGACGCATTTACATATTTTCCGGTAAAGTCAATTCCGTAGCTTTCATGAATATGTCCAAAAACATGCAGTTTCAAATTCTTTAGCTCTTGAACTCTTTCCAATAAGGAAACACTTCCGGTTCGGATGTCAGTCCATGTTTTATCTAGTATTGAAAATGGTGCACCATGGGTAATAAGAATGTCTGTATCATCTGGAATTTTACTATAATACTCTTTGAGAATATCGTCAGACTCCATAAACGCCCAATTTCCAAATGGTAAAGAATATGGCGATCCGAATATCTTAAGTCCTTCAATTTCAACTGATTCGTTTACTAAAAAATAAGTGTTGTCGAACTTTTTAGAATATTTCAAAGTCTCTTTGTAGCTGAAATCGTGATTTCCAAATGTGCACACCTTATATTTTATTGGCAATAAGTTCAACCAGTTGATAAAGCTAACACCATTATCAAAATGATTTGCTTGCAGGTCTCCAGCATACAACAACATATCTGCGCCAGAATCTATTAATTTTTGAGTAAGCTTCTTTGATTTGTGCTGCCCATGAGTATCTGAAATACAAACAATTTTCATTTTTTCTCCTTTTAGCATAAAACCATCATTTTATCAGTTTCTATAACCGCAATTAGAACAATACCAATCCCCGTTTCCATCCTGACTGAGGGGATAGTCACATGACGGACAACGGAACAACAAACCTTTTACAAAACTAATAATTTTATTCATTTTAAATCTCCTTTAAAATAGTATGGGATAATAATCTAAACTCAAAAATGCTTCCTGAATTGAGTTTATGTCTGTAGTAGATAAATAATCTAAATTTGGTAATTCTGGTTCTTTTGGTAATTCTGAAACAATTAATTCTTGTATTTCTTCAATGGTAACAATATTGTCTTCGGTAACAAAAAATGTTCCTGGCAGTACAGGTCTTTCATAATGCGCCATGTGAAAATTATTGGCTTGAAAAATAATATAATTGATTTTTTTTAAGCTTTCTGTTTTTGATCCAAGACCATTTCTAATGTAGTTTAAAACATGAATCGCTTTTTCCTCATCATAAAAAATTCTCATTCTTCTCCTTTAAATATTTTTGTAATTTCTCTTGTCCAATATGACAATACTCCTAAAAGGGTTATCGTAAAAACAATCTCTAAAATTGTCATACTGGAAAATGAATCGACAGATATTAAAAAAATCATACCCAATATAAGAGAACAGAGAATTCCTGTTATTGCAATTATACAAATTACGCATAATATGCCAAGAATAATATCTTTGATCTCTATAGAAATATTAGCTTCTATATTTTTTAAAAAATTCTTATTTAATGTGAAAAATATTGTCCCAATAATCGTTAAACATATAAGTATAATTCCTAAAATCATTTTTTATCCTTTCTAAAACATAATAAAAGCATTATTTTATGTGTTTTATCCCATATCTTTCTACGTAACACTTCTTGCACAAAAACGGCGCATTTCTTGTGATCGCACCATTATTACCATCAACCCTGATAAAAAGCTCTGAATCAGGCTTTTTAACACCACAATTCTCACATTTACCAGGACTTTTTCTAGGTTTATAGGAGTATTGTCTACTCATTTTTGATCCTTATAAAATTCTTTATATTTTCTAGTCCACTCATAGCTATCTGAAAAAATTGAATTGATAGCCTTATACATTTTTGGTTCATATGTTTGAACTGCACGCAATTCTTTTTCAAAACCTCTTCCAAAAGGACATCCAATACATCCAGTTCTAGGAAGATCATAATCCGTATAACATTTGCTATGATATATCTTCATTTCTTGATCATACATACTTTTCAATTCATTGTTCCACCAAAAAATAGGAAAATACATTCCATAACTCAACGACTTGCTTTTAACAAAACAGTTTTTATATTGTCCAGCTCTAATGCCACCTTCTGATTTCCTAATACCTAATATCATCATATCGACATTATTTTCTTTAGCAAACTTTTTTACTGGAGTTTTCTTTGCGGAATTACAACACTTATTTGAAACTTTGAAAGGTAGACCATATTTGATCAAAAATTCTTTTAAGTATTTATTTTGTTTTATATTGAATCTTCCAGGGCCATTTATATTGCACCACCATTTTATTGCAATCTGAGCATTTGGAAATTTTATCAAAAGTTCTTCTGGATCTTTTTTGTTATCTTCAAAAAAATCAAAATTGTGTCTTTGTAAACGATAAAGCATTTCACTAACAAACTTGCTGATAAAAGGACTTCCTGATTTAGAAATTGTTTGCCCAATAGATTTTTTTGGTTTTATTGTAGTTATATGAAATCCTTCATTTATCATTTTTTCAACATGATCTTTTGTTGCTAGATATTCTAATCCTGTATCAAAAAATACGGCAGGAACAGAATATCCTTTGTTTCTCAACATCCACATGATCGTATCTGAATCTGATCCACCGCTATAGGAAACATAAACATTTTTATCTTTATATTCTTGCATAACAGAATCTAGTTTTGCATAAGCATCAACAACGTCTAAATTATCTTCTATATTCATATTTTCCTTTTTAGCATAAAAAGCTCATTTTATGCTGTTTTTCTACTGTCCCAATAACGATTCCTAGAATTTTGTCTCTCTACGAGAAGTTCAGAAACCTTTTTTGTAAGTTTTTCATTTTCCTCAAGATAATCCTGATTCATGTCTGCTACAATCTCATCTTTATATTCTTCAAATATTCGTCTACGAATTTTATCATAATCATATTTTGATTGCAGCTTACGATTATTATAATTGCATAATCCATCAACAATTGTTTGACGAAAATTTTCCCAAGCATCTCCTTCAATCCAGTCAATTAGATTACTATAAAAATCATTTAGAACTTCATTTGTTGCTCCGTCGATCTTTCTTTTAATTTCAAAACCATAATCTTCTAGGCGTTCAACCATTTGTTCTTGTGCTTCTTCTGGTAAATCTGGGTAAAGCGGAAATCTCTCACTCATTTTTAGTCTCCTTATATTCTGGAACTAAAGCCCAAGCTAAAATATCCTGATCATCTTCCCAATAAAAAACACCGTTTGACAATTGAAAACTACCGTTCGTTTGTCCTAGATATACACTTGGAAGAAAATAGTTTCCTTGCCTTTCTGCAAAACCTCTATCGTCCTTTTTTGACTTCACAACGACAAAGACATTAACATAAACTTCACCTTTTGGTACAGGCGGAAGACCCTCTTCAATTTGAGTCCATTCAAAATTCATTTTTTATTCCTTAATTTTATAACCTAAATAATCCAAATATGATTCCAGTTTCAGAAGAAATAATCAGAATGGGATAATCGCAATGATATTTGAGCAATGATTTAAGAGCATCTACAACTACACTATTTGAAATAACTTTGTAACCATGAAAAACTCTTTTATTGTTAAATAAAGATTCAGCTATTTTTTTATCACAAAATATTTTAACTGGTTTTTCATTGTTTAATTTTTCAACAAGTTTTGCCAATAAAACACCAGATTCATTACGCCATCCATCATATGACAAATAAGTATAATCCTGAATTACCTGTCTTGTCTCCCACAATCTTCTTTCTTCCGTAGTCATTTTTATATAATTATCTATTTCTTTTATGTAAAATTTACTCATTTTTACTTCTTTATAATATCCCAATCCTTTTGCCTCTTTCAAAGTTAACTTTCTCAATATTCTCCATTGATTACCATATCCTGTGGTTTTCAATTCTTGAAACCCGTACTTTCTTCCATTTTCTACATAAGTGTATTCTTTAGTATAGAACTCTGGGTTTCCAACACGTTCATCTACCCAATATCTTTCTATTTTTTGACCCGATGGAATAGCATTTCGTCTTGCTTTTTCTAATTCAAAATTCATTGTTTCTCCTTAATTATATCATAAAATTGATGTTTTATGTTGTTTTTTTTATCAAACCAATTATACTGGTGGTTCTGGAGCTTCTTCGTTTGGATAATAATATCCAACAAGCATTACGTATGTGGGCTGGTTAGAAGAATCCCATTCATTAGAGCGAAATCCGAGAGGATAACTAAGATATGAATCGCCTCCCTGCATCCATGCTATAGGATCATTTCCTGGACTCCACCCCCACACATTATCCATATAATGATATTCTTCAAGTCCTTCTTTGGCTAAAATCCATCCGTTCATAATTTTTCCTTTACTTAATACTTCTCTTGCAATACTTCCTTCGTCGTAAGTAATTCCAAACACAGAATTATTCGTATATGGAATCCCATCTTCATTATAATGATTTTTGTCTGCGTACCATTCAAGAACTTTTACGAGATTCATAAATTTGTCAAGGATTTCAATTTCTTTATTATCAGCATTTTTCTCAATCATCATATAGTTATCACCATCAACAGATTCAAGAACTTCTGTATGAACTAAATCGTTCTCATATTCTCGTAATAACTTCAGATCTTCCTTAATATTCATTTTTTATTTTTCCTTATAAAATAGTAATTTTATGTTGTTTTTATTGGTTTCCATCGTTTAATATTTTTTGTTTTTATTGATTTTCCATTATTATCATAAAATATATCCACTTCAAGAACATAAACTCCTTTAACTATTTTTTTATCAGTTGTCTCAATAATTATATTTGCATATACAAAACCATTTTCATAAATCAGGAAGTCAAGCGGTTTTTTAGGAAATTCAAACCATTTGTTGTTCAAAGAATATGAACTAAGATTCATTTTCAATCCTAGCGAAAGAAAATATCATCATTTCTTCTATAGACTCAAAATTACAAATCCCCATAGCTTCTAATTTTCCAAGCCACCTTTCTTCATAATCACTCAATTTATTTTCATGATGTATTTTCGTCTCTGCAATCCATTTTGTAAGCCATGGACGATTAGTTTTTTCCAATAAAATATACTCGGAAATCCATTTGTATAAATCTTTTCTAATATGATATTTTTTACTCATAATACAATCTCCTTTTATAATAAAATCGCTATTTTATGTGTTTTTCAAAATATTCAAAATCTCAAAAAATTAAACCTAATCAATCATTAGTTAAAACGACCCTAAAAATCGCATAAAATCACCATTTTATGAGATTTTGATTTTAATCCCATAAATCAACAAAATACTTTCTAAATAGGTCAAAAGCGTGATTAAATTTGATTGTTTCTTCTTTTTCTTCATCTACACCATAAATACAATCACACGCATCTTCGTAAAGAGAAAAACCTTCTGAAATTTCCTTCAAAATATTATCCCATTTTTGAACCATCTCTTTATCTAGCATTTCATTTTCATCACCAAGTTTATAACTATCAGGATAAATAACCATTGGATGAGAAATCTTATGTTCTCTTAAATAGCCAACAATTTCTGAGATTTGTTCTGCAAAGTAACTGTCTGCATTCCAAGATGCACGATCATCCCAGCCTCTAAAAACACGCTGCCATGCCCACTTTAGTTGTCTACAACATTCAATAACAATTTTCCAGGGGTGAAATAAAAGGTAGTAAGAATTCCATCCTCCAAAACCATTTGGAAATATCTTATTGATAAATGTATAAAATTTTCGTTTAGCAAGATTTTCTTCAAATCTTTCAGAAAACGGTTTATAATCTTTTTCAGCCATTATCACTCCAATCATCAAATGAAACCCAACAGGGCTTAGTTTCACTACCCCTAAGACTGATTAGATCAATTTCTCGCAACATAAGGTCTCCATCTCTTACAGGATAGCCAGCAATATCATCTTCATTAGAATATTCGTTTGCCAATAAATAACCATTACCATCTCCCCAAAGTCTAAGAGATCCTGCATTATTATATTTATCTAAATTTTTCAGATACCATTCTTCTTCAATCTCAATAGTGATAGTTGGAAAATTATTGTCAGTCCATTTCTTTTCTGAAATTTTTGAAAGAGCCTTCATCATATCTTTAATATATTTTTCTGGAATAAAAAATACATCACCACGTTTTGAAACAAATAACATTTTATTTTTCATCGTTCAGTTTATCCTCAATATCACTAATCATTTTATCTGTATCTGAAGGGCCATTATAATACATGTCCATCACTTTGGCAATATCTCTAGCAATATCATCTGTTGTTGCCATTGCTATAAAGCCTTCTGTAGAATCACTCTTCATATATATAAGATTCATTTTAGATGTAAATTTTATCATAATAAAATCCTTGTTTTATGTGTTTTATTCTTGTTTATAGTTGTTCACCAGGAATTCAATCATTTTGGTGGTATTGTTTCCTTTTAGTTCATTCATAAATTCAATCATTTTCATAAATTCCCGAACACCATAAGTATTGACATCTTTCATCATCTTGTCAATTTCAACCAGATCGTCATGAATAGGATTGAATAGTTTGCGGAATTTTTCAATTTCGGTATTCAGTTTGGGCATTTTTTCTGCCCAGTCTTCCCACATGGCATAAGACTCTTCTAGCATATCGTCTGTAACTTTCTTGAATTGTTGTTTGGCAGAAACCATAAACCCCCGATACCGAATAACTTCGTCATCCATGCATTCTACACTGGTACTAATTTCACCCATCGCAGAATCAAAATACTTCATGATTTCTTTTTCAATAGCTGCACCATTGTCAAGTTCTTTAATTTTATTGCATAAAGACTTTGGAAGCCAAACAAGATCTCTATCTTCAGATTTTAATTCGCTATATTTCCATTCATTTTTCTCAGTCATTTTTATCCTCTTTCATTATATTTTGTTTATAAAAAAATAAGAGACATCAAAAACAATGTCTTCAATGTCCCTTAATACTACCACGTCATTATTCAATTGTCAAGGTATATAAGGTTCTTTTATGATTTTCTCATATAACTTGATTGTTTCTGCAATGTTCGCATCAAATGTCTGAGTAAGCGCAAACTCAAATGGTTTTCCTAAAGCCTGATGCTTGTAAAAACGAATGTTGTCAATCATTTTCTGCAACGCTTTTTCCCATTCTTCAGGAGTGTTTTGAACAAGTTCCCCCATCCCCTTGAATTTTCTATAGGTTACAAAATTAGATGCTACCCACGGAATTTTCAAAGCCATATATTCCAAAACCTTGATCCAACTTCTACGCTTATCGTATTCAGTAGCCAATGGTGCTAAACCAATGTCGTAAGACTTTAGCAAACTACCCCATTGTTCCTCTGGAACATAACCATGAAACACTTTCTTTTCGGCTGGTAAATCAAGTGCATCAAAAATCTTGCGATCTCCTCCAATCATTACCTTTACATCGTCATTCTTTTTGCAGATATTTTCAAGAGCTTTCAAAACTCCACTACCTTCAAATGATGCAAAGTGAGAAACACTCCCTTGCCATCCGATAATGATTCCCTCATGTGGATGCATTGGTGCTACATTAGAATATTTTTCCATTTCAAGATAGTTGTCAATATAATGAATGTTTTTATTATATCTTTTCCAATCTTTCTTGAGCATTTGCGAAGGAACCTGGATAGCAGTTGCTAATTTCAAACCCCAAATAAATTGTGTAAGCGTTGGGATAACACTTTCAAATTTTTCTTCCGTCATAGGAATTTTTTCTTTTAGTATCTCCATTACTTTGACAGCTAAAGGTTCTCTGTCTTCCATGGGGATATTATTCCACAAAGCATCGTTATCTCGTGGGCAACCACGAAACGCAGCTAGGATTCTGTAAGTAATGTTATCGGGAAGTCTAATCTTTTGATTATTTTTCCAGAATGAATGTGACGGATTATCCGGCAAAATAATGTCATAAGCATCATCAAAAATTGCAATAATCTTTTTTCCACGACTTCGCCAGAATTGCATAACCGTCAAAGTGGTTTCAAAGAAGTTTCTTTCAATAACAATAATATCTGCTGCGTTAACAATTTTTTGGATTTCTTGTGTATTCGATGAAAATTCATCTATTTTCATTACAACAGATTCACAACCTTTAAGTTTATTTACAGCTTTTGCCGGAAATATGCAGTTATGCTTAGAACAGTTCATTGATTCCGGCCTATCTGAGTAAACGTATAAAACTTTCAATTTTTTCTCCTTTAAAGATTGTAATCTTCTGGGTTTAAATTTCTTGATTTCAAAGATTGATTCTGGTGTTCGATAACCCATGGTAAATTCTCAGCATATTTACGCCATTTTTTATATAAATAAGGTAAATGATCGCTATAACCAGTTCGACTACCGGTCATTTGTGTATTGTCTAATCTATAAGAACAAGCACAATCAATAATATCACTATCTATAAAGTCATAATGTTGCCTCATTTCTACAGAATGCGCCCAATCTTCAGAAGTTTTTAATGATTCATCAAATAGTCCAGCTTTTTCTTGTGCTTCTCTGCTCCAAAACAAACAGTTACACGGAGAACAATTTTGAACAAGTATTAAATCTTTTATATTTTCAGAATGCCAATAAAGAGAGGATCCTACATGTTGATAACCATTATTTATGGCTTTATAATGCATCTTTAAAGCGTGGGTATAAACGACATTTGCTGAATTTTTTTTGGCTAAAAACAATCTATATTCTAATGCGTCTCTATAGAGAATATCATCATCATCAAGCATTACATACCAATCCCCTTTGCTTTTTGAAATTGCTATATTTCGTGTTTTTGCCAAATCATAATTTTTATCGTTTTCATAATAACGAATTCTTTTATCGTCAAATTCTTTAACAATGCTTTCAACATTTTGACCACAATCATTTATAACTAAACATTCCCAGTTTTTATAGCCTTGATTTATCAATGAATTTAACGTTATTTTCAACCATTCCGGTCTATTAAAAGTTGGTGTTAAAATAGAAATAAGAGGGTTGTTATATTTTTTCATAATATTATATCCTTCCAAATTTCTTCGTTTTTTATGTTATATATATTTTTAGTGCAAACATCAAATTTTTCTGCTATTTCTTTTACGGACATGCTTTCATCGAGCAGTATTTTTTTAATTTCTAACACTTTTTTTGAATTTAATTTTTTACCAATTCTTATTTCAAAATTATTGCATCCAACGTCAGACCATGATTTACCTGTCTTTATAAAGTGTAAATGTGTTGTAGAAATATTGAATTTTTGAGATATTTTTTTTATTGATAATTCTCCAAGCTTCAACAATTCTTTTATTTTTAGTATTTCCTCTTTAGAAAACTTTGTTCCAACCGTATGAGTTTTTCTTCCATCTATATCAACTTTTTCTCCGATGTTTTTCCACATTTTATTTCTAGCAATTAAAGACACTTCACTATGTGTAATGTTGTACTTGTCAGCAATTTCTGTAAAAGTGAGATCTGTTGTTTTTAATAAATTTTTTATTCCTAAAACTTGTTTTTTAGAAAGATTTGCTTTTGTGGCAGCAACTCTATTTTCTGGAACAACAACACCATTTGTAACTTCCGCCCAACTTTTCCCTTTAATAATGTAAGATATAGTTGAACGGCCCACACTATACCTATCCGCTATTGCTTTAATTGTATATTTTCCCGACTCATACAAATCTTTTATCTCTAATACTTTTTCAGAATTTAATACACGTCTATTATTATTGTCGCAATTTTGTGGAGATCTTCTTTTTTTGTCAATACAGTCCTGCACATTTTCTTGTTGTGTTCCCATTTTCAAATGTTTAGGATTGCAACATGATGGATTGTCGCATATATGCATAACAACCATTCTATCTGGAATTTCGCCATAAAAAATGCAATACATTATTCTGTGAGCTTTTCTAGTGGTTTTTTTACCTTTTAAATTAATGTATAAATTTCCATAGCCTCCTCTATCAACTGTTCCATTCCATTCCTAGCATGTATCTTCATCTTCTATATTGACATTAGACCAAAATTTTTCAATATCTTTTTCGTTGTAATCTTCTATTTTTAATATCATTGTTTTTCCATTATAAACAAATATTTACAATACATTCTATTATTCATAGATATCTACCTCTTCATGAACTGAATGAGTTTTATATCCGATAAATTTATCGGGATTAACTCTCATTCCTTCACCATATTTAGTCAATAAAATTTCAATACTGTTTTCTTCTTTTTCACCTTGAGCATTATTATTGCCCTTACTAACTTTATTGATGGGAGCAGAAAATGCAACTGACTCCTTGTAACAAGCCATCATAGGATGTTTCTCTACAAATGTCTTCTTAAACTGATCCATAAAAAACTCTAAAAAATTCGGATTCTGAAATGCGCAACTATCTTGAATACGATAAATTGTACTCATCTTATAGATACTAGAACTTACTTCAAGAGGATAATTCCAATCTGATTCCGCCGATGTCCAATTCCACAACATAATTTCGCCATCAACAGCGTGTGTTGGAATAGGCTGTTCTTTAGAAAGAGAATAACAATAATCTAAATTTTGTCCTAATCGTAATGAAAATCCAATAATTTCCTGATTAGACTCAAATAGATTCGTGGCATCGTTTGTATTGAAATCACCAGTAAAAATAGAATCATCTGTCAAAAACATAATATGCTCATAATCAGGAAAAATATTTCCAAGATCATATTGAAAATTATTTTCTTTAATAAAGTGAACACCTTCATTTTCTAAAGAACATTGACGATATTTATCTGCAATTTCAGCATTATCAACCTTGTATAAAACATTTACATCTAATTCGTTATAATTTTTACAATGTAATCTCAATGACTTTAGCAACAAGTCAAGCTGCAATGGACGATTATATGAGAAAACAACAGTTACAATATCTTTCATAATTCTTTCTCCAATTCCTTGAATGATAATCCTTTTTCATCTTTTGGGGATAATATAACGTTAGAAATACTATTATAACTATATTCGTAGCCAACCCCAATATCTTTATCTTTCCAAAACAACGTTCTTTCTTGTGATTTATTATATAGCTCACTTGTTTTATAATGCACTATTGAATTTTCTTTATGAGCATAAAAGCCATGTGCAAATCCTGGAGGAATATAAATTTGATCTTTTTTATTTCCGAACAACGTTTCATAATCCCACATTTTATAGGTAGAAGACCATGGTCGTAAATCAACCACAAAATCAGTAACAATACCATGCATACACGTTACTAATTTTCCCTGTTTCTCTCCTAATTGAATGTGCAACCCTCGAAAAACACCTTTTTTAGAAATAGATATGTTATCTTGGACAAATTCTAATCCAAATGGATAAACAATATCTGCATATTGTTCGTCAAATACCTCTGTAAAGCTACCCCTATCATCCCCAAAAACGTCTGGATGAATTATAACACAATCTCTCAAGCCTGTTTCTTGAATTTTCATTCTGCCTCCATTAACGCATACATAGAATATTTTATTGTTTTTTCTAAAAATTCTTCATCTGACATTTTTGCAAGTTTTGAAACTATAAAACTAATTGGCAAATTATCAGTAATTTTTTCTGAAACAAGTTTTGTTTTTTGATCTATTGTAGAAAAACAAAACCCAACAGCATAATTTTCAGCCATTCCTATCCTATATCCAAACAAATCATCATCAAAAATACACCCCTTTAAAAGTAAATCCATAACAAGACAAATTCTTTTTATCAATGTAATATTCATTCCGTCTCCATTTTCACAAAATTTTCTTTATATCTCTGAATTGGCAAATCATAGGTTGCATTTGCCCCCTCAATATCAGATATTGAATCTCTCTGAATCGCTACCATTTCGGGAGCAACAATATAGCAATTGCTATTTGGAACAACTCTTTCAGCATAAACGACATCAATTGGTACAACCTGATTCATTGGAAAATAAGTTGCTAATTTCTCTATAAAATTATAATTTACAAAATAAGCATGAGTTGATTGAGCATGAGTTAATCTAGCTAAATGAGGTGAAATTTGCTGAAAAGGCTTCAAAATATTTGCACCCAGGTAAAACATGTCCCAACCGCCAGGGAGTTCGTCTATTGCAGAGGGGATAATTTCACCATAATTTCCGACAAACTCCACATCGTCTTCAAAAACTAACAGGTGTTTTTGCTCATGTTGAGCAATTTGTAAACATTTAATGTGGCTTGACATACAACCAATTATTCCCCTTACTTGAGGCGTAAAACTTGGAATTTCAAAACGTTCTGCCGAAATTCTGTGAATAACTGGAAAAATATCTTTTATTTTTTCAAACTCAAGAATAGCTTGTTCATTTCTGTCTGGTCTGCTGTCTAAATTGATATACATACAAATAAAATCATTTGGGTTCATAAATAAGATCCTTAAATTCTTCCCGATGCTCTACAAGATATTTTGGATGCGTTTCATAGGTAATTGGAACAATTTTAAATTCTCTATTTCTACCATACAAATCTTTTCCAGTAACAATTGCATTATCCACTGATTTTTCAATATTATCTTTGAATACGTCTAAATTGAATTCTTGATGTGAAAAAGATTCCACCTTTGTTTTTATCATATCCTTATTTCCAAGATATGAAAAATGGCAACCTCCGTTTGGAATTTTTATTCCATCATGATCGTTTCTCAATGCAGAATGTGATTGGTGAATAAAGTTTTCAAACGATAATGCAACTGTGCCATAAGATTCTTCATTTACCTGCAAATTCAAATAATAATAGTACGTGTCATGATGAAAAAAATAAATTTTATCAGGATCAAAACTATCAATAACTGTTTGCAAAACTTCTGGTCTTACAATCTCATCAAGATCAGATAACAAAATCATATCGTCTGCTTTGGCTCCTAAATCAAATAATCCTCGAATTAGAGATTCTTTTTCAAAACAATCTCTGCCATAATGTTCAAGATTTTGATGCAGACGTTTTTGAGAATTCACCTTTCTTACAACCAGGTTATAAATAGCATCTTTATCAGGGTCTTCCATCAAATTCTTATAATCAGATGGTGTATCTTTGACTACCTGAACAAAAAGTTTCTTTTCTAATTCTTCACTAAACTTATGATCTTCATCTTCAGATAAGAATAATTTTTTAGGTTTTCCAGAATGAGTAAAATCACTTTCTGAAATTAAGAAAATATCCACCACATCTTTCAATGATTCTATTTTGATTTCAAGTAAATCAAATTCTGAATAAAACATGCTGCAACTAAAAACTTTCATTGAACCTCCTCTAAAATTTTCACCCAATTTACAAAAGGTGGCATTTCTAACCCCACATGAGCGCTTCTTCCTGGAATAGAATTTACTAAAAGACGATTCTTTTTCCATAAACTGTCAAACATAAGAAAATCCATTGGATGAGGAAATTGTTCTGAACAGAAGTGCATTATAATATCGTAATCTTCTTTTAAAACTTTGATCATTGTTGCAAACGTATTGGTTGTTGCACTCGTATATTTCCAGTGTGAATTTCTCGACACAATAACTTTAGAAGTTTCACCCCCATCAACAATGAACGGATTGTATCCCCCATCACTTTTATTTTTATACTTATCAAGAGAATCATAGAGGGTAGCATAACCACCAAAAGCTACGCCTTCTAATATCAACATCTTGGAATCAAGACAGTGAATATAATCATCTTCTACAAAATAAACTACATCATTGTCAGAATTAGAGTCTTTTATCGCTAAATCAATCATAGTTCTGAAAGAACCACTATCACCCAATGCAGTTGGAACAACTCTAAGACCTAAAGATATAAATCGATCAATTGTTTCCTGCTTGCAATTATCTGCCATGATTGTGATATTTTCGCCCTCAAAAACTTTCATAAAGTTTCTAAAGATTTTTTCTTTGGTAATATCCTTGTAAATTGTTTGAGACAAATCTGCCGTCCCACCTAGACGATGGGAAGCATCACTATATCTTAAGTAAATCCTAAAATTGTTATCCATAACCTATTTTACCACACCTGTTCTTTTTAATCAAGGTTTCCATCTCGATCCATAAAATTCCAACCAAATGTAAACATATCGGAATTAGCCCAAAACCCATCACTAATGTTATGACGACTCCAATACTTAGGTGCAATCACATAAGGATTGTTTAGGTTCGTCCATGTTGCAAAAATTGCAAAAGCTGAATTTGATAAAATTAGATTTCTTGCATGTTGCACAACATAAAAATCATTCCCAATATCAAAATGATATACAGGACAATTGAAGATATTTTTGTAATAATCAAGGTCTTCTGTAATTACAATAAAATGCATGTTTTCATTTTTTTGTAACATCAAATCAATTGTTTTAGACCAGTAGTCATTAGTCAAAAATAAACTCTTAACTCCTCTATATTCTCCACCCCTACAATTGATTACACAAAGATTTTCATCTGATAGGTCAATCCCCTCTTTAGCAAGTCTTTCTTCATATAATAAGGTGTTTTCTTTTTTGATTGTAAGCCATTCTCGAACCTTATTTCTATCATAATATCTAGCATCATGTCCGCATCGAAAAACTAACTTTGTATTATCAGGAACGTCAAACACGTCAGGTTGATAAGGATGATAACTATAAGTTTGGTGGTCATCATATTTCTCTGACCAAACATTCGTAACTCCCTCTGGCATTTCACCATAAGGAGTATTATTTGGAATTCCATAGTCTACATCAAAACAATACATTTGTTCTGCACCATTATAATAGTCATGAGAGGTTCTTTTATTAATACTCCAATCATAACTATTTTTTTCTGCTACGGAACGACATAGCAAATAACGTGTTATCTGATCTCCAATATTTCCTGTAAGGTCGCAACAAATCATAATCTCTCCTCATATCTATTGCTAAAAATATAAAATAATGCTCTTTCTAAAAGGTGCGCTTCCATCGTATATTGCGCATAGTCCACTAATGACATTAGCTTCATGTAGAACTCTTTGCTATACTTTAATATGTTTCTTTTGGGAACTACATACTGCGCACCAGGAGAAAAACGTATCCAATCAACATGCGTATAGTCCGTAAACATTTCGTTCATAAACTGATCGTAAGCATGATATTTTCGATGTTCATAAGGAGGTGGTAATAAAAGATACCAACTGGAATTTATTTCAGTGTAGTTTCCATCTGGTGCTTTTCTGTGTGCATAAGATTCTGCTACGTGCGCATAGTCTTCAATAGGTGTGAACTCAGTATTATAAATTAACTTGTCAAATGTTTCACGCTTGCAATGATCCCAGACTAAACCTTGACCGAAAAATGTGATCTCTGGAAGTGAATCGTAATTATTCGTAATGAAATGAAAGCAATCGTAAATGTTATGACCTACGTTATCAATTCTAATAATCTTATCTCCATCAGGAAGAGTATTGCTTTTATCATAAATAATATACCGATTGGTATATTCTTCAATCCATGAACAATTGTTTTTCCAGTTTGAAATTACAAAAAATGCTTCTGGCTTCATCGGTTTTTCATCCATTGACTACGATTCCTATGAAATCCAAACGTGGGCATATTTCCCATATTGTTTTCTGGAACTGGATTTTCATAGGCAAATTTAGCCGCTACTTCTGATGGTGCATAGTTAATACCTAAATTTAACATAGCTGTACGTCTATAGACTGTACAATTACCATCTTCATTATAAAAACCTTGTCTTTCCTGTAATTCCCAACCCATTTTTTTAGGCAAGTCAAGAATTTTTTTGCTACGAAGAGACATTCCGCCATTACCATTTCTTACATGCTCTCCTTCATCTGTAATATATGCAGTTTCAGACCATGGCCAAATAGCCCCAATATAGTCATATTGCAACCAGTCGTCATCAAACATTTCTGGCGAAATGACGTAACCATGGTCTTGCACCATGAGACAATGTGATGTTTGAATATGTTCGCCTAGATCCAAAAATACAAACTTGCTATATTCGTCAATATTTGTAATTTTATCTATCTGTTCAAATTGAATTTCTGGCGGCAAGCAGTTTGGTTTGTCATGAGATAAAAGTTTCACTTGCCCAAAATTGATTTTCAACATTGAAAATAACATTGCCTGAATTGTGCCTTTGATCCTGTCGGTGCAGTCAATTGCCACAAGCGTTACATCTGGTAATTCTTTCATTGAGACACTCCATATTTTTTGAATAAATAACTTCTCTCTTTAGAAACCACCTGTTCGTTGATAAACTTATTCGTAGTCTGTCCTTCCCATAAATATTGTGCAGCCGTTGGATGATATAGAAATTCAGGTTTTCCAAAAATGTTGAGCATCCTGAAGTACATGTCACTGTCTACAAACCAATTTAATTTTTCATCCCATTCTAAAGCCGCAGTTCGTCTTACAGTCAAACAAGAAGGTGTTCCGATCAAATTCACAAAAAGAGGATTCTGGCTGATACGAGGAGTTTGAAGTTTGAAAAACTTAACTCTATCGTACGAGTGATAATATTGTGAGACTACCCAATTTTTATCATAAGAAAATGCTTCTACAATTTTTTGCAGAGAATCTTCGCCAATCAAAAAATCATCTTGCATCAGGAACTTGATTATATCTCCTTCACAGTTCGCTACACAACTATTCAAATTAGCCCCTAGAGACCCTCTACCGTGTTCATTGCGAATATATTTCACTTTATCAAAATTATCGCATAAAATCCTGATTTTATCGTCTTTCGAGTGGTCTGACACAACAATTTCATAATCTGTATAGGTTTGCATAAAAATACTGTCTAAAGCGTACTGAAGAAACTCAGCACCCCGATTGCTCATAGAATATGTGGGAATCGCCATACTAACTTTCATTTAGAAACTCCTTCATCTTAGTTGTATTCATCGTTGTGTTTTTTGGCATGTGCTTATTCAAAATGTTGAATGACTCTCGAACTCCAGGCTTTGTTTGAATCGCAAGATCATGAATCGTCTTAGTTTCAGTTCCCACGTTGAAAACTCCTTCAGCGTTATTATCGATAAGACGTATAATCAGTTTTGCAATAACATCTATATAATCGAAACTACCCATTTGCGTTGTTATGGCGTTGTCATAAGGCCACGGATTTGGCTTAAATGATGTACGAATCAGTAAATAGTTGTTTGCCCTAGCTTGAACATAAGCATCGCCCAACATCTTTGTATGAGCATACCAGGTTCTATTTGTAACTGGAACATCATTTTCTGAAGCATTTTCTTTTGATCCAGAATAAATATAGTCTGTTGAAATATGAATTAATTTTTGATTATCAATATTGCACCAATCCACCAATTTCATTACGCCAACATAATTCGTTTTCCAGTGGTCATCTCTTTCTTTGGAATATGTGTCTGTATTTGCGATACAGTTGACAACCTGTTTATAACCATTAATCCGCCAATACCAATTCGTTTTATTGAAATCAATTCCTTCAAATTTACGTGAAACCCAACTCCACGATGGTTTCTGACTCACAAATTCTTTAGCAAGTCTTCCTGAACCTAGAACAACTACTCTATTTCTCATAAAAACCTTTCAAGACATCATCAAAATATTGAAAAACTTCTTCTGTATATGCAGGAGAAGCTCCTACAAAAAATACTCTTTTTAGAACTTCGTTAGCCATAGGATAATCTCTAAAATCACCTAGGTGTTCATAGCCAGGATGAATTAATAAATTTCCTGCAAAATAATTTCTTGTTTGAATTTTATTTTCTTCAAGATAGGCAACAAGCTTTTCTTTTAGCTCTCGATTATGGCAAATAATTCCCGTTCCAAACCAAACTGGACTTGCGAAATTTAAAACTTTTGGAGATTTAGTTCCAACAACATGATGAAAAGATTTTGAAATTATCTTTTGACTAACATTTCTTTTAGAATAAATTTCATCCAATTTGCCAATTTGAACTTTTCCAATAGCTCCTTGAAGATCTAAAGGCTTGAGATTATAACCCATTTTTGAAAATACATATCGATGATCAATAATCCCATCATAATTTCTCAACCATTTTGAAAATCGTTTTCCACACGCTCCATTAGGTAATAACCCCTCACTACCAAAACAGATGCATGAGCGGCCCCAGGTGACTAAACTTCTAATAATATTATAAATTGCTTTATTGCTAGTAACAACCATGCCTCCTTCACCAGTTGAAATCGTATGTGCTGCATAGAAAGAATGACTACTAGCAACGGCGAATTTGTTTAGCAACTTTCCTTCCCATTGACTACCAAGAGAATCACAGTCATCTAAAATTAGTTTTAAGTTATGTTTATTGCAAACCCCGACCAACTTATCCATCTGTGGAGGATTGCCTAATACTGGTGAAAGAAAAACAGCTTTTGTTTTATCTGTAATTTTCTCTTCAATTAAGTCCAAATCAAAATTCAACGTGTCAAATTCAATATCAATAAAGACCGGTTTTAGATTGTTCTGAACTACAACAGAGGTTGTAGTTGGAAAACCAACCACTGATACAATAACTTCATCATTATCTTTCCAATTGTAATATTCCTTTAGTGCTGCGATCATAATCAAATTTGCTGAAGATCCACTGTTCACCATCACAGCGTATTCTTCATTAATAGCTTTTGCAAACTGATTTTCAAATTCTTGAACGTTCGTCCCTGCACTAATCCAGCTCCCTGTTAGAAGAGCTTGTGTAGCAGCCACAACTTCTTCTGTTCCCCAATACGGGCCAGAATAGTAAACTGGTGTTTCACCTGGAATAAAATTGTCAAAATTATTATGAACACATGATGGAATATGAACATCGCAACTTAATTCATTGATAAAATTTTCAATTCTTTCATTTGTTTTCATTTCTGTTTTCATTATCGGTTTTATAAAAACCATCTCCCTTCAATATGAAAGTAAGTCCATACTTGCGAATAACATTAGAGGACTGACACTCTGGACATAAGGGTGTCAGTCCTGAAATTTCTGATAGGCTAGATTCAACATCAAAAACAAGCCCACAATCATTACATTCAAAACCATATTTCATATTATACCATTTTCAGAACATCTTCTTTAACCCAATTAATACTCGCAACCCCAAGAGTATTCCATCGTTCAATTTCATAACCGTCATCATTAATCATTGCAATCCAATAGTAAGACGCTCCGTTTCCATTTTCTGAAGATAAAAGAAGCTCAAACCCACAAGCAGGAGTAATAAATCCACCATCTTGTTTCTCATTAAGCATTGTAAAAGAATCAATTCTAACTTTATTCATGTAATATTCATAAAAGTCTTTCATTTTAAAACTCCTTGACTAATGATTCTAAATATTCTCGATTGTTCACGGATTCTTTTGCTAAATATAAAAGCTGTTCATCGCCAATAAAACCCATTCGCCACGCAACTTCTTCTACACAGGCAACCATAATTCCTTGCATTTCCTGAATAGTCTGGACATAATTTGATGCTTTCAATAAGGCATCGTGCGTTCCAATGTCTAGCCAAACCGTACCTCGTTGAAAAACTTTGACGTATAAGTTGTCGTTTTCAAGATATAATCTGTTTACATCAGTAATTTCAAGTTCTCCACGACCAGAGATTTTCAAGCTCTTTGACTTCTCGACTACAGACGAATCATAAAAGTAAATTCCTGGAATTGCAAGATTTGATTTTGGATATTCTGGTTTTTCTTCAATGCCAATAGCTTTGCCATTAGCATCAACTTCTACAACACCATAACGTTCTGGATCATGAACTTTATATGCGAAAATAATAGCTCCAGATTCTAATTTTACCGCCTCCCTGAATAGCCCCGAAATTCCTGCGCCGTACAAAATATTATCTCCTAAAACTAGGGCTACTGTATCATCACCAATAAAATCCTCGCCAATAATAAAAGCTTCTGGAATTCCTCCTGGATTTTCTTGAACAGCATATTCAATGTTTATTCCAAGATGGTTTCCATTGCCAAATAATTTTCCATATAAAGGAACATATTCAGGAGATGAAATAATCAAAATGTCTCGAATTCCAGCTAACATCAAAATTGATAAAGGATAGTAAATTACTGGTTTATCAAATAAAGGCAATAACTGTTTTGAAACTACCTTTGTGGAGGGATACAGACGTGTTCCTTTGCCACCTGCTAAAATAATACCTTTCATTTTCGCTCCTTCATTTCATTTACCCAATCTTGATTTTCAAGATACCAATCTACCGTTTCAATAAGCCCATCGTTCAAATTTCTTTGTGGACTCCAACCAAGCTCATGTTTGATTTTGCTAATATCAATGGCGTAACGAAAATCATGTCCTAATCGATCTGGAACATATTCAATCAAGTCTGCATGGTGTGTTCCTGGATACATATCATCAAAAATATCACAAATTTTAGTAATAATCTCGATGTTCTCAATATCACATTCGCCACCAATACAATACGTTTCGCCCAGCTTGCCATTCAACATAATTTCATAAATAGCTTCACAATTATCGTCCACGTGAATCCAGTCACGCATCTGTTTTCCATCACCATAAACAGGAATTGATTTCCCGTTGTATAGATTATTGATTACTTTTGGAATTAGTTTTTCTGGATGCTGATGTGAACCATAGTTATTAGAACTGTGTGTAATGATGGTTGGCAATGCGTAAGTATCATGATAGGACTGTACTAAATGGTCACTGCCAGCCTTAGAAGCTGAATAAGGTGAATGGGGATCGTATCGTGTATTCTCATCAAAAATATGGCTATCTTGAGGTGTTAAAGCACCATAGACCTCATCTGTTGAGATGTGAATAAATCCCTGAAAGCAGTCTTGCTTTTGAAAATATTTATTAGCTTCATTCAGTAGTGTTGCAGTTCCAAGAACATTAGTTTTCACAAATCCCAAAGGGTCGTTAATAGAATTGTCTACATGAGTTTCAGCAGCAAAATGAACAATATAATCTGGACGATGAACTTCTAAAACTGATTGAATCAAAGCCCCGTCTAAAATATCTGCCTCAATTGTAAGACAATGTTCTTCATCAATCCCTTCGAGATTCCGAGGATTTGAAGCATACGTATTTTTATCAATATTAATGATAAAAGAATTTGGCTCTTTTTTCAAAATAGCTTTTACATAATGGCTTGCGATGAAGCCAAGGCCACCCGTCACTAAATACATTTTATCCATGTGTATATTTTTCTCCTAAGATTATTTTACCACTTAACAATTTACCTGTCAAGCGTTTATAAGAAACTCGAAATGGTTCTTCTTCGTTTTCAACACCAATGTAATTTCTAAGGTTGTCTTTGCACCATTCACCGCCACTAGCACTTCCCATAAATGGGGCAAGAATTGTGTCGCCCTCATTTGTAAAAGGAAGAAATAATCTATTCATTAGTTTCAATGGTTTCTGCCATTGAATATTTTTTCCACTTGAGTTCTTTTCTCGTTCCTTACTCATCGTAGAAAAGTTTCCAAGATCGTCAAACACAGAACAGGGAGTTTTCATTCCTGTTCCCTTTTTATCAAAAGCTGTGCCAGCAGTTTTCTTTGGGATTTGAATTCTGTCGCCACGCCAAGTATAATCATTTCCTTTAGCATAAACTACAATATAATCATGTTTTTGTGGGAATTTATTTTTTGGAACTCCACCCCATTCCTGTTTATAAATAAGTGTGTTCAACCATCTATCTTTACCAACGAGATTATCAAGATATGTTCTTAAATGGTGAAAAGTGGAATCATCAGTTTGTGCCATGAAAATTCCATTTGGTTGTAAAAAATTCCAGTATTTATCAATCCAGGAAAAATCTGTATTCCCATAAATATAGTCTGCATAGACCAAATCTATGGGAATTTTGATTTCTACCTTCATGTTATCGTTATAATGAAGTTCTAACATTAGTCCTCAAATCCCATGTACTTACGACTTGACAAGTAATCCGCCAGGTGTACAAACACTTGCAGTCCTGTTTTTGGTTTAGGAAGAACCTCATCATCGTATTTGCTGGTCGACCATTCTCCCATGTGGCTCGAAATTGCAGTTGCAATCAATTCGCATTGTTCATCTGTTAATAAGTCTTTCAGGTCTGTTTCATGATGTTTTCTAATTTCACTCGCTGCAATAAGTGGATGTGTAAAGGCAGTATATTTTTGTTTTACAATCCCAGACTTATAGCCATCATGCAACATCAAAGCTACAATAATAATGTCGCTATATTTTCGCAATGATTTGAAATTTTCGTTCTCTAGCAATGAAATTGCAATCTTGATAGCCATACGAACATGTTTTACCAGTCCATGTTCCTCAAGAGCAAATGACGGGTGATATTTGAGCGAAGAGCTCGCGGGTACATCAAAAAAATAGTCTGGTAAACGATCTAACATTCCCTCGGCAAAAGCCTTCACATTTTTATCTCGAATTAAATTCAATTCTTTTTTGAAATATTCTTGTTTTTCCATTTTATTCCCTTCTTAATTATTTTTTGCAACCAATATTTGAATCAATTTTGTATCATGATTGATCTTTTGGTTTTTCTTTTCAATAAGGTCTGTTAATTCAAATACCATGCTGAGCAACTGATTGATTTGATCCTGTTTTATATCACAACTTTCAGAAAATCCTTCGGCTAAATCCCAATATTCAATAGCAACCTTTTTCCAATCTACCTTAACAATAAGTTTTCTCCAATTTATTTTTGCCAATCTTGAAAACAACATTCTTACTCCTTTTAAAAACCTCATAAAACATTCCTTTCATATTGTTTTACCACGCTTGTTCATACTCTTTAATTTTCACACCGTTTTCTTCAAGAATGGCTTTAATTTTAATTGAACAATCCAGACATAAATCTTCAATTACAAATCCTTCTCGAAGATCACAATCTGAATACTCTTCTCCGTAAATAAAATTTATATCCATAACTCTTTCATCATAAGTTGGTGCGTAGCTATGACCAAATTTTTTACCGCACATATCACAAAAAACATCTTTCTCTGCATTTCTTACAATTGTTTTTTCAACATAAGTTCTCATTTTATTTTCGCTCCAATTCAACATCAATGGAACATCTTCCTTCTTGTGCACCTTTCAACTGTTCAATCTCAGCGATCAGGTGGTCTAATTGTGTATTTGCTGCATAAAGCAATGTGTTGCTAATTTTTAATTGGCATTTCAGGTGGTCAAACTCTGCAAGAATGTCAGCTTCATGCGTTTTAGTTGCTTGCCGATATACCATATGATCGTCTTCGTTTCCGTAGAGATCGAACATTTGCCAACGCTGCGCGGATGAAATTAATTTATACAGTTTCGTTTTCATATCATCGTGGTTCATTTCTATTCCTCTAAATATCATAAAATTATGATTTTATTGCTAATAGTATAACAACAGAATTTCTCCTGCTGCTATACTATTTTGCTAAAATTACATGTTGTTCAACATTTCAGTAAGTTCTTCTGGCGACATATTCTTTAGGTTTTCATCCTGTTTATCTGCCAAAATTTCTTTAATGCGTTCTTTCTGTTCATGACGTTTTGAAGCTTCAATTTTCGCTTCTTTTTCAGCTAGTTTTTTCATTACGACATGTTTTACAATTTCAATTTTCCATACCAGTTCTTTATCTGCTGTTGAACGAGTGTTGAGTAAACTTTCTTCTTCCACCTGTTTTAATTCAGTATTGAGCGTCTTGAAAACCTGGTCTAAATCACGAAGTGATAAGTCCCATAGATCCTCAGTTGCAACTACACCACGAAAAGGGAAACGAAACTTATTACGAATTGCTACTTCAAAAACATTAATTTCACTCATTTTAAAATTCTCCTTTAGAATTTAATTTTGATCACTCGCTCCGAGAGACCTTTAATTTTTACAATAACTTCATTTCTCTGTGTTGAAGAAAATCCAACACCAGAAAGTTGTTCTTCTGATTCCTCAACATGCAGTTTACTACCTAATGCCTCTAAAACTTTTCTATGTTTTGTTAAATCCTCCTTTAAGAATTCATTATAAAAACCATTTGGTAATTCTGAATTGATACAATCTTTCAGCATAAAGAAAAAGTGTTTGTTCCCAATACCAGTCTGTTCATCCCAATAGTTAGGTGAGAACATAACGATAGAAACTGGAATAAATTGATTAGTTGTAACATTCCAAATTTCACGTGATGAAATAGATGAAGGTAATTGTTCTTTGATAGAGAAAACACCATTTTTAAGTGTTACTTCTGCAACAGGAATTTGTTCACTCTGACGAACATCTTTACCATAATCAAAAGAATACATCTGACCATTGAATTCAACTTCAGCACGAAAACCATTTCGTCCACCAACATGATTATAACAGTGAACAAAGAATTTATAAACTCCATCTCTCATTCTGTTTAATTCTGCCCAAGTAATATTTTCAACCGCTGGGGTTCCAGAAACAGGATTGATAATATCTACATCTAAAGTAGCACCAGTAATACGATTATGTTTATTTCTAAAGGAGATATGAGTTCCAGTTGGTTCCATACAGTGAGCATCTAAATCATTTTGATCACGCTCAACATCATTCCACTGAATAGAGAAGCGCAGGACACCATCTACCCTGCCACCAGCAGACTTTACATGCTCTTTCATAGAACTATCAGTAATGTTGCCACTATAAGCCCAACCAAATGAGTTGTTCCATTTGAACATACTTTCTGAATCTTCATTCTTAGGAGCAATCAATGAAACCATATTTGGAGCATGTTTATTTTCTAAGAATAATTCTAGTTCTCTCACTGTAGGAAGAACATTTTCAACAAAATCATTGATAGAAATTTCTTCAACTTTTGAAAATTTCTTAGGATCTGAAGTAGTTTCGTTCATCATTTGTTCAAAAATATCTTCTTCGCCCATGTTCCGTACTGAATCTCGATTCGCAAACAATACATTGTTGATTGTAATATCATCAATCTGAGCATATCTCCGTTGAAGTGAATCGCTATAACCTAATTCTTCAACCGTTTTCTTAGCGTCTTCCAACATCTTTTTAGTAAAAATTGCTTTTGGTCGTTTATAGTTTGAAGGAGCTACAATAGACTCATACTTGCTTACCGCTAAATCAAGCTCCATCCCTTCGCTCAAATTTACTAACAAAGTTCCAATTGAGTGGTTTCTGATTCGCGTCAAAGTACCACTAGAAGAAACAGATTTTTCCCAAGCATAATTTTCCTGTTCCTGTCCTGATAATTTAGAATAAGCTTTCTTATGTTTTAAAAATTCATTTAAAAGCCCCCTCCATTCCTCGCCTTTGTAAAGTGAATTTTGGGAAATTAATTCTAAAACAGTCATGACGCTTTCTTTTGAAATTTCATCAAGAGATCGTTTGAACACATTTTTAGACGATAATTTTTCACCCTTTTGTTCATTGATTGCTCCATTGCTATCAATAAATCTTGACGGGAGCGTCAAGTGAAAATGATTCCACCTACGCATATTTCCATCCTCCAATGCCTCAATACTGCTTTCTGTTCCTACATTTTTTGATCCATAAAGAAAAATTCCTTCAACTTCATGATTATGAATATATTCAGACAGTGAATCAATAACCGTCTGAAATTTTTTGTCTTCAACTTCAAAATCCCAAAGACTAATCACTTTGTTATCTTTAATAACCACAGAATTCCCAATTGTCTTGATAAAGCCTCGACAACAAGAACAATCGTATTCTCGCCGTTCGCGATAAATCTCATTCGTTCCTTCTGGAAAAGAATCTAAATATAGATTCCACAAATAATCCTTATCGACAGCTACCTCAAATAAACTTGCGGCATCTTTTGAAACGTTATTAAAATGTTCCTGCATTTTTGCCCTAAACTCATAGAATTCCATTTTATTCCTCTCTAATTATTCTATCTTTAATCTCATAAAGCTTTCCTAAAAACTCATTACACTCATAGTATGAAGTCCAGTATTTATCAGACTTTACGTTATACAATCTACTAGAAGCACCCTTGTTTTCTGGAAGTCCAGAAAGAATCTTGAAACCCTCGCCCAACATAGAATAGGCTTTCATCTCTTTTTCAGTCAATTCAATATCATTTAAAACTTCATATATGTCAAAATTCTTCATATCTTCATCCTTTTTTATTCTTTTCGTGTTCTAATCATACCACATAAATGGTATTTTTGCAACATAAAAAGAACTATTTATTAAAAAACTCACATAAAACGGGAATTCTATGCTATTTTTTGCAAAGTTTCTCATGATCTTTCAGTGTTCCAACACGATAACCGCAATTTTTATTTTTACAAAATATAGTTTCTCCGCCAGGAATTAATGAAGCATAGCAATTTTCACCACACACAGGACAAGAACTAATTTTTGGTTCTGGATCTAATGGCATCGGAAAATTTTCGTCATACATCCAAATAATATTGTTGAATCCATTGTTTCTCCAAAACTTATATTCCGTTGCTGACGTGTGATGAATCGCATTATAATTTCCTGCGTCTTTATTCATCCATCGAATACCTCGAACACCATCAGCCTCTTCCACTGCGCCATTATTCCACGCCTTCAGTTCATTTTCTTTCACAACATTTTCTTTATGAATCCAATAAAGGCTATCTGCATCATCGAATTCAATTAATAATTCATTACCCTTTGAACCTTTAACTTTTGCTTTTATTAAAACATTGTCACCAAACAGAATGTAATTTTCTGTACTATCCATTATTTTTTCTCCCAATCTAAATTATCTTCAACTGTGTAACTGTACGTTCTCAAAATTCTGGCAGCCTGACTGGTTCTTTTTAGCCATTCATCAGAAAATTCATAATCTAGTTTACAAGCCAGATCAATAATATCTTTTGCTGAAGCAGGATCGCTATCTAACAAATATTTTTTATCTAAATAACTCACTCTGTTATCCTTTCGTCATAAAATCTTCGTTTTATGCCATTTAATTTTTATCCGTTACCTTTTTTACGTTTCTCTTGCTCTATGCGTTCTCGTTCTTCACGGTTGATACGATCTCTTTCACGTTCCGCAATATCTCGCAATTCTCGTGAAATTCTTTCTTCTCGCTGTTGTCGTTCTGCATCCGTTTCTCTCATATTCTTTCTCCTCTATATAAATAATTTCAACTTATTTTTCCATATAAAATGTATTTTTTTATTCTATTTTTTTGTACCAAATCTCAAAGGATGATAACATTTCTCCACACAGAATTTTTCCACGACAATGAATACGCATTAATCCACTCTCTCGTAAACAATCAATTTTGCCATCCGGCAGCATCAACCTTATTGTATTCAGCTTTTGGTTTTTTTGTCCAATCTTTTCCAAGACCGCCAATACCATTCATGCAAAGAACGTCACTACTTCCCATAAATTTACAAAATGGTTCATTATCGATAATTGCTACAAAATTCATAATTCTGAATCCACTATCGTGCAATCCTTCAATCTCATAAATTTCTGGTTCTCTAATTACGTTTGTTTTCCCTGACAACCACTTCAAAAATCTATATTTCAAAACATCAAATGTTTTTACATCAGCAGGAATAATAATTAAAGAGCTGCATAAAAGATCGCCACTACCCCATTCTCTTTTAGGAACATTCATAATTTCTTTTTTTGTCATACTATTAATATTCATTTTTTTTATCCTTTCAAACTATCGATAACGTCAAAATAAACTTGAGTCAAAGCTTTTTTATTGGCTGAATGTGGTAGTTGAGATGTGTTATATAGTTCATTGAATTTTTTATCAAAATTATCAGCCATTTCTATAATTTCATCATAAGAATACTTTCCGTTTTTAATTGATAAAATTTCTTCGGCATTTACAAGAGGAAATGTAATTTTACCGGTTGTCAATAACTCCTCGCCCTCAGTCATAAGTCTTACTAAATGGCTTGCATGTTTTGTATCATATCCAAATTTTTCTTCAAGGGGTTTTCTCTTTGGATTACGGTTCTTATCCCACATGAGATAGTTATCCCAAGCTGTTTTAGATGCAATGTAAGACTTTTCTTTTTCGATCTGTTCTTTATATTCATCTTTCAATAAATCAAAACTTAGCGTATCTTTTACAGCCTTAATCCAAGCTAAACTTACAATAGGATTATGTGGCAATCCAAAATCTTTTCGATCTGGTTTATTTTTTGGAGGATTTAAAAACCATTTTCTGTGTCTTTCAATAAGTTTCAGTTGTGAAAAAGCATAACCAGAAAATGTAAATTTAGACTTCTTGCTAATAAAGAGATTTTTATGAGTTAAAATATATTCCCATTCTTTTGTACAAACAAGCATTTTATCTTTTGGAATAAAAAGAAGTTCAATAATATTCGGATTATTATCTGCGCAAAGCTTCATAAATTTTTTAAGATTGTAGATTGTTCTATCTTCCTCTTTAAATCCAGAATCCTTTTGGTCAAAATTGTTGAATGGATCTAAAAGAACGTTGAGAGGCGGAATACATACACCTCGATAATCAATATCGCTTTCTGGTGTTTCTGTTCCATAAAGACGACTGCCTGTTATACATTCAAAAATCCTGTGTTTTTCTATATCAAAATTCATATCTCTCCTAAATATCATAAAATAAAGATTTTATCTGTTTTTATTTCTTTTAATTATAGTAAAAATAACGACAAAAGACATCGCCAACCCAAATAATTGAAAACAAATTAATAAAAGCCCAATAATCGAATTGACCTCTAATTCAAGAAGAGAACAAACCCATGAATAAACGTTTCTCCACTGAAAAATACCAATAATACTATAAACAAACCAATTACTTACAGACCATTCAATAAAATTTTTCATTTTCTTTTCCTTTTTTCTTCAATAATAAGACTTACACCAAATACAATTGCACACAATCCTAGAAAAATATAAACCAGGATAACAAATGCAAAAATAAATAGAACTAAATCAAAACCTAACGGGATCATAACTACCTGCTCTGTTCTAGATATTCAAGAAATTCTTTTTGCACATCATCACGAACTGGTAAAACACATTTACTGGCCTGCGCTCCATATAAAAACGCTACAACTCCAAGAGACTTTCCGTTTCTAATAAATACTTCATCATCTCCTCTAAATTTAATAGAATATACTCCACAAAATTTACCCATGCTTTTAAATTCTCTAACAATAATTAGGTTTTTAAAACTTCCCATTATTCATCTCCTTCAAGACTTTCATCATCAACAACCCATCTCGTAAAACCAACCTTATAGGCATCATTCTTATGACTAAAATTATGATGATTTCCTATATCATACTTACTTCCAATCCATCCATCAATATTGTAAGGCTTTAAAAGTTCTTCTTTTTCGTTATCTGATAGACCAAACGATCCTTTTGAAATTTTTATGAATTCTTTTTTCATTTCTCGCTTCATTCCAATCCTATCAATATTATGTATAGAAATATTGCATTCTTGTAATGAAAGCCCTGTAATAGCTCTTGAAAAACTTTCTAAACTCATCTCAATATCACAAAAAGTAACGCCAGACTTTTCATCTGTAATTGCGATATGAATAGGTTCTTTGTTTCTAAAATCATTATACCTTGAAATTGTAATTTTACCGTTCATTTTTTATCCTTATTTATAATTAAAATCCTCATAAAACTATTATTTTATGATGTTTTCAGTCTTCCATCAAAATTATATCATCAAGAAGTTCCAGACAATTAATAATTTTTTCAAGCATTCTTTTTTCATCATCCTGAAAAATCTCTTCTAACCAATTTTCTTCTAGTTCTTCAATATATTCAATCCTTGACTCTACCATTTTTTTATATTTTCTTGTTTCATCGAGCAAAACATATTTATCTGATTCATTCATTTCATTTCTCCAGACACTAGATTTCTTCAAACATAAATTCAAACCCATAAGCTTCATTTGTCCATTCCAGAAGAATAGACGTTTTTTCAGCCATCAACATTTCGTTCCATTCTTTTTCTGTAATATCTAAATCCTCAAGAATGATAACACTTTCTGTTTCTACCATATCTGAATTATAAACTTTGATCTGCATATTTTTTTCCTTCTTTCATTTCATTCAACATTTCCAATAATTCTTCTTTTTGTTCTGCAATTTGACAACACAATTCTATCAGTTCAATAGCCTTTGGCAATTCATAATTAGATAGAATTTCATCGTATTCGTTTACTCCTCCATTATCAACAAGATCATCAAGCGCCTCCTGACAATCACAAAGATCCCCAAAAGTATTTTCAAAACGACAATAAGACATATTGCTCATTATTTTCTCCTAACATAAAAATTCTTCTTGCTGTTATCAGTATACTGCGTTATATCCCATATGTCAACTGTTATTCAACTAATGAATTTTTCACAGCCAACTTTTACATCGCGAATCCAATTACATCCAACCTTGACCCAATAAAAATCTTTGTAAACAGCAACATCGCCATTTTTTAGAATAACTGTTTTTGGCATTTCCTCAATTGTCATAACTTTTTTCTGCATACCTGATCTCCTTTAAACATATTCTGTATAAAATTTATGTTATGGGTTTATGTGCATTGGCATAATAATAAACTGCATTTTTCCATCTGTTGTTTCAAACAATACTGGCATATCTTTTTTATTGAATTTAATGTTCCAATATTTATCAGTATTTTTCAATCCGTTCAATACATAATTTCCATCCAGGGCAACATGTTCTTCTTCTTCTAAGAATGGAAAATTCATTTTATAATGATACGTGTTTGTTGATGAGTTTCTGTTATCCTCATGTTTCCAATCAATTCCGTTTACACGAAAAACAACAACGCTGTTTTCTTTTAGAAAAGCACCTTCAACACCTTCAATAACTTCTTCAATATCTAACTTCTCAACGTGCTTAAATTTTGTAGGTATAACTGCATCAATAGCAGGATGATTAAAACTTGCGTGTTCCACATCAATATAAGCAAAACCATTAGTATAAGCAATTGCCCATTGTGATTTATAAACAAAACCATCCTGTTCTTTCTCTCTATTGAATAAGTTCAGTAAAATATCTTTCTTTGAATTTATCAACTTCATAAAAGTCTTGTTGACAAAATACTCTTCATCAAGATGTGTTTCTGTTTTACAAACCAATACACTGAAACCATCAGTTGAGAAAATCCTGTTTCCACTAAAGAAAACACCATCAAAAGCAGGCTTCTGTTTGCACGAAACCCTGTTACAATACTTCAGCTCTTTGTCAATATCTTTTAGAAGCCAGGTTGGATTCAAAATTTCATTGATAACGCATGCATTAAGGAAAGGAACTTCGTCAAAATCAATTAGTTCTTCAATCTTATAGGATTTTTTCTCGTCTTCAATTGTCAAATTGTTATCATCATCAATCTGAATAGAAAAATCTCCATTGAAATTCTTTGTGTATTTTTCAAAATCTTTCAGCTTCACAGTGAAGCTGTTTTCAATTTGTTCATCAATAACATGGGCAACAGCAGTTTCAAAATCAGATGTCCAAACCAAAGTTTTGTTATCCATTTTCATAAAGTGGATATTTTGAGCAACTGGCACTGAAGTTTCTTTTCCAACTGATCTTTTGCATTCTGTAATAATAGTCTTCATATACTTTGAATTAATAAACATTTTTAATCCTCCTCAATCATTAAACATTCTTGATCAATTTCTTTTAGAATCTTATCTGAATTCCAGGACACTCTAACATAAACTATTTTATCAATAGAGACCCAAGATTTTTCAACAATGCCTCTGGCATTTTCAAATTGCATGTGAGTTAAAGAATCTTCATTCTCATACAATATTTATAATGAATGCTCAAATACTCTTCAGCTTCTTTTTTAGAAGGTAAAATAACACCAATTCTTTTATAGTATCCCGTACTGGTATCATAAGAAAGAATTTCATAATTGAGATATAATTTATAAGAATCTTCATTATAGAAGTTTTTAAAAATATAATAAATCATTGAAAAATCATTTTTCAATGATTCTATAACATCTTTAAATTCTTCCCCATAATTTTCCAGGGCATCTTCTGACATTTTCACTCTATCATTTTTTTTCATTTTATTGCTCCTGTTCTATAATCTTTCATTAGTAAAATCGCATAAAATCTATCTTTTATCGTATTATATCATTAAGCAACAATTGCTGCAACTACAACAACAAATAAAACCACAACTAATATCGCTTCCATGTTATTCCTTTATAGTGTTGAAAAACTTCGTCAATGTCTTTTGTACTTTCTGTTCTCCTTCAGTGGTATTACACCAGACAGAAACATCAAAAATATTATCACAAAAGTGATACCTGACTTTACACTGGTAACGATCCTCTAATAATTTTTTAATTTTTTCATTATTAGGATTATTCTCATCTGTGTAAAAAGTAATAGAAAAAATCACAACCATAACATCACATCTTGAAAATCTTCTGTTAAAACTTCTTCGGCATCCTGAATATTTGGAACGCACTCATAAGTAGCTTCAAAACCATCTTTATCAAAATACGATCCATCGGAGGGATAATACTTATTTTTATACAACCACTGTTTAGCCTCTTTGATATTTTCAGCCCATCCCAAAATTTCTAAACTCTCACGACCTGTTTTAATAATAACCATTACTTCAATTCTCCTCCGTCATTCCAATGACTCAAACAATAACTAATCCATGAATAAATTACTGCAAATGTAAACGCTGCCGCTAAACAGGCAAAGAATACAAATACGAAAATCCCTGCCACTAACAGCGATACAATAACACCTTGTAAACCCATCAAATTTCCTTTCTAAGAGCTTTTAGATAGTTCTCTTAGTAACTCTACACATTGACGGTTTTTTTCTTCATCACCGCCAAATTTGTGTTCAATAATATCTGCAAAATCCAACCAGGAAATTGTTTCATTATCACCAATAATAAATGAAAAAGAATCAATTCCAAAATTAATTAACTCTGTTTCACTATCTGTTAATGCCCTGCACGTGTAAGCCAAGGCAATTTTTCCACCTTTATATTTCTTGATCGTGTTCATTATTTGATCCTTTCAATTCTTTCGTTCAAAAGTTCTTTAAAAATTCTGTTCTTTTGTACTTCTTGTTCACTAAGGCAATCATTTTCATTTTTATAAATATATTCATCTTGATGCAGATAAAGATATTCTACGAAAGATGCCAAAAAATCTTTCTCGCATTTTGAACCATGTTTAAAACTATCTAAGTGAGCTATAACCAAAAACGAACACTCAACAAACTTAGAATTGGTAAATTTATAATTTTTTGGTGATAATGAACCAATAAAATAATTGATTGCAACATTATATTCTTGAATTTTTTTATTCTTTTGATCTAACCCTAATTGAGCCATCCAAGAAATATCTTGAATCATTTTTGCAATATTTTCGTTGTCTTCAGAAACAAATTTTGTAAACAGTTTCCAGAATTTATATTTTTGTTCTGGCATACTAAAAAAATCTTTAATACTATTAAATAAATCTAATTCATTCATAATTTCCTCCAATACTAATAGAATATCTCTTTTATGCTACTTGATAATCCATATACAAATCAACAATCTCAACAGGTGAAGATGTATGTAAAAATCCTTTTTCAAAACTTTCTACAATGTAGGCTGAAACATATCGTTGTTCACACTTTTCTTTGATAAGACTTTCTGTTTGTTCATTCTTAAAATAATCCACTGTACGATCATTCTCGCCACGAACACGACTAACACCAGTTCCTTTTGGTAGAATAAAAGTCCCTCCAAAATCTTTTGTGTTTTCAATAGCAATTCTAATTGCTGCTACATGAGATTTTTCATCATAGCCCTCAAATTTTGCACCAAACGGAGGATTAGAAATAACCATGTCAAACTCAAGACTTTCAATTAGTTCCTTTGTTACGTCCGCACAAATCCAGGTAGCCTGTGGCACAATTAATTTGCCAATTTCTACAAACAACGGATTGTTTTCAACACAAATATATTTATTGCTAGGATTTCTATAGCTATGAACAAACGAAAGAACACCAATTCCAGCACATAAATCTAAAATTATGCTGTTATCCACATTCGACCAGGGCATGATATGAAAAGCAATCTCTACTGGTGTAAAAAATGCGTTACCTTTCTTTGCTTCTTTTGGTGAAAGTAAGAATGGATCAATGTTATCAATGTTATCCAAAATATAGTTTGTGTTAAAACTTCCTGAACGAATTATATCTATCGTTTCATCGTGCAATTTCACTTGTTGTTTTGCTGGCATAATTTTTATCCTTTATTTTACTCTATTCTCACTTGTATGAATCCAGTTATAATCTTTGCCGGTTGTTTTGTGCATATAGGCCATACAACGCAACCACGACCAATCAAAACCCTCTGGTATCAATTCTGCCACTATAGGGCAACGATTTCTAACTATAAAGTATACCATATCGGATCTAATTTCATCGGATAATGTTGGAATTTTCTTGATATCTAAAAATTTTCCTGTACAAATAGACTTCATATGTTTATTAAATTCTCTTTTTTTCATTTTTCAATCCTCATAAAATGATAATTTCATTTTAATTCTCCCCATATTATCGCCAATAAATAATTTTTATATTGTTATAACCACGCTTACTTAACCATTCTTTAGTAAACTTTTCTACTTGTTTTCTTCTTGTTTCTGAAATATCATACAGATTGTTTGGACTATAAAACATAATAAAATCAGAATCTTCTTCTACCAGGTCTAATATCCATTGTTCTGTATTGAATGTTTGATATTTTTCAACTAACGCCATAGATAAGGATGATGTTAAATCTCTGTCAAAAGTCATTTTATTTTTCCTTTCATTTTTTATATTCGCGACCAAAATAATGGTTCGCAAAACTCCATTCAAGTGTTTTTGTCATACATTTAATACCAAGTTCAACATATACTCTATCAAAAGTAATTATACCAATAATCCCATCTAGCAAGAAACCCCAACATACTAGCCATCTAAGAAGATTATAAATTATAACAAGATTAATTTTTTTCATTTTATTTCTCCTCTGCCAACATTTTCGTTTTATATGACTCAACTTCTTCCATTGTTAACCACTCTGGCTTTTCGTTGAGTTCGCCATAAATTCTTTTCATTTCATTGATATGTTCCTCAATGTTATAG